>RCNF010002651.1_pt1 | contig 10195 bp, 10 predicted proteins | sample 2041311 | NCBI WGS metagenome assembly RCNF01 (sample SAMN09708228, study PRJNA481090) | Marine sediment metagenome, whole genome shotgun sequencing project. | biome: marine sediment; feature: ocean; material: sediment; isolation source: Sewage treatment plant 2 marine sediment (STP2) ... | reverse complement strand
GCTATGCTTTAATTACGGGCTTCCTGCCCTTCACCCTACGGGCTCGCTTCGCTCATATAGAATCGTTCCTACGATTTTATCGGCGAATCGGCCAAACTTACTCGCTGAGATTTCCCCAAAATTCTGCATTCCTATGAAATATCCGGGCTAACTCCTCGGCAATTACTCCTCGGCAATAGCTCCTCGACAACTGCTCCTGCGTTGTCCTACTACCGTTCATCCATGGACATATGCATTGCCCTAATAAGTTACATCCGTGTAACGATGCATTGTTCTAACACGACCACCATGGATGGTGGAAGTACAGATATTGCAAGAGCAAATGTCTGCCCGTCCATCCATGGACATATGCAAAACCGGTACTTTTATATCTGACTTCCATGGATGAAAAAACTCAAGGTGATTGTAGAGTCAATCCTTACCCTGGCGGTCGTAGCCCAGTTAAAGGCAGAGTGTTGACCTTCGAAGCCTAAACTCATGCTAAGATTGAGCACCTTAGCTTCTAACTTCTAAATTCGCGCCCGTAGCTCAGCTGGATAGAGTGTTGGCCTCCGAAGCCTAAACTCATGCTAAGATTGGGCACCTTAGCTTCTACTCATAACTTCAAAATACGCGCCCGTAGCTCAGCTGGATAGAGTGTGGCCTCCGAAGCCAAAGGTCGCTGGTTCGATTCCAGTCGGGCGCACCATCTTATTTAAAATCAATCAGTTAACACCTACAGAAACTTATCAAGTACCGTTTTTTTCCTCAGAATCGATTTAAAGCCTACACTCATTTCCTTACAACCACTCTATATATAATGAGTACAGGCCTGGCGCCCAAAAACAGCATTAAAAATGGCCTGTGCCCATATGGTGCCCAAACGGTGCCCATGAGCATTTTGAGGGAGGTTGAATCTTCGAAAAAAAGGCTAAGTTTGAGTGTAGGCTCAAATTGACTTCGGCCTGCTTTTATACGCGAAAGTTGGCTGATCATAGCCCCTAGAGCCACCTACCCCTTTCCAATAGACACAGCATTCAGCGCTAATCCGGGCTTTACAATCTTCCTGACATACACATTGGCACTATCAATTGCACCACTGCTAATAAAAAGTTGTTTTGATGGTACTGTCAACTTAAGTAGATTAATAGTAATTTAAATCAAAAATAAACCTGTAACGTATTGATTCTTGGTTTAGATGAGCAAGAATTTTCAAGAAAATTGATGTGATTCAAGTTAAGTTGACAGTACCTATTCGATTATTATCAATTTCCAGTCAATCCGATGGTTACATTTTCATCAGTAACAAATAAAACTAATGTTTCACTTAATCTATTTCCACTCAAATCAATTTTTGTTGTTACGAAAAAAAAGTGCCTGTCTCTCTTTATTTTTTTATTATTTATTCACTTCTGAACTTCAAATATCACAATTGTGCTGTAACCCCCTGAGTAGCAAGAGTATATTATTTAGTCCATGTAAAGCGCTGTTTGAGTTCATTGCAAAAATCGACTCTAAGCAGTTTTTTATGTTGAAGGTTTCCTACAATAACACCCGGGGCGATGCCTATAGATGCCGCAAATTCTCTAATTGATGCCTTTGTGAAAACGCCATTATCAATAAAGCTGGCAAATGCTTTTTTTGGAAGCAATTCATTTTCTGCAAACATATTTGCTTCATTCTCTCTTTCAAAATCCAGTCCATTGGTGCCTTCGAGAAATAACTCTTTTTTACCATGCAGCAGTATATGTCCTGCTTCATGAAAGAAAGTAAACCATAAGTGGTCATCGGTTTTATATCGTAGACTAAGTTGAATGACTGCTTTATTTGAGTTTAACCAACGCGTCGCCCCACTAACGCCTGTTTTAGGTAATGCAGGGACAAATACTACCGCGACACCCGCAGACGCACATAATTTTTGCATAGCTGGTACAAAAACTTCCGGGGATTGCATTGTTAATTTACGCACTTCATCCAATGCGGCTCTAAATTTATTTTTATCGTACGGCTCACTCTTTATTAAGGACGCTCCAATCTCGCCACGTCGCAACCAGGCAGACACAGCTTCTGGAAATACTTCATGCGTACTATGTTGACGATAGGCAACGTTTAGACTCGGCCAAACATCATCCCATTGATCGACACTGGCTATTCCTAAAAAGCGCAAAACCTCTACTAGCTGTTCTTTTTTATCTTTAAATTTATCAATCCAACCAAATTTAGCCATCGAAGCTACAGGTATCTTCTTCAACCAGTCAAGATCACGCTCCAACTGTTCTTCCTCAGCTATTCTGGCCTTAATCTCCTGATATTGAGATTCTAGACTCAACCAGTAATCTGCCGGCATGCCCAAGGCACGTTCGAACTTAATCGCGGTTTCAGATGTAATTGCTGATTTACCTTTTACGATAGACACAATATGCTTTGGCGTTAAACCAGTTCGTTTTGCCAATTCCTGCTGGATCATGCCTCTTAGTTCAAGCTCATAAGCTAGAACATCACCAGGTAGGACCACATAGTCTGGTTGGTACTCATTTATCAATTGTTCAACCATGTGTATTCTCCACGCTCTGTATTTCAATAATTGTCACATTGCCCCAATCAAGACCACCTTCTTCTCTCATTGGCACAGGATCATTTACTGGTTTAAAAAGTAGCCTATATGGATGATCAAGATCCACGCTCAACAGACCTTTTAAGTTACCTGTTAATTCATGACACCTATTTGGTGGACTATATGGAGGCGCGAAAACGCCAAGATTTTCTACTGCACGTAGTGATGCCATGACAATCATTAATTTCTTAGCCCTAAGTGGCCCATGAACTTTTATCATGGTTTTGCTTTCATTTAGCTGCTTCATCAGCTTCTTGGTAGCAAAAGTAATGTCCATTTATTTTCCAAATTATCATTAACCAAGTAGGTTAACTACTTTTATATATTATAGCAGGATAAGAAATTAATACTAGCTGCGATAAAACCTTAATTACATAATAACCACTAACCCTGCTGGTATTCAAACAAATCAGAAACCTGGCATTTAAATAACTCACACAGCTTATTTACCGTTTCAAAATCTACGCGCGTTGCCGTTTCTTTATATAAAAGTGTAACCGTATTGCGGTGAAGACCTGTTTCCCTCGCAACATCTATAACTTTCATCTTTTTTTCACCCATCAAACGCGACAAATGACACCGAATCATATCAATTAACCCCTGTTACATGGAAAAACTTCATTTTAAATGAAGAAAATACTTGCAAGATGTCTTTTATGTATGCATAATGTCATTCAAGGTGACATTACGTCATTATAAAAGAATATTTTTCACTCAATATAAATAACTATATAGGAAAATACGATGCAAGAAAAGACAACTTACATGACAACCGATGAATTAGCTGCACGCATCAAATACGATGCCCGGACTATTCGCGATCAATTAAAAGATTCCGTTCTTCTAGAAGGCAAACACTACATCCGCCCATTCGGTGGTCGAAAGATTCTCTATCTCTGGGAAGTCATCGAAAAAGATATGTTTCAGCACTCCAAGGTGGAAAGCATGCTGGTTCCTATGGCTAATGGTGTGTTTGTCATGGGTAGTGTTCGTGTTAGAAAAAACAACGATAAATTATTTATTGATTTTCGTTATCAGGGGCAGCGCTGTCGAGAACAAACCTTGCTAGATGACTCGTCTGTAAACCGTCGGAAACTTGAGCTGTTACTGCAGCGTATTGAAGCAGAGATCACATTAGGCAGCTTTGACTACCAGAAGTACTTCCCGAGTAGTGCTATCGCTAAGAAATTTGCTCTACATAAAAAGCTTTCAGAACAAAATGGTGAAACCCCGCTATTTGAAGAATTTGCCATGACCTGGTTAGCTGAAATGCGTATTCAGTGGCGTGCCTCGCAATACGTTACTGTCGATAATGTCCTAAGCAAACATCTGATACCATCATTTACCGAGACAGAAGTTGGCAATATCACGAAAGCAGACATCCTCAGTTTTCGATCTTCTCTAGCCAATATTCCCGGCCACAGTGGTAACGGTCTTTCACCCAGTCAAGTTAATCACATCATGACACCTTTGCGCATGATTCTTAAAGAAGCGGCTGACCGTTACGACTTCATTTCGCCGTACCGTGGCATTCAATCACTCAAGGTGCCTAAAACAAAAGTACTACCTTTTTCACTCGACGAAGTCTGGTTGATTCTTGCAGGTGTACGCGATGATTTTAAACACTATTACACCACACGATTTTTTACCGGTATGCGTACGTCTGAAATCCATGGGCTTCGATGGAAAAATGTTGATTTTAAAAGTCGGCAGATCATGGTGTATGAAGCATGGGTAAAAGACAAAATTGAATTAACGAAAAATGATGGATCCAATCGTGAAATCCACATGTCTCAACTTGTTGTTGATGCACTCCAGGCACAATACAAAATTACAGGGAAGTCAGATTATGTATTCTGTAACCGAAAAGGCCTGCCATTAGACAATGCCAATATTACTGACCGTGTTTGGTACCCCCTACTACGCCATCTTAATTTAGATAAAAGACGTCCTTACCAGACACGTCATACAGCTGCCACCCTATGGCTAGCATCAGGAGAAAGTCCTGAATGGATTGCCAGGCAGATGGGGCACTCAACCACTGAAATGTTATTTCGCGTGTACTCACGGTACGTACCCAACCTCACCCGTAATGATGGCTCTGCTTTTGAAAAACTACTTGAGAGATCTCAAGGGCAGGCTATAGCACATGAATAATTATTCAAAAAATACAACCTCATCCCGAGAACCTACATCTGAAGTGGAGCAACTAACGGCATCCTTAATTTGTACTTTCCGTTTGGACGACCATTGCCAGCAAATACTAAAAGCACAACAAAAAAGCGAGACCTTAGAAGAAGCTGTACATCGTTGGGTATTAGACACACTGTTAATGCCGGATAAAAAACTCGGCGCACTCATTATGCCAATACTGGCCCAACGTTTTCATAACTATATTGAATCAATACGGAAAATGCGATGAAACAAACTGACGCATCAGTAGCATCAAAATCTAATGTTTTACCTGCCTGGGTCTCAAAAATTGATGACCCTGCCTTTGGCATTTTTGACGATGAAGCCACCGGCACAATTTTTATTCGTGGAAAAACATATCCCTATATATGTGATACGCAGGTAATGAAATTACACCATTGGCAACAAACGCCAGATGTGTCTGTCCTGGTGAGACTCACAGAAAACATGCCATTTCGTTTTAATCATACGCAATCAGTTGTACTCGAGTCCATATACCTGTTAAAGCCACCCATACCGGTTAGCGTTGCACACAACCTCTATAACATGGGCGAACTCGCACCCAATCAGATGCGATATGTGGATATGTTATTTAATTTAATAAATCAACTAAACACCCCCTTGCGTCAATTCCTTTTTAATGTATTTTTGAATAAAGAGATAGCAAAAGCGTTTGTTACTGTTAACGCTAGCATCAATCATCACCATGCATGGAAATGAGGATTGCTTGTGCACTCAGTTGAATCAGCACTTATGGTTAGTCAGTTAGCTAGAACATGGATGTCACCTGTAGAAGCAGAGACAACAATAGTTTCAACACTACTGCATGACATTGGGAAAACTCGCACTTTTCAAGATATTGGTCACTGGAGTGAACTGGGACATTATGTTTCGCATGATGCGCTCTCACTTGAAATACTGGCGCCGTATCTTGCTGAACTAGAAAAACAATGGCGCACAGGCGCTCATTTAGTACGACACATATTAGGCTGGGATAGAAAACAAAAAATATTCCCTGCTTTTCCAGGAACGCAATTAATGAAAATGTGCGATCAATTTAGTACGGCGCTTGAATTAAGAGAGACATCTTTTAAAGGAAAACCGCATTGGCACCATCATGCGAGCCATGAAGGCATAAACAAACAACGTTTTTTGCGTTTACCGCAATAACAAATCTTTAAAACATAAATAATAAATCAAAAAACAGGAGAATCACAATGAGCTGGTCAAATTTAAATCCTTATCTTGTATACGCGGGGTTAGGCATTTTAGCCTTTTTCTCACTTGTAGCATTCATTGCTACCCGAGAATACTCACCATTTCGCAATAATGATATTAAAAAATATACATCAATATTTAATATTAAATCTACGTTACTCACATATTTAACAACATGGATAAACGATCAATCTGGCGATTTCAGTTAAATATCTAAATTGCTTGGAATCTCAACAGAAAACTAGAAGTAATAATTACGGGACGCGCAGACCTACTCACCGTTGATGTCCTTATCAAGCTACTTGTAGAATCAGGCCATCAGGTAGATGTAGCAGTCAATAAATGTAACAGTGAAAATAACCAATGAATATATCTGGAGTAACAAATGAAGGCGATCCAACACGCATCGCTAGTACCGCACTACAGCTTTTCTTCAATATCGCCAGCAAATGGGAGCTGACGATAGAGGAGGAACATATCCTTCTAGGAAATCCACCAGCTGCCGCCTTTACTGAATGGAAAACAAATAAGTCTGCCGATTCCCTTGATAAAGAAACACTGGAAAGAATTAGCCACATATTAAACATATACCATTGCTTAAAATCACTACTGCCGCGCGGTACGGCAGCTGATCATTGGGTAAAGAAACAAAACAAAGCACCAATCTTCGGCGGTGACACGGCTTTAAACTATATGCTCAATGGTGATATTGATGACCTCGCTAAAGTACATCAATATTTGGATACACAGTGTAATTAACTTTCCAAAAGCTAGCTTTAAGATTAATAATCTATTCAAGCTGGCCATTACTGAATCAGCTGACTATGCTGTTTTAGATGCAGTTTCTCAGATGATGTTAAATTGCACCGATAAATGAGCCAAAAACAGGCAATATTTGCATACTGTTAAATTGCACCAAAAAATGAGCCAAAAACAGCCAATATTTGTATTAATCTTTGACCCACCAAGTGGACCCTAATGAATTGATAACATTAATTAGAGTCGCCTCAACAATGGTCAATTATCAGCGCAAATGTCGGGGCAAATTTGAGTGCAATTCAACATGTATGCGGCTATTAATTTACCAATTTCAACATATTTGAGCTATCTTTTTGATCAATTATGTCAATGATTCTAATCAATTCATATCCAGCAACAGTTTCATAGCCGGCTGACATCCTCTTTTCCTCTTTAACTAATAACTGTACTACCGCATCATCACCCATCGCATAACACAGTGATTTCTTATGCTCGTTTAGTATTCTAAGGTCAGTAGTTCTTCCAAGTTTTTTACCCCCTTGAGAGTTCGATACTATATTGATTTTCGTGGTATAGCCGCCTGTAATTTGATGGAACACCGCATTAATTGTTGTCTCATCATCTTGAGTTGTTACAACTGGCTTATCTTCAATTGGGTCAATCTTAATTACTTCATCTTCACTAGTATGCAATATGATACCCTCTCTTAGTATCCCAGAGTCTCTAAGCTCCTTAGCAATCCTATAAGCCGAATCACTTTTAAAGCCAATATGATCAGCAACCTCCAAATTACCCGTTACAAAGCTAACCGTCTCCGGCATGCTGTGAGCAGAAAATTTAACAAGATTTTTCCCCGCCTCCTCAATGCCTTCATTTAATGTGGATTTAATTGTTTCTGCATCATAGTCATTAAAATTAACCGCTGTATCATCCACTTGCATAATTACCCTGGTTCCAATAATACCCCACTCCCCATCAAGTATGTAATCCGCCTTAATCTGTATGTCCTGCTCAAGTATTGGCCTAATCAAACGCTCACTCTCATGCAAATAAGCATCAATTATAGGCCCCTCTTTATCGTAGATCTCTAGTGCTTCTTTACGGCTCCAACTCCAGCTACTGCTAGTTTCACGAACCAACTTTCCATGTACCACTTCATACAGTACATATTCACGCATAATTGTTTACCTCAAAATAAAATATTCAAAAAACTCCTCCTCATATAAATTAAACGCACGCGAAAACGCGCTCGTGTGAACGATTAATTAAAAATTATTAAAGTATTGCGCAGGAGAGAGAGTTACGCAGCTTCGGACATTCCTGCCTGTTGACAGAAATGAGAGTAATCAGAATAACTGATGAGGCATATGTCAGAGATAAGGTCTCTATCAAATACCAATAGTATATGGCTTTAAGAAAGGACAGCCTTCACATAAAGCAATTAGATGACTAGAAAAGGTTGTCCCTTTAAGAGCCTAGTAGTTCAAGCAAGCATTCACTCACTAAACCGAAAATATAATACAAATATTTATTTTATACAAGACCGGAAATACAAAAAATTTCCAGTTAAAATTAATTTAAATCTGTGCATGCAAACTTACAGCAATATAAAACATCATCATCGCAAATGTAGTTTTGGTTTTTAGAGACGTACCTTTAGTTTGTACGCTAACTTTCAACCGTGATTTTCGCCTTCGCACTGTTTTTTCACGCGCAAACCGTAATGATGAAGTAAACACCGCGAAACAATCGCCAAGCTGTTCTTTAATGCTTTCACAGTCACCCTCAAATTCATCAGGCACAGTAACGCTATAATTCAAATGCCCAATCCCTAATATCTCAAGGCAAGCCTGATATTTTCTAATATCATTAATCTCTGTCACAATAATATCGTTAGATGCTTGATCATACCCCTTCATCCAAATATTTATTCCATCAATGACAACGCCTTTCTCAACGTCATTTAGCTTATCCATTGCGGTCTGTCTGTCATTCAATAAGCCTTTCATTCTGGACGCTTCCTCTTTACCAGGTTGAAACGCCTTATCCTGGAGCAAAATATTTGATAGTAACGAATCGTTATACCTATCCATATCAAATTTGTTGTAACCAGACTTACCCTCTACGTACGTAGCCGCAAGGAATATATTCTCAACAGAATTTGAGCTCAGCATAAATCGTTCTGCGATAACATTAATTTGTGCTGTTTGATTGGCATCTGTAAGTAACCCACTAGCCGCCTGTACCACCAGGTCGATGATATTCAAGGTGATCTTTACATTTTTACTAATGCAAACATCGTTGTCAGTCTTCGTTATTAAACTAACATCTGGATAAGGTATAAGCTTTTCAATTTGCAATAAGTTAGCTGTGCATTTATTCATGGACTTGTTTCTAGACAATCTTTTTTTAGCGGCTTCGTAATTTATATTCGCCGCATAAACAAAAGTCTTTAAACTTAATTCTGGTGTTATTTTTTGACTGAATGTCGACAAAACCTTATCAAGCTTATGAACATAACTGCCAACTAATGTTTCCTCACTAGTATGCCCAATCACAACTGCTGCTGCGCGTAACGATAAACCATTCGTTGAGGTATCACCAGACTCACCACTAGCATAAAAATCGCCAAGCCAAATATTATTAGCAAAGCTATGGCGTAAATGATGGAAATGTAGCGAATCATCACCCGTTATGCTTCGTATTACCTCATTAATAAACATTGACGCAGCAGCGTCATCTATCAACTTTCGCTTGTCACCAAATTCAGCCATCAAGCCCTGTTGCGAATCATACTCATAACTACTTTTAAACTCATTTTTTAACGCTTTTAGAACCCCTATCTCCATATTAGTCAATCGAACAGTTAGCGGTACAACCCTAACTCCAGCAGCCGATTTCGTATCACCGTATGCATTGTCATTAACCAGAATACTTATTTCATTAAAATCAGCATCACACTGTATATCTCGCCATTGAATCCTGTACGCCTCATCAAAGCGCAGGCCAAACCTGTAACCTAATAAAAGTATTACAGAATACTGCCACCTTTCTAGTCGCTCTAACTCGCTGCAGTTATTTAAATATGAAAAACACTCGAGATATTCGTCTTCGCGAATATAATTAGCATCTGGTACTGATAATTCGGTACTACCGCCGGCATAAGCATAAATCACACCCCACTCGGGCATATTTACAGGCCAATGCTCTGTTAAAAAGATATGGAATTCATGCAGCCTACCTACAAACTCAGCTGGATTATTACTTGTGTCATATCCAACAGCTTTAATATACAATTTCTCAAAGTTCTCGGCATTCATTGTCAAGACTGAATCATTCTCCACCAGATCCAACAGTGCATTTGAGACCATAAAAAAATATTTATTTATAGTATTAAATTTTATATTTTCCTTATCAAAGGATTTAAAGGAA
>RCNF010002319.1_pt1 | contig 10196 bp, 9 predicted proteins | sample 2041311 | NCBI WGS metagenome assembly RCNF01 (sample SAMN09708228, study PRJNA481090) | Marine sediment metagenome, whole genome shotgun sequencing project. | biome: marine sediment; feature: ocean; material: sediment; isolation source: Sewage treatment plant 2 marine sediment (STP2) ... | reverse complement strand
GTGGCCCGGCGCATGGTGCGGTTTGCCTCTGAAGATGTGGGCAACGCCGATCCGTTTGCCCTGCGTCTGGCCCTGGGGGCCATGGAGACTTTTCGGTTTTTAGGGCATCCGGAAGGGGATCTGGCCTTGGCCCAGGCCGCCGTTTATCTGGCCACGGCGCCCAAGAGCAACAGTGTCTACAAGGCATGGAATAAGGTGACGCAGGCGGTCAGAGAAAAAGGCGCGCTGCCGGTTCCATTGCATATTCGCAACGCGCCCACGGGATTGATGAAGGATCTGGGCTACGGCAAGGGATACCGCTATGCCCATGATTTTAAGGACGGATATGCCGTCCAGGACTACCTGCCTGACGCCATCGCCGGCAGCCTGTATTATATTCCGACGGACCGGGGTTACGAGAAGATGATAGCCGGGCGCCTGAAGCAATGGCGGACATTGAAGGAAAAAACCAAAAAATAAAAGCAGGCAACATATGGTTCTTTCTGCCCCTTAAGCGATTGAAATCTCTACATCCATGAACTGCTTCAACGTATTGGCCACGATGCAGCCCCGTTCGGCGATAAGAACCATCTTTTCCATCTGATCCCGATCGATCCCATTGCCCTTCACCGCCATGGCCATTTTCTGGAAGCGGGGCGGCGTCCCATCCAGCGTGCCGCTGACCTTAACGTAAAGCCCCTTTGCCTCGATTCCCCGTCCCTGGAAAGCAGCGATAAGGTTGCTCATGAAACAGCCGCCCAGGCTGGCCACAAACATTTCGCCGCCCATGGGGCCCTGGTTGCCGCCACCTTTTTCCATCGGGCGATCGGTGACCAGTTCATGCTCGCGAATCCGGGTGCGGGCGGCGGTGGAACCCTCAATTTGAGATATTGTCGTGGTGACTTCCGGCACGGTCTGATCCTCCTGTATAAAGTTGTCAATATGTTCAATTTGCTCATGGTCGGTGCAACAATCAAGTTTCTGCGCGAAATAACCAAGGGCCTTGAGATTGAACCGCGATAGCGAGCGCATTCCTCGCCGCTTGCCGCGGGGAGGGTTCAATGTCGCCGATCCTTGATTGATTTGGCCGGTGGATACTGGTACAAAGAGCAATAGTTTAGGCGACATTTTCAAAAAGCGTGAATTTATCTTTCAAGGGAGGGCGTTTAATGTCCACACCTGTTACCACTAAACCCGTCTTGATCGTATTCGTCCTGCTGACACTCATGAGCGGTTTCATCACCCGAACGGCCGATGCGGACATGCGCCTTTACAAGGGGCAGACCGTATACGTGCCGGTGTATTCGCATATTTACAGCGGCGACCGGGAGCAACCCTTTTACCTGGCCGCCACGCTGAGCATCCGCAATACGGATACGAAACATGCCATCACACTGACGGCGGTGGATTATTACGACTCGGACGGCAAGTTTTTGAAACACTATCTGGAAAAGGCTCTACCCCTCAACGCCATGGCCACCAGACGCTATGTGGTGCCCGAGTCGGACAAAAGCGGAGGCTCCGGCGCCAAATTTATCATCAAATGGCAATCGGGTGAACCGGTGGCGGAACCGTTGATCGAGTCGGTGATGATCAGCACCAAAACCCAGCAGGGGATCTCTTTTACGTCACGGGGTAGGGTGCTTGAAGCCAATTCTCCATAGTTAGTGCCCATCCAGAAATGGTTATTTTGCCCGATCTCTGCGTTGCGCGAAAAATTTTATCCTCGGAATATCAACTATATGCCTCCGGTAAAATTTTTCGTACGCCTTGATCTCGACCGAAATTCCTCATTTTTGGACGAACACTACTTGATGCACATCCATAGAACGCAGATATGGGCTGCGAGTCGAAGACCCCGGCTTTTGGTCGGAGTTACCACTTATGGTTGAATACGGGATTGCTTTTTCAGATAAAGCAGCAACACGCCGCCGGTCAGAATCATGGCCATGCACAGCAGTTGCCCCATGGACAAGGAAAAAAAGATAAAGCCCAGATGGGCGTCGGGCTGGCGGGCATACTCGATAAAAAAGCGCACCAGGCCGTACCCCATGAGATAGAGGGCCAGCATGGCGCCCCGGGTGGTGAACCGGTTTTTGACCGCCCAAAGGACGATAAAGAGGACGATGCCCTCGAAAAAGGCCTCGTAAAGCTGCGAGGGATGCCGTCGGCCGGGACCCGGTGCAAAGGGGAAAAACATGCCGATGGGATGGGTCGTCACCCGCCCGAATAGTTCGCCGTTGATAAAGTTGCCCAACCGCCCGAAGGTATATCCCAGCGGAATGCAGGGGACGATGAGATCGGCCATGTTGAAAAAATCCAACCGGTTTTTACGCACGAAAATGACTGTCGCCACGACCACACCGATGAGCCCTCCGTGATAGGACATTCCCGTGATGCCGGTAAACCGGATGCCGCCGGAAAATTCAAAGGGCAGGATGACCTCCAGTGGATGGTGCAGGTAGTACGAGAAGTTGTAGAAAAGCACATAGCCCAAGCGGGCGCCGACGATCAGGCCCAGGATCATGGCCGTCATGAGCCCCTGGAGCTGGTCGGCATCGATCCGGAAACGATCTTCCCGCCGGAGGCGATGGCTGGCCAGGATATAGGTGATGGCAAAGGCCACAATGTACATGAGCCCGTAATACTGCAGCTTGAAGCTGCCGATTTCCAGGATTACCGGGTCCATATGCTCCGGCAGATGCTGCCACCAGAAAAGAAAATCCCCCATATTGTTTCGCTTTCATCGATTCGCGGTTGGTCTGAAGAGGGTGATCTTACTACCCCCCGGCGCCTCGCGTCAATATCCCCTGTTGAATGTCAAACGCCAAATATTCAAAAAGGAGTCCGGTCAATTTACTTAAGTGCTATCGAAACATTACCCTTGATCCGATAATAGTTGAGTTACTCTATACGCCCGCATAACACACGGTGTAATAAGGTCAAACGGAGACGTCCTGCCTGGGCACTTTGCCCTGCCAGGTATTTTTATCTTTGAAACAGGTGTGGATCAGGTCCATGGTTTCCCGCTTTTGCAGGGACCAGGCCGGGGACACCAGTTCCCTGGGGTGGGGGTCGCCGGTGAGACGCTGAATGATCATCGTCTCCGGCAGGCGTTCGATGAAGTCACATATCAATTCAGCGTACTCCCGCTGACCCATGCAGCGGTAGCTGCCGGATCGGTATAGGGTCTCCATGGGTGTTCCCCGCACCACATAAAGCAAGTGGAGTTTGATCCCGTCGATACCCATGGCGGCGACGGCATCGGCGGTCTCCAGCATATCCTGCCGGGATTCGCCGGGCAGCCCCAGAATCACATGGGCGCAGATGTTGATGTTACGGTTGCGGGTAAGCGATACCGCTTGTTCGAAGCATGCAAAGTCGTGGCCCCGGTTAATCCGGGCGAGGGTGTGGTCGTGGGCGCTTTGAAGGCCGTACTCAATCCAGATGAGATGCTTCCTGGCGTATCCTTCAAGCAGGTCCAGCACCGTCGGATCAACACAGTCCGGCCGGGTGCCGACGGCCAATCCCACCACGTTTTCAATGGCAAGGGCTTCGTCATACAGCACTTTCAAGTGCTCGACGGGGGCGTAGGTGTTGCTGTAAGACTGGAAATAGGCCATCAATTTGTTGGTTTTGAAACGCCGGGCGATTCTTGCCTTGCTGCGCTCGATCTGCTGCGTAATCGATACGCCCTGGCGATGAGCACCGGTTCCGGATCCTTTGGCATTGCAGTAAATGCACCCGCCAGTGGAGAGTGTGCCGTCGCGGTTTGGGCAGTTGAGCCCGGCGTCGACGGTGACCTTGTGGACCCGGCAACCAAACAGCGATCGAAAGTAGGTGTTCAGGTCCCGGTATGGTTTTTTGTACATGGTGATCCTGTCCTTGACCTCGATATCCCGGCGATTATATAGTGCTCCCCCGGAATTGTCATTTTTCGGCACAGGCCGTCCTTCTTGCGCTTATGAAATCCTTGACGGTGTGCCACTGTGCGTGCTGTCGCCAGGACGCTCAGGCGGTCAATTTCAATCTCGCTGCGGCCTTGGCGTGTCGTAGATCCCGCATTGCGGGGAACCAAAATCTACCATTTCCGTATGGGCGCTGGCAATGTGTGTGTGATAGATAATTTTCAGGCAGTGAAAATATATGGCAATATATCAGAAACAATACGATGTGATCGTTGTGGGCGGGGGGCACGCCGGCTGCGAGGGCGCCCTGGCGGCGGCCCGCATGGGCTGTCGTGTTCTGTTGCTGGCCATCGACCTGGACAAGATCGCCGCCATGCCGTGCAGCCCATCCATCGGTGGAATGGCCAAGGGACAGCTGGTCAAGGAGATCGATGCACTGGGCGGAGAGATGGCCAAAATTGCCGATCAAACGGCCATCCAGTACAAGACCTTGAACACCAAAAAGGGGCCGGCAGTGCAGTCCACACGGACCCAGAACGACAAAGTTCGCTACCACACGGCCATGAAGGCAATTGTGGAAAAGCAGCCCAACCTGGATCTCAAACAGGCACTGGTGGAGCGCCTGATCGTTGACGGGGACCGGGTCTTGGGTGTGGAGGACCATACCGGCTTCGGTTTTCAAGCGCCCTGCGTGGTGCTGGCCACCGGCACCTTTCTGTCCGGGCTGGTGCACATCGGCTTCAAAACGATGCAGGCCGGCCGAGCCGGCGAGTTTGCCGCCTACAGCCTGCCCAGCCATCTCAAGGCGCTTGGCTTTAGCCTGGGCCGCATGAAGACCGGTACCCCACCGCGGCTGGACCGGGCCAGCATCGATTTTTCCCAGTTTGACGAGCAGCCGTTGGAGGAGCCCGCCCGCCCCTTCTCCTTCTCGGGCCAGGCGGCGCGGCTGCCCCAGGTTCCCAGTTTCATCGGGCACACCAGCGAGCAGGTCCACCAGGTGGTGCGGGAAAACCTGCACTTGTCCGCCCTGCACAGCGGCATCATTAAAGGGGTGCCGGCCCGTTATTGCCCCTCGTTTGAAGACAAGATCGTCCGCTTTCCGGAGCGGGACCGCCACCAGATCATCCTCGAGCCCGAAGGACTGGACACCCAGGAGATCTACGCGTCGGGTTTGGGCAACAGCCTGCCCATAGAGGTCCAGACCCAGTTGGTCAGACGAGTCCGCGGCCTGGAGGAGGCGGACATCATGCGCCCGGCATACGCCATCGAGTACGACTTCATCAATCCGATACAACTGCGTCCCACCCTCGAGACCAAGCGGGTGAAAGGCCTTTATCTGGCCGGCCAGATCAACGGCACGTCGGGTTACGAAGAGGCTGCGGCCCAAGGCATGTGGGCCGGTATCAACGCTGCCTGCAGGGTTCAGAAACGCCCGCCTTTTATCCTGGATCGCAGCCAGGCATACATGGCTGTGATGGTGGACGACCTGGTCACCCGGGGCACACGCGAGCCATACCGCATGTTCACCTCGAGGGCCGAATACCGGCTCATGCTCAGGGAGGACAACGCCGATCTGCGGTTAACTGAGATCGGTCACGAACTCGGATTGCAAAGTGCCGATACGTTGAAAGCCAATCGTGAGCGAAAAGCCCAGATACAGGACGAAATTCAGCGCATTAAACAGGCGGTGATCAAGCCGCTGCCTGCCGTCAACGCCTACCTGGAGCAGCGGGGTACGCCGCCCATCGACAACGGCGTCCATTTGGTCCAGTTACTGAAGCGGGCTGAACTGGGTTACGACGCGGTTGACCAGTTGTCTCCGGCCGAGACGCCCCCATCAGAGCGGGTGGCCCGGCAGGTTGAGATCGAAATCAAGTACGAGGGGTACATTCGACGTCAGCTTCAGGAGATTGACAAGTTCAGGCATCTGGAGCAGATCAAACTTCCGAAGGCGATTGACTATGCAACCGTTCACGGCCTCTCCAGCGAACTCAAAGAGAAACTGGCCGCGGTTCATCCGGCATCCCTGGGCCAGGCATCACGCATCGAGGGCATGACCCCTGCGGCTATTTCCGTTCTCATGGTGCATCTACGCCTATGGAAAAACAGCTAGTCCCCCGCTTGCGGGTGGACAATCTTTTCATCCACGGTGTCGGACCGGTCAGCCTTGATATCGAGAAGGGCGAGTGTGTTGGGTTATCCGGTCCGTCGGGTTCGGGAAAAAGCCTTTTTTTAAGGGCGATCGCGGACATGGAACCCCACGGTGGAACGATCTGTCTCGACGGCACCGAGCAGGCGCTGATTCCCGCACCAGCCTGGCGGCGGCAGGTTGGCCTGCTTCCGTCCGAAAGCCGGTGGTGGTCCGATACGGTGGGCGACCATTTTGCGATGTCCGCTGCAAGCGGATTAAACCGGCTTGGGTTTGACGCAGGTATTATGACCTGGCCGGTTTCACGGCTTTCCAGCGGGGAGCGCCAGCGCCTGGCCCTGCTGCGCCTTCTGGAAAACCAGCCCCACCTGTTGCTGCTGGATGAACCCACGGCCAATTTGGATGAAGAAACTTCCGCGAAAGTCGAAGCGCTGATTCGAGCCTACCGGGAGGAGACCGACGCCGCTGTTGTGTGGGTCGGCCACCAGAGGGCCCAGTTAAATCGGGTGGCCAGCCGGTTTTTTGCTATGGAAAGCGGCCGTATGATTAGCCGTGGAGGCGTGCCGTGACCTCGGAGACCATTTTTCTGACGCCAACGGATCTTTCCCTGGCCGCCCTGCTGGTGATTGCCCTGGCCCTGGTCAGCCGGCGCATGGGGCTGGGGCTGGCCGGGCAGACCATCGTGGCCGCCTTTCGGACCACCTTTCAGCTGTGCCTTGTGGGTCTGGTACTGAAGGTGGTTTTTGCGTCGATTAATCCGCTTTTGATAGCATCCATGGCCCTGGTGATGCTGGTAGCCGCCGCCCGTGAGGTGGTGGCCCGTCAGAAGCGCCGCTTTGTCGGCTGGTGGGGCTTCGGCATGGGGGCTGGTTCCATGTTTGTCTCCTCTTTTGCCATCACCACATTTGCCCTGGCGGCCATTATCGGCGTTGACCCATGGTATACGCCGCAATATGCCATCCCCCTGCTGGGAATGATGCTGGGAAACACCATGACCGGCATTTCCCTGGGCCTTGATCGATTAACGGAATCGGCCTGGGAGCGTCGCAGCACCATTGAAGGGCGTCTGATGCTGGGCCACACCTGGTCCGAGGCGATCGGTGAGATCCGCCGGACAAGCGTCCGCAGTGCCATGATCCCCACTATCAATTCCATGGCAGCTGCCGGACTGGTGAGTCTTCCCGGCATGATGACCGGCCAGATTCTGGCCGGCAACCCGCCGCTTGAAGCGGTCAAGTACCAGATCCTGATCATGTTCATTATCTCCGCCGGCACCGGGTTCGGGGCGCTGATCGCGGTCTGGACCGGTGCACGCCGGCTCTTTGACGAGCGGCACCGGCTGCGGCTGGATCGGCTCAAAACAGCCGGGCAATGATGGGCCCAACGGCTTGACATAAAAAACAAATACCTTATTTTTACGGATTGACAACGTGAGCGCTGGTCAAAACATAGGCATGCGTTCATGCAAACCACAGCAGGGAGCGGGATCAATCATGTCCGAACAGGATTACTACCAGGTATTGGGCGTGTCCAAAACCGCCACGGATACCGAGATCAAAAAGGCCTACCGCAAGCTGGCCATGAAATACCATCCGGACCACTCCAAGGGTGACAAGCACGCCGAAGAGCGGTTCAAGACGGTCAGCGAGGCCTACGCAGTGCTCAGCGACAAGGAGAAGCGTCAGCAGTATGATACCTTCGGCTCTACCGACTTCCACCAACGCTATTCTCAGGAGGATATATTCCGAAATGTGGATTTGGGAGATATTCTTAAAGAGTTCGGCTTTGGCGGCCAGGGGAGGCGGTTCTCTTTCGGCGGCGGGCCGTTTGGCGGACACCAGCGGCGCCAGGCACCGATCAAAGGTTCAGATTTGGTTTACGAACTGCCCCTGACACTGCAGGAAGTGGCCAGCGGAACCAGCAAGGCCGTCACCTTTCAACATCAGGGCCGCAACGAAAATATCACGGTCAAAATACCTCCGGGGATGATTACCGGCAAGAAACTTCGCCTGGCGGGAAAGGGCGAGCAAAGCGGATACGGGGGCCCTCCCGGAGACCTGTATATCAAATCCCGGGTGACCGCAGACCCGTTATTCACCGTTGATGAACATGACCTCCTTGTCACCGTTACCATTCGGCTTAGCGAATCACTTCTGGGTACCCAAGTGAAGATACCCACCCTCGAAGGAGGAGAACTGAGTCTAAAAATTCCTCCGGGAACCCGTCATAAAACCCGGATGCGTCTGGCCGGGCACGGGCTTCCCCAGATGAAAGGCAGTTTGAAGGGCGACCTGTATGCCACCGTTTCAGTAGATATTGCAAAAGAACTATCTCCCGAACAAAAAAAGCTCGTGAAAAAGCTGGCTGCCACCGGCATGTAACAAATTAAATTCATTGACAACTAACCCCTATTGGGTTACTTGTCTCGCTGAACTGGCGGCATGGAATTGGTGTTTCATGATTGCCTACAATCGGTTGTTTTGACTGTCTCAAACTTCATTGGCAACATCCGCACCAAACCACTATATTCCATGGCCCTTGATACTTCCATTTTTAAATTTTTTAATGCTTGCCAGCTGCGAGACGAGCAGTAAAGACCGCATATGCCTGAATTTATTCTCGTTATAAAGAAGCATGAAATCCAACGCCAGATAATCAGAATCGCAGAAACCATTTCAACAGACTATCAGGGCCGGGAACTGGTGCTGATTGGGGTTCTCAAGGGGGCCTTTCTTTTTCTCGCCGATCTGGCTCGTGAGTTGAAACTAAAAAAAGTTAAGATCGATTTTCTTCAAGCTTCCAGCTATGGTGCCGATACAGTTTCTTCAGAGAACATCGTGTTGAAGAAAGACATTGACGTTGATATCCGCGGCAAAGATGTGCTAGTGGTTGAAGACATCGTCGATACCGGCCTGACGCTGGCCTATCTGATCAGCCACCTTGAGGGCTTTCGTCCCAGCAGCATCAAGGTTTGCGCCATGATCGACAAAAGGGAGCGGCGAAAGGCAGCGATCAGCGTCGACTACGCGTGCACAACCATAGAAAAGGGCTTTCTCGTGGGTTATGGCTTGGACTATGCAGAGGATTACCGAAATCTGCCAGAAATATATCATATGAAACTTTAGTCAATGAGGGGTGCTATGATTATCACCTGTGAAGCGTGCAACACCAGTTTCAACCTTGATGACAAGATGCTCAAAGCCACTGGTTCAAAGGTCAGGTGTTCGGTTTGCTCCAACGTGTTCACCGCCTTTCCGCAGCAGGCGCCAGCCCCTGAATCGCCAGCCGAAGAAGTCGAAACCGATGCTGCACCGGAAACCAAGCCAGGCCCCGAACCCGATCTGGCGGCAGCTTCCGCCTTGGCATCGGCTATACCAGACACCCCTGCGGCAGCGGATACGCTTGATGGGCATACGCCCGAGACGGATATTATTGACGAAGACGCCGACGCGCCCTTTGCCGAAGGCACCGACCTTGACTTTGCATTGGATGACGAACCGGGGGACGGGGTGTCGGCCACTGAAATTGAAGATGCGGTGAGCGGCGCCCTGGAAGAAGACCTGGCGGATCAGTCCTTTGAATCTGACGTCGAACCGGATCCGTCACTGGAATCCGACGCCGTCGACGAGAGTGGTGAAACCGTCATCGCCAGTCTGGACGATTTTGACTTGGACCATACTCCTGAGCAAACTGATGATGACGGCGCTGCCACCGTTATCGCCGACCTGGATGACGACATGAATCTCTCGCTTGACGGACTGCCTGATGTGGCGGAGACGGTCATCGCCGATCTGGACCAGGATGATTTTGATCTGGACGTCCCGCCTGAGACCGGCGGGGATTCGGAAGGTACCGCCACCGTCATTGCCAACTTGGATGACGAATCGCTGGATCTGGATAGCGATTTTTCTTTGGAACTCGACGCGGCACCCGAATCGGCGGCTCCAGCAGACGACGGTCTGCCCGAAACGTTGGATGATCTGGAGGGGCTGGATCTCACACTGGATATGGACAAGGGTGCTGAAGCGCCTCAGGCTGAAGCGGTTGCGTCGGATCCGGTCGACTCGTCGCTGGATGATCTCTCCCTGGATTTCGACCTGGAACCGGACGCGGATATGGCCGAAGCCTCATCAGCTGCGGATGCAGGCAGCGACGTCGAT
>RCNF010014650.1_pt1 | contig 10198 bp, 9 predicted proteins | sample 2041311 | NCBI WGS metagenome assembly RCNF01 (sample SAMN09708228, study PRJNA481090) | Marine sediment metagenome, whole genome shotgun sequencing project. | biome: marine sediment; feature: ocean; material: sediment; isolation source: Sewage treatment plant 2 marine sediment (STP2) ... | reverse complement strand
TTAGATGCAAACACGACGATCATAACGGAGGTCGCTATTGCATTAGGCAAAATAAAAGATGAAAGGGCTATAACACCTCTGGTATCTCTTTACAATGTATACACAGACTACGTAAACAAAAAAATCAGCAATGCTTTATTAACAATAAACACTGAATTATCTAAATTTTACTTTGCAATATTGAATTCCGATGAAAATAATTTACTAAAGATTAACAATGCTTTCGATTTAGCTGTTGCGTCATTATATCACCAAAACAGTTGGGTTCGTCGCCAGGTAATATGGGCACTATTGAAATTAAGAGATTATGGGGCCGTTGGGCAAATTCTAAAAACACTAAATGATAATCATTTAAATGTCGTTAGTTATGCAATCTATGCTCTAGGAGAAATAGGAAATGATAAAGCGGTAATACACTTGATGGATATTTTACTCAAAAAGGATTTTCCGACATGTCAAAACGTTGACTCATTAACGTTTTCTGAACACTGGAGTGACCCCCGTTCAGAGGCGGCCGTTGCATTGGGGAAGATAAAAGATAAACGTGCCTTCAAAGCTTTAATGGCGGTTATAGAAGAAAAAGGAAATGATAGTTTAATAGAGAAATCTGCATGGGCACTCAGTGAACTAGGTGATAAAAGAGCTATTGAACCACTTAAATCAGCCAAAAATCTTACAAATTCTCCAGGTGAGGTACAAAAGGCAATTGATAAATTAGAAAAAATTAAAAGTTAAGGGTTCGCACAAAAATAACTTCGCAGAATTAGCGCTCAGATTTGGTTCAGGTTTGGCCGATCCGAGAGAGCAAAACCACAGGAATAGCGGGCTATTTCGAGGATTTTGCGAGTGAGGTATCGGCCAAAGATGGGCTGAAGGTGAGATGCAAAAATGTGAAATTATTTTTGCGCGAGCCCTAAGCTTATCTGGAATTTATATAACAGAAAAACTATACGTTGTGTAATTGCCGGTTTAAGAAATATAAAGAAAATGAGAGAAATAAAACAAATTGGGATGGTTGTAGTAGCTATCCTGCTGTCTGAAATAATGGTTCTCGGGATTTCAACAGCGATGGCAGGCGAACCGCAGGATATAATTGAGAAGAGCAGCGGCTATCCGATTGGTTTACATTCCAAGCAGAACATTTATGGCAAAGACACACTCACTTTCTCCTGTGAGGCAGGACTGCCGGGCAGAAAAGTAATTTTCATTGATGAATATGACGAATCAACAATGCAAGATATTACAAACGAAAAATCACCTGTTAGAGACCTGGCTGTATCTAAAACGTGTGCCGGGTGTTTTAATGACCCTCCTGATAATTCTTCAGCCAAAGTTATTTTACCTTATGAAGAAGAAGACTTCTATTTTTTTTCCTGGGTTCCGGCAAAACCACATAAAGAACTAAATGACAACGACACCAGTTCCATACTATTGTATCAGAACCTGGTTATAAAAACCCACAATGATACATACCCATCAAACCCTGACTTCCCACATTATATAGAAAACCATGATGATCCCATACCGACATCAAAGCTGAGCAATATTCTATACCTGTATACCGCCACACCGGAGGAATTTGTAAGATTTGATCACAAAACATCAAAAGTAAAGGAAAAGACCATGCTAATAGACATAACAAGTCTATTATTAAAATGGTTAGGTAGAATTTGCGAAGCAGACATTGTTGATACAAATGAGGATGGAGACATAGATGTTTATGTTTTTAAATTCATCATAAAATATTAAGAGCTATAGGGGACCTGATGCTTTATCTTCTGTGGCACTCCGGTCTTTATACCAACCAGCAGATTGGAGAGTTGTTCGGACTGTCATACTCGTCTGTAAGCAGGGGGGCAGCACTAACACGCAAGCGCATCCGAGAGGATGTAAATTTAAAGAAGAAAGTTCAACAATTAAGTGACTTAATCAAGCTTTGACCCCATTCTTTTTCAGGCCGCTTTGATTTCCGATCGGTCAAAGTACTTTGTCCGGATATGGGAAAATAAGCCAAAGCGGTAGGAATGCCGGTTGCACCTGACGAATACCAATGAGATCTCCCGGTTCTCGAACATAGAGCGTCCACGCATGCACAGGTTCTTAGACTCCTCGGGGCCATGATGGAGCAAGTTCCTCCTTTCATGTAGGGCTCTTTCATCCCTTACTCTATGCCGGTTTGATCCCGGCGCTTTCGGTCCGACCTCAAATACAGGTTGTCAAACATGGATATATATTGTATAATTCTGCAATTGGAGGCATAAATAAGTCAAAAGGTCGTAACAACGTGAAAATATTCGACGGAATAACTTATAATCTACGGGGATTTTGGCTGGGGATCAAGACGCCGAAACTCCTGCTGCTGGGGCTTATCAGGCTTGCGGCAATTATTATCATCACGATCATTTTGGCAAGCTTGATCCTTGTATACCATCAGGAGATATTAAACCTTATCTGGACAAGACCGGAAAGCCGGTGGCTTTTATGGCTATGGCACCTTCTTTCCTGGGTGCTTTCTCTTTTTCTCGTGGTGCTGTCATCGCTTTTTTCCTACCTTATTTCTCAGATCCTTTTTTGTGTGATCATTATGGACACCATGTCTCGGATTACCGAGCGCTTGGCATCCGGGCAGGAAAAGGAGCCGCAAAAAATGCCTTTCTTTAGCCGGTTTTTTTACTTAGTCAAACAGGAGGTCCCCCGAACCATAGTGCCGGTTCTTTTGAGTCTCTTTATCATGGTGATTGGCTGGCTAACGTTAGGTCCTCTTTTAACAATTGTTTCTTTGTTAATTACCGTAATTTTTCTCGCCTGGGATAATACGGATCTTGTTCCAGCCAGGAGACTTTATCCCTTTAGGACACGGTTCAAGATTTTCTATAAAAACCTGCCGCTTCACTTGGGGTTCGGTCTTTTGTTTCTGATTCCAATCGTGAGCATTTTTTTTCTCTCTTTCTCACCTGTAGGCGCCACGCTGTATTATATTAAAGAACATGATTAAGTTTGTATTGATTGATTTAGTTCCAAAAGGATCAAACTGCTTGATTAATCTTCGACCTTTAATTCGTTATACGCATTGGGTTTCGTTTGGAGGAAATTTGTGGAGGGCAAAATGACAGACAAACAATTAACCCGTCGCCGATTCTTAAAAGATCTCACTCTTACATGTACCTATAGCACTTTTGGCGTGCATGCGCTTGCTGCACGTCATGTCTGGGGAAAAACCCCTAAAGGGGCCAGTTCTGAGGAATCCGCAACCATGGAATACCGGACCCTTGGTAAAACAGGCCTGAAGATTTCAGCGCTCAGCTTTGGCGTGATGCGACTGTCCGAGCCAGCGGTATTATTTCAAGCCCTGGACATGGGGATCAATTATTTTGATACGGCCCATAGGTACCAGAACGGCAATAACGAAAAGATGCTGGGTAAGGCACTCAAACAGTACGGCAGGTCCAAAGTCTTTATTGCCACCAAAATTCCGCCTTATTATAAACAGTTCGGGAACAAGCGGCTCAACCATCAAAAATCCATGGAAACCATGATGGAAAAAAGCTTAAGAAGGCTTCAGACTGACTATGTTGACGTGCTTTTCCTCCATAACATTACTAATCCGGAGTGGCCGTTGCATGAAGACATGCTCGGTTTTTGTCAAAAAATGAAAAAAACCGGAAAAGCCCGTTTTGTGGGAATTTCGTTCCACACCACGGGCCAGACCTACGTGGATACGGTGGACCGAACTTTAGAGGCCGGGTTCTACGATATTTTTCTGGCAACACTGAATTATAAGAGCCCCCCGGCGCACATCCAGGCATTAAAACGCGCGCGTCATAAAGGCGTGGGCATTGTTGCCATGAAAACGCAGGCCGGCGGCTATAAACCGGAAGCAAATATCTCGCTCAATCCGCATCAGGCAGCACTGAAATGGGTCCTCGACAACCAGTTCGTGGACTGTGCCATCCCCGGAATGGTTAACCGGCAGCAGCTTGCGGAAAACGCCGGCGTTATTGGGAAGAAAATCGGGTGGAGTGACCGAAAGACCCTTGCGGCCTATTATGATGAGGTTAAAGATCGCTACTGCTTGAGATGCGGCAGCTGCACCTCTTCATGCAAAAAGCAGGTGGACATTTCCACTATTCACCGCTGTCTCATGTACTGGGAAGGTTATCAAGACTTCGACCTGGGCCGGGCCACTTACCGGAGACTTCCGCCCACGGAGAATTCCCTGGCATGCATGGGCTGCACAGCCCCCACCTGTAATTGCATTAACGGGATAAAAATATCGGAGCGAATGCGCCATGCCCATATTCATTTTACCTAAATCCGAACCTGCCCGCCCGGCCTTGCGCTGCTTCATAACTCTTTTGATGATTCTGTTCTTCATGGCCGTAACATGCATCAGCCCCCTTGCTGAATCCGGCGATGAGTCGATTTTTAGCACGGCCCTGCCGTCCCAGGAATGGCAGATGGAGGGACAGCCCTATGGTTTTGTCCCCCAAAATCTTTATGAATACATCAATGGGGAAGCCGAATTTTTTATTGCATTTGGTTTTATTGAGCTGACAGGGGCAAACTATACATCTGTTGCCGGAGGAAAAAACACGGTGACCATCGATATTTATGATATGGGAAACAAGCTGAATGCGTTCGGAGTATTCCAGTCAAAAAAAGGCGGCCAGGCATCTGCTTTGAACTTGGGCGCAGCATCTACCGGATCTGATGGTTACCTTGCTTTTTATAAAGATCGATATTTTGTTGAAATACAGGCTTATATCACTCGCGAAAAAGAAAAGCACAGGGTCGAGACCATGGCCGCAAGCATTGCGGTACATTTGCCGGGTGACAATACCCCGCCGTCAGAGCTTCTCTATCTTCCCGAAAAGAATAGGATTGCCGGATCAGAACGCTATATAAAAGGCGGCATACTGGGACATGCGTTTTTGGACAGGGGTATTGTGTGCGATTATCGCATCCAAGGTCAAAAAGTAACGGCCTTCGTTGCTATGCTTCCCTCACCCCGGGATGCGGTGCACGCCGTGAAACAACACCGGTCTTTTTTTTTGAAATCCGGGAAAAAATGTCTGTCCTTTGACCGGTTTGGCAAGCACGGTTTTGTTTCCGAGGAACCCTATCATCAAAAAATCATCGAAACACAGGTAGGGGCGTTTGTAGCAGGGGTCTATGATCTGAGCACCATAGAAGCAGGGGAAACCTTATTGGCAGATATAATAACAACCCTAAAACAAACAAGATTATAGCACTGGAGAGCAGTTTGAGGTGCCTGCCGGAAGTAATTATTATTGGCGAGTGGATTCGGGTAACGAGTTTGTCGGTAACGATACATCTGACCCTGTTTACCTGCCTAATTACCGGATCCAGGAAACGAAAGTTATGGATTAGCCATGAAACAAAGGCTGCGAAGACAACGCCGGTTCACAATGCTTGAGTGGAAATGGACCCCTGTTTTTTGTGTGTTATCCTTCATCCTGCTGGCAGCGGGCTGCGGGGGCAAATCTGCTGTGCCACGCGCTTCGCACCCTAAAATGCCGGAAACAGGGTTAGCCGTAATGGGCTATTCCATTCAAATAGGCGCCTTTTTAAATCCGGACAACGCGATCCGGCTCACCAGGATTTTAGAAGACAATGGATTGAGCGCCTATTATTTTGTTCACAAAACAGGGACCTATAAGGTTCGTTTCGGTGATTTCCCTTCAAAAGAGGCGGCCCGCAGAAAGGCTGAAACTGTTCGTGCCGCGGGAATCATCGATGAGTATTACCTGGTAAGTCCTCATGATTATGCGGCGGTAAAGCAGAGGGAATATGGCAGAAGTTATCTCAGAAACGAAATTGTGGAAACCGCCAGACGATTTATCGGTCTTCCGTATCAATGGGGAGGTTCCTCACCGGATGATGGTTTTGATTGCAGCGGACTTACCATGGCGGTGTACCGGATTAACGGCCTGAATCTTCCGCGTATGTCAACAGAACAATACAGGGTCGGCATTCCCATTAAGAAAGGTCAACTCAAAAGCGGAGATCTGGTTTTCTTTGCCACCTCCAGAGGGAAAAGAGTTTCTCATGTGGGCATATATACCGGTGACATTTATACATGCACCGGGAAAAGGCCGGAGAATATGTGCCGCCTCGCTTTCAAAGAAGTATTTCAAGACCCGGTATGCCGGCGCAAGAACCTATTTGCGGTAAAAGAGAAGAAATTGCCGGGCGCGCATGACACTCGGGGCCATGATGGAGCAGCTCCTCCTTTCATGTAGGGCTCTTTCATCCCTCACTCTATGCCGGTTTTATCCCGGCGCTTTCGGCCCCAAATCCAAATCCAATGTAAAAAGAACCATCGTTTAACAATCTCACCAAACTCCCCTTGTTGAATGGATAAAACGCTGTATAATCCGGAACACAATTAAACTTTCATTCCAAAGAAATTAATCAGAATATTGTTTAACCCCCGCCGAAGGATTGCATAGGAATAGTTCCGCTCAGCCACCTCATAATTATGATTTACCATCCTCTCTCTTCTTTTGCGTGATTTTAAAAATTCCCTTACGCTTTGAACATTTTTTTTGGTGAGAAAGCCGTCCATGACAATCAGATCGAATCCCTTAGGCTCAATATCTCTTACAAATGTAGCGTACCGGTTAATCAATAGTGGCTTTTTAAAATAAACAGCCTCAAGAAACGCATTGCCAAATCCTTCATGCAGGCTGGGATAGGTAATGAAATCGGCATGAGGATAAATATCCCAAAGTGTCGGCTTATCCTTGTTATTCTCTTTATTATTTATTGGATCTGAGACGCGCATTTTCACTAATCTTAGATCAACCCCTCGTGCACGAGCTGTTTCTTGAAGCCACTCAGCATATTCATATCCTTCATCGCCTGCTTCATGGGAGATGACCAGCTTGTATCGAGTATCTTTCAAATCTTCGACCAACTCTATGGCATGTTCAATTCCCTTGCGCTGTATAATACGTGTCGGTTGCAGAATTATACGGTCTTGTGGCCCAAGTTCCAATGAATCGCGGAAGGCTATGGTTTTATCTTCATCCACTTCCGGCGGGTTCTCAAAATCCAGAACGTTGGGGATTATCGTAGAGGAAATCCCTGTTCGAAGTGCAAGCTCTTCTTTGGCTGCGGAATTAATAACTACATGTTCGATATTATTCAAGTTGGGAGGAAACGCCATGCGCAGGTAATCTCCCGCGGCATTTACGGAGAACCGTGTTCTTTCCCAATAAAAATCATGGTGATGGGCAATCACGGGAATTTGAGTTTCTGCGATAATTTCGGTCAAGGCGATTCCCAAAGGGATGTGCAACGGAATGGTAAGTGCATTCTGGGCAATAAGAAGGTCCAAATTAAATTGTGAAATAAATGCTCGAATCTGAATCTTCAAAAGTACCTTTAGTTCATGAATTATATCAGTCACGGCAGCGCTTCGAATCTTGTGTCCAAATATCCGTTCATTGATCCACTGATTCTTTTCATACTTAAAGTGCGCTTCAGGAACAAGAAAACTCTTTAGGGGGTCCCTGTCCAATTCACCAGCGAACCAGAAACAGCTATGGCCGATTTTTTTTAAAACTTGCGCCCACTTGCTGGTTTCCATTGTAACCCCGTCTGTGCCTGAAAAGCGTGTGGAAATAAAGCCAATGTTTTTACCCATGGTTATTATTTTATCTCCCTACATCGGAATTTGTGGTAAATTATGGTCCTTTGAACGATTCTAAATTATTCGTAAAAGCATCATCTTCGAATGTGGTACGTTGCGGATATCACATAATTTCAAAGCATTGATATCTGCCGAAGCAGGTATATGTGATCAATGATCGTTATTTAATTTCATAACCGATTCCGCGCCTGCATAAACATCCTTCATCATATTAATATCATAACAGATTTCATTCCGAAACTTTGAATTTATCGAGCTATATTCTTTCAAGGACAAAAGCAGGAGTCCTGGCGGTCTCCTGCCTTGACCGTTTACGCGCGGTCCTTTTTAGTTTACGGCATCTTTAAGCGCTTTACCGGCAGTGAATTTCGGAACCATCCTGGCTTCGATATTGATCTCTTCACCAGTCTGAGGATTTCTGCCCTTGCGGGCGCCTCTTTTGCTCACTTTAAAGCTGCCGAAGCCGGTTACCTGAACAGCTTCCTGATTTTTTAGCGTATTTGTAATCGTTTCGAAAATACAATCTACAGCAGCCCGAGCTTCTTTTTTTATGCTGACTACTTTGGCCACTTCGTTCACTAAATCACCTTTGTTCATGTTGGTTCTCCTCCTGTTTTAATTGTTTCATAAATTGATCGTACCTGATCCGTAATAATAAAATTCCCATCCGAATTTTAATGGGATATCCGGGCGAAAACAGTTCCGGATACGCTGGAGCCGCTCACCATAAATATAGAAATGGGCATGTCGTATACATTCGAATTACAAACAGGTCAAGCATATTATGAAAGATCGCTATTTTCAACGAATATGGCACGACCACTATGTTTTTCCTATGTTTTTCGTACTTCGGTGTCCGGAAAGGAAACATCGTACTTGGCATTGGTAAAGATATTCAGAATTTGACGCATATGATCCCTTCCAAGCGTCTGGAGTACAAACTCCACCTCCGCCAACCTCAAAGAGAGATGTGTGAATGCGCGTTGATGACTGATCTCTATTATGTTGGCGTTGACCGTGCCCAGAAGCCGGGTAACCTCCGTTAGCGCACCTGGCACGTCCGGGATTCCGACACGAAGACGAACAAGGCGGCCGGATCTAGCCAACCCGCGATGGATGATCGACGATAGTATAAATAAATCGATGTTCCCGCCGGAAAGAATCAGCCCCACTTTCCGTCCCTTGAACCGCTCCCGATTCGCGAGCAACGCGGCCAAACCGACTGCACCAGCTCCTTCGACTACCGTCTTTTCTATCTCCAGCAAAAGTAACACGGCTGCCTCGATTTCGTTTTCATCAACGAGAAGAATCTCATCTACAAATTCCCGGACCACGGGCAAGGTCAAGCTACCAGGCTTACTCACTGCAATGCCCTCGGCAAAGGTGCCCGTCCTACAATCTATAGGAATTCCTTTAAGCGCCTGGTACATGGAGGGAAAGCGTACCGTTTCCACACCAATGATTTCAATCTTCGGGCGAATTGCCTTGGCAGCGATAGCGTTGCCGGCGATCAGACCACCGCCGCCTATGGGAATCAAAAGCAGATCAAGATCACTGAAGGACTCGAGCATCTCTAAAGCAATAGTTCCTTGACCTGCTATGATTTTTTCGTCGTCATATGGATGGATCAGCACCAGATTACGCTCCCGGGCTAACTCCTGCGTAAATTCACAGGTCTCATCCAGTTCATCGCCGTGTAAAACAACCTCAGCGCCAAATACACGTGTGCGTTCAACCTTAACGTTGGGTGTATAGCGGGGCATAACAATAGTCGCTGGAATGCACATTCTCCGGGCGTGATAGGCAACACCTTGGGCGTGGTTGCCTGCCGACATCGCGATTATGCCCGCCTTCCGCTGTTCGGTTGTAAGCGACAGGAGCTTGACAAGAGCACCCCGGTCCTTAAATGAGGCCGTGAATTGATGATTCTCAAATTTTAGGATCACCTCGGCTCCAGTGATCTCGGAGAGTGTCTTGGATCTTGTGCACGGAGTATTAATAACGCTGCCAGCGATCAAGTCGGCTGCATTATAGATATCTTTGACGCTAATTGTCATGATTTTTCTCAGTTTAAGCCATTCATGTTTTATTATAACTGATGGGTGTCGCGTCTTGACGGGCTGTTGCCCAAAGCGATCCCCTTAAATAGTTGCTTGCCTGTTCTGTTTTCATCTGCGGAACGTATTTCTTCGGTGCCAGTGAAGGTCATCCTGTTCCGGCCAGAACTTTTGCTCATCAGGTGTGAAAATAGGCCGATCCGTTAGCGTAAGGATGTGGCCTTGCTCTAAAACCTTCGTACTTATCGTACGTTGAATGATTGCGAAATGCAGCACAACGCAGAAGTTGGACTTTTTACGAGACCGTCAAGGTTTGATCCCAGTCCCTGTTAACTTTTGTATAACCCATTTGAACGGAAAAAGCATTGATACGCGTCGCTGATAACCGATGTATTCCTCCCCGAACTCAGCCAGCATCTTTCTTTCCTCCAGGAAGGCACCAATTAAAAAATACCCGGTAATT
>RCNF010002317.1_pt1 | contig 10200 bp, 8 predicted proteins | sample 2041311 | NCBI WGS metagenome assembly RCNF01 (sample SAMN09708228, study PRJNA481090) | Marine sediment metagenome, whole genome shotgun sequencing project. | biome: marine sediment; feature: ocean; material: sediment; isolation source: Sewage treatment plant 2 marine sediment (STP2) ... | reverse complement strand
TTCCCCGTGCTCGAACAGTCAATCCGCGAGCAGCTCTACACGCTGTCGGATGACATGAGAGTCATCTGCGGTCACGGACCGGACACGACCATCGGGCAAGAGCGAACCAGCAACCCGTTTGTATCCGGTTAGGTCCGAGTCTGCGTCAGAGTCTGAAACAGGGGCTGCGGCAAATTCGCGGCGCCAATCAGCGACAGCGATCCGGGACAGTTGACAGGGTTAGAAGTCAGTGGCCGTGAACCGACCGAGACAGCTTTCTGCGATGGAATCTGTGTCCATCTGAGTGATCTGTGGGTATTGCGATGCCTGCGATGGTTATCTGCGTCGATCTGCGTCATCTGCGGTATCTCCGAATGCGATGTGCGATGATCCAGCATCCAGCGACAAAAAAACGGCGGGCCGAAGCCCGCCGTTTGTCGTTGTTGCTCGCGTCTACATTTCCCAGCTGTCGAGCATCTTCATGTAGTTTGCCCGGGCGAAGGCCTTGGGGTTCTCGACCTTGGACAGGCTCAGGCTTCCCTGCATCTGCTCGAGGTTGGTGTAGTCGTGATCGGTGAGCCAGAAGGACATGGCCTCCAGCGTCCGGCCGATGTGATCGGGGCCGTGGATGAGCAGGGCCGAAACCAACTGCACCGCGTTGGCGCCGCACATGACCGCTTTGATGACATCGACGGCGCTGTGTGCGCCACCGGTGGCCGCCAGCGACATCTTGGTCTGGGCCGAGAGCACGGCGAGCCAGCGCAGGCGAAGCCGCAGTTCGTCGGCCGTAGAGAGCCGCAAGTTGGGCACCACCTCGAGGTTCTCAATGTCGATGTCGGGCTGGTAGAAGCGGTTGAACATCACCAATCCGTCGGTGCCGACCTCTTCGAGTCGCTTGGCCAGGTTGGGCAGCGACGAGAAGAAGGGCGAGAGCTTGACCGACACCGGGATCGACACGGTTTCCTTGACCGCCGCGACGATGTCGATGGTCCGCTGCTCGACTTCGGCGCCGGTTTCATCGGCGTCGAAAGGCAGGAGGTAGGTGTTGAGCTCGAGGGCGTCGGCACCGGCATCCTCCATCTTCTTGGAGTAGTTGGTCCAGCCGCCCGCCGAGGTCCCGTTGAGGGAGCCGAGGACCGGAATCGACACCGCGTCCTTGGCCGCCTTGAGGTGGTCGAGGTAATGGCCGGGGCCGATGTGATAGCCCTCGGGGTTGGGCATGTAGGAACCCGCTTCGGCGAAGCCCGCACCGGCCGATTCCATCTCCATGGCGCTGTGGGCAGCGGCCATGATCTCTTCCTCGAAGAGCGACGGCAGCACGATGGCTGCGGCGCCGGCGGTCTCGAGGGCTTTGATGGAGTCAACGCTGGTGCACAGCGGGCAGGCTCCGACAACGATAGGGTTCTTCAGCTCGAGTCCGAGGTATGTGGTCTTGAGGTCCATATTAGTTCCTTTCCTCAGGTACTCAGTTGGCGTCCGAGCCGCCCTCAGAGTCGTAGCTCAGCGAGGCAAGCTGTTTGTAGACATCGAATCGGGCAGTGACCGAGCGCTGGGCTTCGACCATGAGCTTCTTGGCGCGCTCGGGGTCGGTCTTCTGCAGCATGCGGAAGCGGCCCTCGGTATTGGCAAACTGCTCGAAGGCGATCTTCGGCGGTTTGGAGTCGAGCTTGAGGGGATTTTCGTTCATGGCTGCGCGCCTCGGATCGAAGCGGTAGAGCGGCCATGCGCCGGTGTCGACGATCGCCTTCTGATGATCCAATGCGTCGGCCATGTTGTAACCGTGGGCGATGCAGTGTGAGTAGGCGATGATGATCGAGGTTCCGGGGTAGGACTCCGCCTCGTTGAAGGCGTTGAGCGTCTGGCTGTCCTTGGCGCCGAAGGCGACCTGAGCGACATAGACATGACCGTAGGCCATGGCCATGAGACCGAGGTCCTTTTTGGTGATGTCCTTGCCGCCCATGGCGAATTTCGCCGTGGCTGCCATCGGTGTAGCCTTGGAGGCCTGGCCACCGGTGTTGGAGTAGACCCCGGTGTCGAGCACCAGGAGGTTCACATCGCGACCCATGGCGAGGACGTGGTCAAGACCGCCATAGCCGATGTCGTAGGCCCAACCGTCGCCGCCGACACCCCAAATGCTCTTCCGGACCAGGAAATCGGCCATATGAGCGAGGTTGACGGCATCGGGGTTGGTGTTCCCGGCCAGCTTGGCACGCAGGGCCTTGACCCTCTCGCGCTGGGCGGCGATACCGACTTCGTTGGTCTGGTCGGCGTTGATGAGCTCATCGACCAGGGTGTCGCCGAGATCGGCGCTGAGGGCCTTGAGCAGGATGATGGCGCGCTCGCGGGTCTGATCGACAGCGAGGCGGAAACCGAGGGTGAACTCGGCGGTGTCCTCGAAGAGTGAGTTGTTCCAGGCCGGTCCGCGCCCAGCGTCGTCCACCGCATATGGCGTGGTGGGCAGGTTGCCGCCGTAGATCGACGAACAACCGGTGGCGTTGCCGATGAGGGCGCGGTCACCAAAGAGCTGGGTGAGGAGTTTGACGTAGGGGGTCTCGCCGCAGCCCTCGCAGGCTCCCGAGTACTCGAAGAGCGGCTGGAGGAACTGCGAACCCTTGACATCGAGTTTGACCTGGGTGCGGTCCACCTCGGGCAGACCGAGGAAGAAGTCGTAGTTGATGCTCTCGGGCTCTCTGAGCGGCATCTGCAGCGCCATGTCGAGGGACTTGTGTTTCGGGTTCGACTTGTCCTTGGCGGGACAGACGCGGACGCAGAGCTGGCAGCCGGTGCAGTCCTCAGGCGCCACCTGGATGGTGTACTTCTGGCCCTTGAAGTCCTTGGCCTTGTAGTCCACCGATTTGAAGGTCTCGGGCGCGCCCTCGAGGGCGGCCGGATCGTAGACCTTGGCGCGGATGGCGGCGTGGGGGCAGACCAGCGCGCATTTGTTGCACTGGATGCAGAGGTCCTCGTCCCAGATCGGGATCTCGATGGCGATGTTGCGTTTTTCCCACTGGGTGGTTGCGGTGGGCCAGGTGCCGTCGACCGGGAAGGCCGAGACCGGCAGTAGATCGCCCTTGCCGGCGATCATCACGGAGGTCACGCGCTGGACGAGGTCCGGTGCGTTCTCGGAAACGATTGGCGGCCGCTTGGTCGTGGCTGTGATTTTGGCCGGAACCTTGACCTCGTGGAGATTTGCCAGGGTGCCGTCGACGGCGTTGTAGTTGAGCTGGACGATCTCGTCGCCCTTGTTGCCGTAGGTCTTCTTGATTGCGTATTTGATCTTCTCGATGGCCTCGTCACGGGGCAGAATGCCCGAGATGGCGAAGAAGCAGGTCTGCATGATGGTGTTGGTGCGGCGACCCATTCCGGTTTCATTCGCCACCCTGGTCGCATCGATGCAGTAGACCTTGAGGTCTTTCGCCTTGATGTCCTCTTGGACCTCGAGCGGGAAGTGGTCCCAGATCTCATCGGGACCAAAGGGCGAGTTGACCAGGAAGGTTGCGCCGGGCTGGGCGTAGTCGAGCATGTCGAGTTTCTCGACGAAGACCCACTGGTGGCACGCGACGAACTTGGCCTTCCGGATCAGATAGGACGAGCGGATGATCTCGGGTCCGAAGCGGAGGTGGGAGATGGTGACCGCGCCGGCCTTCTTCGAGTCATAGACGAAGTAGCCCTGGGCAAAGTTGTCGGTCTCCTCACCGATGATCTTGATGGAGTTCTTGTTCGCGCCCACCGTGCCGTCGGCGCCGAGACCGAAGAAGACACCGCGGAAGACCTTGTCCGATGCGATGTCGTAGTCGTCGTCGACGGGGAGCGAAAGGTGGGTGACGTCATCGACGATGCCCACGGTGAAGTGGTTGCGCGGCTTGTCGGCGGCGAGATTGTCGTAGATCGCCTTGATCATGCCGTCGTTGAACTCCTTCGAGGACAGACCGTAGCGGCCGCCCACCACCAACGGATCGGTGGCGAAGGGACTGATGCCCAGCGAACGGGCCTCTGAAAGGGCGTGGACGATGTCCATGTGAAGCGGCTCGGCGATGGCCCCGGGCTCCTTGGTGCGGTCGAGGACCGCGATCCGCTTGGTGGTCTTCGGCAGCGCCTCCATGAGGTGCTTGACCGAGAACGGGCGATAGAGGCGGACCTTGACGAGGCCGACCTTCTCGCCCTGGGCGTTGAGGTGGTCGACGAGTTCGTGCACCGCTTCGGCGCCCGAGCCCATGATCACGATGACGTGCTCGGCCTCGGGGTCGCCGACATAGTCGAAGAGCTTGTAGGCGCGGCCGACCTGTTTGTCGAAGGCCTCCATGGCGTCGACGACGTGCTGCGGGCAGGCATCGTAGAAGCCGTTGATGGCTTCGCGGGCCTGGAAGAAGGTGTCGGGGTTCTGTGAGGTGCCTCGGACCACCGGTTTGTCCGGGGTCAGACCGCGTTCGCGATGTTTACGAACGAGATCGTCGTCGATCAGCGCTTTGAGGTCGTCATCCTCGATGTAGTCGATCTTGGCGACCTCATGCGAGGTGCGGAACCCGTCGAAGAAGTGAACGAAGGGAATCCGGGAACTCAGCGTCGCCTGCTGAGAAATGCAGGCCATGTCGTGGGCTTCCTGGACCGAACCCGAGCACAGCATGCCCCAGCCGGTCTGGCGGACGGCGTTGATGTCCGAGTGATCGCCGAAGATCGACAGGGCGTGGGTCGCCAGGGTTCGCGCCGTGACATGGAAGACCGCCGAGGTGAGCTCGCCGGCGATCTTGTACATGCTCGGGACCATGAGCAACAGGCCTTGAGAGGCGGTGAAGGTCGTGGTCAGCGCGCCCGCCTGGAGCGAGCCGTGGACCGCGGCCGAGGCGCCGCCTTCGGACTGCATCTCGATGACATCGGGAACCGTGTTCCAGATGTTGGTCCGACCCCGCGCGGACCACTCGTCCGCGAACTCGCCCATGTTGGACGAGGGGGTGATGGGATAGATGGCACACACATCGTTGATGCGGTGCGCTACCGAGGCCGTGGCCTCGTTGCCGTCGATCATGACTGTTTGTGGCTTCGCCATTGATATACCTCCGCGGTAAACAGACCGGTTGGTTTTCGAATTCTCGTTGGTGCCGTCAACCCCACGTACGGAGTTCGTGAATGGTTTCACAGCGCGAAAAAGGATAAACCGCCCGCGTTCCCATAGCAAGTCATTTCCACTCGGGGAGGCTCGACGAAATCGGTCGATGATCAGCGTTTGGGGCTGGTTTTTTTCTTCTTGTGGAGGTCGGCGCGTTTCTTCGCTTTCTTGATGCTGTTGTCGGCGTTCGATGTCTTGCCCTTGGCGAGGTGCTGTTTCTGCCGCCTCATCTTCGCTTCCTCACGTCTGCGCTCGAACTTTTCGTGTCGCTTCTTGCCGAGGTGGACGTTGAGCACGTTGTCCCTGGGCAGGAAACTGATGACCGGCTCTCTGCGGCGCCCGATGCCATCGAGGATCTTGTTGATCGGCTTGTTGTTCGGATCGTGGCTGAGACCGTCGAAGAGCGATTCCACGGCGCGCGCGCGGCTGCGGGCCAAGAGATGGATCTTGGCTTTGTTCTCGTAGTGTTCGGGGTTCGATGACTGCACCTTGAGTGACAGCTGGCAGTATTTGATGCCGTCGGAGTATTGCTTCCTCAGCGCGGCGATGCACAGCCCGTAGTAGGAAAACACGCCTGCAGCAATGATCTTTTCTTTATCCTGGCCACTGGAGAGGTGTGGAAGATTGGTCTCGAATATCTTGACCGCGTCGTCAAACTGCTCAACGCGGGTAAGGAGAGCCGCCTCCATAACCGCTTTCTCCAATTCCTCCCGAGATGGTTTCTTCCTCTCAGTCATCACGCGATTATACAAAATCCGAACGATTCAGCAGAATGCAGGGTCGTCTTCATTGCTGAGGGTCGTCGGATTCCGTGTTGTGCCAGCGGTCGCGTCGAGCCCCAACCACCTCGAGGAGCTCGGAGTGAACTCCCGGGGAACCGCAGAGCATATTGCCCGTGGCCATGAAATCGCGGCCGCCATCCATATCGCTCACGGTGCCTCCGGCTTCCTCCACCAGTAGTGAGCCGGCGGCGAGATCCCAGGGAGAGAGACGGAACTCGAAAAAGCCGTCAAAGAGTCCACATGCGGTGTAGGCCAGATCGAGAGCCGCCGCACCCGGGCGTCGGATCGCCTTACAGCGGAGGAAGACCTCCCGGAAAATCTCAAGATAGGGATCGAGGAGTTCGTGCGCCTTGAACGGAAACCCGGTGGCGACGAGAGCTCCTTCGAGCCCGGGGCGCGGGGTGACTTTGCACTGGGCTCCATTCCACGTCGCACCCATCCCACGCGCGGCGCAGAAGACATCATTCTTGATGGGGTCGAGGATGACGCCGAACTCAACGCGGTCCGCCACAGCCACCCCGACCGAAACCGCGAACTGTGGGATGCCGTGGACGAAATTCGTCGTTCCGTCGAGGGGGTCGACGATCCATGTCGGTTGATGGTCGTCCCTGCGGGTCCAGCCGGACTCTTCCGCGAGCACGGCGTGATCGGGGAAGCGCCGCTCGATCTCGGTGAGGATCGCCGTTTCAGCCGCACGATCGGCAACGGTCACGAGATCGTTGCGCGACTTTTCGTTGATCTCATGGGGCTCGAGGGCGCGCCAGTAGGGCATGATCGCGCGGGCGCCGGCGCGAGCGACGTCCTCAACCTCGGCAAGGAAATTCTTGGGCAAGCTATGGGCTTTTTGAAATGGCATCGCAGTCTCCGTGGTTTCTCAGAGTGAACGGAGTGTATATGAATGGTTTGGGGGACGTCACAGGAGGGGCATTCGATGCCAGGTGCGAGCTCATGCTCGATGTCGCCTGGCAGACGCTGCGGTCGGATCCCGATCTCAAGCTCTGCGAGGGGCTTCGGCTGATCGAGGCAACCCGTACCGCCATCTCACGGCTCGCTCCGGAGTCCATGGATCTCTTCGAAAGCGAAGTCATGCCCCAGATGCGATCCGCACTCATGGAACGGTTTGGCTTGAGCGAGTTGCCCACGAGCCCCATCAACTGACTCGTAGTTTCGCGATCAGCCGCCGGACACGTCGGCGAACTCGGGCAACGTGCGAAGATCCTCGGGTGTGAGGTTATTCTCGATCTCGACCGTGATCTCGTCGTCATCTTCGAGGGCGAAACCGGCGATCCTGACATCCTGTTGGCGGCCGATGCCCGGCCGGAGATCATCGAGGGGGACGGCGACCCGTTGCGCCAGACGCTCGTTGCCGAGCCCGCTCGTGACCCGGACCAGTACCGTCAGGCTGTTCAATGGTTCGGTTCCCTGGTTGGCGACGTTGAGGTCGACGAGCAGGGTCGGGTTGCCCTCGTCATCATGCAGGGTGGTGGTGCCCACGGGGTAGATTTCGTGGTTGTAGCGGAGCCGTTCGAGACGCTGCTCGGGGGTCTCTTTGGGCCCACAGGCGATGGACATGACCGAGGCGATCAGGGCGATGAGCAGTACAATTTGAGCGGGACGGCGCATGGTGTGCCTCCAGGATTCAGAGTCCTCGCGGAGTGTAGCAGGCCTCTCCCCGTGCCCGTGTCCGTGTCCGTGCCCGTGTCCGTGTCCGAGTCCGAGTCCGAGTCCGAGTCCGATCCCGATCCCGTGCCCGGATGGGTGTCTCGGGAGTGGGATCCGTTGCGATGTTGTGGGGTAGGCATCCTGCCTGCCCTTCAGGGTCGTTGAGGCCGGTGTGCCGATTCCACGAAGTCTGACACCCTCGAAACCATGTTTTGCCAACTCAAATACTGCGATGTCTTCGTGAATCCTTCGAGTTTTTGCGTCTTCGTGTTAGCGACGTCACTCCGCCCCTGTATCCCCGCAGAACCACTTCGTCACTTTGCGGACATAGTTCCGCGTCTCCCGGTACGGTGGGATGCCGTCATAGCGCTCCACCGTCGTCGGGCCGGCGTTGTAGGCGGCGAGGGCGAGAGTGAGTGAATCGAATCGCTCAAGCATGGCTGCGAGGTATCCGGCGCCGGCTTCGAGGTTCTGGGTCGGATCGAAGACATCAGTGACGCCTTGATCGGATGCGGTGCCGGGCATCAACTGGGTCAAGCCGGCGGCGCCGGCCCGGGACACTGCCGCGGGCTCGAAGTTGGATTCCGCTCGAACCAGGGCCACCAGGAGCCACGGGTGGATGTCGGCGTCCTTGGCAGCCGCGGCGATCTGACTTCGGTAAGGAATCCCGTCGGGCAGCGTCTCCTTGTCCCAGGTCCAAGGGCAATCTCCGAACTCGGTGATGGGGATGGGAACATCGTCGACCTCATCCGCAATGACCCGGTCAACCCTGGTTGCAGGAACACGCATGGTTCCACCGCCGCGGAGCTTGATGACGATGGTGGAGCCATCCAGGTAGGCGTCTTCCGCCTTGAGAACGCGGCCGTCTGCGAACGCTACCAGTTCGGCCCCCACATTGAGCGTGGTGCCGAGGGTCAGTACGAACACGACGATGATTCGCAGGACCATCTCAGGCCCTCGGGTGTTTTTCATCGTAGAGCTTCCTCAATCTCTCGCGTGCGACATGGGTGTAGATCTCGGTGGTCGTCAACGAGGAGTGCCCCAGCATCATTTGTACGGCTCTCAGGTCGGCGCCGTTTTCCACCAGGTGGGTGGCGAAGGAGTGGCGGATGACGTGCGGGCTCAGCTTGGTCTTGATTCCGGCCTGTTGCGCATGTTGACGAAGGATCTTCCAGAAGCCCTGCCGTGTCATAACGCCGCCGCGGTGGTTGAGAAAGAGCTCGGGGCGACGATCGCGGTCGAGGAGCGCCCTTCCGGCATCGCTGTAGCGTTCGATCCAGTCGATGGCGGCGAGGCCGAGGGGGACCAGCCGTTCCTTCCGCCCCTTGCCGACAATCCGGACAAAGCCCGGATCGAGACGGACCCGGTCGGTGGTGAGACCGACCAACTCCGAGACCCGCAGACCGGTGGCGTAGAGGGTCTCGAACATGGCACGGTTGCGCAGCCCGAGGGTGGTCGAGGTGTCGGGCGCGGCGAGAAGAGCATCGATCTCGGATGAGTTGAGCGTGTGGGGCACCGTCTGCCACAGCGATGGCGAGCGGATGTTGGCGGTGGGGTCGGCGGCGAGGGCTTCGGTTCCGACGAGAAATCGGAAAAAACCGCGGATCGCCGACAGAGCGCGGGCTGAGGAGCGTGGAGAAAGACCCGCGTCGCGCCGCGAACCCAGATAGTCACGGAGATCGCTGCGTTCAATTGACGAGATGTCGAGCTTGCGGTCGGTGGCAAAGGCGCTGAATTGGCGGAGATCGCGGCCATACGACTCGAGCGTGCGGGGACTCAGGTTTCGCTCCACCACGAGATGGGCGAGATAATCCTGGATGTGGTCGTTGAGGTCGGATGCCATGGGCCTCCATCGTACTACCCGCAATGATCTCCCGTGCCCGTGCCCGAGGCCGATCCTGATTACGTATCCGCATCCGTGGCCGATCCCGTTCCCGTTCCCGTTCCCGTTCCCGTTCCCGTTCCCGCGATGGTCCCCTCCTTCCCTTTCCCGTCGCGTCTCAGAAAACCGGTGTGTGACGAGAATCACTCCACATCAGAATTTGCGGCGAAGTATACTGGAGCGACAACACCGGAGGTTGCCATGAGAAAGATCGGACTTGCGGTCGTGTTCGTAGTGGCGATGACGGGGGCTGCTTCCGCCCAGATGGTCGGCTACAGCGTTCGGACCGACACCGGGTTGGTGACCGCGTTCGATTGTGACCCGCTGGGAGATCCTTCGTGTTTCGCCTTCGGGCTACGGACTGAACTGGGGACCATCGACATCGATTTTCCGGCCGCTACCGCGTATTCACCAGATGGCCGGCTGGTGGTGGCCGACAACCAGGCCAACCGGTTGGTCTGGTATGAGCTCCCCTCCCTCGATGTTTCCGCGGTCACGGAACTTGACGGATTCTCGTATTCGATCCGTGATCTGGCGTTCGATCTGATTGGGACTTTGTGGGTGGCTTCCGGGTCGAATCTGCTAACCATCGATCTCGTGACGGGGACTGCGACACAGCGTCACTCGTCCGACTACACCTTTGAATCAATCACTTTTGTCGATCACCGGCTCTTTGCCGCGGGCGATGGCTACACGCTCCTCGAGATTGATCCCGAATTCGGATCGGAACGGGTGGTGGCGAGCTATGTCTCGCCATGGGGGTACGGTTACACCGTGCTGACCTCGATGGC
>RCNF010002313.1_pt1 | contig 10208 bp, 5 predicted proteins | sample 2041311 | NCBI WGS metagenome assembly RCNF01 (sample SAMN09708228, study PRJNA481090) | Marine sediment metagenome, whole genome shotgun sequencing project. | biome: marine sediment; feature: ocean; material: sediment; isolation source: Sewage treatment plant 2 marine sediment (STP2) ... | reverse complement strand
CAGAGACAGGGACCCAGCCGCTGCTTTGACCTGGGAGGAGTACAGCGCGGCCGCGCCGCGCTCGTTCTTCGGATTGGTCTCTTTTCTCGAGCGGGTGACCGCGGGAGCAAGCCCGATAGGCGGCGCTGGCCCTGCGCATCGAGAGGCCATTCGTTTTCGCCATGATCCCGATTTGGGATTCCACGCAGCCGACGTTCGAAGCGTCGCAATCGAAGAGGACCCTCGCCGCTTCGAAGTCCTGACGACGTTCTTGGGCCTGTCGGGGACCGCATCCCCGCTCTCGCCGTACATCGCCGAGGGAATTCTGTTCGATACGTTCGAGCAGGGCACGCAGCGCGACTTCCTCGATCTGTTCCATCATCGCGCGATTTCGCTCCTGTACCGGTCGGTCATTCGACTCAATCCAGCGCGCGTACACCGCTCCGACGCATCGGATCCTTGGCTTCTCCGCCTTCTCGGTCTTGCAGGCATCCAACCGGACCCCGGCCTTGCGCTTCAACCGCGGCACTTGATGGTTCTCATCCCCATCCTGACCAAGCGCGCTCGGGGAGCGGCAGCCTTGCGAGTTGCGGTGGCCGCGATTCTACACGATGAGCTCCCCGACATCGACGTGCGCATTCGCGAGCTCGCTGGCCAATGGCTGAACGTCGAGGAGGATCAATTCACCCGGCTCGGCGCGCGAAATCATGCACTCGGAGAGCTCACGGTGCTGGGCCGGCGTGTGTACGACCGTCGTGGCAGGTTTGCGATTCGCATCGGCGTCTTGACGCGTGACCAGGCAGACCTGTTTGCCGAGGGCCAGCTGCTGTTGGACCGGTTGCGAGCAGCTGTCGGCCTCATCCTGCGTGATCCACTCGAGTACGACCTCGAGCTAGAGCTCCACGAGAGCGCTGCAGAAACGATGAGGATTGGCTTCTCACGCCTGGGCACGGCGCACCTCGCTGGTTTTCACGGCAATGAGTTGCTCATCATGCGAGACGTAGGAAAAACTTCTGGGGTCAATCGATCCCTCGTATGACCAAGATTGGAGGCCCCGGTGCGAACAGATCCCGCCAGACTCGTGCAGATCATGACTCCGACTGCCCAACGAATGCTGAACGCTGCCGTGGGGCGGGCGGCATCTTCGCAACATGCCGAGGCCACCGTCGAGCAGATGCTCGAGCAGATGCTCTCTGATCCCGGGGGCGAGGCGTCGGGCATTCTGCACCAATACGCGCAGAGCCGTGAGTCGCTGCAGAGGCGCTTGGGGGACGCGCTTGGACGAGCGCCGACTGGGTCCACGGCCCGTCCGGTGTTCTCGCCGGTGCTGTTCCGCTGGCTGGAGGACACCTGGATCACGGCCAGCGTCGAACACGGCGAAACCTCGATTCGGACGGGGATGCTGCTCTATCAGTTGATACGCGAGCCCGACCGCTACCTCTCCACCAAGGTCCCCGAGCTCCGCGCGATTTCTGCAGAGGCCCTTGGAAAGGAAATCGTCGAGCTCCTCTCCATCTCGAAGGAAGCGCCAGAAGCCGAGCCGGTCACCCCGTCGCAAGCCGGAGCGCGGCGGGCCCCGGCAGGAGGCGGAGCGATCGAAAGATTCTGCGAGAATTTCACGGAGAAGGCTCGAGCGGGGAAGATCGACCCGATCTTCGGCAGGCATCGGGAGATCAGACAGGCGATCGACATCCTGTGTCGGCGCCGGAAGAACAACCCCATCATCGTCGGCGAGCCCGGCGTCGGTAAGACCGCGCTGGTCGAAGGCCTGGCGCTTCAAATCGTCGCCGGCGACGTGCCGGAGAGCCTCAAGAACACCGAGATCTACGGACTCGACCTCGGGCTTCTTCAAGCCGGCGCAAGCGTCAGGGGCGAGTTCGAAAACCGGCTCAAGGGGGTCTTGGAGGAGATCAAGGGATCGGAAAAGCCGACGATCCTCTTCATCGACGAGGCGCATACGCTGATCGGCGCAGGCGGCGCAGCCGGCGGGTCCGACGCGGCCAACCTGCTCAAGCCAGCGCTCGCTCGAGGGGAGCTTCGTACGGTCGCCGCGACGACCTGGTCCGAGTACAAAAAGTACTTCGAAAAGGACGCGGCTTTGGAGCGCCGTTTCCAGCCGGTAAAGGTCGACGAACCGTCGACGGACGACACCACCGTGATGCTACGCGGGCTCAAGTCCATCTACGAGAATGCACATGGCGTCCGGATCCTCGACGAGGCCGTCACCGCCGCAGCGGAGCTCTCGCATCGCTACATCTCCGGCCGTCAGCTTCCCGACAAGGCCGTCGATCTCATCGACACGACATCAGCGCGAGTTCGCGTCGAGTACGAAGCACGGCCCGAAGGCCTGGTCCAGCTCGACGAGGACGTGGCCGCTCTCGAGCGCGAGCTGGCCGCTGTAAATCGAGATCAAGACCAAGGGTACGCCGACCTCGAAGTGCGGATCGCCGCAACCAAAGAGAAGCTGAGCGCGACGCGGGTCGAACGTGACAACCTGGCCGAACGCTGGAAGAAAGAACGGGAATACGTCACCGAACTTCTCCAGCGCCGAAAGGAGCTCGAAGATGGCAACCCGGATGCAAGCGGAGCGGCGGCATCGCCCGAAGCAGCAACCGCGCCTCGCCAGGACGACGAAGCGCTGATTAGCGTCGACGTGACGGCAGAGGCTGTGGCTCGAACAGTGTCTTCCTGGACTGGCGTCCCCCTCGGCAAGATGCAGCGCGGCAATCTCCCTGTCGTCGTCGAGCTCGAAGACCGCCTGCGGCAGCGGGTCAAGGGACAGGATCATGGTCTGGCGGCCGTTGCTGAATCGGTGCGCTCGTCGTATGCCGGAATCCGCGATCCCAATAGCCCAATTGGCGTCATGCTCTTCGTTGGGCCAAGCGGGGTCGGCAAGACCGAGACGGCGCTTGCGTTGACTGACCTGCTCTACGGGCACGAGCGATTCGTGACCACCATCAACATGACCGAATTCACGGAGAAGCACACCGTTTCTCGCTTGATCGGATCTCCGCCGGGATACGTAGGCTACGGCGAAGGAGGGCTGCTCACCGAAGCCGTCCGGCAGCGTCCCTACTCGGTCGTCCTACTCGACGAATGCGAAAAGGCAGACCCTCAAGTGATGAATCTGTTCTATCAGATTTTCGACAAGGGCTTTTGCAACGATGGCGAAGGTCGCCAGATCAACTTCCGGAACACCTTGATCATCATGACCAGTAACCTCGCCACCAACAGCATCATGCAGATCTACGATACGGACGAGGAAGTGAACCCCGAGGACGTGGTCTCCGCGATCCGGCCGGAGCTCAATCTCCACTTCAAGCCAGCGCTGGTGGGTCGTATGACGGTGGTTGCGTTCCGGCCTCTGGACCCAGTTACGCTGCGATCGATCACGACGCTGAAGCTAAACAAGCTGGGAGACCGAATCGAAGAGTCTCATGGCGTGCGCCCGTCGGTCTCTGAACAGGTCATCGACGAGATCGCCAAGCGGTGCACAGAGGTCGAAACCGGCGCGCGCAACGTGGACCACATCATGCGCGGGAACCTCACTCCCTTGGTGGCCAAGGAACTGCTGTCGTTCATGTTGAAGGGTGCGAAGATCGGAGGCGTCGACATCTCCTTAGGAGATGACGGCGCTTTTCGCGTAACCGTCGACTCGGTGTAAGCTCCGTCCGACCATGGCACTACTCGTTCGCTTTCGAGACAGCCCGGAGGGGCCGGAGGAGACCCACGTGTTCCCCACTGCACCGGTCCGTCTCGGTCGAAACCCGCTCAACGATCTCGTATTGGACTTCGGTTTTGTCTCCCAGTGGCATGGGGTCATCAAGTTCGACCGAAGTGAGATCATTTACGTCGATCTCGGCTCGACCAACGGCACGGTGCTGGACGGCAACCGCGTTCAGCAACGAACACCCGTCCGACTCCCGGGGCCCGGATCCACACTTTCGATTGGCTCGCTCGAGCTTCGGCTCGAATGGAGCGATGGTGTCGAAGCCGGGATGGCGCAAAAGCCGAGGGTTAGGACTCAGTTTGTCACGAGCCTGCCGCAACTCGGCCCAGCTGCTGCCCGTGGGACCTCTGCCTTCGCAGGAGGCAAGCGGGCTGCCTCCCCTGCTAGCCCAGCGATACCCGAGCCAGCTCCAATGGGGCTCCCGCAAGCCCAGCCCTCGTCGTTTGTGCCCGTGCCGGCCATCTCAGACGACACCGAACAAAGCCCCGCGCTGGACGCACCCCTCCAGGCAGTTCAGGAAGCGCAGGCCTTCTACGACGCGTACCGTCAAAGCTGGACGCGGTGTCTGGCAGCACTGCGCCAGAAGATCGAAACCTCGCCGCCCGCGATGCGCGAAATGATGGCGTTCTTCATGGCAAGCGAGTTCCCCCAGCTCACCCGCGAACCAGAATTCGCACAGATGCTCACCGAATTAGGCGTGGATCGAATGATGGCGGGTTGCTTCGACATCGAGGAGTGGCTGCAACGACTGACGCACGATTCCCAGATTTCCTCGCCGCGGCGAACCAGTCCTGCGATCGCGATGGAGCATGTCGGAGCGGTCTTGGAGGTGTTTGCCGGCTCGTTCCTCGAGCTTCGAAAGGGGTACGATCAGTTCGGCAAGGAGATGGGCTTGCAGCTCACCTATGACGATTCCGCGTTGGATCGCGCTCAAGCTCTGGATGATGTCATCGCGCATCTCATGGAGCCCGACGCGGACCGCGGTGAACGGCTCAACGATCTGAGGCGTGCATTTGCAGGGTTCGCGTTACATCAAGTGGCTCTGCTTGGGGCTTCCGTGGAAGGGGCGCGTGAGCTCCTCGAGGGTTTCTCGCCGAGCGCCATACGCGGGGCGGCTGGGAGCACAGCCCAGTCGACTACCGGTGCGATCGCCGTCCGCGGCCAAGAGCTCCTCTCGTATCTGATGAGGGTATGGCCCGTTGCGCCCATCATGGCTTGGTCGAGGTACAAGCGAACCTACGAAGCCACCACCGAAGAAGATCGCTTCACGCGAAAGCTCTTTGGACGAAAGTTCATTCGCGCTTACCTAGCGCTGATGGGGAGCCAGGACTCAAAGTGAACGTCAGCACAAACGCCATTGTTCTTGCTTGCGGGCTTCTTGCGGTGGCCGCTTGTTCTTCGAGCAGGTTCGGGTCACGGGAGGTGATTTGCAGCCAAAGCCCTTCACGTACCTACGCGAGCGTCGATCAGGTTCCGTCGGCCGAGTGGGTTGACCTGCTCTTTCACGAGGAGCAGGGCGGCAAGGACTGCACCGGGCAATCGTTCGAACCCACCGAGCTTCCACTTCGATGTGCCAAGGCTGCACGACCCGGAATCGCGCGGGACCTGCCAATCCGAGCCGACGAGCTCACCATCGAGCCCTTGGCCGATGGCTTTGGGCTTCTCTGGTTGCCGGTCGAGGCGTTCAGCAATGGAGACCGGACGCTCTTGGTAGCGCTCGTTCATACCTCCAAGCGAGCCCTCTCCGTGCTTGGAATTGGAACGGTCCGACTTCCACCCGAGCAGACGCGAGTCGAGCTTCAGGCCGTGCGCAACGACGAGCTTCTGTTTGCGCAAGGCGCCGAATGCGGGCGGGGGGTCGATTCTGGCAAGTGTGACCGAACGCTCAAGCTACTGCTATTGCACGATGGCCGTTTCGTGCCGCTCGAGTTGCGCGACGCAAACAATCAATGCCACGGAGATGCTGCGATCAGCTTGGCTCGCTCCCAACAGGTCCGCTTGAAATCCGGCTGGATCAGGCGCTTTGAGCTCGTATCGACGTATGAAATCATCGATGACGGCCTGCTGGTCAACGAGCAGCTCGCGGCGAATGACCTTCCTCCAAATGGCAACGATGAAAACGCTCGCCTCTTTCGCAAGTCCGACGCGAAGCGCGTTCTCGAGTTCACCGGCGCCTACTTCATCTACACCCGAGAGTCCCTGTGGACGGGCATGCGAAAAGTACGCGGCGACCTTCAACCGAACAAAAGCCAGTCTTTCTCCCAATAGGATCAGGGCTCGATCTGCTTCTTCTGGCCAAGCTGGCTTTCGAGCTCGAGCGAACGCGCCCTCTCCGCTTCGAGCTCCTCACCGAGCATCTGAGCGTCGGCGGCCTCGAGCGTCTCGTTGATCAGGCGCAGCCGGGACTGACGCACGAAGTACGTTACCAATAAGAGGACAGCGGCAAGTGCGGCGACCGATATTGGCACCAGAAGCCGGCGGCGAGCGCGCCTCTCCGCAACTTGCGCCTTTGCGCCCTCCAAGGCCGCCGCGAGCTCGGCAGCGGTCGGACGAGCTTCAGGATTGATCGAAAGAGCGTGCCGGAGAATCTTCGCGAACGGCGCGACGGCCGGGGAATCAGTCACTTGGACCGCTGATTGCGCACGACGAGCGAGGAAGGTCGGCCACGCCTCGTCCTGAGGAGGTCGAGCTCCGGGTCCGAGGGAACGGAGGAGCGCCAAGGCCAGCGCGAACACGTCTTCACCTGGCGTCGGTGCGCCCGGCTGGGCTCCCTGAGAGAGGCGTTTCGCGACCTCGGGCGCGAGAGACCTGGGCTCGTCGGCAACGCAAACTTCACCGAGCAGCCAGGTGTCGAATCCGGTCAGTAAGGGAAGCGTCTCATAGGTCCCCTTGATTCCGACGCGTAGAATCAAGGTGTTGCTGCCGCTGATCTCGCGATTGACGACACCGTGCTCGTGCAAGACCGACAGAGCCCGGGCCAGTGGCGCGAAGATTTCGATTGCCTCGCTCGGAGACAATGCGCCCTGAAGCGCGAGCTGTTCGAGCGTGTGGCCCTCGTACCACGGGGTGGCGTACCAGAGACGGTCGGCGTGCCAGCCGTAGTCGAGTATCCGTCCGATCGACGTGTGAACAACCGATTGAAGGAGCCGCAACTTACGCAGCATCCCGTTGCGCGCGGAAGTCGTTGGAGCCGTTCGGTGCAAAAGGTGGAGGACGACGGATTCCCCCGGAACGCTCGTGTCGTTCGCGAGGTAAATCGACGCCGACGCGCTGGTCTGCGCCGCCGACGAAACTTCGAAGCGACCGCCAAGCAGAACACCTTCTGTCAGTCGAGGCGGCTGCGCGTGCAGACGGATCGCGTCGGTCGGATCTGAATCCGTTCGGGGCCGAAACGCGTCCTGCACCAGGGTGTCGACGGCCGGCTCGGGGTCGAGGGCCCTCGCGAGATTTCCAACGATCTTGGCGCCTTCTGCGACGCGCTGTCCCGCAACCACGGAGCTCAGGCCCATGACGTAGGCAATGTCGTCAACGCCCAGGCCTCGGGCATGGTGGAGCTCCAGCGCCTCTGCGGCCTCGCCCTCTAGCTCGGAGCGGAGCCGGTCGAGCAGTTCGTCGTAGCGCGGCGGCCGGCCAGCAGGTGTTGGCACCCAAGGGATCGACCCGAAGTCGCCGGACCCTTCGCCGTCACCCTGCCCTGCGGCTGCACCGCGTGCGGTCGCATAGGCAAATGCCGGAAGGCTTGGCGCCTTCTGTAGCTCGGTCGAGGATCCTCGGGCCAGCGCTTGTCGAAACCGGCCATAGACATCGGCCAAACGCTCGGGTCCCCCAAGTCGACAGACCAGGTACATCTTGATCCCGGCTTCATGCTGGCGAAGCAACTGATCGATGACTCGGCTTACATCGTATTGAATCACGCGATAGTCTCTACCCGCCGGCCAGTACCCGCCGGATCGCCAGGAGTGTACTTCACAGTGATGAGAAAAGCCCAGACGCGGTTCACTCGGCAGCGACGGAGATCTACGTTCGCTCGCAGGTCGATCATCGGGGCGCTGGCGCTGATCGTCGTTGGAGGTTCGGTCGCCATCAGCGACGCGCTGGCCATCGACTTGGTGCGTGTCAATGACATGCGAATCCCAGTCTCCCAGGTCGAAGACTGGGCGGAGAACTATCGCGCCCGTTGGCAATCGGCAGAGCTCACGCTTTTCGTCGACGGCCACCCGTACCGAAGGACGCGGGCCGAGCTAGGGGCGAGCTTGCCCGTCGACGAGCTTCTGGCCGCGATCGAGCGGGCGGGCAATCGCGATTCGTCCGAAGACGTGCAGACGGTGTTCTGGTCCGCCGAGGTCGATCACGCCCAGCTTCTCGCAACCACGTTTGCGCTTCGCGAGAGCATCACGCCGGTCGACAACGAAGGTCATGCCCTTCCCAACCACAGAACCCTCGACCTTCATGGTGCGCTCAAAGTCTTGAAGCAAACGCTGCCGACTTCGCAAGTCATCGCCACGCTACCAACTCGCAAACCCATTCTCAGAGGACAGGTTGCGGGCGCCCGCTCGGGGACCTTCTCGCAGCAACTCGGACACCACACCTCGATGTATCGCAAAGTGGGTCGCTCGTGGAGCCGAGGCCACAACATCGAGCGGGGCGCAAAGGCTCTCGACGGCGTGGTGATCGAACCTTACGGCGAGCTTTCATTCAACGAGGTCATCGGTGATCGGAGCTTTCAGCGAGGCTTCATGCCGGCCAACGAGATCGCGCGCGGCCGTGTGGTCGACGGGATTGGTGGCGGTGTCTGCCAGGTCGCTACAGCGCTCCACGCCGCCGCACTCAAATCTGGTTTCGAGATTCTGGAGCACTACGTCCACTCCAAGCGGCCGAGGTACGCAGGCCGCGGCCTCGACACCGCAGTCGCCTGGGGCCTCAAGGATTTGCGCATCCGCAACCCGTACGGGGACTACGTGCGGATTCGCGGCGATGCGCGTTCGGGAACACTCAGCGTCGGCCTTTGGTCCGGCCAAGAGCCACCGGAGGTCGACATCGCGACCGCAACCCTGAAAGGCAGACTCGGCGAACGGGACAAGCTGCTCATCGTGGAGCGGACCCGCACCGTCCATTGGCCGGAGGGGTCGAAACACGACACGAAGCTGCTCCGATACCCTGCCGAACCGAGAAACTGACTTCTGCGGCTACTCCTTGTCGAGCTTGCCAACCAGCGAAAGGGTGAAGTCGGCGCCCATGTACTTGAAGAACGGCCGAACCTCGAGCTTGCACCGATACCAGCCGGGCTGACCATCGACGTTTTCGACGACGACTCGCGCTTCACGCAGCGGCTTCCTGGCGCGGACCGCCGGTGCCGGATTGTCCATCTCGGTGACGTACTGCGAGATCCACTTGTTGAGCTCTCGCTCGAGATCGGCGCGCTCCTTCCAACTGCCAATGTGCTCGGTTTGGAGCACCTTCAGGTAGTGGGCAAGACGCGAAATGATGAAGACATACGGGAGCATCGTGCCGAGCCGGTAGTTGGTTTCGGCGGTCTTGCCCTCGGGCGTGTCCGGGAAGCGCTTCGGCTTCTGAGCCGAGTTCGCGGAGAAGAACGCCGCGTTGTCGGTGTCTTTGCGATACGTGAGGCCGATGAACCCTTGCTCGGACAATTCGAACTCTCGACGCAAGGTGAGCTGGACCTCGGTGGGAATCTTGGTTTGGAGCTCGCCCATCGCCTCGTACTGATGCAATGGAAGGTTCTCGACGGCGCCGCCAGCGTTGGGACCGATGATGTTCGGACACCAGCGGAAGTTCGCAAACGAATTCGCGACGCGACTGGCTAGCGCATAGGCGGAGCCTCCCCAAAGGTAGGACTCGTGATCGCCGATTACTTCTTCCTCGAAGTTGAACTCCTTGACGGGAACGTTCTCCGCCCCGTAGGTCCGGCGCAGGAGAAAACGAGGCCCGGTAAGACCCACGTAGCGGGCGTCTTCGCTTTCGCGGAACGAATTCCATGACGCGTATTTGGGGCTTTCGAAGATAGCCTGGAGATCGCGGAGCTTGGGCACTTCGAGCCAGCTGTCGCAACCAAAAAACTTCGGAGATGAGTTCGCGATGAACGGTGCATGGGCCATCGCCGACACCGCTGCGCAGTTGCGCAAGAGCTCGACATCGCCCTGACTGCTATCGAACTCATAGTTTGCGACGATCAAGCCGACGGGAGAGCCGCCGAACACGCCATATTCCCGAGCATAGACTTTTTGGTAGAGCCCCGATTTCGGGATCTCCGGCGTATCCTCGAAGTCAGCTGCCAAGTCATCTTTGGAGACGTTGAGGAACTCGACCTTGGTATTTTCGCGAAAGTCCACTTGGTCGACGAGATACTTCAAACCGCGCCACGAAGACTCGAGCTTTTGAACGTCCGGGTGGTGAAGGACCTCGTTGACCTGCTTCGACAACTGCTGGTCGATTTCGGCGATCATCCGATCGACGGCCTTCTTGTCGACCCGCGCGCCCT
>RCNF010002311.1_pt1 | contig 10211 bp, 8 predicted proteins | sample 2041311 | NCBI WGS metagenome assembly RCNF01 (sample SAMN09708228, study PRJNA481090) | Marine sediment metagenome, whole genome shotgun sequencing project. | biome: marine sediment; feature: ocean; material: sediment; isolation source: Sewage treatment plant 2 marine sediment (STP2) ... | reverse complement strand
ATTAGCGAATACCCGCATGAGCTTTCGGGAGGACTGCGGCAAAGGGTTATGATCGCCATGGCGCTTGCCTGCCGACCCGAACTCCTTATCGCCGATGAACCAACAACGGCTCTTGATGTAACCATACAGGCCCAGATCCTGGATCTCATGATGAAACTGAGGGACAATCTTGGAACCGCCATTATAATGATCACCCACAATCTTGGGGTAATCGCCGAGACAAGCGACAGAGTCATGGTTATGTATACCGGTAAGGTTATGGAAATCGCATCCACCCCGGATCTATTTGACAAGCCTTTGCACCCGTACACTAAGGGTTTGCTGCGTGCTATTCCCAGCGCTACTTCAGATTTCGACAGTAAGGAACTTTACGAGATCAGCGGGACGGTGCCCAGCTTGTTGGAACTGCCGTCAGGCTGCAGGTTTAACACAAGATGCCCTGAAGCCGAAGATATCTGCAGAAAAAAGGAGCCTGAACTTCACGAAATTGGTCCCGGACATAAAGTCGCATGCTGGAAAGTCGATCATGTCTAATCTGCTTGAAGTGTATAAATTGAGCAAGTATTTCCCGGTTCGATCCGGTCTGTTCAACCGCGAAAAAAAATATGTTTACGCCGTGGATGATATCTCTTTTTCAGTTGGGAACCATGAGACACTGGGCCTTGTAGGGGAATCGGGTTGCGGCAAGTCCACCGCCAGCCGCACCATTTTAAATCTTCTGACTCCCACATCCGGTGAAGTATGGTTCCAGGGGAAAAACATGTTTGAGATGCATCCAAGGGAGCGCCGGAAACTCCGCCAGGGGATACAGATTATATTTCAGGACCCTTTCGGTTCCCTGAATCCGCGTCTCACAGTGGAACGGATAGTGGAAGAGCCTCTTCTTACCCATGGCATCGGAGACAGAATATCCCGTAAGCAAGAGGTAGAGAAGACGCTTTCCGAAGTTGGGCTGCTGCCGGAACATATGAAAAGGTTCCCCCACGAATTTTCAGGGGGGCAGCGCCAGAGAATCATGCTAGCAAGGGCCCTTATCCTGAAGCCCAGACTGATCATTGCCGATGAACCGGTTTCCGCCCTTGACGTATCTGTACAGGCCAAGATGCTCAATTTGATGTTACGGCTGCAGAAACAATTCGAACTTTCCTATATCTTCGTATCTCATGACCTGGGTGTTATCCGCCACGTCAGTCACAAAGTGGCGGTCATGTATCTGGGTGAGATCGTCGAACTTGCACCGGTAAAATCACTTTATGCAACCCCGCTTCATCCGTATACCCGTTCGCTTCTCTCTTCGGTTCCTATACCGGACCCGCACAAAAAAAACAGAAAAAAAGTTATCCTGCAGGGAGATGTGCCGTCACCACGCAATCCCCCGCCAGGATGCCGTTTTCATACAAGGTGTCCTGAGTGCATGGACATTTGTCCTCAAAAAAAACCGCCGGCGCGTCAGATAGAAGATGGGCATATCGTTTCTTGCCACCTTCACAGTGCCGGTGAAATATGGAGTCCTCCCGCGCCTGACCGTTAGAATCGTCTTCGGCCAGGTAAAGAGGTAAAGATCAACAAACAACCAAGGCTAAAGGAGGTGACTTATGAAAAAAACGTACTGGAGGCCTCCCGCACCTGACCGGTAGAATCGTCTTCGGCCAGGTTAAGAGGTAAAGATCAACAAACAATCAAAACTAAAGGAGAAGACTTATGAAAAAAACGTATTTACTCATTTTAGCAGCTCTGATGTTAACTTGCATGTTTGCATCACCTGGGGTGGCCCGGGATGCGGACACACTGATCGTAGTTCAGGAATCGGAACCCGTGGGACTCGACCTGATGCGTTCCTCTTTGCAAAACACGATGAGTGTTTGCTACAATATTCACGACACGCTGTTTTTTCCCCAGGAGGATGCATCGATCAAACCCGCCCTGGCTGAAAAATGGGAAAAGCTGGACGACATGACCTGGAAGATCACTCTTCGCAAAGGGGTCACGTTTCATAACGGTGAGCCCTTGAATGCAAAGGCTGTTAAATTCTCTTTTGACAGGGTATTTGATCCTGAAATCAAGTGTCCCCACAAGGGAAAACTTTCCGCCTTCAAAGAGATTAAGGTGCTGGATGAATTATCCTTTGAGATAAAAACTGAAAAGCCCTTTGCACCCGGTCTTTACATGCTGGGTATTTACCTTCCCATCGTTCCTCCGGATTATATCAAAAAAGTCGGGAACACAAAATACAACACCAACCCGGTGGGATGCGGGCCTTATAAACTTGCGAAATGGGTACGGGGAGAATCGGTAATTCTGGAGCGGTACGAAAATTATTACGGCCCCAAACCATACTACGGAAAGGTCGTTTTCAAGACTGTTCCCGAGGCGACATCCCGGGTAGCGGCACTAATCACCGGGGAAGTAGATGTGATCAGCGGTATCGCCGTTCACCAGAGAAAAAATATCCTGGAGTCAGGCAAGGCGTATCTCACCTCACAGATGGGCGTAATGCCCTATCTTGGCATAAACACCTATGAGCCGCCCTTTGATGACGTACGCGTACGCCAGGCAGTGAACTACGCCATTAACCGCGAACTTATCAACAAAGCGCTTTTCAACGGCAAGGCTATTCTTTGCAACGGTCCGATCAGCCCCAGAACATTCGGCCATGCACCTGATCTTAAGCCCTATCCTTTTGATCCTGCAAAGGCAAAAGCCCTGCTCAAGGAAGCGGGCTATCCGAACGGAATCGAAGTACGCCTGGCTTATCCCACCTACATGTCTCAGATTCAGGAGCAGGTCGAAGCCATTGCCGCGAACCTGACGGAAGCAGGCATAAAAGCAAAACTGGAGCCTTTTGAGCGGGCAGTTATGTGGCAACGATACAAGGGCAAAAAGCATCAGTTGTACGTTTACTGGTGGGATGATGCGCCCGAGCCTGATCGTTACATGTACTCCCTGTTCAATTCAAAGAGCCGCGACTATTATTATAAAAATGAAACCATTGATGTCCTTCTTGATCTGGGTAGAACCATTATTGATCGCACAGAGAGGGCCAAGGTCTACAACGAAATTGATCGAATTCTGTACGAGGATTCTCCCTGGGCCTATCTTTACGTGATTCCCGAAGTGTTCGGCGTTTCCAACAAGGTCTTATACAAGGGTGACCGTGACGGATTCATGAACATGCGCTGGGCTAAACCCAAAAATTAAAAAACCAATCACAGGCCCTGCGGAAAGTTATCCCGCAGGGTCCCTAAAGTATCCGGCTTCATGACATTATGCTGCAATATATACTAAAAAGACTCTGGCATACGGTTTACGTTGTCATCGGGATTTCCATGATAAGCTTTTTCTTTATCCATCTTTCGGGAGACCCGGTGCTGCTGATGCTGCCGGGGGATGCATCCGATCAGGAGATAGAGGAACTCAGGGAGCAGCTTGGGTTCAATGATCCGCTCTATGTTCAGTATGTCCGCTTTGCCTCAAAGGCGATCCGGGGTGATTTCGGTGAATCTCTTTATTACCACGTGCCGGTTATGGAGCTTGTCATCGAACGGCTTCCCGCCAGTTTGGAACTTGCGGTGGCCGCCATGGTGTTTGCCCTTGTTCTGGCTGTGCCCATAGGTATTATTTCGGCGGTTCGAAGGGGCTCCATGCTGGACATGGGTAGCATGCTCGGAGCGCTGTTGGGCCTTTCCATGCCACATTTCTGGCTGGGAATCATGCTTATGCTCCTCTTTTCCGTCCACCTGGGCTGGCTGCCCACATCGGGCCGTGGTACCATGGCACATCTGATTATGCCAGCCGTATCGCTGGGGCTGAGTCTAATGGCCATGTTTGCCCGGCTCACAAGATCGGTCATGTTGGAAGTCCTGAGTCTTGACTATATCCGCACCGCCAGAGCCAAGGGGCTCAGGGAGGAGATCGTTATCTCCAAGCATGCGCTGAAAAACGCCCTGATCCCGCTTGTGACCGTGGCGGGAATGCAGTTCGGTTTTCTCATTGGCGGCACGGTGATAATAGAAACGGTATTTGCATGGCCGGGACTGGGACGTCTGGTGATCCAGGCGATCTTCAGCAGGGATTATCCCCTTGTTCAGGCCATCGTCTTTGTACTTTCCCTTCTATTTGTGGGAATGAATCTTTTGGTGGATATTCTTTATGTGTATCTGGACCCCCAAATCAGTTATTCAGAGGAAAAATGAACACCAGGGCAACTGTATCACCCGGCTTCCGGCAAGCAGTTGAGAGTCTTGTACCCCGTATCCGACTAACGCTTGAAACCGCTCGGGAGGTTGTAAGACGTCCGAGCGCCCTGGCCGGGGGCATACTTCTTTTACTCATCCTGATGGCAAGCGTATCGTTTCCTTTCTTGTACCATACAGATCCTCTTGCGCAGGACCTTCTGGCCCGATTTACACCACCGGTATGGCAGTCAGGGGGAGTATGGAGCCATCCCCTGGGCACGGATAATCTCGGCCGAGATGTTTTATCACGTTTGCTTTACGGCAGCAGAGTCTCTCTTTTAGTCGGCTTCACAGCCGTTTTCGTGGCGGAGATGGTCGGAATCGTTCTGGGACTTATTTCAGGCTACTATGGTGGCAAAACCGACAGTTTCATAATGCGCATCGCCGATATCTTCATGGCCTATCCTTTCATGCTGCTTACTATTTCAGTGATTGCGGTTCTCGGTCCTTCAATTCTGAACCTGATTCTCGTGCTCGGAATATCAGACTGGGTCACCTATGCCCGAACAATCCGCGGAAGCGTTCTCTCCTTGAAAAGAAAGGAATTTATAGAAGCGTCTCGTGCAATTGGAACCCATAACATAATTATCATTATGAGGCATATTCTTCCCAATGTTATTTCACCGCTTCTTGTCCTGGGAACCCTGCGAGTTGCGAACATAATAATATGGGAAAGCGGCCTGTCATATCTGGGTATGGGGGCTCCACCGCCAATGCCGACCTGGGGCAGGATGCTTGCTGAAGGTCGGGTCTATATCGGCGATGCATGGTGGCTTGTCACCTTGCCGGGATTGGCTATTATGTTTACGATTTTGTCAATCAATCTGCTTGGCGACGGATTGCGCGATGCCCTGGATCCCAGGCTTATAAATCTATAGCGATAAGCAATAACAGAAAGAAATAAAAAATATCCGGAGGTGTTTTATGAAGGTGCTGCTACTGGGAATGGGCATGCAGGGGAAAGCTGTGGCCCATGATTTGGAACATAGTTCCGTAGTAGATGAAATCCTTGTCTTTGACATCGATCCTGATCCGTTAAAAAAATACATAAAGGAAAAGGGATTACACAAAACGGTGCTGAAACAACTCAACGCGACAAAGGAGGCGGACTTAACGAAAATTGTAGAACAGTCAGGGGCCGATATTGTTATCTCCATGCTGCCGGCGCATTTCGGATACAGAGTTGCCACAGCCGCCCTGAATGCAGGCGTCCACTTTGTATCTTCCAGCTACACGGGAGAAATCGCCGAACTGGATTCGGCTGCCAGAAAAAAAGGAATTATAATACTGCCTGAAATGGGCATGGATCCCGGCATCGATCTTGTTCTGGGTCGTCTTGCGGTTGATAAACTGGACCAGGTTGTAGGACTTTACTCTTATGGGACTGGTATACCGGAACCGGCCTGTGCGGATGACAATCCCCTGAGATATAAGATCTCATGGACTTTCGAAGGAGTTCTCAAGGCTTCCATGAGAGATGCGGTTATCCTGAAAGAGGGTACAAGCATCGATATTCCAGGGGACCGGATTTTCCGGCAGGAAAATGTGCACCGGGTGGAAATTCCAGGTCTTGGGCATTTGGAGGCCTATCCTAACGGAGATGCCGTAAAATTTATCCGTGTGTTCGGTCTGGGAAAGGATATCCGTCATATGGCCCGGTTTGCCCTGCGCTGGCCCGGACACTGCAGGTTCTGGAGCACAATGGCAGGACTCGGCCTTCTGGATGACACCTCCTGTGATCCTGAGAATATTCCTTTTTCTCCGAGACAATTTTTGGTGGCTATGCTTTCTCCCAAACTAAAATACGGCGATAACGAGAGGGACCTTGCTATTATCAGGGTCCAGGCCTGGGGGAAAAGGAACGGACAGGGAAAACTGGTTACCTATGAGGTCACGGATCGGCGGGACCTTGAAACGGGATTGTTTGCCATGAACCGTACCGTGGGGTTCACGGCCAGCATCGGTGCCCAGATGATCCTGACAGGGGAAATAGCAACTCCCGGAGTACTATCCCCGATAAAAGATGTTCCGCCGGAAGCTTTTCTTAGGGAACTTGAGAGACGTGGCATAAAAACCGCCAGCCGGATTGAGGCTGTGGACACAGATGAATACAGGCCGGACCTATTGTCCGGAACAGATTAGGAGCTAAGAAGACAGATGAAAGCGATTGTACTTGGAATAGGCCTGCAGGGCAAAGCTGTGATTCACGATCTCGAACAAAGTGAACTAATAAGCGAAATAATTGCGGCTGATATTGATATATCCCACACAGCTCAGTATCTCAACCGAATGGGCTATTCTAAAACACGGGCCTTAAAACTGGATGTCGCACAAGAACAGGATCTGGCAAAGACGTTTACCGGTATGGATATCCGGGTGGTCGTCTGTATGCTGCCGATAGAGCTTGCACTGACCGCCGCCAGGGCTGCCTTAGAAGCCGGAATCCCTTTTGTAAGCTCCAACTATACATACAAGCTAAAGGAGTTGGATGCGTTGGCAAAAGAGCAGGGAGGAATCATTCTTCCGGAGATGGGGCTTGATCCGGGAATCGACCTTGTGATGGGCCGTTTGGCAGTGGCCAAGCTGGATGAGGTTCACGGCCTTTACTCTTATGGTGGTGGTATACCTGCGCCCGAATGCGCCTCTGATAGCCCCATCAAATATAAAATATCGTGGATTTTCGATCGGGTTCTGGCTGTGTATACGCGTGAGGCGCGACTTATCAAAAATGGGAAACTTCTTGTTGTTCCAGGGAATGAAATATTCCATCAGGAGAATATTCACGAGATAGAGTTTGCTGGGATCGGTTTTATTGAAGCATATCCCAACGGTGATGCTGAAAAGTATATTGAGATATTCGGTCTGGGCCAGGGTCTGGTTGAGATGGGGCGCTTTGCCCTCAGATGGCCCGGGCACAGCAGGTTCTGGCGCAAAATGGTAGCCCTCGGATTTCTTGATGATACTCCGGTTAAGATTGGCAACGCGGAAATTTCGCCCCTTTCTTTTTTAACCAAATGTTTGACCCCTAGGCTTCAGTATGAAAAAAATGAACGAGACCTTGCCCTGTTGAGGGTTGAGGCATGGGGCCTTAAAAAAGACAAAAAAGTGAAGGTAACCTACGATCTAATAGATTATCGTGATCTTGAAAGCGGGCTTTTCGCCATGAACCGCACTGTGGGGTTTACATCCAGCATCGGCGCTCAAATGATCCTTTCCGGCCAGATAACCCAAACAGGTGTGCTGTCGCCGGCGCGCCATGTTCCACCGGATGCGTTCATTCATGAGTTAGAAGCAAGGGGCATGCATATCGATTACACAATAGAAGAATATACTAATGGAAAAAATCGATAAAGCTGTCCAGGAAGATCTTATTCAAAAAAACGTGGGTATCAAGATCAGGGAGCTTCGCAAGGCCGGAAAGATGAATGCAATCGATCTTGCATCGAAAGCCGGCATATCCCAGGGCCAGCTTTCCAAGATTGAAACCGGCAAGGCCAATGTGTCAATAAAAAATCTTGCCCGACTATGCCGTATACTGGGCCGGCCATTGAACTACCTCTTCCAGACAGAAGATAAATCAACTGCCGTATGCCACAGGATCATCGCGGTCGCAGGCCTTGAAAATCAGGGTCTTCACTGGTTCGCACAGGAGGTTGGCAGCAATACCAACGGAGCCGTGGCTCTTAATTCTCTCGGAACACTTCAGTTCGGCCCTGCTGTTGATCAGATCAATCTGATTTTTGAAGGAAGCGTCGATCTTTTTATTGAGAATCTGGTTCAATTTTACAGGATCGCACCGGCCCTTAAACAGCTTTCCCTGCCATACTGTTTCAGAGACGAACAGCACAGGCAGGCATTTCTGGCGAGTCCATATTTCAGGGAAAACGTCACGGAAGTACTGCTGCAGAAAGGGATTAGGTTGTTAAACCCAAACTGGAACTGGATAAGAGGGCTTGAGTGGGTGCTTGTTTCACGTCGACCCATATGCACACCTGAGGACGTTAAGGGCTTGAAAGTGAGAATATTCGATTGCGAACATCTTCGCATATTTTGGGATGAGATGGGGGCCATTCCAGTTGTGGTCCCATGGTCAAAAGTTCGAAAAGCCATCGCCTCCGGCCAAGTGGATGTGGTACCTACCAAAAAGGCGCTGATATACCACAACGGGTTTTGCAGCAATGCAAAATATGTAACGATCCTCGGAGATATCCCTGAGATTATGGGAGTTTTCATAACAGAAACAAAATACAGCTCATTTTCATCTGAGGTTCAACACGCTTTGGAAAAAGCCTGCGACAGTGCCGGGAATATTTTTTCTTTAAACCTTTACCATATCGAAAAAAAGAATGAGCGACTCAACATGAGTCGATATAAGGCCGCTTATCTCAAGGTCGATTTATCACCCTGGCGGCTTGCTGTTTCAAGGATACGAAAAAAAATGACCGATCAGGGCACCCTTGCGGAACAAACCTTGAGAGAGATAGAAAAGGTCTAATGTTCGGTCCTCTTTGCAAATGAAAAATAGAAAAAACACAACAACCTTGGCGTTGGCCAGGTTCGCCTGTGAGCTCGCACCGGATAATATTCCGGTTTCTGCATATGATGCCGCGAAAAAATGTATTCTCGATCTTGTGGCGGCCTCTGCGGCCGGCTCCCGATCAACTGCAGCAATGGCCGTCCTGGATATGTCGGAACGGCTTTTTTCTTCAGGCCGCTCCGACGTATGGTTTTCGGTAAAAACTTTTAATGCTCCCGGAGCCGCTTATGTAAACAGCACCTTTGCAAGCGCTCTGGACCTGGATGATGGTCATAGAGAGGCCATGGGGCATCCCGGAGCTTCGATCATTCCCGCTGCACTTGCCGTGGCCCAGGAGACAAATGCTTCCGGCAGAGAATTGCTGGCAGCCATCGTGATCGGTTACGAGGTTGCGGTAAGGGTGGCGGCAGCGCGCGATCATGCTGCACAGGACACCCTTGCAACGGGAAGATGGTGTGCCTACGGTGCAGCTGCAGCAGGGGGGTGGCTCCGCCATATGCCGCCGAAAAAACTTGCTGAAGCATTTGCCGTAGCCGGCGTGCATGCGCCGGGATTGTCCGCCGCGGGCTACAGTCAGATCATGGGGAACAGCGCCAAAGAAGGGATACCATGGGCGACATTAACGGGACTTTCAGCCCTTTGGCTGGCTGATAAGGGCTTCACAGGCCCAACAGACATTTTAGACCATGCGGACTATTATGATTCCAATAAAATAATTTCAGGTCTTGGGAATAGTTTTGCCATTGAAGGAGTATATTTCAAACCTTATGCATGCTGCCGTTGGATACACAGTGCCATTGACGCACTTTTCCTCATAATGGCAGAAAACAGTCTGAACGCAGATATGATCAGCAATATCGAGGTTCACACGTTTGAAAGAGCATTGCGACTCAATAACTATCCCCGCCCGAATTCTTTGGAGGATGCACAGTACAGCATTCCCTTCTGCATGGCCGTGGCAGCGATCGAGGGAAAGGAAGGGCTTTTACCTCTAACGCCTACGTTGCTCTCCCGCAAAGAGCTTGTTTCGTTTGCCAATATGATTCAGTTGTATTCGGACCAGAAGTTGGACAGGCTTTTTCCAGCCATGGTACCTGCCAGGGTGACTGCACACACAAAAAAAGGGGTATTTGAAAAACTGGTAAAATATCCTAAGGGCGATCTATCCAACCCAATGAGTTTTTCGGAAATTGAAAACAAGCTTCGGCGCCTGTCACGGCAAAATCGACCCGGTACTTTTCCAGGGAAGATCCTGGACGTGGTAAATTGTCTGGAAAACAGTGGCATCGATGCGCTGACAGCTGTGCTAAAAAAATAGGTAGCCGTTCACGGGTTCAGGGTTTCCCGCTGAAAGCGGGATTAAGGTTTAGGGATAAGGACAAAATTGAAGACCCGAAGTCCTCGTAAAAAATGCTGGTTTTGCCACATAATTGCCAAAT
>RCNF010002308.1_pt1 | contig 10216 bp, 15 predicted proteins | sample 2041311 | NCBI WGS metagenome assembly RCNF01 (sample SAMN09708228, study PRJNA481090) | Marine sediment metagenome, whole genome shotgun sequencing project. | biome: marine sediment; feature: ocean; material: sediment; isolation source: Sewage treatment plant 2 marine sediment (STP2) ... | reverse complement strand
GGATTCATCTATACCAGAATGGGCAATCCCACTGTTCAAGCTTTAGAAGATAATGTCGCCTCTCTTGAAAACGGTTACGCCGGGATGGCTACTGCTAGCGGTATGGCAGCAATTACTACTGTCTTCTTGGCTTTACTGCAGCAGGGCAACCATCTAATCAGCACTGCTTCGGTGTATGGACCTACCAGGATGGTTGTGGAAAAAGAATTTCCTCGATTTGGGATAAATTCAACCTTCGTGGACACCTCTGATCTAAACAATATTAAAAGGGCAATACAACCGCCCAATACCAAAATGATTTATATTGAAACACCTGCTAATCCTACTATCAGCATTACTGATATTCAAAGAGTGACAGATTTTGCTCATAAAAATGATTTGCTTGTTGTAGTTGATAATACATTTTCCAGTCCATATTTGCAGCGACCTTTAGAACTCGGAGCGGATATTGTTATTCACAGCTTAACCAAATTTCTAAACGGACATAGCGATGTGGTAGGAGGTATGATCATTACAAAAAATGAAGAATTGTATCAACAGATTAGACCGGTGTTAAGTTTGTTCGGTGGAACTATGGACCCTCACCAAGCATGGTTAGTTTTACGAGGTGTCCGCACTTTACCCTTAAGGGTGGAAAAAGCTCAGGAGAATGCTGGTAAGCTTGCACAATTTCTTTTACAACATTCAAATGTAACCTGGGTAAATTATCCCGGCTTGCCTGAACATCCTCAGCATGAAATTGCAAAGAAACAGATGGACGGTTTTGGTTCAATGATTTCCTTCGGTGTTAAAAATGGACTTGAAGGCGGGAAAATTGTTATGAACAATGTACAGCTATTTGTACTTGCAGTTTCCTTAGGCGGAGTGGAATCTTTAATCGAGCATCCTGCTTCCATGACTCATGCATCTGTTCCAAAAGAGGAGTGTGAAGAATCCGGAATTCTCGATGAGTTGGTAAGAATATCTGTCGGGTGTGAAGATTTTGAAGATATAAAAGAGGATATCAACCAGGCACTAAATAAAATCCCATAATTAATAAGATTAAGAAAAGTTAGAAAATGGAGAAACAATATGAGTTTGATTAGGAAATTTTTAGGACCAAAATCCAAATATGACAGAAACTTGCCTTATACTTACGAAGCAAAGATTGATGTGCTTAAATGGAAAGGGGCTGAACCAATGTATAGCTATCATTTGTCAGATACTGTTTGTGGATTGGTTGAATATTTAGATACAAATAATATAACTCCAGAAGAAGTTGAGATTTTTGGGATCTACTTAAAAAAAGAAATCCCATTAGAGAAGAAATATTGTTTATCAGATGATGGGAAATGGCTTAGAAGACCGGCTATATGTAGGTCATTAGAGGAACACTATAAAAATTCAACGGAAGAGCAATATAAAGGGCATATTGCAAATGGGGAGTGTGCATACGATGATAGAGATCGTGGGGGAAGTGGGCAGTATTCATTGTAGAAGCATAAACTTACTAGGTAAGAAGTAGCTTTTAACAATCAACAAGGTAGAAGTTATTATACTCCAGTAAGGATAATGCCTAAATGATTAATGTTCGCCATACTTTTCAAGACGCTGTTGAAAAATAAATATTTCGATTAGGTTTTATTTTCTCGCGTTTCATTTTTGCATCATTTAATATAATGGCGTTTCCTTCTCACAACTTAATTAACCTTAACTGCTTCATATGCCATTCTCCTAACTCCTTAAAAAACAAACAGTAATCAGTCATACTGTTGCTTGGCATTTGAATTGAAATCCTCATAAATATTAATATAAAGATTGAATACTTAATTAATAATATTAAAAATGAATCTGGTAAATATCAAAAAATCAGTATTAGAAATTCAACGATCACTTCCTCCTGATATTATGATTGTCGCAGCATCAAAGACAAGAACACCAAAAGAAGTGCAAGCAGCTATTCATGTCGGTATTAAAGCTATCGGTTACAACTATCTTCAGGAAGCGGAAAGAATCTATCAGGTTATCGGCAATCAGGTTAAGTGGCATATGATTGGACATTTGCAGCGTAATAAAGTTAAAAGGGCTGTTAAACTTTTTGATATGATTGAAACGATCGATTCAGTTAGATTGGCTGAATTGGTGGATAAGCAATGTGCTTTAGAAAATAAGATGATGCCGGTGCTTATTGAAATCAATAGCGGGACGGAATCGAATAAAACCGGTGTCTTACCTGGGGTTGTTGAAGAATTAATATTAAGCATAAGAGATCTACCCAATTTACACGTGAAGGGATTGATGACCATGGGACCACGTTTCGGTAATCCCGAAGATGCAAGACCGTACTTTAAAGCAACTAAGAAAACATTTGACCGGTTGGAAAAATTAGATATCTCCAATGTGGAAATGAAATACCTCTCAATGGGCATGAGCAACAGTTATAAAATTGCGATAGAGGAAGGTGCCAATATTATTAGGGTAGGAACAAAACTTTTCGGAGAAAGAGACACAAAAACATCTTTATAGGATAAAAAGTTTAAACAAATAAATAAAGAGACTAAAGTTGATGGATAAAAAAGTTCTAATGATCATATCTCGTAATAAATTTTGTGATGAGGAATATGAATCATCAAGACAAATATTAGAATCGTTTGGTATTAATTGCGAAGTTGCTTCCTCAACTGCAAACCGAGCAATAGGTTTAGATGGAACAATTGTAGTACCAGATTATCAAATTAATAGCCTTAACTCACAGGTTTATGACGCATTCCTTTTAGTTGGTGGCGTAGGATGTCGAGAATATTGGCATGACGAATTTGTTCACACACTTCTTAATAACGCTTATTCGAGTGGAAAACTTATCTGTGCTATCTGTCTTGCACCAGTAATTCTGGCTAATGCAGGTTTGTTAAAAGGAAAACGGGCTACTGCTCATCCATCCGCTGCAGATTATCTGGAGTATAAGGGAGTGAAGTATTCATCAAAAACTGTTGAGTTCGAAGGAAACATTGTTACTGCTAATGGACCGGAAGCAACTAAAAAATTTGCGAATAAAATCAATGATCTATTGGAGTGTAATACAATTCACTAAAATATAAGAGAATAAAATGCTTACCGAGGAGCAAAAAAAACAGATCGAAATAGAGAACGAGAAAATAGACAAAACATTAAGTGATATTACAAACAGGATTGTTGTATTCAGCGGTAAAGGTGGTGTGGGTAAAACTACCATCAGTATAAATCTAGCTTGTGGACTTAAATTAAAAGGGCATACAACTGGGATTCTTGACGCTGATGTAACAGGACCCAACGTACCTAAAATGCTGGGAGTTAGTGAACAACTAACTATATCTAAAAATAGAATTATTCCTCAGGAAAAATATGGCGTTAAAGTAGTGTCGCTGGCAAGTATGGTATCAGAAGATCAACCGATAATCTGGCGTGGACCGATGCGTTCGAAGTTATTGAATCAATTCATTGGTGATGTTGAGTGGGGTAATTTGGATTTTTTAATAGCTGATCTTCCTCCTGGAACCGGAGATGAGGTTATAACGATGACCACTAAACTGAAACCTGAAATGGCGATAATTGTAACTACTCCTCAAGCAGTTTCATTAATAGATTCGAAAAGAGCTATTACTATGGCTAAGAAGATGGAAATTCCCAACATTGGTCTTATTGAAAACATGTCGGGTTTATTGTGCCCTAAATGTGGATACAATATTGAATTATTTGGAGCAGGTGGAGGCAGTGAGCAAGCTAAGGAGATGGGTGTAGAATTTTTAGGTTCTTTACCCATAGATATTGAAACCAGGAAAGCTGCAGATGAAGGGTATCCTATAGTCCTTCAAAATGATTCCACTGAAAATTCGAATGCTATGATGAAAATTGTTGAAAGGATTGAAAATCAAATTGCACTAACAGAAAAAATCTAAGGAGTGAGCTATTAATCACAAATAATTATTTGCTCTTCACATATTTAAATAGTTGAATATAATAGGTTTGAGAACTGTAAAAGGATGAATACAATTAATAAAAATTATTTACAACTAATTAATGACGGTAAGATTCATTTCCGGAATAATATAATTCGTTGCAGGAATTGTGGGCATATATTTATAACTAAAATTGGAGCTTCATTATGAATGATTTTGGAAGAAATAAAAATATAGGTGCTGGTAAAGGTTTAGGTCTTGGAGGTGGTCGCGGGAAAAATGACGGCGGCGGTTTTGGTATTGGCGGATATTGCATTTGTTCAAAATGCGGAGAGAAAATACCTCATCAACGAGGGGTAAAATGTACTACAGTTAAATGTTCGAAATGTGGAAATATAATGGTTAGAGAAGAATTATTAAATAAATAGTAGAAAAACCAGGTAAATGTACTTTAATAAATATTTTGTGATAAAATTTTTAGTAAAAAATGATTGCAGTGAAAATAAAGATAAATAAAAAACGATTTGCGATTCCAACTATTAATGGGAAGCTATGTTCTCACTTCGGCCGCTGCGAAAAATTTGCGATTGTTGAAGTGGATGGTCAAAAAATCATAAATGAGTATCATTTGGATCCACCCAAACATCAACCCGGTGTTTACCCAAAGTTTTTAGCCGATAACGGAGTGAATATTATTATTGCCGGCGGAATGGGACCGGATGCTCATCAGCTTTTCCAGAAAAATAAAATTGAAGTATTTATTGGTGTGTGTTTAGAAAAACCTAAACATTTAGTAAAAAATTATTTGAATGACGAGCTGAAAAAAGGTAAAAATATATTTGAGCATTTGTGATTAATAAACACATGAAAATAGGACATGTTGCGATATCAATTTCAGACAAAGAAGAAATAAATAATTTTTATCATGACATTCTAGGAATGAATGAAGTAAAGTTTTTCACTTTAGATAAAAATCTTGCTGTTAACATTTTCGGATTAAATGCGGAACCTTCAGTTTATCAATTGCAGAAAGATGATTTAATTCTGGAGATTTTTGTTACACCGAAGCAAAAAAAAGAAAATTTTGATCATATCTGTTTGGTAGTAAGCGATAGAGAAAAGCCTTTCAACAAAGCCAAACAAAATAGTTATGAATGTATTCGCATAGAAAGACAAGTTTATGATTTATTGTTTATTAAAGATAAGAGTGGAAACATCTTTGAAATAAAAGAAAAATAGGAAAAACAATCATTATGAATATTTCTAATAGAGTAAGTCAGATAAAAAAATCCGCCATTCATGAAATGACAAGATTGTCAAAACAATATGATGATGTTGCATTTTTATCCTGGGCAAAACCTACTGCAGGAACTCCAAAACATATAAATGACGCCGCTATTTCCGCAATTAAAAATGGGCTGACCGGTGGATATTCTCAAAGCGAGGGGTTACCTGAATTAAGAGAAGAAATTGTAAAAAAGCTTAAACGGGATAATAATATTGATGCTAATATTTCTAAAATTATTTTAACTGTTGGGGCAATTGAAGGATTAGCCGCTGCTGTTATGGCAACAATCGATCCGGGAGATGAAGTGATACTTCCAACACCTACATATTCAACTCACATAACTCAAGTAAAACTTGCTTCCGGTAAACCCGTATTAGTTCCATTGATTGAAGAAAATGACTTCGCTTTGGATATTGAAGCTATTAAAAAAGCAATAACTCCGAAGACAAAAGCAATATTGTTTTGCACACCAAATAATCCAACAGGAACAGTTTTTCCGGAAGAAGATCTTCGCAAATTATCAAAAATAGTTTTGGAAAAAGAACTAACCGTTATTGTTGATGAAGCATACGAGTATTTTACTTTTGATGATAAAAAACATTTCAGTATAGCTTCGATTCCGGAATTAAGTAAAAACGTTATAACGGCTTACACGTTTACAAAAACTTATGCAATGACAGGATGGCGTGTTGGATACTTGCTTGCTGATGAGGAGAATATTACGCAAATAAAGAAGGCGCATATACCAATGACAATCTGTGCGCCAGTGGTTTCACAATATGCGGCACTTGCTGCTTTAAGAGGTAGTCAGGAATGTGTTGAAGAATTTAGACAACACTATTTAACAACCAGAAACCTTATGTGTGAACGATTGGATAGTTTAGATTATATTTTTCAATATAGTACACCGGGCGGGTCATATTTGATGTTCCCAAAAATATTGGGAGATATGGGAAAAGATTCGTTAGAGTTCAGCAAAAAATTACTAACTGAAGCCAAAATTTCTACTACTCCCGGTATAGCTTTTGGAGCAACAGGTGAAAGTCATATAAGACTTTCATTTTGCGTGCCTGAAGAAATGATAAATAAAGCATTCGATAGGATGGAGAAATATTTTAAATAGAAAAAATGTTAAGGGTTTCCTGTTTATCCCATGAAATATTTTTGGGAGAAATAAAAATTAGATTCGAAATGAGATAGCAAATGAAACAATCGACAAAGAACTCATTAGTTGGAAAAATTGCAGATTATTTTGGGCTGAATAAAAAATTTCACGAATACGAAAAAATAATTACTGAACCTAAAGATACTGCAGTGATAAGCCCTGTTGAAGCCAAAGTTGTGCATATTGGAAATATAGACTCAAAAGCTATGCTTATATCTAAGAATAACAAAGAAATCCGATTAGAAGAACTTATTGGTAACTATGCCAGCCAATTTTCAGGTGGGAAATTTATTAATTTTTATCTACGCCCGTCTAATAATCATTTTTGGGTTACTCCATATGATGGAATGTTTACATACACACAAAAGAATGAAGGAAAATCGTGGTTACCGGTATACACAGGATTAGAAAATGTATTGGGAATAGAAATGTTTAGTAAAGCAGTAAAAAAGAATGCTTCAATTGGATCTATTTTTCAAACTGAAGATTTTCAAATAGCTATGATTGCAGTTGGATCATTAAATGTTAATAGAATTCATACTGACTATGAGGAAATGCAGAATTATAAAAAAGGGACACCTTGCGGATATTTTAGTATAGGATCTAGTATGCTACTGTGCTTTCCAAATAATTTGAAAATTTTAGTTAAAAAAAATTACGATGTTAAAATCGGTCAGAGGATACTTATTTGAAAAAATACGAATTAAAATTTTATCCTGATCCAATACTTAGAAAGATTGCTTCACCCATACATCAGGTTAACGATACAATTCGCCATTTGATTAAAAAAATGTCGAAAATTATGTATAGTCGTAAGGGTATAGGGCTAGCAGCATCACAGGTTGGAATACTGTATAGGGTTATAATTGCAGATATCGGGGAAGGATTGATCTCAATGATAAATCCTGAAATCCTAACTAGCTTTGGTGAAGATTTCATGGAAGAAGGATGTTTAAGCTTACCGGAAACAGTAGTTAATGTTAAAAGGCGGCAGTCCGTCTTTGTTCGTTATTTGGATAAAAATGAAAAAGAATCTGAATTAGATGGGCTTACTGCACGAGTTATTCAACATGAAATTGATCATTTAAATGGAGTCTTGATTATTGACTATGCTTCCTTAACGGATAGATTAAAATTACAAGTAACAAACAAATTGAAAATATGAATATCAGCAAAAATCTAAAATTAATGATGTCTTTAATTATCCTTTTACTTGGAATATACTATACAGGAGAATTTACAATGCCTCAAATAAAGAATGAAGATAACACTAAAATTGAAACCATCACAATTACGGTTATTTTTGATAACAATCCTCTCTTGAAAGATTTACAAACCGATTGGGGATTTGCATGTTTAGTTGAGGTTGGAAAAACAAAACTTCTCTTCGATACTGGTGATAACGGTAGTATTTTATTAAGCAATATGTCAAAATTGGATATGCATCCCGAAGATATTGACCTGGTTTTTCTGTCTCACTTCCATCACGATCATACAGGTGGATTAAACGATTTTCTTCAGAAGAATTCTGATGTGACGATTTATTATCCTCAATCATTTCCGCCTCAATTAGTTGAAAGTATGAAACAGCCTGGAGCAAAACTGATTCCTATTTCGTCATTTCAAAGATTACGAGAAAACATCTTTTCACTTGGTGAGTTAGGGGACTCTATCCCTGAACAGTCGATTGCGATCCGAACATCGAAAGGAATTGTTGTCATCACAGGCTGTGCTCATCCCGGAATTATCAAAATTCTTGAAGTGGCTAAAAGTTCTTTTCCTGAAGAAAAAATTTATCTTGCTATGGGAGGATTTCATCTGCTTCACCAAACAGAAAACGAATTAAAGAGTACAGTAAATCAAATACTTAAAATGGAAATACTTAATATTGGACCGTCACATTGTTCTGGAGATGCAACGCGCAAAATGTTCAGAGAAATTTATAAAGACAATTACATCGAAATAGGCGTGGGTAAAAAAATTATAATTAATTAAAGAGAAGTAGATGGAAACAAAAGCAATACAGGATTTTTATCCCGGTGATGTGGCACATTGTTACGGCTGTGGAAAACTTAACAAGCATGGACATCAGATAAAAACTTTTTGGGACGGTGATGAGACGGTAACCCATTTTACACCGAAAGAATATCACACGGCAATTCCAGGATATGTTTACGGCGGACTGATTGCATCATTAATTGACTGCCACGGAACAGGAACAGCTGCTTTAGCTTCTTACAAAGCAGAAGGAAGAGATTATGATACTAATCCACCTTTTCGTTTTGTAACGGCTTCACTTCAGGTTGATTATTTAAAACCAACTCCTCTTGGTATTGAGCTTGAACTTCGGGGAAAAGTAGCTGAGTTTAAAGGAAAAAAGGTAATCTCTGAAATCACAGTTTCAGCGAACGGAAAAATTACTGCACAAGGAAAGGTTGTAGCAATTCAAATGCCTGAGAATATGATTAAATGAAAAGAAAAATAATTATCATTTTTTTTATTGGAAAATGAGCGTAAAAGGAATTTTAGAAATGCAGAGTTATAAAAAAGGAACACCGTGCAGGTATTTTAGTATTGGCTCGAGTATGTTACTGTGTTTTCTAAATCGTTTGAAAATTTTAATTGATAAAGGATACGAAGTGAAAATTGGGCAAAAAATTTTGATTTGACGAGGTTACCATATGGAAAGTCCATTTAAATAAGGGAATATTGTTTTAATATAAATCTGAGTATAAAGGAGAGGTAAAAGTGAAAAACAAAATAAAAATCGGCATTATAATTTGCGACCGTTACCGTAATTGTGCTGGTGGAAAATGTTTCAGAGCAATGCGCAATAAGGAAGGTGCTTTCAATATTTATAAAGATAATGTTGAGTTTGAACTGGTTGGTTATACAAGTTGCGGCGGTTGCCCGGGCGGAAATATCGAATACGCTCCGGAAGAAATGATAAAAAACGGAGCAGAAGTAATTCACTTCGCTACAGGATTTGTTGTTGGTTATCCGCCATGTCCGTATACAGATCACTTTAAGAAATTCATTGAAAAAAAATACGGAGTACAAGTGGTTATCGGAACACATCCCATACCTCAAAAATATTATTTAACGCACAAAGCTTTAGGTACCTGGGATTCTAAGGAATGGAGAAAATTGATTCAACCAACATTAGTTGACGAGCAAACCCGGTTAGCATATAATTAATATTTGTTACTAAAATGGAATTAGAAAATTATTTATGAATCAATTTCAATAAGGAAATTTTTAGAATGAAGAAATCAGAATTACCCATTCCTATTCATCGTTTGGCATATCTTCAAGCATATCTGTACCAAATATTTACGTTGGATAGTAACTGCAAGAAGAACTTTAACTACACAAAATGGTATCTGAAAGAAAAACAAACTGATGAAGAAGTGAATGCCACTATTAACTTTTTTAAAAGCATTGGATTAAAATGTGATTGTGATATCATAAACAAATTTGATTTAAGAGAAATATCGAAGGAAATTTTACATCCTCACAACTGAGAATGTAAATAATAAAAATTACCAGATGACCACACTTTTATTACAAAATGTTAAACAAGCAAAAATAATTCCGGAGAAATATTAAAATGAAAATATTATTAGCAACCGATGGAAAAACTCTGGAAAGTAAAATTGCTAAACGATTTGGGCATGCAAATTATTATCAGATTTATGATCACGAATCAAAGGAAATAGAAGCAAGAGTTAATCATGGGCATGATGATAATCATTCAAGTTTAGTTGATTTAGCCAATGAAGGTGTTACGATTTTTATTGTAGGTAATATTGGACCGAACGCTTTTAAAGTGTTAAATGATAAAAACAC
>RCNF010002306.1_pt1 | contig 10220 bp, 11 predicted proteins | sample 2041311 | NCBI WGS metagenome assembly RCNF01 (sample SAMN09708228, study PRJNA481090) | Marine sediment metagenome, whole genome shotgun sequencing project. | biome: marine sediment; feature: ocean; material: sediment; isolation source: Sewage treatment plant 2 marine sediment (STP2) ... | reverse complement strand
AAGATCTCCTGCCTAAATTAATCAGGAGGCTGATCCTCGCGATCAATACCGTCGAAGGTTGATTCTTGGTGTGGTTTGAATAAAGTATGTTCCTCGGTAAATAGGACAACCATTCCCTGGTATCCGGGAGCAAAGAATAAATCTGTCTCAAATCCATGTTCCCCATTTTCGCAAGTAAAGGAATCATTAAAATGCAGTACCATGTCATCTGTGCCTTATTTAACAAAAACAACACCGGCTAGCTCCCCCAGCGCTCTGAAATGCCTGATCATTTAAATCAAGAGACCCCACCGCTTGGGCGTGGTCTCAGGGATGTACCAGCTATTTATTATAGCGGTTTAGCCAAACTTATACGCCACACCAAAACCGCCCCGTGGGTTTTTCCAGGAGACGTTCAGGTAAGGGCAGAGGACCCGGCAAGTGCCGCATTCAACGCAGCTTTGCACAGCAATCTGCACGGTTCTGTTGTCCTGAGGCCGATAGGCGCCTACCGGACAGAATATGATGCAAGGCTGATCCTTGCAGGCCTGGCAGACAGCCATATCGATGATTGCCAGATGCAGTTCCTGTTCGTCGGTGAAATATTTCAGAGACATTAACATGTCGTCTACATAAACTTCGGGAACAGCGCGTTTTTTTACCTCTTTTGTTTTATCCATAGGGTTTTCCTTTTTAGATACCAATAACAGCCCGGCCAAATGCAACAAGGTCACCGACTGCTTTTAAGAGCGGACGGCGGCTGGTCAGGGAACGGAGGATTTTCTTATACAGTTCGCCTTTTGGTTTTCCAAAACCGGTGAAGAACATCCCCAGAGCGTCATTCAGGAAAGTTGGGTAGATTTCCATGAAATCGGGGTGGTTCTTCAGGAAAGCGGACATTTTACGGTACTGTTTTAGGTCTTTGAGCACAAAAGTCTCACTCAGACGCTTCTGATATGAGGAAAGTGTGCTGGCTGAGAAATCACCCTGCTGATGGGCTTCTATAGCGGTCAGGGCAGCATTTTTGCCCGCGGTGATGGCCATGTTGGTGCCTTCCCAGTGAATCGCGTTGACCATGGAGGCTGCATCACCAGCCACCATAGCACCATCTGTGTAGAGTTTGGGCATGGTGGTCCAGCCGCCTTCGGGAATCAGGTGCGCGCCGTATTCCATCATCTGGCCTTCCTCAATCAGGGGGGCGATAAAGGGGTGCTCCAGGTAGCGCTGCAGGAGTTCGTAAGGTTTGACGCCAGCTTCGCTCAGGGCATCCAGAGTAACTCCCACACCCAGGGAAAGGGCGTTGTTGGCGGTGTACAGGAAACCCAATCCGGGCATACCCATGGAGACGTCGCCCACCACGGAAATGGCCATGCCGTGATCCTTGTCGGGCAGCCCCAGGCGGGCATTAATGGTCTTACCGGGGATGGAGATCAGCTGTTTCACTGCCAGGGCAGTTGCGGTGATCTTGATATCGTGCTTAATCAGGCCTAATTTCTGGGTCAGCAAGTTGTTGACCCCTTCGCAGATAATGACCACCGGGGCGTAAACCTCACCCTGGGGGCGGTCTGTTTGGACACCAATGACTTTATTATCCTGATATATGAAGTCGATTACCAGCGTTTTAGTGATGTAAAAGGCGCCTTCCGCGGTCGCCTGTTCGGCCCACCACGGGTCAAACTCCGCTCGCAAGGCTACGTAAGCATCGATGGGGTCGGAATTCACATGGCCGCCCGAGACAGTAGCTTTAACCACACCATCCTCGGAAAGGAACCAGAAGCCGGTTTCGGTGATCGGGCGCTCTAGAGGTGGTTTGCGGTCAAAAAAATCCGGATAGATATCCAGCAGAGAATGGGTGTATATTGCACCACCAAAATAGTTTTTGGCGCCTGATTTTTGTCCGCGTTCGATCACGGCCACTTTAAGTCCTGCCCGGGCAGCGATAGCTGCTGCAGTAGAACCAGCCATACCCCCGCCAACCACGATCACGTCAAATTGTATTTTTTTACTTTTCATGCAGAAACTCCTTTTTGCGCCCGGAGTTGTTGGATCATTTCGGGAATAACTTCATAAAGGTCACCCACCACACCGAAGCTGGCGACTTCAAAGATCGGCGCATAGGGATCAATGTTGATAGCTAGGATGTAATCTGAATCCTGCATGCCGACCTTGTGTTGGATGGCACCGGAAATACCGCAGGCTACATACAGCTTGGGGCGGACATGTTTGCCTGTCTGGCCAACCTGGTGTTGATAATCAATCCAGCCACCGTCTACTGCGGCCCGGCTTGAGCCAACTACACCACCCAGCTCATCAGCCAGTTCTTTGATAAGTTTAAAGCCGTCAGGATTGCCCAGGCCTTTGCCTCCGGAAACGATCACGTCGGCATATTCCAGGTTGAAGCTGGCGTTTTCATCAACGATAAACTCTACCAGGTTAGCGGCCAGCATTTCCGGGGTGACCTTAAATGCTTCCTGGATTACCTCACCCTTGGCCTTGGGGTTTCGGGGGGAGGATTCAAAAACCCTGGGCCGTACTGTGGCCATCTGGGGCAGGTGGTCCTTGCAGACAATGGTGGCGATCACGTTGCCGCCAAATGCCGGCCGTGTGGCCAGTAGCAGTTTTTTCTCAACGTTGCGGAAGGGGCCCATTTCCAGGTGGGTGCAGTCTGCCGTCAACCCGGTTTTAAGGGAGGTAGCGACAGCGCCGGCCAGGTCGCGGCCTAACGTAGTCGCGCCGATCAGGAATACTTCCGGTTTGTGTTTTCTCACCAGTTGGGTGAGCGCTTCCATATAAGTCCTGTTGAGATAATGTTCAAAAGCCGGATTGTCCACGGTATAAACCCGCGCCGCACCGTATTGAATGGCTTCCTGGGCGATATCATCGACCTGGTGTCCGACTAAAATGCCCTCCACAACCGCTTCTTCTCCGCTGGCCTGGAGTTCATCGCTGACTTCAGAAACCAGACAGTTAGCTACTCCAAGCAGCTCGGCGGCTACTGGGTGCATCACCCCTTTATTCTGTTCAATAAAAACCCAAAAGCGTCTGGTCATTTTAAATCCTCCAATAAGGCAGCCACACCGGGGTGGGAGAGCATCTTTTCGAGTGTGATCTTCATAGCATCTTTAACACCGTTTTTGGCGACGTTGATGGTTTCGGCGGGCTCTCGCGCTTCCGGTGTGCCGGATTGGGCGACCATGGTAGGGGAGCCTTTCAGTCCGATCTGGTCGACATCATAGGCCAGGGGTACTTCCGCGGACCAGACTTCCGGCTTGTACTGCAAAGAAGCGATCAGGTCAGGCAGAGCGGCGTAGGGAATTTCTGCAATCGATTTTTCGGTGGTCAAAACAGCCGGCAGGGAGGTTTTGATGATTTCCACCCCGCTTTCAGTTTTGCGCACGATTTGGGCATATCCCTCTTCCTTATTAATTTCTTTGATATCTACTGCGTAGGTGATAAGGGGAAGGTTCAGGCGGACAGCCGCGCCGGGTCCTACCTGGGCGGTATCGCCGTCAATGGCCTGCTTGCCAAAGAAGATCATATCAAGGGGATCTTCTTGATGAATTTTGCGGATGGCTTCCGCCAGCACATAGGATGTGGCCAGTGTGTCGCTGCCTGCAAATTTACGGTCAGAGATCAGGATGCCGCGGTCAGCGCCCATTTCGATGCACTCCTGGAGAGCTGCCTCTGCAGCCTGGGGACCCATGGTGATGATGGTAATCTTGCCGCCCAGCTTTCTTTTCCATTCCGCAGCCGCAGCTACGGCGTGGGCATCATAGGGGTTGAGAATGGCGGGCACACCTTTGCGGATCAGGCTCCCAGTCTCAGGATCAATGCGGATATTGGTGGTATCCGGCACTTGTTTGATGCTGACTAAAAAATGAATCATAGAGCTCCTCTAAAGTATAAGGTTTGCTTATCCGATTTTAAAATGTTGATAGTCTTGCTAAGATACCCGGCCCCGGGAGACCCAGTACAAGAGTGCAGACTTCTAGAATCTTGATGCCTTTCAGGGGTAATGGTTTGGAATGTTTTTTCTCTTGAGGCATAATTAATCCTTGTGTGTTCAAAAAGAGCACTTGCATAAAAAAACATCCGCAGAGAGATTAGTCAAGCTTTTGATGGATGCACTCTGAATGGTACTCGACTATATCTGCAGATTAGTGTTTGGTTAGATTATGACACGTTTAAAAGAGTAGGTCTTAAACCAGAAACAAAATCTAAATTTGAAACAAATAATAAGGGGAACGGTAATAGTATACAATACTGCCCGTTTGGTTTCAAGGTTAGCGATTTCTACCTTATTGTGATAGTTATTAGATGTGTTTAAACTTAGCTAAGGTCTTATAGATACGGTTGGTATAAAAACCAAAATCGAGAATGGGGTTTCAGTAACCTGGCACTCCGCCCCCCTGAATAGATAACTAATTAAATAGTCATTATAGCGATGAAATGACAGAATAAGTCCTTCCTGATTCATTGGCAAAAGCATCCCGTTGTGCTAAAATACCGTCCGGCAGAGCTGTATGAATAGCTCTGCTGAATTTATGTTTGGAAGTATATATAAAAAAGCGATAGGCTGGAAAACGATTAATTATTTTCTCTCCTGCTTGTTGATTTAGAGGTGAAAATGCAGATTGGAATTGTCGGTTTACCAAATAGTACAAAAACAACCATATTTAATGCGTTGACTCAAAGTCAAGAGCAAACGGCTGCTACCAGTTCGGGAAAGGTAGAGGTTCACACAGCCATGGTAAAGGTGCCTGACTCCAGGGTGGAGAAACTGAGCGAGATATTTAAACCCCATAAAACGACCTATGCCCGCGTGCAATATAACGATGTCGCTGGGTTAAGAGTCGGAGTTGGGCAGGAAGGCGCCTTGAGTGGACAGCTTCTTAATGCCCTTGCCCAGAGTGATGCTCTATTACATGTTGTTCGGGCATTTGAAGACGAACATATTCCCCATCCGGAAGGCTCAATTGATGCCATCCGAGATTTGACTGCCCTGGAATTTGAGTTCTTGATTTCAGATTTACAGATCGTGGAACGCAGGCTGGAACGTTTGGAGCATGATCTCTCACGAAAAGGCTCCTATAATGAGCGCCAACCAGATCAGAAAGATTTTGATTTATTAACACGGATTAAGGAATCTCTTGAACAGGAGATTCCGATCCGGGATCTGGATTTTTCCGAAGCAGAGCAAAAACAGATTCGGGGTTATCAATTCCTGACCGCCAAACCGGCTTTGATCGCTATCAGTGTAGGAGATACCGGGAGTGATAATCCAGCTGATTATCCGGCATACCAACATAATAAATCTGATTTGGTTTGTATCCACGGAGCATTAGAAATGGAGATTTCACAACTTTCACAGGAAGATGCAAATATTTTTTTGGAGGAGTATGGAATCGATGAGCCTGGATTAAACCGGATGATCCGTCTCAATTATAGATTATTGGGCTTGCAGTCCTTTTTCACCGTTGGAGAGGATGAAGTTCGGGCCTGGACCATACCTATTGGTGCAAGTGCTATTGAAGCGGCTGGAACAATACATTCCGATTTGGCGAGAGGGTTCATTCGGGCAGAAGTAGTCAGCTACCAGAACTTTATCAATGCTGGTTCCCTGGCCGAAGCCCGGAAAGAAGGAACGATCCGTCTCGAAGGTCGTAACTACATGGTCCAAGACGGTGATATTCTCAATATTCGTTTTAATGTCTAGGGATTTATTGCTAAGTTTTAAGTTGATGGATCATTTAAATTAACCATTCAAACCAGCCGGTTTCTTTTGTTATATTAATCACCCCATTTGAACCCAGTTTTTCAGCCAGGTTCTCTCCCCGTAAAAACACATCAAATATTCAATTTATAGCTGAAGGGGAAAACGAGGGTTGGGTTATTCGCAGCCCTGATACTCCTGAAAGTAATCCACGCCCTCACAGATCAGTTCACCCTGGTTGTCGGAATAACATTCAGTACCTTTGTCCTTACTGAATACAAAGACTGGGATGTCCCCGAGGATTTCGATCTTGTCAGATACCAGCACGCATTCTTCCAGCCAGGAGAAAGAAAAATGCCAATCGTAGGAAACGACCTGGAAGCTATTATCCAATCTTATGAATGAATAAAATCCTGATGGGCAGGCTGGACAATCGATATCGCCAAAATTGGTGACTTTTCCGCAGATATCAAGAATTTGTCCTTCCTCGTTGACTGTTACAGAGGCAGGATCTCTGCAGTCGATTTGGTTGCCGCCTGATGTCTCCGAAGAGGTTTCCGATGATGACAAATTAGCAGATTCTGCCGAACGAACCCGACCTATTGATGCACTTAGGGGAATGAGTGGTAATTCTTCTCCTGCGGTGAGCTTGGTAATTCCTTCTGAGGTTCCAAATAAAAGAATGGTCATAATGACTACGGCAGCAATGCTGGAAATTGATAAAGTAGATAATCGATCCTTGCGGATCATGGTTCTTGAGGCATGCAGGAAAGAGAATATGGCTCCAAGAGGAATAAAGGTCAGCAAATAAGAGACGATTTTCTGATTTACCTCAATGTCTTTTTTCAAGGAGATTTCTTCGAAAGCCCAGAATCCGATCAAGCCCCGGGTAAGTACCTGGGATGAGATGCCGGCAATTAGAATATTTTTAAGAGTTCCCGCATTAATATATATTGGGAGTACTGTTATGGCAATATTGATCCCCCAAAAAAAGATTGCTAATAGCAAGAAACTTAGAACGGTTTGTTCAGGGGGGAGGTAAGAATCTGTTTCGGGTGTCTTTAATAATTGAGCAATTCCGTCATCATTTTCTAATCCGTTTCCAGTTTTATACCCGCAAAAGGGACAGGAGGGCGATTCAGGCGGAATCTCCTTGTAACATTCGGGACAATATTTCATCATGTTCATAAATAATGTCAGCCTAAATAAATAAAAAAATGATTTTCCTCATTGAGTATAGCACGATCGGTATTTTTCAAGAAGATTCCTGCCATACTGTTTTGTAAGAAGTTGGTATTAATAATGATTATTTGAGCTTAAATTGATTTACTTGTAAGGTCTCTTTTAAATCTCAGAAGAATCTATTCCAATCGAATTTCACAATATCGGGTGTGTAATTATTTTTAGCTCGCATATTTGCCCAATCGATGATGGGTTTGGATTTGGCGGAATCTGTGCACAGGTAGCGAGCTCTAGGTTGAATACTAACCCGGGCAAGATCCAGGCGGTCTGAATCCCAACAAATTCGGATTGTTAGATCTCCTTTAGTCTTCCCATCGGTATGCTGCTGGCAGGCAGTCTTCAGCAAATCAAGTTGGGCATCTGTTACGAGAGGATTACCACGCAGCAGAGACTCAGCCAGGTCTGCGCCGCGATTCCCATGACCGGGATCCAGTGATTGATTGTGGCGGCAGGCGTCGTGAAAGATGGCAAAAAGCGTAATCACGGTTTCGTCACCACCCTCTAAATTAAATAACTTTAAACCATTTTCTAGCACTCTTCCCCAGTGGCTCAAGCCGTGCGTACCATCTGGTGTCAATTGATATTGATTTGCAATTTGAGTTAGCAGGGAGGATAAATCCATTTTTATGTAGGCGTAATTGAAATTTTAAAATCCGTTTTTTAGTATAGCATGAAAACCGCGGGAAATTATCTCTCTAAAATATTTTTTTGAAAACGTCATGTTGATGTTCATCTATGGTTTTATATTACAATCAGGGACATCACAGACTAAGGAGTACTTGAATGGGCATGCACAGCAGCGGCTGGTTTTCTTATCTCAGCCATGATGAAAATCAAGATAAGCCAGTAATCACCAAAGATTTACTTAGTCGAGTCTGGAGTTTTGCGAATCCTTACCGGCTGCGAATTATTGGGTTATTACTCACTATATTGGCGATATCTGGAATATCTTTAATATCTCCACTCCTGTACCGTGATCTGATAGATATTGCTTTGCCAAACCGGGATGTAAATCGTTTGAACTGGTTAGCCCTGGGTATGATCTTAATACCCGTTGTAAACGGAATAATCGGCGTTTGGCAAAGACAGTTGAATGCATCAATCGGGGAGGGGGTGATCTATGATCTTCGGCGAGCTCTGTATCAACGGCTCCAACGCATGTCATTGAGATTCTTTACCCAGACTAGAACCGGAGAATTGATGTCGCGCTTGAATAATGATGTGATCGGAGCGCAGAGAGCTATTAGCAATACCCTGGTAACGATCATCTCAAATATTGTAACTTTGGTTGCTACGTTGAGCATCATGATTGCCTTGGAATGGAGGCTGACCCTGCTGGGGTTGGTTATCTTACCATTGTTCATATTCCCTGCCCGCCGGGTGGGGAGGGTCCTGCGGAAGCTGAGAAGAAAATCGATGGAAAATAATGCTGAAATGAATGCTTCCATGAACGAAACCCTCAATGTAAGCGGTGCCTTGCTGGTAAAGTTATTTGGACGAGAAAAAAAGGAGCTGGATCGCTTTCAACACAATGCTGGTGAAGTCAGAGATATTGGTGTCCGGTCAGCAGTCATTGGGCATTGGTTTTTTATGCTGCTCAGTGTAGTCAGTGCAGTGGGTTCGGCGGTTGTTTTCTGGCTGGGTGGACACCTGGTGCTGCGGGGAGAATTTACAATCGGGACTATTGTGGCTTTCGGGACTTATCTCACTGGGATGTATGGCCCATTGATGGCTCTCTCTAATGCTCAGGTACAGTTTGCAGAGAGTCTGGTGAGTTTTGAACGTGTTTTTGAAGTACTCGATATACCGATTGAAATCACTGAAAATACTGAAGCAATTGTTTTACCAAAGGTGACAGGATCCATCAAGTTCGATAAGGTCTCATTCGCGTATCAAGGTTTAGGCTTGGAGGGTGTTGGTTTGGAGGAAATTGCCCGTCTTTCCTGGCGCAGTTCAGGTGAAGCTCATCTTAAACGAGGGAAAGAAAAAAATCGTCAGGCATCTCGACCCGGGGAACAGGATCAAGCTCCCCGTTGGGCACTGCGAGAATTGGATTTTAGTATTGAACCTGGAGAATTAACTGCCCTGGTTGGTCCAAGTGGAGCTGGAAAAACTACCCTGACCTATATGCTGCCCAGATTATATGATCCTACTGAAGGACAGATCCTCCTGGATGGGATCAATATCAAGGATGTCACTTTAAACTCCCTCATCGATAATATTGGGATGGTCACTCAGGAAACTTATTTATTTTATGACACCATCCAGGCTAATTTGCTGTATGCCAGACCTGATGCTACTGAGGAAGAAATAATCGCAGCAGCCAGAACTGCTAATATTCATGATTTTATTGCGGATCTGCCAGATCGATATGACACTGTGGTTGGAGAGAGAGGATACCGGTTAAGCGGCGGTGAGCGCCAGCGAATTGCCATTGCGAGAGTGGTACTGCGTGACCCCCGGATATTAATATTAGATGAAGCGACTTCAAGTTTGGATTCTCTGTCAGAGGAATTGATTCAAAACGCGCTTAAAGAGATTATGAAGAACCGCACCAGCCTGGTAATTGCCCATCGTTTATCCACGATTCTGGCAGCGGATAAAATCCTGGTTCTGGATCAGGGTCATTTAGTCCAGGTTGGGAAACATGGAGAACTTCTCTCCCGGGGAGGTCTTTATCAGGATCTGTATGAAACCCAGTTTAAATCAAATTAGATCTGCCAGAAATCGGGTTAGAGGGAGTTATCTTGGGAGACTATTGAACTATACGTATCGAATTATCAACGGAACCACGATTGCCGTAATTCCCAGCAAGACAATCACAGCGGCAAAAAGCAGGTACCTTGTTCCGTAAGTGTTCAGCAGTTCCTCTGGATAATATTGATCTACCTGGTTATCCTGATACATCTTGATGATCCCTTCCAGCAGCTTATTTCTGGTTCGACGGCCAATTAATAAGGCGGACAATGATGCGCTGTTGATCAGAAGAGTCACGATTAATAAAACAAAAAATATCAGATTACTCTGAAGTGTTTTTTCATCAGCAGCCACATCCGAAAGAGCGCTGTTGATCCCCAGGACTACCAGGTTAAATATAATCGCAGTGACCACAAAGATAGTATCGGTTCGGCTGCTCTGACTAAGTTCTTCGGTTATTTGATCATGAAGTTTTTCTAACATTTGGCAACACCTCAATCTGTATAATATTTGAATTGAAATTGTTCAATCAAATCCAGTAAAGCAAAAGAAACACCAATCAATACTGTTTTTTGACCACTAGCTTCTA
>RCNF010002305.1_pt1 | contig 10220 bp, 3 predicted proteins | sample 2041311 | NCBI WGS metagenome assembly RCNF01 (sample SAMN09708228, study PRJNA481090) | Marine sediment metagenome, whole genome shotgun sequencing project. | biome: marine sediment; feature: ocean; material: sediment; isolation source: Sewage treatment plant 2 marine sediment (STP2) ... | reverse complement strand
CAATCAATTCCCTGAGCTGAAGATGGCCCGGTGAACCGGGGAAACGGGGACCCAGGTCGCACTGCATTTTCAGCAGTTCCAGGGCGCGTTCACCCGAAAATTCCGGCACCGGTTCCGCCTGGTTTGCGCAGGCGGGAATCGACAGCCCCAGGCCGATCAACATCGGGAAAAAGACCAGGAACGAGGTGCGGAGATATCTCCTGCAGAAACGCTCCGAAAACTGAAGCCTAGAAAACAAAGGTGGCCTCCAATCCCAATCCGAGCGTGGTGGAAGTCTGCCCAGAAGCAATGTTTTTACTGCGGCCGAATATGAATCGTAGGGCCCCGCTCAGATTCTTGGTAATCTGGTAACTGAACCTTGGATTAACACTGATTCGATCCGTCCCGGTGGGCTTGGCAGCCGGCAAACCGGGGTTGATTCTTTCGTTGCGGTCTGTCTGATAAGATATATCCACATCCATGGTCACGCTCTGGCTGCTCCCGGGCCGGTAAAGGCCCATCTTGGCCAGGAATGACTGGGCATTGAAAGAATGCCGGATCTGCAGACCCAGGCGCATCTTGTCGTTGAGAGTTGAAACACCGTTGGTTATCGATTCGGATGAATTGAAATTCGCCGTCAAGGTTGCCGTCATGCCGCTGTGCAGATTAAAGGTCCAGCGTGGACTCAACGCGGTGGTGATGTTCGGGTTATAGGAACGTTCGGTAATATTGTTCACCGTCTTGGTGCGCTTGTAGCTGACGTTGAAATTGGAGGAACGGAACCAGCCTGAATCCACATCCTGGGGATTCCCTCCGAAAATTCGCCACTTCTCAATACCTGACAGGGTCAACTGGGCATCAGGCCAATCTTGTTTGTAGTTACGAGTCACGGAGCCGATTTGATCTCTTTCCGACCGCGCATCGCCGAATTTGAGATCCAATCCAATGCCCTTGGTGATCTTGGTGCTCGAGGACAAGGTTAAATTTTTCCGATTGTCCAGACCGTAGGCTGAGTACAAGGAGTCAGCCACATCCAGTTCAGGCACCAGGCCCGTCAAATACCAGAAAGGAGCTTCCTGCAGGAGACGGGCATAACTGCTCGAGTTCTGGTCGGTATAAACGACTTTCACCGGGGTGATGTTGCGAAAGACATCGAGGACGGGGTTCAACATGGCCATGGGACTGAGCCTTCCGCCATCGGTAACAGTCGGCTCTTCTTCGGCGACCAATCCCCTTTCCCTTTCCTGTTCGAGCTGCAACTCGGCTTCAGCCAGCAGGCGTTCCTGCTCCCTCAGTTGGATTTCCTCAGGCGTCATACCGGCGAGGTCCTCCGCCCCAGGTTGCCCCCGGCCCAGCGGTTCTCCTTCTTCAGATTGTTCTTGTCCTTGGGGCGGCAGTTGAGAAACCGGAGGATCTTCCAGCCGGCCGGCGGAACGGAGATTCTGTTGTTCCCGCCTGCGTTGCTCAGCGATCAATTTTTCCCGTTGCGCCTCGGAATATTTTTTCCCAGGTAGAAGGCTCTCAACGGCATCACCCACCGGAACGTCAAACCTGAGTTCCCAGCGCCCTGAATTATTGACGCTACGGATATTTTCCGGGTCGCCAGCTTGCCTGAGACCCGGATCATGGGCGTCGACAAAACTGCCGTTGAACTGGACGCTGGGACGCATTTTATTGAGCCCCCGCACCAGGGCCCGGAAAGGATAAAACAAGGTTGAGGACGGCAGGGACTTGGCCTTGGGAACCAGAAAAGTCATGCGCAGATCATATCCGCGCCTGTTCTCCTGGCCGATGTTGACCCCATTCCAAATTTGTTCCCGTAAAAGGTCTCGGTCCGAATTGGCGGAAAAGCTCAGGTCGAGGATCGAAAGGGGCTTGTAGTCAAAGCTCCCGTTGAGCTTCCCCGGACGATTCCTGTTGTCCGGCCGTGTGGTGGCATTGCCGAAATTATCGATGGTCGCCGACGAGTTGAAGGAGCTGCTGAAGCTGGCGCCGAAAGCCACCTTGGTGGGAGCGAAAGACAGACCCTTGACCAGGGGAATGCTGCCGAGCAAGGGAATACTACCCAAGGTGTATGTCCCGGGTATCCTCAGATCGTAATTCAGTCCTCCCTGAAAGGTCTTGTCCCGACGCTGCTCCAGAGGCCCATCCAGACTGCGGCGAGACCCGCTGACCTGCAATGACCAGGGATCGATGGCGTACCTCAAAAGGGCCGCCTTGGAAGGCGCATGACTCAGGCGCGTGGAGAACCTTTCCTGGGTGTCAATGGACGACAGTGAATTCCTGACGTCTTCGTCGATGATTTCGATATCGCTGTGGGTCTCGTATTTGGGGCGGTTGATCATCTGTCGCCGGCTGGCGGAAACGGGCAACTTGAAACCCAGCAGAGGAATGAAGTCTTCCACGGCAACGTTTCCCGATAGATTCCAATCTTCAGAATCGATCCCCGAACCTGCCGGGGTGTTGAGCCCGTGAAATTCATCATCCGTGTGTCGCCAATCGAAATCCACCTTGATCACATCGGCCATGTTGAGTCGCAGCCCCGCCCGTTGAGCCAGACCCATATCCCTCTTGACCCCTTCCAGCAGAACATCATTGAGATAGAAATAGCCGGTGGCATCCGGACTCAGACCGTTATTCTTGAAGCCGAAGTAATATCTTTTGACCAGGCGAAGATCCGGACGCCCCACCACCGTGACGTGATACAAATCCCCGCTTCGTCGGTCCTTCAGGGTGGACTGGATATGACCGTTTTCGTCAATCTCCCCGTTCTTGGCGTTGGACAGTTCGGCCACATTGATATTCATGTTGTGCCAACCGGTCTTGGCGGCCGAATCACTGAACCGGTAATTCACCTCGTAGTAGTTCAGCGTGTCGGTGCCGACGCGGAAAAACAGGTCCAGATCGGCAGTGGTATGACTGGGATTGAACCAGTACCAGGACAAATCGCTGTATCGGGTGTAGTCGTCCCCACGCGCGGACACCTGCTTGCTGGCCCGCACCATATGACCCTGTTCGATATTCTGGAAATTCAGGACGAGGGCCTGCTCCTTTTCGGGAATGCTGTTAACCTCCCTCACGGGGAAGGGTGAAGTATAATCGGGGTTTTCCTTGTTGTTCACCTCCCCCAGATAAAACTCCTCGCCGGGCAAAAGCTGGGCCTGGGTGAGCAGCTTTTCCCCGTCGATACGGCGCACGCCCTCTCGCTCCCAACGGCTGCCCAGGAACTTGAATTCCGACAACTGGAGCGTCAGGGCCGTCCGGCCGCCCGGGTTCTCGTCTTCATACCAAATACGGGCGTGGGTCACGGCGCGGATATTGGCGACGGTTCCCACACTGACCGTGTCCACGGCGGTCAACGGAATACGATACTTCCGCCAGGCGATATTTCCGTCAATCAGGTCCTGCACGTTGTCGTAGTCATCGACGACATCCACCAGGGCCTCGGTCTCCTTCAAATCGATGGTGGCGGAAAAAAACCCGTTGTCCCGGTTGGGGCGGTCGTCGCCATTGAGGTCCTCGTCATCTTCCCGGGCATTCCTGGCGGTCCCGTTGATGCCGGGATAGGGTCTGTCGCCATTGAGCTCGTAGGTGGCATCGAACTTTTGAGGCCCGAACTCATTGCCATCAAGCCCGATATCCTCATCCGGTGCGTAAAAAACATCATCGACAAAACCATCGACGATCCCGTCTTCCCTTTCCCAGTCCCCGACAGTGAGGTTGCCATCGCCATCGGCGGGCCAGAAACCGTCCTCGTTTATATACCCGAAATCTAGGTGCAGTTTCCCGCGCCTTTGGTCGAATTCAGGCACGCCGTCATTGACCCAGATCTCGATGAACTGTGACTTGGACAGGTCCAGGCCCGTGCGGCTGATGCCTCTCATGATGCCGCCCCAGTCTTCGGGGTCCCAGGAGCCGTCCTCCGCCCGCAGATACAGGTCCATGGACTGCTGGGTCTCGTCCCGCTCCTGGTTGATCAATTCCGGATTCAGGTACCGGCGCAGGGTCCGGTCCTTGGGCAGGAACCAGCGGACGGTTTCGACCCGGTCCTCGGGATCGAAGGTTCTCGAATCGGAATTTTCGCTCAGATACCTCTCGCCCAGGAAGGGGACGCTGGACCAAGACCAGGCTATACGAGTCAACGAAATGACATCCGACGAGTCCACTCCCTCGAAATCCTCGAGGTGGACTTTCCCAAAGGTGTTGGGATTGGGCAGGCTGGCCGCCATTTCACCGTTGAACTGAAGGGTGCTTTCCCTTTCGGTGTTGCGGCGGCTGACAAAGTTGGCTACATGGGTCAAAAAGTAGGGTTTGAAGGTGTGCTGCAGATTGATGTTGCCGACAAGGTTCTTGCTCGGTTCCTCGCCCAGCTTGGCTTTTTCCCCGACAATATTTTCGGTTTCGTAGAGCCAGGTGGTGGACACCTTGCTGCCGGAGCCCAGGTCGTAACCAAGGTTCAAGCCCATCAGGCTGGTATTGCCTCCCCCAAAAAACGGGGAGAACTGATAGTTCACGCCGATCTTGCTGTCAGGGGTAAGGTTGCCGGCAGCCTCCCCAAGCAGCTTGACCTCGCCGAAGGTGTAGTCGATTTCGTAGTCCACTCCCCGGGTCAGGGTGCGTCCGTCGAGATTCACCGTCTCGGAACCCTCTTCGATGTTCGACACGCCCAGGTTGAAATTGCTGGCCGCCGAGGCGTGGGTGGAGATGATCCGAAACGAGGTGAACTGGTGATATTGGGAGGGGTAAATGGACGGGTCGTATAGCTGCCAGGTCTGGTTGTCCTTGAGAAAGGAGGGATCCCAGACAAAGGCGCTGGTATCGGCGTAAGCACTGTAGGCCTCCTGGGCGAGGGCGTCCGCTTCATCTTCCCTACCCAAGGGGTTTTCGCCCGGGGCAAAGGGCATGGGGAAATCCAAGGGGAATTTAAGCAGACCCCTATCCAGATCGATAAGGTAGGGATCCCAGAAATCGACAATGCCGTCCGGGTTCCCGCTCCGCTGGGCATCGTCCCGATCCAGTCCGAAGATCCGGATGTAGTCCAAACCATTTTCGTCCTGCTGGGGCTGGTTTATGCCCGGCTGGTTGCGTTCAATCCTCAGGTTGAAGGTATTCACGTCGATGTTCGACCCACCCAAAGGGTAGATGTTTCGCAAGACGTACTGGTAGGTCCAGCGTTCCACATCGGACACCGGCGCCTTGAGAAGTTTCATGCGGTAGTAGAGCCCGTCGCCTCCGGTGACCGTCTGCTGGGGATCATCCGTCCCGGGGATGTCCCCTACCTGGACAATGGTGCCGTCGGCCTTCTTGATATCATAGATTACCGCCAAGGCGTCCTCGTCGGACATCTGGGTCAACAGGTCGATCGAGATCAGATTGTCGAGCGCGTCCCGAAAGGGAACCCAGTTCGTGATCTCTTTCCAACGGCGGCCGAAAACATGGGGTTCGTTGAAATCGATAGTCCCCCACATCTGGTAGCCCATTGAATCCACGTAGGCGGCCACATTGACGATATCCCCGCCGATGGGCTGCCCGGGTAAAAGCTGGAAAATCTTGATGGAATTTTCCACGATCTTGTCACCCTCGAACCGGCCGTTGGGCACTTCCAGATTGGGCAGGTCCAGTCGGAAAAAGCGGTGATTCAGGTAATCAGAGGAATTGATGACATTGTCGGAAACCTGCCCGCCGGTGGCGTTGAAGGTTTTGGACGAGGATTCGGCCTTCTGCTTGGAGGCCACCACTGTGAAATCGGCCCGCCCCACCTGGCCGGTCACCTTCAGACCGAATAGCCCGGATTTATTGGAACTGTAGCCGAGAAGCTGGCTACCGGGTAAAGTCAGGCCCACGTCACCGGTCTCGATGGTCTTGATGATCTCGTCCTCGAGACCCTGGTACATCAGCTTGATCTTGGTGGCGTCCGGACCGATCTGCGCGCTGTTGTGATCGACTTCGATGATGATTTTCTCGCCAATGGTCCCGGAAAGGCTGACCTGGAGTTCCTGTTCCATGTCCAGGGTGGGAAAGAGCGATTGGCTAGTGACCCTCTCGTTCGGCGTGAAGGGATTGACCACCGTGCTTTCCCCGGAAATGGCGATGCGTTCGCGGCCGGTGATCTTGATCCTTGTCTTCTCCCCCCGACCGATGATCTTCTCCAAGGTGCGGGGAAGCTTGATGGGGATGGTCAGGTTGATCAGACTGCCGTCCTGACCCGTACGCCGGCCCTGGCCGGCGATATCCAGTGCCTCGGTCCGGACAAAAACCTGGCCCACGGCATGGCGGCGGCGGGCCCCGGCCGACAAATCGTCCACGAAGAGCTTGACCATCGTGTCGCCCGTCGGACGGGGAGGGTAGTAGCGGAACCCGCCAGGCAAAGTTTCCGCCGACGGGAACAGAAAAAAGAACGAGGGGTATTGGATCTCGGTCATCAGACCCAGGTTGCCGTTGTATTCGACCAGGTGCTCCCGGCGGTCGAGATCTATATTGGACCGGTTCAGCATATGCCTGCGAAACGAGGTTTCCAGGCCGGGCCGGCGATCCGGATAGCGATAGGGATCGATGCCCAGGTTTTCGAGGCGACGTTTCAACACCAGGCGGTCCACGCCCAACAGGCGAGGATCCTCGGTGGTGCGGATCACCGGATCCAGCCCGTACAGGAGGGGTCCTTCGTAGACCGGATCAGCGTGGGCTTTTTCACACAATCCGACGGCCAGAACGGCGGTCACGGTGAACAGGAATACGAATGACCGGAACAGGGAGGGAGAAACACCGCGACAGGTGGTCAGAGAACAGCCGGTTCCGGCACCCCGGGCAGGGCGCCGAACCATCCGACCAGTATTCTCCAGACTCATTCGCGACAATCCCTGTCTCCAACGTTTGGATGTCCGATTTAATGCTGGCCCGTTTCCCGGTCGTCCTCGAAAATGGTCATGCTGACCCCGGGACTGGCCATACCCCGACCACAGGCCCCCGCAGGATTCAGTTCAGCGGGTCACCGTTTTGGACGAAGATCAGACGTGAAACCCAGGAATCAACTCTCCCGGATACGGCCTCAGGTTGTTCAAAAAACGAGGTCGAACCGGATGGTGATGGCGCCGCCGCCGAAGGCATAGAGATCTTATGTACTTGATATACAAACACTTACTGACCGCCGCCGTCGGCCCCTTCTTTTTCGGCTGGTTCGTCATCACCTTTCTGTTGATGATAGACGTGCTCTTCAGGTACGTCGATCTCTTTGTCAGCAAAGGTGTTCCATTCCTCATGGCTACCAAGGTTCTGGCTCTCAGTCTGGGGCACACATTTGCATTATCCGTACCAATGGCCGTCTTGATCGCCATCCTCATGAGCGTGGGGCAAATGGCTGCCGATCATGAGATTACGGCAATGAAGGCCAACGGCATCAGTCTGTGGTCCGTCCTCCGCCCCCTCCTGTTCGGAGCCGGGCTCATCGCTGTGGGCCTGACCGCCTACAACCACTACGTTTTTCCCGAGTCGAACCACACCTTGGCCAACCTCCTGTACGACATCAACCGCAAGAAACCCATGCTGGAAATCCGGGAGCAGCAGTTCACCGACATGAGCGACCGGATGACCATCTTTGTGCGCAAAAAGGACGACCGCACCGGCCGGATCGAGGACGTCACGATTTTTGAAAAAGAAAGGCCCGGTGACCTGTCGCCGCGGTTGACCATTGCCACCTGGGGTCGGATAGTGCCCGACCACGAGACCGATTCGATGCTCATCGAACTGCACGACGGGGAAATCCACGAACGGCCGGACAAAGAGGCCCCCGACAAATACCAGGTCAGCCGTTTTGGTCAGCACAACCTGTACGTGGAAAACGTCGAGGAGGATTTTCACGAATCGAACCGGCAGACCCGGGGCGACCGCGAGATGAATTTGAAAGACCTGTGGACCGCGGCTGGAAGGGAAAGAGAGCGGCAGGATAAGGTGCAGGACAATGTGGCCGGACTTACCGAGAACATGCTCATGTGGCAGTGGAAAATCCTGAGGCCGGAAACCCGGAACGAGATCCTGGGCAACCGTCCGACACCCGCGGCCGGCCCTGAGCGGGACACATTTCTGAAGGGAAAATTCCGGGCCACCCTGTTGAAGACCGACCGTGTCGCTGAACAATCACGCTACCAGGATAAGATCCGGGACAGTTACCGGGTCAAGGAGAATCGATATCTGGTGGAGTTCCACAAGAAATTCGCCATTCCCTTTGCCTGCATCGTTTTCGCCCTGATCGGCGTCCCCATGGCGGTGACCTCCTCCCGCAGCGGCAAGGGCATCAGCGTGAGTCTCGCCATTGCCGTCTACCTCATCTATTACCTGTTCCTCGTCGGCGGGGAAAAATTCTCGGATCGAGGCCTGCTCGACCCTTTCCTGGCCATGTGGGCCGCGAATTTTTTCCTGTTGGCCATAGGCATCCCCCTGTTTTTCAAGGCCGCCCGTGAGTCCACTCTGCTGAGCATCACCCTGAAGCCCCGGGCACTCAAGGCCGAGGGCCCGAAGATGGAGACTTGATTTGATTTCCATCATTCACCGGTACCTGCTGTCGACCTTTTTCCGGAACCTGGGCTTCACCATCGTCGGGGCTTTGGTCCTTTTCACCCTCATCGACCTTTTGGACCATATCGGCAGTTTCGTAGACAACGACGCCACCGCTTGGCAAATCCTGCGTTACTACACTTTCAAGGCCGTGTGGACCATCGATACAGTCCTGCCCATCGCCATGCTGATGGCCACCCTGTTTACCGTGGGCGCCATGGCCCGATATCTCGAATTGACGGCCCTGTTCGCCTCAGGGTGGTCCTTGATGCGGATCACCCGCCCACTGATCCTGGTGGCCATCCTGGTGACCCTGTTGTCCTTGGCCTGGCGGGAATACGTCCTGCCGGTGGCAAATGTCCAGAGGAACCAGGTCTGGGAAGTGGAAATCCATGGTCACCCCAACAGCATCCGGCCCACTTCCCACATCGCCCTGACCGGCAGTGACGGTCGGTTGTATTACGCCCGCAATTTCAATCCCAACACGGGGGTCATTACCGGCCTCAAGATTCTCAGCCACGAAGGGGCCAATATCACCGAAAGGGTGGATGCTGCCTGGGCCCATTGGGACGGCGAACACTGGACCCTGATCGAAGGCACCCGGCGCACCTTCGACGGGGACGAGGAGACCACCGTCTCATTCGACCGTTTGACCGCAACGGACTTGCAGGTTGATCCCAAGAGCTTCTATCGGGACCGCATCCGGCAGGAGGATATGAATATCCGCCAACTGCTTGACCACGTGGAGCTTGTTCGTCACACCGGCGGCGACCCCACCAGCGCCCTGGTGGACATCCAGTTCAACTTCGCTTTTCCGTTGGTCAATCTGATCGTGGTGCTGATGGGGATCCTGCTGGCGTCCGGGCCCCGCAAGACCACGGTGGCCTCGGGCTTCGGTTTCACAATGCTCGTGAGCTTCATTTACTATCTTTTCATGAATTTCGGCCGGGCCCTGGGCCACAACGGCACTCTTCCTCCTGTCCCGGCCGCCTGGGCCGGGAACGCCGTTTACGCCGTTGCTTTCGCCATTATGTACTTGCGAGCCCGACGCTGAAGCCGTTTTTCACCCGTGGCCAAGAAAATTGATTTTACTGGACTCCTTGCCCAGGCTGTCCTAGCTTCATAAATTGATGCGACCAGGCAGGAAGGACTCGGAACGGGGTTCCGGGCCTTTGCTGTGAGCAAGATTCCAAGTCACCCCACGGGGAGAAAAACCACACATGAAACGCGCCTGTATACTGTGGGTGCCGGCCCTGTTGATTTTGGCCGTCGCTTCCGGGTGTAAAGACGAATCCAAGCCCACCTTTACCCGGCTGCGGGTGACACCTGAATGCGGCGTCGCCCCCATGGACGTTGAAGGATACGCCGTTCTGTCCGGAGGCAATGAAACGGGCGACCCCCTTGGGGGGAACAACAACCTGGATATCCAGTGGTCCTTTGGCGATGGCGGGACCGGAAGTTCCACCCTCGCTTACCACAGGTATTATACACCAGGTGATTGGACCGTCACCGTGGTTGGCAGTGACCCCGACGGCAACACGGCTTCCTCCACTTTCCCGGTGACCGTCTTGCCGGACAGCCTGGTCATCCAGGCCGGCTCCAATTTTCCTGATGGAAACGTCACGACCGCCGACACTGTCCGTTTCAACATGGTGGCCACCTCCTGCGACATAAATTACCCCTCGGTTCTCGGC
>RCNF010016050.1_pt1 | contig 10221 bp, 8 predicted proteins | sample 2041311 | NCBI WGS metagenome assembly RCNF01 (sample SAMN09708228, study PRJNA481090) | Marine sediment metagenome, whole genome shotgun sequencing project. | biome: marine sediment; feature: ocean; material: sediment; isolation source: Sewage treatment plant 2 marine sediment (STP2) ... | reverse complement strand
CTTACTGATTCAGACGGCGAGAATAGTGAAACCGATACTTGGCTCGATTTTGCATTGGATTGTGGGTGCCTTGGCCAGTCAGATCATCTGCGTCTTACCGCAGAATGCCGGCAGATTGGATCTATGTTAGGCTCGATGTTAAACAAGCCTAAATCATTCCTGCTCTGCAGCTCCGATTCCTGACCTCCGACTTCTGATTTCTGACCTCTGCTCTCTGAATTTTCAGACTTGATGAAAGTTACGAACACATATTTGCAATGCTATACGCGATGGAGAAGAAGGCTGATGCGTTCTGTCGTCCCTCATCTTAGCGAAGTTTACCCGCCTTCGGAGGGCGGTCTTCCTTCCTCTATCGGTCTCCCGCTAACCCACTCACCACGAAAAGGAAACAGAACGTCATGGAAAGACGAAAATTCACGAGGTTTCTAACCCAGGATGATGCCTTTGCAGCGATTCGCGGAGACTTCACCAAGGTCGGCAAAATTAAAGATATCAGTATGAACGGACTGGCTTTCAGATATCTCGCCGAAGAGATTCCGGATGAGGTGTCCACACGTGTCGATATCTTTCTGACGGGAAACGGGTTCCACCTGGCCAGCGTACCCTGCACGATCATTTATGATGTAAAGGAACCCACACACAGCTCAATTGCGATTTCGCCGTATCTATGCGGTTTAAAATTCGACCAGCTTGAAGATGACCAACAGGATAAACTGGAGTATTTTCTGAATAACCACACAACAGGGGTTTTATAACATTTGTGCTTTTTGGGGCAAAAACTTTTTCATTGTCGCTAAGGTTCACCCTGTTAAATAGTTCTAAATTTCGCTTAGTATAGATATTCGATGGTACTTTTTAACAAAAACAGATCCTGGTTTTTCAATATTTAACAGGGCAGGCTAAGAAAAAACAATATACATCCTTGGTGCCTTCGTGCCTTTGTGGCAAATATTCTTTGGTTCCGGATGTCTCGGTTCAGGTTTTAGTTTTTATCAAGATATCATATTTGCCCCGGCTAAAGGGATGACGGGTAAAAAATATCCAGTTTGGGTTGTTATGGATAGAAAATATCCATTTGAGGGACTTTTTACGACGCCGTCAACCTTATCTTTACTGCATTTACATGTGCATCCAGTCCTTCTATTTCCGCCAGATGAATTATGTCTCCGGCTTCACGTTCAAAAGCTTGTCTGGAGTACTGGATCAGACTGGTCTTTTTAACAAAGTTATCCACCGAAAGCGCTGACGAGAATCTTGCCGTACCCGCAGTTGGGAGTACATGATTTGGTCCGGCCATGTAGTCACCAACCGGCTCGGGAGTATAATCTCCTAAAAACACAGCTCCGGCATTACGTATTTGACCTATATACGCAAATGGATCTTTGATCTGAAGTTCAAGGTGCTCCGGCGCAATTCTGTTTGAGAGCTCAAGGGCAGTATCAATATCAGGCACAATTATGATTGCTCCGAACCTGGCAATCGATTTTCCGGCAATCTCTTTGCGCTTGAGAACTGCGAGCTGCTCATCCACACAAAGAGCAACCGCTTTTGCCATGTCTTTGGAATTTGTGACCAGAATTGCTGACGATAGTATATCATGTTCCGCCTGGGATAGGAGGTCAGCTGCAACAAATGCAGGGTTCGCCGTGCTGTCTGCAATAACCATGATTTCACTCGGCCCTGCGATCATATCTATTCCCACAGTTCCTGCCACTAACTTTTTGGCAATTGTAACATAAATATTGCCAGGTCCGACGATAACATCGACTTTTTGAATCGTCTCGGTACCGTAAGCGAGAGCGGCAATCGCCCACGCGCTTCCAACCTTGTAAACAGCATCAACACCTACTTTTTTTGCGGCAGTCAGGAGATGGGGATTTATTTCCCCGTTTTTGGTGGGTGGCGTTACCATGGCGATATGCTTTACTCCGGCTACTTTTGCCGGAATTACACCCATCAAGATCGAAGAGACAAGAGGCGTTTTTCCACCCATTCCTCCCGGCACATAAACACCGGCGGTATCGACGGGATTTACCATCTGTCCCAGAAGAGTACCGGGCCTTTTCGTATTAATCCATGATGTTGTGAGCTGCTGTTTATGAAAGGCTTCGATTTGTCTAACAGCTCTATTTAAAGCACGCACAAATGACCGGTCTACTTTTTTAGCAGCATTATCAATCTCCTTTGGTGTTACCTTAATCGACTCTATGGTCAATTCCGGAGAATCAAACCGGTTTGTATATTTAATAAGCGCTTTATCCCGATTTTTCCTGACATCCTCAAGAATGCGCGTAACAGAAAGAATGTCTTTCTTCTTAAATCCAAGGCCTCTGTCCGCAATTGACACTATCCTTTTTTCAGCAGATTTTGATGGATAATTATAGATTTTCATAAAGGTTACCTTCCTTTTTCGTAAGTTCCCAATAGGGTCTGGTGTAATAAATGATTATAATGCCCCGCCGACTGATAATTAAATATAACCTGTCTGGAACTCGCATTTAAGTGTGCCTAAAGAAAGAACAGTATCCAATCCTTTAATACCAATTGATTAAATACACCATCATATGTTTAAAATATGAATGATTTTATTCGCTGTTTTTTCTTAAGGCTCACTAACTTGCTCAAACAGCCAGACATGTTATATTTTATCACCAGTTGGCTCTATAATTTATTGAGAAGTTACATATTGTATTTTTCAGGCAAGCCTGCCCTTGTATTTCTCCTTGCAAAAGCACTAAGATCTGGCTCTTATTTTTCTATAATAAAAAAACGAAGTGGAACTTATCAGGATTAGGAAAAGCAATGTGGGTACAGTGCCAAGGTGCAGCAATATCCAGCTGAGACCTATCAGGGGTATAAGACTCCAGCGTACCATTGTTCTCAGGATGTCGTGGTCGGCAATAAACTCAGCCACAGGTGGTGAGTACCTGTAATAGGTTTTCACAAAAGCACGGCCGATTTTAAAGGGCATAAGATAAAGGTCGCGAAATCGTCGTAAAAGCTGCACGTGTTTCTCAAATTTTGAACCAAAAGCTGCGGTAGCGATAAAACATCCACTGCCGCCACCACTACTTGAGCCGGTAACCGTGTATGAACTTCCCCCGGAGGCTGCAATTCCGCCCGGATCGACAATCACCCCATTGGCCGATCCGTCGGAGTCGCCATAGCCACCATCTTTGACTTCCAGGGTGACAGATTGTCCGTCATCATTGAAGGTGGTATGTTCCGAATAGTCATACCATCCGTTGATTGTGTCGTATTTGAAAATCGTGTCAGACGAGAAAATCTCTCCCGAAAAATATATTTTCACTAGGGCTGTGTCGCCTGGCTGGTTAACGCGCAACCGATAGGAAAAAAGGCCGAAGATGAGATCAGCCGGTCTGTTAACAGTGTCGGAAATGCTATCCGGATCAATTATTTCCAGGGCTTCAATTTCGCTGACGGAACTTGAGACTTTTTCGATCCCGATATAGCTTGAACCATCATATGCCTGGACGCATTTGATGATCTGGGGCTGATAAATATCGGAGATACCGTCGAGATTGAAATCGACTGAGTCATCCACTTCCTCAGTATCGGAAATGCCGTTTGAGTTAAGATCCTCGACAAAGCAAGCGGTGGTGAATTCAACAGTGCCAGACCAATCTGACGCCACAGAATAGAAATCATAAAATCGAACACGGGCATAATATTTCTGGTTTGATTTCAGCACCATATAAGGTACTGAAAACGTGGTCAAATAGTTGTCGCTGGTAACATAGACAACTAGGGATGAGAAATTGCTATCTTCGCTGATTTGCCACTGGCTTTGGCTGTGAAAGTCAAGTCATCGTTTGGGTCTGAAAAGGGTTCAGTTGTTATATTTAATGGAACATCGATTTCATCCTGACCATTCGCAGGATGCACGATTATGGGCGTACCTGGCGGCAGATTTGATGGAGGCACATCTACTGAGGGTTGATAAAATACTTCATTTGAGTAACCACTTTCGTTACCTTCGGTATCGTAGGCAGTCAGCACAAAATAGGTTGTTTCAGTGTCACTTAAACCATGGATTGTGTATTCAGGGTATGCGGGATTGTCTAACTCTGCTACAGGCACTTGGATCGGTGAGTTTCCTTCAACAGCTACTGTACCGTTATATGGGGCGCCGGAAGAGCCGGTCTTATAATAAATATAATAGCCAGTCAGATCCGACTCACTGTTGCCACTCCACGCCAGAGTGACATCTGCTGCATATGTTGAAGGCGGGGAAAACAGGATTAAGACGAATATAATAAATGTAAAAGTACAAAATATTATACTGAACAAATATTCACTTAAACTTCTAACCATAATAGGCACCTTTCTCTATAATGGATAACTTCTATAGAGAAAGGTGCCTAAGTGGTTTGAGGTAGAATGTCATTTCCTTCGAATGAAGTGACTTCTACAGGTATTCGGCAGCCCGGCTGTCATAGTTTTCCAGCTTTAGACCCGTGGCTTTGCGTCCCCGCTTTTCAACGGGTTTGCCCTTTCACTCCGTAATGTTATCCAATATCAACTGTAAATTTTAAAGTTATTTTATATAAAATGTTTAAAATTCTTTTGATGGAAATAAGTTTTAATTTCAGACAAGACAAACAGGATTAACTTAATATCCTGATCATCTCACCTGCCCTATGAAATGAAGAGTCTATTTCATAGGGGTAGACACTATTTAATCGTGATTGTTCCTGATTCAACCAAATACATGCAAATAATATGCCTTTTGGTGGTATGAGATTGGTTTAAGAAATAGTCAGACTCGACGGACTATTATCTATTATAGATAGAAAAACAGTATGTTAACAAAAATAATCCTTTTAAAAGAACTTATTTGTTGAGATGGTCTTAAATGATTTTATCGGAATGTTTTACAAGCTTACGATGAAATTTTGACAAATATTGTTCGATATTTTGACAAAAAAAGTTCAGGCAAGGTAAGTAAACGACTGAATGTGATTTTTTGCGTAAACGCAATTTGACTTATACGGAACTTTCACGTAAAATCATAAAAAGATTTTGCCTATCTTCCACAACACGGATATTATAAGCTGGCGGCACTCAAAGTTTGATTTCGATGAGTTTTAGAAATTCCAAAACGTTAAAAGGTTTGATGTGTTTCCTCGCGGTTTAAAAACAAATATTGTTATTCATCTATTTATCCTTTTAGTGCTGGCAATGATTTTATTAGATTTTGTTATGATTATAACAGTACGAAGGGATCTTCTTAGATCTGAAATATCAAGAGGGTATGTTTTTATATCAGGAATCGAAGCAAATAAAATGTTTTTCCCTGAATCGGACAATATCACACCGAGTTCAAATTTCCAGTATGATTTTGGCAGGATGTTAAAAGATGCAGGATTTTCTTGCGCAATAGTTATGGATGCAAAGAAAAATCGAGTATATTTGGATGGAAAAAATTGTGCCTTGCAAGATGAGATTGAGGCACTTACAAGACAAACAATTCGATCAGGGGATAAAGCCTCCCAATTTTTTGGTTCAACCTGGGGGGTTTTGGGGAAGCAAAGCCGGGATTTGATCATATCAGCTCCCTTGCTCAGGGATGGGAGTATCGTTGCAGGAGCAAGTATTGTTTTACCCCTTAAGGGGATCTATAAGACTTTGAGACGGACACAATATATATTTTTGATCTATATCTTCATAAATGCATTTGTTTTTACTTTTATCGGTTTTTACCGGTTGTCGAGGATTATCGTAAAGCCTTTACAGAGGCTGGCAAAGAGGGCCGAAGAATATAGAGAAGATGATAAGATGTTTTTCCTTTATGAAAAGGAGGACAATGATTTCAGTAAGTTATCCAAGGCATTGAATAGCATGTTGAAACAGATTGCCAATGACAAAGAAAGTCTTCAGACCACTATTATGTCACTTGAGAAGGCCAATATTGATTTAAAACAGGCTCAAAAAGAGATTATCCAAGCTGAAAAATTGGCATCTGTTGGCAGATTATCTTCAGGAATTGCCCATGAAATCGGGAACCCCATAGGTATTGTTGTGGGGTATCTTGAATTGCTTAAGCAGAACGATATTTCAGAGGAAGAAAAAAAAGAATTTATTCTTCGCACAGAAAATGAAATAAATAGAGTAAATACCATTATCAAACAGCTCCTTGATTTTTCAAGGCCTTCGAGCGAAGCTTTGAAAGTGGTTTCGGTGCATTCAATCATCGGGGAAACTGTTGATGCTTTTAAATTTCAACCTTTGATGTCCAATATTGAATTAAATCTCAGTTTCATAGCGGAAAACGATATGGTGGTGGCTGATTCGAATCAACTGAGACAGGTCTTTTTGAATTTGCTTATAAATGCTGCCGATGCTATTTCATCAGTTGAAGATTGTTTTGAAGGCAAAATATCGATAACTAGCGAAATCGTCCAATCTGAATCGGTGGATCATCCGAACATGTTGAAAATAAGCTATATTGACAATGGCTCCGGGATTTCCAAGGAAAATCTTAGGAATATTTTTGATCCTTTTTATACTACCAAGCAAATCGGGAAGGGGACAGGTCTGGGTCTTTCGGTCTGTTTTATGATCATCCAAAAAATAGGGGGAAAAATCCAAGCAAACAGTGAAGAAGGAAAAGGGGCGACTATAAACATATACCTCCCTTTGACTGCCAAAGGAGTAAATGGTGAAAAAGCTAGAAAAGTTTGGATATGAATGATGGATAATAAAATTACAAATAAGAACAAGTCTTCCCAAAAACGTCTGTTGATCATAGATGATGAAGAGAACATGCGTCACATGTTGTCATCTTTACTCAACAAATCCGGTTACCGTGTCGATACGGCGTCTGACGGCGAGGATGCTCTTGAGATGGTTGATCAGACATTATACGATTTTATCCTTTGTGATCTTAAGATGCCTAATATGAATGGAATGGAATTTTTTGAAACCGCAAGGGACAAGCTATGGGCCACGACTGTAATTATGATGTCAGCGTATGGCAGCGTCGATACGGCTGTTGAAGCCATGAAGAAGGGAGCATATGATTTTATATCGAAACCGTTTAAACCTGATGAAGTTCTCCTTACCCTTAAAAAGGCTGAAGAACGGGAAAGTTTAAAAAGAGAGAATCTCTGGTTGAAAGAACGAATTCGGAAAATGCAAGGAAATTATTATTTTGGCAACATGGTGGCCAAAAGCAATGCCATGCTGGCTGTATTCAAGTTGGCCGAGAAAGTGGCCCAATACAATACCACGGTGTTAATTTATGGTGACAGCGGAACTGGAAAAGAGCTGATAGCAAAGGGTATCCATTTTTCGGGGCAAAGAGCCAAAAAGCTTTTGGTCCCGGTTAACTGTGGGGGCATACCTGAAAATTTACTTGAAAGCGAACTCTTTGGTTATAAAAAGGGTGCTTTTACCGGTGCGGACACAGATAGAAAAGGTCTTTTTGAAGAAGCGGACGGCGGAACAATCTTTCTTGATGAGATTGGTGAGTTGCCCCTGTCCTTGCAGGTTAAACTCCTACGGGTTTTGCAGGAAAATGAAATCAGAGCGGTGGGTGATTCAAAAACAAGGAAAATAGATGTTCGGGTAATTGCTGCAACCGCAAAACATCTTGAAGATGAGGTCAGTAAGGGCGCATTTCGCGAAGATTTATTTTTCAGGCTGAACGTGTTGCCCATCAAGCTGCCGCCACTCGGCAGCCGGCCGGAGGACATCCCTCTTTTATGTCACCATTTTATTGACCGGTTCAATATAAGTCTGGAAAAGGGAATCAAGGGGATAACACCAGCTGCCATGTCTCTTTTGCTCAAGCACAGTTGGCCGGGAAATGTCAGGGAACTGGAGAATATTAGTGCTTGCGGAAGATACGATCCTTTTGCCGGAAAACTTTCCCCCTGAGCTTGGGGTGGAATCTGATACAGATAAGATGGACGATTTATTCGAGGGGTATTCCCTGAAGACTGCCCGGAAGATTCTGGAAAAAAAACTCATTACCAGGTCGCTTGAAGCAACAGCCGGCAACCGCACCAAAGCTGCCAGGATGCTTGAAATCAGTCATCCTTCCTTATTAAGCAAAATCAAAGCATACAATATTTTACTTTAATTCTTTCATTCTATCTGTGATCCGGGATCGGCCCTGGTAGAACCTCAAGGCAAGGGCTTTCACAGCCTTATCCACCTTTTCTGAATAAAAAGCTTTGGCTTTGCTGTCGCCGATGCCGAGATTCTCCTGTATGTTGCGTACCGCAGAAAGGGTAGTATATCCCAGATCTTTAAGCTTTTCCGAGCAAAATTCCACAAAAGCTGCTGTATATAGATAATTCAGCGCTTTTTTGCTACTTTCGATATCCCTGGTTACCATCACGTAACCAATCACTTCGTATAAAAGCTCTATCCAGCGCTCTTGTGAGATAGACATCAGAACAATTTCATCCGTCTTTGAGTTTATGGAGTCCGTCAGGATTTTGTGGTTGCTGATAATTTCCTCATAGGAAGAAGGCCGGAGAACCTTCTTTATATAACCCTTGAAATTGTCAAGCTTATCAGCCAGGGCCTTTCTCTTTGCATCAATATTAAACACATTTGTGGTTCCCGGGTTAATAAAATCGATATTTGTCTGATTGGAATCCCAGACAATGATTTTCTCTAATGGAACATCATTTTCAATCCGGTGGGTGATTCTTGTATCTAAATTCTCATAATAAAGTATTCTTTCCAGGGCGGCGCCGATTACCTGACCGGGCATGATGCTGAGTTTGGCATCATCAGTAACGTCATGTAGTTTGGCGCCCAAATAGACTTCATATATTCGGGTATTGGGATCGGCGATATTATCAAACGTGGTGGCGATATCCGTGCCGTAATTTCGACGGGCGTCATTCCAGTTTGCAATCCGCTCTTTAGCCACAGCACCAGCGCTTAACATAATGTCGCCGGAAATACCTCCGGGCACGTAACTTCCCATAAGCGTTGTAAGGGGCCCAACCACATTGCGTGTAAGGGAGGCATCCACAATGTGGCGTGCGTAGCGGGCTGTTACAAAATAATCATCGCCGGAGTAATGTTTTTCGTGATGCGCAATCACTTTTTTGTAAACGCGTTGCCACGGAGTCATATTATTACGCAAATCACCGTCAAGCAGAAGGACGGCCTTTGCTTTGGTGAGCTCCATTTCTTCAAAAATCATTTTAAAGGCATTGCCTTTGCCCGGCGAAAAATGGGCGCTGTCATATCCTTCATGGGGACCGGCATAAACCAGCACATTTTCTCTTTCGACCTCAGTAAAACCATCCAGAGCTTTTTTTGCACCTGCTATTGCAGCTTCAATATTAGAAGTGTCGTTGCTCTTATCGTTATAGGTGCCGTCCGCTATTATAACAGCTACTCGATTGTTGTTAAAAACCTTTCTAGCGCCTTCCAAATCCAGGTATATCAGGCTGCCAATATTATCCTCGCAATGAAAAGTAGGGTGGCCGATAATTATTTCAGGATCAAATTCCGCCAGTATTTTTCCTAGTGTTCCCCTGGGCGGTTTTGCTATACCTTTGAGAATATTTTTTTCTTCCTGCTTGATGAATTCATGCATACGAATTTTTTCCGATATATATTAAACTGAACAAGCCCTACCTCCTGTCAAGGGGATTAAGGCGGACGGACTGGAAAAGTGGCTTTTTTAGCCCTGAACTTTTTACGAAGCCATCATCCTTTGCCGTTAATTTTATCCCTTAACTTCCCGGAACATTTAAATGTGACAACTTTTCGTTCCTTCAATGTCAAGTCATCACCAGTGGCAGGGTTTCTCCCCCTTCGTTTATTCTTTTGCTTTACACAAAATTTTCCGAATCCTGAAAGAAGGACATCTTCACCCTTTTCCAGCGTGCTTTTAATAATTTCCAATAAAGCTTCGATTATCTTGACAGATTTATTCTTTGTAAAGCCCAGTGCGTGTACTCTCGTGACAATATCATTCTTAGTTAATGCCATGGCGCCTCCTTATGTAATGTTTGCTGTTTTTCATCGGTATTCAAAATGTGAAGTTATTTTTGAGTGGTCCCTTAATACTTACACTCTATCTTATATCGGTATGCTAAAACGGATATGTATGTCAAGATGATTAATGTAAAAATTATTGTAACTACTCAGGTATTTAGGTTGAAGACTGAAGGCTGAAGTATATCAATCATTTCGCAACGCTCGAATTAAACCATTCAAGACCTT
>RCNF010002303.1_pt1 | contig 10224 bp, 9 predicted proteins | sample 2041311 | NCBI WGS metagenome assembly RCNF01 (sample SAMN09708228, study PRJNA481090) | Marine sediment metagenome, whole genome shotgun sequencing project. | biome: marine sediment; feature: ocean; material: sediment; isolation source: Sewage treatment plant 2 marine sediment (STP2) ... | reverse complement strand
GATATCTCAAGCCGGTTCTGGAAGCTGAGTCCATCCACTACAGGGTAGGATATATGAAACCTGATGTGGGACTTCCTCGCCATTTCAATGGAGGATGAGTTGGCATTCTCCAGTGTGTTGTCTGAGGGTTTTGCCTTGTGGCGGAGCCTTATGTAGCCTTTTAGTTTACCGCGGCTGGTATATTCAGCCTGCAGATGATAGTCATACCCTGAGGAAGGAGCGCTGGTCTGTGAGGTCAGCCAGGGGAAGCTATAGGCATCCAGGTAGCCTGTCAGTCGCCAGTGGGGAAAGGGCCTGACTTCCAGTCCCAAAAAAATCCCATGCTCATTGTTGTTGTCTGAACTTTCCGAAAAGGCGTTGCCGTAATGGGCATAATAACGTTTATCGAAATAACGATGAAGCACTGAGAGGGACACCTGCTCATGAAGATCGAAGCTTGCCCCGTTCAGTATCCCTATGGTCCCGCTGTAGGTACTGTAACCGATTTCTCCGAAAAAGATCATCCGGTTGAGGCTGACCGTGTAATCCATGCCCAGGTTGGTGTTCTGGTTTCCCGTGAAATCAAACTGTTTCTGTGGATCCGGTGATTGGTCTGGCGCTGCATCATAAAAATAATTCACTGCTGTACCTCCCAGGTGGAATTGTTTATGGTTCCACGAAACATACCCGCCGAATACGGTTTCCCGGACTGCATCCTTGTCGTAGAATTCCCCTGGCGTCCGGTGATAACCACTGCCCTGAAAAGAGGAGAACCTGAGTTCTGCATCCAGGGTATCCTCAATGATATTCGCATCAATCTTCTTACTTGAATAGAAGGCCGTTATATCCACTTCACCAAGCTCTATGGTCGCCGAGGCTCCCCTCATAAAACGGTTTTCATCTACGGAGGAGTAATGGTTCAGGACTGACCCCTTTTTGCGGATATTGATAATGTCCGGTGATTTGCCGAAAGCCAGTCCGGACCAGAGACCTACTCCTTGTCCCGTTTTAACCTGGAAATCTCCTACTATGATATGCTTGAATCTCCATACTTCATTAACCCGGAAGTAAACTGAATTGAAATCAAAACCATGTTTGTTTTCCCCGCTGAAGAATGGTTCCCCGGCATCTTTCTCCCCATTGTATCCAATCATTAGTTTATTCCCGAGCTGGTACCTGTACTTGCACATGATCTTTAAGCGGTTCCCCAGGTAACGGGCATTCGGTTTTTCCTCCAGTACTGAATCCGGGATGTCTTTATAACCCTCCTGGTCCTGGATAACAGCTGAGACCCTGGTCAGTAACTGGTGTGAACTCCTGTGCTTCTGTGCAGAGATGCCCTGTATCTGGAGAGGGGTATCAAATGAAAAAAGTGGCTCGAGTAATTGTGCTAGTCCCACACTAAAACCATAAACCTGCGGGAGTTCGTAGATGCTGAGCAGGCGACCCTCCTCCTTGATGTATTTATGCAGGCTGGCAATCTGGAAATCTGTTAATAGCTGGAGCTTTTCCAGGTCTTCCCGGCTTGCTGTATTAATATCTACCGGGTTTTCCAACGCCTGGAACAGGTTGTCAAAAAGCGTCTGGTAATCAAGGTCGTCGATGGTATTCCTTGCGATATGCTCTATCAGGTCTTCGATGAAAACAGCACGGTGCGAATAATATTCCTGTCCCTGCAGGCAGGTCAACCTGGCCAGTGCAAGAAAAATGAAGACAGCATACCATCTATTTGAAAACATAATACAATGAAAAATACGGGGTATAGCCGACCAATTGCTGGTAGGAGAATGCCAGGGAAGCGTGAAAGCCTGCTAATTTAAATCCAATGCCAAAAGAATGTTCCACATATTCATGCAGCATAAACCCCAACCTAGCATAAATATACTCAATAAGCCTGTATTCCAGTCCCAATTTGTACCGGGGATTTGCAATATCCAGGTCTTTTTCGGTTTCCACGCCCAGGAATAGCCGTTCACCGAACTGGTAAGCCAGTCCCACTCTCATAATCACCGGGACCTTCTCCTGTCCCATCTTCGGAATGCTTGCCCCGGTAGGATTAAAAATGTGAAAGCCAATCAAAAGATTGTCCACGGGCTCCGCCATGATCCCCGCCTCAATGGCTATGGTCCCACTGTTCCCAAGCTCATTATTAAAATATGTATTCAGGTAGTCAAGTTGTAATCCGACTGCAAACCGCTCATGGAAAGCCTTCCCGAAAGCCAGTCCGAATTTACTCTCATGATATCCAGGGTACCCGAAATAATGACCCGAGAAACCCAGGGTACCCCTGCCTGTGGGGATCGTCAAACCTATGGCATGCAGACTGAACTCGGGTACTACGAACCTGTTCTCATGATGGATCCCTGCGGTGAGATGGGGATAAAAACCCAGGCCTGCCTGGTTATGCCAGATCGACCAGAAATCAGGATACATGACACAAACATTGCCCATGGCAGCAGCCCTGGCCCCTGCCGGATAATTGTCATTGGATGCACTTAAGGGAAAGTGGGACAGGAACAACAGAAGAGCCAGTAATAATCCAAAATTCCGGATATGATGAATACTGGCCCTCATGTTTTTTCCATAGGCGGAGGAAGGTCAATTCGTTTTAAATTTGAATTTTACTTCCCGGAGCTCTTCATTGGCTTTTATGATCTTTTGCTCCAAACCGGCTTTAAATGTTTCTACTTTTTTGGCTATTTTCGCATCACCCACCCCGAGGATCTGGGCCGCAAGGATGCCTGCGTTATGTGCCCCGTCAAGCCCGACTGTTGCTACCGGTATCCCCGGAGGCATCTGCAAAATGGAAAGGATGGAATCCCAACCATCAATCGAGATAGAGGCCTTGATGGGTACCCCGATTATCGGGACTGGGGTGAGGGCGGCAATAACACCGGGCAGGTGGGCTGCGCCACCGGCACCTGCAATGATGACCCCTATACCCCGGCCATAGGCCTGCCTGGCGAATTCCATGGCCTGTTTCGGTGTCCGGTGCGCGGACAATGCATTAATCTCAAATGGGATCTCGAATTCATCGAGGATCTTTGCGGCCTGTTCCATGATAGGCAGGTCAGATGTGCTGCCCATGATAATACTTACTTTCGGATTCATTGTTTTTTTTTACAAAGCTAATCAAAGTATGCTTTTCTCTTAATGGCAAATCAGGAATTATATCAGCTAGCCATCCTATTTTTTTTTAAATTCGTCATATGGAAGTAAGGAAAATACATGACAGGGAATTTGAACTCTTCATTCCAAATGCGCAGATCAATGTTGCCATCTCTGAGATGGCAGCCCGTATTAGCAGGGACCTTGAAGGGAAGGATGTGATCTTCATGGGCATCCTGAACGGAGCATTCATGTTCGCTGCCGAACTGATCAAACAGATCACACCGAACTGCCAGATCACTTTCCTGAAACTGGCCTCATATGCCGGCACCTCCAGTACCGGTACTGTAAAGCGCCTGATCGGGATCAATGAGGATATCAAAAACAAAACGGTGGTCATCCTTGAAGACATAGTGGATACAGGGATCACCCTGGAGAGTATCATCAAGCAGCTGAATGGATATGAACCGGGTGAGATCAGGGTGGCAACACTGCTTCATAAACCGGATGCTTACCTGAAAGATATACATCTTGATTACGTGGGACTCGAGATCCCGAATGATTTTGTGGTTGGTTATGGACTGGATTATGAAGGATTTGGCAGAAACCTGGCAGATATTTACAAAGTGGTTGAACCCTGATAATCGAATTCCCTATATTTGCACCCTTAATCAAATATTCGCATTATGTTAAATATTGTTTTATTCGGTCCCCCGGGATCAGGCAAAGGAACCCAGTCGGAAAAGATCATCGAGCAGTACGGACTTTCCCATTTTTCAACCGGGGATATGCTTCGCGCTGAACTCGCAGCCGAAACTGAACTCGGATTACAGGCAAAAAGTATCATGGAGAAGGGGGAACTGGTCTCTGACGAGATCATCATAGGGATGATCCGGAACAGGATCACCGGACAGACGGATGCCAAAGGTTTTATTTTCGATGGATTTCCACGGACGGTAGCACAGGCAGAAGCATTGGATACCCTCCTCGATGAACTGGGGATGGAAATCAATGTGATGCTGGGACTGGAAGTTGAGCGGCAGGAGTTGATAGACCGCCTGTTAAAGAGGGGAATGGAACAGGGAAGGTCGGATGACAATCTTGAAACGATAGAAAACAGGATCAGGGTTTACGAAGACCAGACTTCCCCTGTCATGGGATATTACGATGGACAGGGCAAATATCGCGGAGTAGATGGCGTAGGTGGCATATCAGATATTTTCGGCAGGCTTACCGATATCATAGCAAATCTCTGATCCGGGAAATTTTCAGCACCGGTCCGCATCATTGCTGGCACGTATCAATAGCAAATGGCTGACACCAATTTCATAGATTATGTAAAGATCTTTTGCAGGTCAGGGAACGGCGGAGCCGGGTCTAAGCATCTTCATCGTGACAAGCTCACAAGGAAAGGCGGTCCCGACGGAGGTGACGGTGGACGGGGAGGCCATGTGTACCTGAAAGGCAACAAACAGTTATGGACCCTCATCCACCTCAAATACCAGAAACATGTCAAAGCGGGGGATGGTGGAAATGGTGCTGGCAGCCTGAAAACCGGGGCAGATGGTGCAGATGTGGTGCTTGAGGTACCATTGGGCACGGTGGCCAGGGATGCTGAAACCAATGATTTCCTTTTCGAGATCACCGCAGATGGAGAAAAAAAGATACTGCTGCAAGGAGGCAGGGGTGGCCAGGGGAATGACCATTTTAAGTCCTCCACCCACCAAACCCCCAGGTTTGCACAACCAGGTGAGAACGGGATTGAGGGATGGAATATACTGGAGTTAAAGATCCTGGCTGATGTGGGACTTGTAGGATTTCCCAATGCAGGAAAATCTACCCTTCTTTCTGTGGTTTCAGCAGCCAAACCCAAAATCGCTGATTATCCCTTCACTACCCTGGTACCTAACCTGGGGATAGTCCAATACCGTGATTTGCGGTCATTTGTAATGGCGGACATTCCCGGGATCATCAAAGGGGCCAGCCAGGGAAAGGGACTGGGGATCAGGTTCTTGAGGCATATTGAAAGAAATTCCATCCTGCTTTTCCTGATCCCGGCAGACAGCAAGGATATCCACCAGGAATACCTGATACTGCTGAGTGAACTGCAGGGTTATAACCCCGAATTACTTGATAAAAAAAGAATACTTGCCGTTTCCAAGTCCGACCTGCTGGATGACGAATTAAAAGATGAGATCAGGAAAGATCTTCCGGAGGTTCCATGGCAGTTCATCTCTTCTGTTACGGGGGAAGGGATCAGCAGCCTGAAAGACAGGATCTGGCAGGAACTGAATGCGTGATCATGCTAGCAACGCTCAATCAGTGGGACACACAGTTATTCCTTTTCCTGAACGGTCTCCATGCACCTTTTTTGGACATGGTGATGTGGTTCGTCAGTGGTAAGGTACAATGGTTGCCGCTATATCTTTTTATTTTGGGACTCCTCATCTATCGTTTCCGGTGGAAGGCCGGGTGGATATTGCTGGGTGTTGCTGTGCTGATCACCATGAGCGACCAGGCTTCTGTCCACCTCTTCAAAGAGACCATTCAAAGGTTACGGCCATGTCACCAGGACCATATCGCAACACTGGTACACCTGGTGAATGATTATTGCGGGGGCAGGTATGGTTTTGTTTCCAGCCATGCCTCCAACTCCTTTGCCATTGCTGTGTTTACAGGCCTGTTTATCCGGCATCGCTATTACTGGATTGGCATTCTGTTCTGGGCCAGCCTGGTGGGATACAGCAGGATTTACCTGGGGGTTCATTTCCCTGGTGATATCATTGGCGGGGCCCTGCTTGGCAGCCTGCTGGCTTATGGCCTGTACCGGATCATGACCACTATTAAAGCACTGAAGCTAAACCATTGACCATGCTCATCCTGGATTCGCCATCAACCGATCCATATTTCAATATAGCAGCCGAAGAATACCTACTGAAGGAAACGGATGGTGATTTTGCTTTTATCTATGTCAATGACCCTTCCATTATCATAGGGAAGCATCAGAATGCCTATGCTGAAATAAACATGCCATATATCCTGGAAAAAGAGATCCCTGTGGTCAGGAGGATATCAGGAGGGGGAACAGTATGGCATGATCCGGGAAATGTGAATTTTTCTTTTATACTGAACGGGAAAGAAGGGCAACTGGTTAATTTCAGGGAATATGCCGCACCCGTGCTATCCTTTCTGCAAAATCTCAATATCCCGGCCGAATTTGGAAGCCGGAACGAGATCCTGGTTGAGGGGAAGAAAATCTCCGGCAATGCAGAACATGTATACCGGAACCGAGTCCTGCATCATGGCACCCTGCTGTTTTCATCTGACCTGGGTGCCCTGCAGGCTGCCCTTGGAACTGAGCATGGAAAGTACAGGGACAGAGCTGTGCAGTCCGTCCCGGGTAAAGTCGTAAACATTCGGGAATTCCTGGATCCAAAGGTAAAAGTATCAACATTCCGAAAAAACCTTGTCCTTCACCTTACAGCATTCTTTAAGGGCTCGGAAAGGTACGGGCTCAGCAGGATGGACATGGCCGGGGTCAAGGGGCTTGTCAGTAAGAAGTATAGCACCTGGCAATGGAATATCGGCTATTCGCCCCGGTACCAGCTGTCCCGGGAGATCGACTGGAATGGCCATACGGTCCTCATTCATATGGAAGTGGAAAAGGGGAAGATCACGGGGCTTGATATAAAATCTGGCGATGCTGACCCAACACTCTTTGACCGGCTGCCAGGTATGCTGGCTGGTGTGGATCATGATCCCGGTGAAGTACGGGAGAGATTGTCGGGGTCCGGCCTTGTCAATCCCCGGTTGATTGAGTATTTTGTGAAGGCTATTTTCTGATTAAGCGAATTACGGCAATAATGAAAAAAGCAGGATTGATCATTTATAGTGTTTTGCTTTGGACCTTTTTCCTGGCAACCTCGGTGATTATGATTATCATCGACCTGGTGATCTGGCTGATTACGAGGTGGTTTGATCGCAGGTTGGTGATACTTCACCTGTTTTCCTGTTTCTGGGGTGCGCTTTACATATGGTTTAACCCACTATGGAGGGTACGTATCAAAGGGCGCCGGAATATCCCCTGGAGAAGGGCCTGTGTTATTGTATCCAATCATCAGTCCATGCTCGACATCCTGGTATTGTACCATTTATTTGTTCCCTATAAATGGGTTTCAAAAAAAGAGAATTTCAGCATCCCCATCATCGGCTGGAATATGCGGCTGAATGATTACCTGGAGATTGAAAGGGGGCAGAAAGAAAGCCTGGGACGGCTGATGGAGAAAGCCCGTAAAATGCTGGCAATGAGGAGCTCCGTGTTGATCTTTCCGGAAGGGACACGTTGCCCCGGGGGGCGCCTGGGCTCCTTCAAGGAAGGTGCTTTCAGGATGGCCATTGACAACAAGGTAGATATCGTCCCCATCGTACTGGACGGTACTGCCAAAGCCCTGCCAAAAAAAGGCGCCATCCTGAAAGGATTTGCCCGGATAGATGTCAGGATCCTTGAGCCAATCCCTTACAGTCGATTCGAAAAAATGAGTCCCCGGGAACTGCAAATCCAGGTACGGGATCTTATGACCGGGACCTATTCGAGCCTCCATTCTGATCGTTGAAAAAGTCTGATTTGTTTGATTTCCAGATGAGTTCATGAGCAGCTCATGTTAATTCCCCTGTTGATAAAGAAATTGCTGTCCGAGGGATCTTTTATCTATATTTGTGCAGATCGAAAAATCAATGATAGCGCAGTATACAGAAGAACACATACGGACTTTAGAATGGCGGGAACACATCCGTAAGCGCCCTGGAATGTATATCGGAAAACTGGGGGACGGCTCTTCGCGGGATGATGGCATTTATATCCTCCTCAAGGAAGTGCTGGATAATTCCATAGATGAATTCATGATGGGTTTTGGTAAGACGATAGATATCGATATCCATGAAAAAAGTATACAGGTAAGGGACTATGGGCGTGGCATCCCGCTTGGAAAAATGGTGGAGGCAGCCTCCAAGATGAATACCGGGGCGAAATATGATTCCAAGGTTTTCAAGAAATCAGTCGGGTTGAACGGGGTTGGAATCAAGGCGGTTAACGCCCTCTCATCAAGGTTTGAGATTCAATCCATCCGTGAGGGCAAGATGAAAGCAGCAGATTTTGAAGCGGGAGAGCTGATGGAGGAGGCAAGGGAATCCAAAACAGAACTGGCCAACGGGACCATCGTTTCTTTTACCCCCGATAAGGAACTCTTCGGGAACTACCATTATATCCTGGAATACATTGAGGCCCTTCTCAAGAATTATATTTATCTCAACACGGGACTAACCATCATCCTGAATGGGGTGAAGTACCAGTCAAAAAATGGTTTGTTGGACCTGCTGAATGAGAACATGGATAATGAAGGACTCTATCCCATCATCCACCTCAGGAATGGAGATATTGAACTGGCCATGACCCATGGCAACCAGTATACTGATGAGTACTTTCCCTTTGTCAACGGCCAGCATACCGCCCAGGGCGGGACGCACCTTGTGGCATTCAAGGAAGCCATAGTCAGGACGGTTAGGGAGTTCTACAAAAAGGACTTTGATCCCTCTGACATTCGCCAATCTGTGATTGTGGCCCTTGCCATTAAAATCGAAGAGCCGGTCTTTGAATCCCAAACGAAGACCAAACTGGGATCCAAGGACATGGGACCGAAGGGCCCCAGTGTGAGGAATTACATTACTGATTTTCTCAAAAAAGACCTGGATGATTACCTGCATAAGCATCCGGAGACAGCCGAGATCCTGCTCAGGAAGATCATGGAATCTGAGAAAGAACGGAAGGCAATTTCGGGCATCAAGAAGCTGGCCAGGGAAAGGGCCAAGAAATCAAGCCTGCATAATAAGAAGCTGAGGGACTGCAAGGCCCATTATAATACCAACCATGATCGCAGGATGGAAACAACCATTTTTATCACGGAGGGAGATTCGGCCAGTGGTTCCATCACTAAATCACGGGATGTAGCGACCCAGGCAGTCTTTAGCCTGAAGGGGAAACCCCTGAATACTTATGGACTTACCAAGAAGATCGTATATGAGAATGAAGAGTTCAATCTCCTTCAGTCTGCCCTGAATATTGAAGAGGGATTGGATAACCTGCGGTATAATAACGTGGTGATTGCCACTGATGCGGATGTTGATGGGATGCATATCCGCTTGCTGCTGATCACCTTCTTTTTGCAATTTTTCCCCAACCTTGTTCGCAAGGGACATCTGTACATTTTACAGACACCCCTTTTCAGGGTCAGGAATAAGAAAAAAACACATTATTGCTATTCAGAGAAGGAGAGACAGTCAGCCATTTCAAAACTCGGTGGTAATCCTGAGCTCACCAGGTTCAAGGGGCTGGGAGAGATCTCCCCGGATGAGTTTAAGAATTTTATTGGAAAGAAAATCAGGCTGGATCCTGTATCCCTTAGCAGAAGTGATGCAGTTGCGGATCTGCTGGCATTTTATATGGGGAAGAACACACCTGAACGACAAAACTTCATCATAGATAACCTGCGTGTTGAAGAAGACCTTGTTGAGGCCTGATCTACAATTCCCCTAGATTGTTTTCGTTAGATACCTATGAGTATAGAGGAACTGGAAAATATAGAGAATACTGAAGAGTCCATGGACGAGGGTTCAGGCAGTCAGAAGGAAGAAGTCCCTTCCGATTCTGAAAACCTGCATACGGTGGTCCACCTCTCCGGCATGTACCAGGACTGGTTCCTGGAATATGCCTCCTATGTGATCTTGGAGCGTGCGGTGCCGCATCTTAATGACGGACTAAAACCTGTGCAGCGCCGCATTATGCATTCCATGAAAAGACTGGATGATGGCCGGTATAATAAGGTCGCCAACATCATCGGGCATACCATGCAATTCCATCCCCACGGAGATGCTTCGATAGGTGATGCCCTGGTTCAATTGGGACAAAAAGACTTGCTAGTGGATTGCCAGGGGAACTGGGGGAATATCCTGACAGGAGATGGCGCTGCCGCTCCGCGTTACATAGAAGCCAGGCTTTCCAAATTTGCCCTGGAGGTGGTTTTCAACCCTAAGACGACCGAGTGGAAACTATCCTATGATGGCCGAAACAAGGAGCCTGTAACC
>RCNF010002302.1_pt1 | contig 10225 bp, 7 predicted proteins | sample 2041311 | NCBI WGS metagenome assembly RCNF01 (sample SAMN09708228, study PRJNA481090) | Marine sediment metagenome, whole genome shotgun sequencing project. | biome: marine sediment; feature: ocean; material: sediment; isolation source: Sewage treatment plant 2 marine sediment (STP2) ... | reverse complement strand
AATGGTATGTCTGGATATGGCCGTAGAGCGGCAGTGAAACGAAGCATAAAAAAACAGCCTTATGAAGAAACGAAGTCTGACAATTGTGGTGCTGGTGATCGTAATGATCATTCTGGGAGTAATCATCGTGGATTTCCTTGGTAACAGACCGGACCAGAGGGGTGCGAACCCTTATGCCCTGGAGGTGGACCAGTACAAGGAGGTAGATGATGAGCTGATTTCTCACAAAGAGACCCGCAATTTCTCGTTGGGATTAATGATCGCCTCCGATATGTGCCTCCATGAGAATAAACTATTTATCTCGGGGAACTCTTCCCTGGTTGTATTACCACTGGACGGATCTGAGGCGACTATGATGGAAATTCTCCCCGGGGCCACCAGCCTGGAAGTTGATAGTAAGCATATTTTTATTGGCTTTGGCACCTATGTGGCAAAATACAGCCACAATGGAGAACTCCTACAAGAGTGGCCCGATCTGGGGGAACGCACCGTGATAACAAACCTGGCCATCAAAGACGATAATATCTATGTGGCCGATGCGGGGAACCGAAGAATTGTCATCTTCAACAGGGAGGGAGAACAGACAGGACAGTTTGAGGGGAAGGCCGAATCAGAGGCCGGACATGGATTCATCGTACCCAGCGCCAATTTTGATCTGGCGGTAAACAGTTTTGGCGAGTTATGGGTAGTCAATCCGGGTAAACATGCCCTGGAAGATTATAGCGATGATGGCCGTCTGCGCGGTTTCTGGGAGAGCAGGTCATTTGAAATCGATGGCTTTCTGGGATGTTGCAACCCGGCCCGGATCACCACCATGGCAGATGGCTCTTTTGTCACCAGCGAGAAGGGACTGGTACGGATAAAGATCTATGATCAAAGTGGGAAACTACTGAGTGTGGTAGCACCACCTGAGCTCTTTACCGGGGAGGATTTGAAAGCCCCTGAGGTGTGCGCTGATGAAGATGGGGTGATTTATGCACTTGATTTTGAGAGAGATATGGTGCGGGTTTTTGAACCAATAGAGCTAGCAGAATGAACAGACGGATTTTTATAGAGCGTACAGGCAGGGGAATCCTGCTAGGGGCACTCGCCATCGTAAGCGGGATACTGGTATCGCGCCGGCAGGTAAGCCTGGATACTAAGTGTTCAGCAAACTTTCAGTGTCGGAACTGTGGAAAATTGTCTGATTGCCAGTTGCCTGAAGCTGAAATAGAGCGAAAAGATGGATAAGAAGGATAAAAGCAAAGATAAAGCCTATAACCGGCGGGACTTCATAAACAATGGAGTAAGACTTGCCCTGGGAGTCTCTGTGGTGGGTACTGCTGCCTTTACCCTGCAGCGATCCGCTACGGGAAAGGATTATGTATGGCAGATAGATCCCTTTAAATGTACACAGTGCGGGCGATGTGCCACCGATTGTGTTATGGCAGAATCGGCCTCAAAGTGTGTGCACGCCTATGATCTGTGTGGATACTGCGATCTTTGCGGGGGCTATCTCAAACCGGGGGCTAAACTGGAAACCGGTGCCGAGAATCAGCTCTGTCCCACTGCAGCCATTCAACGCCGGTTTATCGAGGAACCCTATTTTGAATATATCATTGATGAGGAGCTCTGCATCGGCTGTGCCAAATGTGTTAAAGGGTGTTCCGCTTTTGGAAACGGTTCCCTGCATATGCAGATCAGGCACGACCGCTGTCTGAACTGTAACCAGTGCTCCATTGCCACCGTTTGTCCGTCCGACGCCATCAGCCGGGTACCAGCCAGTGAACCGTATAAGATTAAAGGTGAATTTATCAAGGAGGAGGAAGGCTAAGATGATCAAGAAAATCCCCCGCTTTGCACTATTTCTTTTCACACTGATACTTCTTACAGGATCTTACCTGCAGGCCCAGCAACGATTTCCCAAGCCTGAGTTTGATTCTGGATATTTACAACCCGATCCCACGCAACCTGAGCCCAGGGCCATGGCTCTGGAGTATTTTGACGTATTGGTATTGCTGGCTGTTCTCTCTCTGGCATCCTGGCTGGCCATTAAAAAGCGATCGAGGCGCGGTCTGCTCTGGCTCTCTGTATTCTCGCTGATATACTTTGGCTTCTACCGCAATGGATGCATCTGCTCCATCGGGGCCATACAGAATGTGGCATTATCCATCTTCGATTCAGGCTACGCCATCTCCATAACAGCGCTGCTCTTTTTTGTCCTGCCCCTGCTGTTTGCGCTCTTCTTCGGACGCGTCTTCTGTGCATCAGCCTGCCCGCTTGGAGCCATCCAGGACCTGCTGGTGATAAATCCGATCTCCATTCCCAGCTGGATCAGGAAAACCCTTGGATTTATCCCTGTCCTATACCTGGCACTCTCGGTACTGCTTGCAGCTACAGGCAGTGATTTTATCATCTGCCGCTACGATCCCTTTATAGGTATCTTCCGGATGGACGGACCGGCCCTGATGATCTTCCTTGGCATTACCTTTCTCTTCCTTGGAATGTTTTATGCCAGGCCCTACTGCAGGATCTTTTGTCCTTATGGTGTATTGCTGGGATGGATGTCAAAATTTTCAAGAAGGCATTTGACTATCACCCCATCGGAATGTATTAAGTGCAAACTCTGCGAGGGCTCCTGTCCCTTCGATGCCATTGAAGTTCCGGTGGAACAAAGCTACAGAACACCAGAAGTCTCACGGAAGAATCTGAAGAAATTTATTCTATATATTGTCCTGATTCCGGTGTTGACGGTTGCAGGTGGATGGATCGGGACCAGGTCGCATATCTTTATGAGTCGTGTCCATCCTGATGTCTACCTTGCCGAATTGATGATCAGTAATCCCGAGCTTAGAGAAGATGAGGAGAACCTCGATATCCAGGCCTTCCTGGAATCGGGCGACACCTTTGAGCAGCTGGTGGACGAGGCTGCCGTAATCAGGGGAAAATTCAGGAAAGGGGGCATGGCCATGGGGGGATTCGTGGGACTGGCCCTGGGTATTACTCTGATGAATCAGGTAGTTTTCCGCCGCAGGGAAGATTACGAGCCACATAAGGGCGACTGTTTCTCCTGTGGCAGGTGCATGGACTACTGTCCGGTGGAAAAAAACGTTAATATATGAAATCTAATATGGATCAGGAACAGAGAATAAAGCTGGCCCATAGGGCAGCACTGATTTCCGGGATCTTCTGCGGGGTGGTAGCCCTGCTGCTGATCCTGAATTTCTGGCACATGAAGCAACATGAACCGCTGGAGAGTAAAACCATTGAGGCATTGGTGGAACGACTGTCCAATGAGCCGGGAAATGAGGAGTTGAAGGAAGAGATTCGCAGCTTCGACCTGCTGGCAAGAAAGGCTTATTTTACAAGCCGCTGGCAGGTAAAGACCGGCACCTGGCTCTTGCTGATAGGAGGCATCATCCTGGCTGTTTCGCTCAAGATATATATCGATTTGAGGGCCCGCATAGAGGAACCTGATAAGGTGAGTGAAGAGTTATTGAGAGCACGGGCCAATGCCCAGTACTGGCTCATGATGGCCGGTGGCCTGATCCTGGGTTTTTCACTGGTAGCAGCTTACCTGACCAATGACTATCTGAAGGAATACCAGGAAATGGGTGTGACAGAAGTGACTGGCCAGGACAAGAGTGATGTGGAAGTCATAGAAGTTTTCCCCACCACTGCTTCAGAGGCTTCGGTTCAGGGAGCGGAAAATGACTCCACAGGAACAGAACAGATTGCCGGGACCGGCGAAGCGGTAAATAGTGAGACGAATAATGAGGGACAGGTAGCTCAGAATCAGCCTGCCGCTGCCCAGGTGCGGTTCAACAGGGAGGATTTCAAAAAGAACCATGCCACCTTCAGGGGGTATATGGGACAGGGCATTTCCTACCACAAGAATATCCCGGAGGCCTGGAACGGCTCCACCGGTGAGAATATCAAATGGAAAGTGGCATCCTCAAAGGCCGGTTATAGCTCACCCGTTATCTGGGGAGATAAACTGTTTATATCTGGGGGAGATGCCAAATCCAGATTGGTGAGCTGTTACAACCGGCATAACGGGCAGTTGCTTTGGGAGACGGAAGTCACCGGAATCCCGGGATCGCCAGCTGTTCCTCCCAGGGTAACCGACGATACCGGGCTGGCAGCGCCTACCATGTCGACCGATGGAAACAGGGTATATGCCATTTTTGCAACCGGCAATGTGGTGGCCTTCGATATGAATGGAAACCAGGTATGGGGCCGGAACCTGGGAGTTCCTAAGAACCATTACGGACACTCCTCATCGCTCATGGTATGGGGCAACAAGGTACTGGTACAGTACGATACCAGTACCAGTGGAAGAATGTTGGCTCTTAATACTGCTACGGGTGAGACTATCTGGGATGTGGTACGCCCGGTGCATATCTCATGGGCATCACCAGTCCTTGTTGAGGTGGAAGGAAAAATCCAGGTGGTTACCACGGCAGATCCTTATGTATCCGGACATGATCTGGAAACAGGTGCCGAGCTATGGAAGGTGGAGGCGATGATGGGAGAGGTTGGGGCCTCAGTGGCTTATGGGAGCGGACTGGTGTTTGCTACCAATGAGTATGCCCGGCTGGTCGCCGTAGAACCCAAAGCAGGTACGGAGTTTACCTGGGAAAATGATGAGTACCTGGCCGAAGCATCCAGTCCGGTTGCTTACAATGGCTTACTCTATACAGCTACCAGTTATGGAGTGCTGGTCTGTTATGATGCCCTTACGGGAGAGAAAAAATTTGAAAAGGAGTTTAATAATGGCTTTTATTCGTCGCCCATCATCGCAGATGGAAAGCTCTATATCATCGATATGGATGGGGTATGTCATATTCTTTTGGCGGATGCCTCAGGAACCGTAATAGCCGAGCCGGAGCTGGGTGAAGGAGGATATGCAGTACCGGCTATGGCCGACGGACTGATCTACATAAGGGGAGAAGAGAATCTTTATTGTATAGGAAAATAGTTCGCTGCGCGAACGTTAATGATTAATAGTTAGTAGTTATTGGATAGATAGATAAGGTGGAGATTGAAATAAGAGATATTGATGGGATCGTGCAGGAGCTGGGAGGAAAGCGGCATGATGTGATCCCGGTACTACAGGCCATTCAGGAGAAATATAACTTCCTCCCGGAGGAGGCGCTACGCAGGGTGTGTGAGGTCTCGGAGATTACTCCGGCGCAGATTGTGGGGGTGGCCAGCTTCTATTCCCAGTTCAGGTTCACACCCGCCGGTCAGCACATGATCAAGGTGTGCGTGGGAACTGCCTGTCACGTGAAGGGTGCCGGCCTGGTTTACGATGCTATGAAGCGGGAACTGGAACTTGGCAAAGATGAGGATACCACCGCTTCCGGAACCTATACCATCGAGAAGGTCAACTGCCTGGGATGCTGCACCCTGGCTCCGGTGGTACAGATCGATGAAGTTACCTACGGGCATGTCAGCACTTCACAGGTGGGCTCATTATTGACCGATTTTGAGAGCCAGAAAGGTGCCTCAGGAAAGAAAAAATATAGATTAGCCGATGGCGGCGAGGTCAAAGGAGAGATCCGGATAGGACTGGGCTCCTGTTGTGTGGCCAGTGGCAGTGATGAGATCAGGGATGCCGTCAAAGAAACCATCGATCGCAAAGGGCTAAATGTTAAATTGAAACATGTGGGCTGTGTGGGCATGTGTCACCAGGTGCCCCTGGTAGAGGTTGTTCCAGCCAATGGAGAGCCCACTCTCTATTCCAAAGTGAAAGCAGCTGATGTGAACCAGATTGTGCAGGAGCACTTTCAGCCCGAAGGACTGCTAAAAAGGCTTTCCAATAAATTGCTGAATGTGGCCGATACAATTCGGGACGATAGCCGCTGGATGGGCGTGGACCGATATTCACTGGATGTGCGGGAGAAGCATGTATCCCTGTTTCTGGATAAGCAAATTCCCATGGCTACCGAGTTTCGGGGAATTATTAATCCCATCGATGTGGAGGAGTATAAGAGCCGGAACGGATTTAGAGGTCTGGCTAAAGTACTGAAGGAGATGAAACCCGCCGAGGTGGTTCAGGAGATTATTGAGAGCGGTATACGTGGCCGTGGTGGCGGAGGCTTTCTTTCCGGAAGCAAATGGAAGATGGTGGCTGAACAGCCGGGCGATGTAAAATATATTATTTGTAATGGTGATGAGGGTGATCCGGGTGCCTTTATGGACCGGATGCTCCTGGAATCCTACCCCTACCGAATCATCGAAGGGATGGTGGCTGCAGCTTATGCCATCGGAGCCCATGAGGGCATTCTCTATATCAGGGCCGAATATCCTCTGGCAGTCACCCGAATCCTACAGGCCCTGGATATTTGCAGGGAGCAGGGTTACCTGGGAAAAGATATCATGGGGACCGGGTTTGATTTCGACCTGAGCGTTTACCAGGGTGCCGGTGCCTTTGTTTGTGGTGAGGAGACTGCCTTGATGGAGTCCATCGAAGGGAAACGTGGTTTTCCCAGGATCAGGCCGCCTTATCCGGCAGTGAAAGGTTTGTGGGGGGCACCCACCCTGATCAACAACACAGAGACCTTTGCCCAGATCTCCTATATCATGAAGAACGGTGCAGGTGCCTTTAACAAAGTGGGGACCGAATCTTCGCGGGGCACCAAAGTTTTTGCATTGGCCGGGAAGGTGGCACGTGGCGGACTCATCGAAGTACCCATGGGAATGACCATCCGCGAGGTGGTAGAAGAGATTGGGGGAGGAGTTGCCGGTGACCGTGAGTTCAAGGCAGTGCAAATCGGCGGACCTTCAGGAGGATGTGTTCCTTCGTGGAAGTCAGATACACCTATTGACTTTGAGTCCCTTAAGGAAGTTGGAGCCATGATGGGGAGCGGGGGACTGGTAGTGCTGGACGATGCCGATTGCATGGTCGACATTGCCCGCTATTTTCTGACCTTCACTCAAAGTGAGTCGTGTGGGAAATGCAGCTTCGGACGCATCGGCACCAAGCGAATGCTGGAGATCCTGGAGAAGATTTGCACGGGGAAGGGCACGGAGAAGGATCTGGAAAACCTGGAAGATCTGGCCCACTGGACCAAGAAAGGAAGCTTGTGCGCGCTATGCGGAACGGCTCCCAATCCCATTCTATCCACACTGGCCTATTTCAGGGAAGAGTATGAAGCGCATATAAGGGGAGAGTGTCCTGCCGGAAAATGCAAGGATCTTATCAAATATGAGATCACCGACGATTGCATTGGCTGTACCCTCTGTGCCCAGGACTGCCCGGTCGACGCCATCGCCTTCAAACCCCATGAAAAGCATGAGGTGGACAACGAATTGTGTATTCAATGTGATGGCTGCAGGCAGGTGTGCCCTGAAAATGCCGTTATAGTTAGATAAATAAGAAAGTGGTAAAGATTAAGATCGATAATAACGAAGTGGAAGTTGCTGAAGGCAGCGTGTTGATGGAGGTGATCCGGAACATGGGCATTGATGTGCCCTCCATGTGCTACCTGAAGGATGAAGAGCATTTTACTTCCTGCATGGTTTGCGTAGTCAAGGAGCGCAAAAGCGGGAAGATCATGCCCTCTTGTTCCATGGAGGCAGCGGAAGGTATGGATATTATCTCTTCTGATGAAGATGTGATGGAGGCACGAAAGAGCGCCCTGGATCTCTTGCTCAGCGAACATGTGGGCGATTGCGAGGCTCCCTGCCAGATTACCTGTCCGGCCCACATGGATATTCCGCTAATGAACCGTCTGCTTGCCGAAGGAAAATTCCATGAGGCACTGGTAGTGGTGAAGAAAGATATTGCCCTTCCCTCAGTCCTTGGCCGGATCTGTCCGGCCCCATGTGAGGGAGCATGCCGCAGAAAATCCATCGATGAACCGGTCTCCATCTGTCTGCTGAAGCGTTATGCAGGCGATCATGACCTGGAAGCGGATGCTTCATGGAAGCCCGAACTAGCAAGCGATACGGGAAAAAAGGTAAGCATAATTGGTGCGGGTCCGGCCGGATTGGCAGCAGCATACCACCTGGCCCTACAAGGACATCGCTGCCGGCTTATTGATCGTAACAATATTGCCGGGGGCAGCCTATGCAAGGAAGTAAGTGAAGAGGAGCTCCCTGCATCGGTTCTGCAACAGGAGATCGATCAGATTGCTGCAGTGGGTGTAGAATTTAGCCTGGGATCAGCGGTAAATGAAGCCGAATTTAAAAAATTGCAGAAAAGTAGCGACGCCCTTGTGGTGGCCACAGGCAAAGGAGAGAGTGGCATTGCTGAATGGGGACTACCCATGCATCCCAAAGGAGTAGAGGCCGATGGAAATACATACCGTGTAGGCGATACAAACGTTTTTGTGGTGGGGAGTGCTCTGAAACCTTCCAAAATGGCCATTCGTGTATTGGGACAGGGCAAGGAGGCTGCCTTTAGTGTGGATCAGTTTCTGAAAAAGCAGCCTGTCAAAGGTGAGCCACGACTATTTAATTCCCGTTTTGGAAAGCTGGTTCCGGCCGAATATGTTGAATATCTGAAGGAATCGGTGGAGGGCTCTCGTCTGGAACCTGCTCAGAAAGGCGATGGACTTACAGCAGAACAGGTGATGGAGGAAGCTGCACGTTGCCTGCACTGCGATTGCCGCGACCTGAAGTCCTGCAGACTGCGTCTCTATTCTGATGCCTATGGGGCCGATCAAAAGCGCTTCAAATCGGAAGAGCGTCAGCTTTGCACCAAACAGGTGCAGCACAATGAGGTTATTTATGAACCTTCTAAATGTATCAAATGTGGGATCTGCGTAAGGCTGACTGCTAAACATAAAGAAGATTTTGGGTTTACCTTTATTGGCAGAGGATTTGATGTCGTGGTAGGGATCCCCTTTAATGAAAGCACAGCAGTGGGTTTGAAAAAGGTGGCACTGGAGGTGGCCGATGCATGTCCCACCGGCGCCATCAGCCGTAAAGTGGAAAACAAGTAAGATATGTCAGCAGATTTACATCGGACAAACAGAGTTGGAGGCGTGGTTTCCCTGATCACGCTGGCATTGTGCATCCTGATTTTCGCTTTCAGATTAGGTGGGTACCCTGAAATTGAACGCTTTCTGGGTATTCTGTTTCTGCTAACCGGCGTGCCTTTCCTTTATCTTCTTTTTCTTGCCAGGACGCATCAACGGCCGACCATCTTTTATATCCAGATCTCGGCCATCCTGCTTTTTATATTGATGGAACTGTTTCTTGACTATACATTCAAGATCGATTTCAGGAACGTCAAATGGATGACTATCTTGTATGTAATCTTTTTTTTCGCAGGAACAGGGGGCTTGATTGGAATTGCATCTCTCGCCGGGAAAAGGTGGGGCACAGTAGCCATTGTGCTGTTCCTGATAATGACATTTCTCGCTTTCTGGCAGCGGGCTAAAATTGGTATGTAGCTATGAGGAATAAAAACACTTTTATCCAGCTTCTGCTGGCACTTGCAATTGTGGTAGGTTCAATGGCCGAACTTCAGGCTCAGACAAACTCTTGCTGGGGCAATTTCAGAGGCGATTCGCAATTCAGCGGGGTCACTAAGGTGTCTATGCCGGGGAAGCCCTCCCTTTTATGGAACTTCAATGCACAGGATGGCATCAAGGCAGCGCCGGTGGTGTGTGACGGGATCGTTGTGGTGGGTACCATGGAGGGTTTACTTTATGGGATAAAAACCGATGGCACCCTCAAATGGAAGATCAATACCGAGTACAGCATTGAGGCCCCGGCCCTGATCGTAGACGGGGTGGTCTATGTGGGGAACCTGGATGGCACACTCTATGCCGTCGATCTGAATACAGGAGCCATCAAGTGGACCTACCAGACAGAGAACATGATCATGGGTTCTCCTTCTTTCTATACCAAAGGGAATAAGAGCGTAGTCCTGGTGGGTAGTTATGATTATTACCTGCACGGAGTCGATCCGGCCAGCGGGAAGGGCTTGTGGAAGTATGAAACCGATAATTTTATAAATGGCTCCTGTGCACTTTACAATGGGATGGCTGTTTTTGGAGGATGTGATGGCTTCATTCATATGGTTGATGCCATTACAGGGAAGGTACGCACCAGCATGTCCATCTCCACCTATGTGGCCAGCTCGGCCGGTATTGATGGCAATCATGCCTATGTGGGCGACTACGACGGACGCTTTTCGGCAGTGGACCTGCTTGGAAAAAAGGTGGACTGGGTATTTGAAAACAAGGAGGCCAACCTTCCTTTTATCGGTTCACCGGCCATCTATGGG
>RCNF010002301.1_pt1 | contig 10228 bp, 11 predicted proteins | sample 2041311 | NCBI WGS metagenome assembly RCNF01 (sample SAMN09708228, study PRJNA481090) | Marine sediment metagenome, whole genome shotgun sequencing project. | biome: marine sediment; feature: ocean; material: sediment; isolation source: Sewage treatment plant 2 marine sediment (STP2) ... | reverse complement strand
TAAGAGGGGATTTTGGGGGCTTTTGCCCCAGGGTGAGATTTTTTCAAAGTCCTCAGCCAAAGGAGAGAGAGATACTGCAACAACTGGCAAAGAGGGGGCCAAGGATCGAGCCAGGTTTACAGGTACCGGGTTTAATACCATACCATCTACCAGTAACAAATCAGCCATTTCTCTTGGAGGGAATATCCCCGGGATAGCTATCGTTGCCATCACAGCGTCGATAACCTTACCATCCTGCAAAATAACTTCCCTCATGTGAACAAGGTCGACTGCTGTAAGAACACAAGGGATCTTTAAATCTGAAAAAGTTATATCAGACAAAAAATTAGTTATTGTCTCTTGGATTCCCTTTAATCCCAGCAATCCCGGACCTCGGCCAAGTCCAAAAAGATTGTCCTGTTTGATTTTAGAAGCCCAATCAAGAATTTCATCAGGTGTAAATCCAGCCGCATAAACAGCTGCCGCAAGTCCTCCGGCACTAGTCCCGGCAAGCCCTTTGATATTAAACCCCAAATTCTCAAGGCCGCGGATTACTCCAATATGGGCATATCCTTTAGATCCACCTCCGCCCAACGCCAATGTGATATCCATACTTATCCCTCCTGGTAAGGCAATAGAAGGACTTTATAATTATTTAGGTAAAATTCCCCTTCAAAAATCTAGAATCCGAATAGTCTGGGTTAACTCTTGGTTGAGTTCCTTACTTTAACAATCTCTGCAATAATTGCCAGGGCAATCTCTTCTGGCAATTTACCCCCCAAATCCAAGCCAACAGGGGCATGAATGATCCTCAATCGATCCTTATCAATACCACTTGCAGAAAGTCGTTCTATACGTTTCTGATGAGTCTTTTTACTGCCCAAAGCGCCTATATAAAATGCAGGGCTAGTCAATGCAATACTCAGTGCAGGGTCATCAATTTTTGGATCATGTGTCAACATGACTATTGCAGTTGATTGATTCAGCGGTAATTTTTTAAAAGCTTCTCCCGGCCATTCATTAATAACTTGTTTGACACCAGGAAATCTCTCCCCAGTCCCAAACAATCTCCGGGGATCAATTACAATTACTTCAAACCCAAGAATTTCAGCCAACTTCACAAGGTGTACAGCGATATGGACACCCCCAACTACAATTAATGTCGGCTTCATTGTAATCAGTTGGTAAAAAACTTCACCCAGATCATTTTCGATAAATCCTGTAGGAGATGGTTTCCCCTTATCTGCACCTTGCTGGATCGACTTCCTAATAATTTCTTTTTGTTCTGATGAAAAACCAGAAGTGACGATGCTGCCATCATCCAATAATAATAATTCTTCTCCAACCAGGCTATCTGATCCATTTACCAGCAGGGCTGAATGAAACGGTTTACCTGTCTGAAAGGCAGTTTTCCAATTATTAAGTTTTTGTAAATCAAAATCACGGACAAAAACATCAATCTCTCCCCCGCATGCCAAACCTACCTCCCAGGCTTCTGAATCAACCACACCAAAATGCAATCTGTTGGGATTTCCTGATTTCAATACTTCCAGGGCAGCCTCAATCACTGCTCCTTCAACACAACCCCCACTGACAGACCCGATGATTTGGCCTTCTGCTGAAACAGCCATCCCGGCACCCACTGGTCGGGGAGATGAACCCCATGTTTTAATAACCGTTGCAAGAGCAACCGATTGATCGTTATTTAGCCAGGTTTCAATTTGATCTAGCAGGTTTCTCATAAATTCCCTTTCGGGTAGAGGAATATTAATCAGTCCAGAGTAACTAAGGGTTTATCTATTTGATATGTATAGCCGGTGGATAACTCGTCATGTTCCATAAGATGCTTCTGAACATATTGCCCGCAGTTGGAACCAATCAGGTTCTCCTCTTGTTCACCAATGCTGAGAATTACCTGGTAGCCTGCTTCTCGTAATTCATCCAGGATAGGATAATTCTCAGTCCTGGTTTCCGGATCTATATAGGATTTGAGCCCAGTAGACTCTGCTTGATATGTTGGATTTAGAGGTGTAATTTTTATCAAAAACCAATCCGGATTAAAATATTTCAGTAGGATATCTGTTTGGATAGGACTTTGTTTTGCCAAAGCAAAGTTAAGGGTAATTTTCCTGTCTCCAGGTTTAAAATAGTTTTCGCCAAATGCGGCAATTTTATGAAAATCCCATTTTTTAACAGGAATCAACTCATCTCTTAGCTGTTGATCGGTAGTATGAATCGAAAATTGGAATTGGAATTTTCCATCAGGATAAACCCTGTTCTTTATATCAGTCAACCGCTCAAAAAAATCATCCGTCCCATGGGGAGCAATCGAAGAAACGGAGGGAAGCAAACCCGGTGCATTGAGTTTCATCGGCAAAGTTTCCAACAAATTTAACACTTCGGGATTTAAGGCAGGCTCGCCCATCCGCGCAAATTGAATTTTGAATTGTTTTGAAGGTACAAACCCATCCGGGTAGCGTTGATTAATTAAATAATCTATTTGGGCATACATCTCTGATTCGGTTAATTTTCCCAGATAATGTCCCCCGGCATCACACATTTGGCATGAAATAGGACAGCCAAATAGGGTGGATATCATCAAAACCCACTTCTCTTCTCTGGTTCGTGGTGGTTGAATAGCTTCAACACATTCAACCAGATTTCCATCAAAATCGACCACGTAAACCATGGCGATATCAGGATTTCCAGCAGAGGCAACAATTTTCATACTTTGTCCTTTCTCCAGTTTTTTTCAATATCCATAGCAGCCCGAATACCATCTCCCGCTGCAATCGATGCTTGTCGAAACTCGCTATTTTTTAAATCACCAATCAGATATAGAACCTTTTTATCCTGCAGTTCCCCCACTCTGTTTAATAGATTCCTGTCCATAAACCCTAACTCGGGTTCTCTGCCTATCGCGGCCAACAAATAGTCCACGCAAAAACTTGATTCTTGATTACCCGATTTAGTGATAACGGATACTTTTCCAGAATCTGCTATATCAACTTTCGTAATCTCTATCTCAGAAAAATAACGGATCGACTCATTTTCTTGAACTCGATTCCATAATAAAGGTAGTCCCTTGATCTCAGTTCCCCGATTCAATAAGGTCACTTGATTATCCCTGGCTAAATTTAGGGCATAATCTAAAGCTGCATCTCCCGCACCGATAATCAGGATTGTTTTCCCTTTTTCATTTATTATAGGAAAAACCTCACTAAGTATTTTACCTTCCTGATTCGCTAAATTTGCTCCCCGGGATAATTTAATTGCCTTTGTTCCTGTAGCAATTACCAGGATCTTTGGGGAGATTTCCCTTTTATTTGTCACTATACGAAATAATTCCCCCTCAAATTTTACTGATTTCACATCTTCATGATGAATTATTACACCTGCTCTTATTGCCTGTTGGTGGATTCGATCTGCTAGCTCAGCTCCAGTGATACCTTCCGGAAATCCAGGGTAATTCTCTACCCAATAAGCATTATTTAGCAATCCCCCAATCTGGCCGCGCTCCAGGATTAATGCTGGAATTCCCTGCCTTTGAAGTTGGATGGCGGCGGCTAATCCGGCTGGACCTGCTCCAATTATTATAACCTGATATTCTTTCATAATCAGATTTTTAGTCCTTCCACTAAGTCTTCTACCGAGGTCAAGATAGCAAATCCGTGAGCGAGATTTTGCAGAGTTGCCTTATGAAATTTTTGATTAGTTGTGGCAGTCCCATCAACCAGAAAATATACTTCATATCCGCGTACAAAGGCTGCCCTGGCAGTAGTTTCACAGCATAAATGGGTCATCACCCCACCAATGACCAGTTGATCAATCTGAGATGTATCCAGCAACCCCGCTAATTCAGATTGATAAAATGCGTCGTATTGTTTTTTTTGAATGATCTCTTCTTCTTTCAGATCCAAATCGGGATGCAGCCCAATCAGCAGGTGGTTTTCTGTCATTATTTCCGACCACCAGGCAGCCATCATCCCGGCATCATTTATTGAATTAACATGTTTTGTGGCAATAATGGGCCTATGATTGGTTCTGAAATACGCGATAGCCTGATTGATTCCAGGCAGAATCGCCTTTGCACTTGGAATATAAGCATGCGATTCAGGATTAAGGAAATATTCCTGCATATCCAGAATCAGAAGCGCTGCCCGGTTAATGTCGATAGGTTGGGATTTTAACCTTTTCGGTTGGGCATAATCGTTAAGCCACTGGCTGGACAATGTATGTATTGATTCTGGGGTAAAATACTGCTCCTTCATGAGAAAAATTGTAGCACACAAAACCTCCTGGAATTTCAGACAGACAAAACTATTAACCAATTATTTATAATAGAGGCAAATAAAAGAATCCCGCCTATAACGCGGGATTCTGATTTACTAACAACCAAATCTTGAATCTAGTAAAAATATTATTATCCAGGTCCAGGGCAAGATTTATAATTGCCTAAAATGATGCGACCTGTTCGCGTTTTCGCAGTTTCGAAAGGTTTTTTGTGATTGACTGAATTTTGCTTGGCCAGGTCGTCAATGATCTGATCAATGTAATCACCATCACGGCTAATCCAACCACGCCGCCTGCAACTAATAAGCCATTTTTTACGCGCTTATTTTTGATCTTCCTTTCCATCTCCTGGCCCAGCCGGATATGAAGATCTTCAACAAATGCAGGGCGGGGACTGATTGGTCGGAAGACTTCCTCCAATCGGCTCTCAATTCTCAGTAAATCCTTTGATAATGTGTTAGTTTTCATAATTAGCTCACCCCTCCATCTACCGGATAGGCAATAATACCTATTGTTCCCGGGCCTAAGTTTGCTGCAATTGCAATTGATAACTCTTCAATAAACAAATCTTTTATATTCAAAAATTCCTTTATCCGTTCTGAAATTTCCAGAGCGGTTTTATGATCATGGGCATGAATAATGGCTGCATTTACCAATTTATTTCCCATTCTTTCAGCCATTTCCTGTACTAAAAACTCTAAGGCTGCTTTGCGGGTCCGAACTTTCTCACCGGCCGCGAGTGCACCATCTTTAAGAGTGACGATTGGTTTAATATTCAATACAGATGCCAGGAAGGATTCCAGTTTTTGAACCCGTCCGCTTTTCTGGGCGAAATCGAGCGTATCAAGGGTGAAAATTACCACTGATTGGTCTCTGATCCATTCCATCCGTTTGATTATTTGTTCAATTTCTGCACCATTCTGGTCCATTTGCCTGGCTTCCCGGCACATATATCCCTGAATACCTGTGCCTGCCAGCGTATCAAAGGGGAATATTTGATAAGGTTCATTCACTAATTCCTGCGCCGCCATGACAGCTGATTCATAGGTTCCGGATAATTTACTAGTCAGATGAATGGATAATATCACATCCCCTGGTTGGGCAATTTTCCTGTAAAGTTCAATAACCTGATGAGGTGATGGCTGGGACGTTTTTGGAATCCTGCCGGTCTTCTCTACCCAGTCATAAAATTGATCAATACTTATATCAACATTCTCCTGAAAAACTTCCTCATCCATATGGACATTAAGCGGAATGATATCAATCTGATTTTCTTTGATCCATTCAGCCGGTAAGTCACCGGCGCTATCCATAACAATCCGTAGCATTATCTTTCCTTTTTCTCAAAGATCATAATCATCCCTGAGACTCTCCAAGGTCCGATGATAAAGGGCTTTGATCGCCCCTTCTGTTCGGTCCATGATCTCACCAATTTCAAAGTTCGTCAGGCCTTCAACATGTTTGAGGACTATTAATTCTATCCGATCCTCTGGTAAGTTGTGGATGATCCCTAATAACCTTTTGGTATCATCCAGGGTCTCGATCTTTTCCTCAACCGATCCATCCATGGTAGGAGGAGGATATTGATCGTGTAATGATATTTCATCGGTTCTTTCACTGTCTCTATACCAGTTTACAACCAGGTTATGAGCAATTCGATACAGCCAGGCTGAAAACGGATACCCACGGTCCTCATATTTCTCAATATGATTTAAGGCTCGCAAAAATACTCGTGAGCAGATATCTTCTGCATCCTTACCATTGCTGGTCCGAAAATATATATAGTTATAAATCTGATCGATATACTTTTCGTATAAAGCGCCAAATGCATCTGAATCACCTTCACAGGCCATTCTTATCAGGTCGCTTTCAGATTTATTATCTTCACTTAAACCTGTATCAATACTCATAACACTATCGATGCCTTTAAGTTACTCATCTGGAGCAAGTATATCACAACGATTTAATTTTCTTGTCATTGCCAGAACGTCTCTTTCGGTTATACTTACCAGTAAAAATTAGACCCATTATTGGTCCAAAAAAAGATGACAAAAATCCGTATCTTTCCCACTACTGAGGAAACAATAACAAATCTCGGGGCATTATTTATCTCATTAGCTGGGGAACAAATTATTCAGAAGGATATATTTACAGTCGCTCTCTCAGGTGGCAGCACACCCAAATCTCTTTATGAATTTCTGGCTCAAGATTCTACAGCTGATGATCTCCCCTGGGATAAAATCCATTTTTTCTGGGGTGATGAGCGAGCTGTTCCGCCTGACCACCCGGATAGCAATTTTTTACATGCTTCGTTAACTCTCCTCGAACCCCGCCAAATCCCGGCTGAAAACATTCACCGCATTAGGGGGGAACTAGATCCAAAAACTGCCGCAGCAATATATCAGGAGGAAATACTGGCTTGGTTTAAAGACACTCTTCCTCGATTTGATCTGGTTTTGCTAGGGATGGGCACCGACGGACATACCGCTTCTCTTTTCCCGGGCTCACAAGCGATCCAGGAGTCTCAACAAAACAAATGGGTCACTGCCAATCAGATTCCCCAAGTCTCCTCCTGGCGAATAACTTTTACAGCGAATTTAATAAATGCTGCAGAGCAAGTGGTATTCCTGGTCACCGGCCAATCCAAAGCAGAAACACTGGTCAATGTCTTGGAAGGTCCTTATTTACCAGATAAATACCCGTCTCAATTAATCAATCCAGCCAGCGGAAATTTAAACTGGATTATTGATGAAAGCGCTGGAAATTTGTTGTCAGAGTCTTTATCCTAAGTAAATTTAATCTACATTCTCACCGAATTTCATAATGGTTCCGGGATAATTCATATCCTGGATGGTTTCTCTTAATTGGGAGATTTTTTCGACTACGGCCTGTGATAAAATACTATCGCTTCGGATATAATCAACGACATTGGAGAATCCATTTGGCAAAGAAAAGAAATTCAGTAATTCAGGCTGCTGGGGGAATTATCTGGAAAGAAGAAGATCAGCAAAAAAAACTAGCAATCGTACATCGCAATAAGCATAAGGATTGGTCCCTTCCAAAAGGTAAACTTGATCCTGGTGAGACCTGGAAGAAAGCTGCACTCAGAGAAGTGCTTGAAGAAACAGGATGCGTTGGAAAAATCCAAAGTTACGCCGGCAGTATTTCCTACGTTCTGAACGGAAAACCTAAAGTCGTCTTATTCTGGCATATGCATATCAAAGGAGTTGCTGCCGAAAAGATGAACGGAGAGGTTGACGAAATCCGCTGGCTCACTGTAGAGGAAGCCCTGAAAATAATGGACTACGAGGACGAGAAAGACCTTATCCAAACCGGACCCTACAAGCGGGAAAAAGGAACCTGACCCATGTATCAAGTCCTTGTGCTCGGTGCTACTGGATTTATTGGTGGTCATATCGCTAAAAAAGCACTTGATGTCGGGTGGCAGGTTCACGGCTTCCGAAGAGATTCCACATCTATCGGAAATCTCCAAGGCCTAAATATCACCTGGGTCGAGGGCAACCTCGATGATTATTCCTCTCTCGTAAATTCCATGACAGGCATGGATTATGTCTTCCATGCGGCAGGATTTTACCCCACTGACTACGACCCTGAATATATCCCTCAACAAATAACATATGCATCAGATCAAATGAAAGCTGTGGTTAAGGCAACCAGAGAAGCGGGTGTAAAACGGTTAATCTATACCAGTTCCTTGACTACTATCGGACTGCCACCAGAAAATGAAAATCGGTTGGCAGATGAACGGGATTTTTATCTTGCTGGGTCACTTCCCAATAATGGGTACTACGAATCAAAGAGTGCCATGGAAACTATTGCTCTTGAAGCTGCCAGAGTCGGATATGATATTGTGATTCTCAATCCAACGACTGTTTTCGGTCCCGGAGATGTACATCTCAGCACCGGAGAAATTCTACTCATGATCGCCAAGGGAAAAGCCAAAGCAGTGCCCCCGGGAATGATCAACATCATCGACGTTAGGGATGTGGCTACTGCTCATATAAATGCAGCCAGAATTGGAAAAACGGGTCAGCGCTATATCCTGGGAGGAACAAATTATTCCATCCCGGAAGCTGCTGCTATTATTGCAGATATTGCCGAAACCAAGTCACCTGGTTTTATTCTCCCCACCTGGATCCTTGATCTATATATCCAATTAGCTGATATTCTACCCTTTATCCCTCACGCCCCTTATCACCTTTCGTCTTATAAATCCTGGCAGGGATACAACACGGACAAAGCAAAGAGAGAGTTAGATCTCCAATCTCGCTTTTTAGAAGAAACCGCCCGGGATAGTCTCAGGTGGTTCAATCAACATGGAAAGTTGTAATCCCTAGTATCCTAATTCTAAATTCACATGATTAGGAATCAAATCCCCCTTTGCAGCAGCATTCAAAGATCGCGCCAAAGCACTCATCCTTAATCGTTCAGTTTCCTTCACTAACCCTCCCCGATGAGGGCTCATCACAACATTGTCTAATTCATCAAAAGGATAATCGGCGGGTCGGGTTTCTACTCGATCATCGGGATGTTTGGGGTAGTTGTACCAGACATCCAGACCAGCCCCAAATATCTTATTCTCTTTTAACACAGTAAACAAAGCTCTTTGGTCAATGATCTTTCCCCGCGAAATGTTGATTAGGATTGCATTTTTGGGTAATAGAGAGAGCTCATTCTCAGTGATCATTCCCTCAGTTTCGTCTGTCAGCGGCAATGCCAGGATCAATATCTCCGTTTCGGGAAGCAAATCCTTCAGCTTGGATAATGGGAAAATAAATGGTCTTGGATCTTTTTCTTTCAGGGAGCGTTTAATCACCTGAACTGCCACGCCCAATCCTTCCAAAGATTTTTTAATTCGCTGCCCGATTTTTCCATAACCCAGGATGAGTGCCCTTTTACCTTCCAGTAAAACTGTTTCACTTTCCTGGTACCTTAAACTCCAATCATTTTTTCGTAATTCTTGATCAAATCGAATTACACGCTTCGCCGCTGCCAGCAGCAATGCAAGTGCTAACTCTGCTGCAGGTGCTGCGTTGTGGTGTAAATTGTAGAGTTGGATTTTTGGATTATTATCCAACAAAGAGATCGTCTCAGAGGGTATTCCCGCCCAGGGCACAATTAAAAACCGGAGTGATTCAAGTTGATCTAAATGATCTTGGGTTGGGCGTCCAGCCACCAACCCCTCCACTTTTTCCCCTTCTGGCAGATCAGAACCAAAGGTTATTGAGATAGATTTATCTAACTTGGATAATAACAAATTCCTGGCTTCTTTGGATGGTTGATCTAGGATATGAATCCACATATGGGACCCCTGATTTCTACGGGTGATGATGATCTTGTTTCTTGGCTCAATACGCTAGAATGCTCGCGCACCTAATGAAAATGCTCACCTAAGTTTAACATAGTTAAATTCTCAAGTAGAATTATCCACTTTTTACCCAGAATGTGATAAAGTTATAATCCCAAAATATTCAGAGAATAATAATTTCATATGCAACAATTATTTACAACCCTCGTATATACTTATCAATGCAAGCATTTGCTTATCAAATTAACATTCGGAGGAATTTATGGAAAACAATAATTTAGCAGAAGGAAAATCAGTTCAGCGTAAACGATCACGATCTTTTTTCTGGCCGATTATATTAATATCGGTCGGAGTACTATTATTATTATCCAACTTGGGAATCGTACCCTGGACTACCTGGAATCTTCTCTGGCGTTTCTGGCCTTTAATCCTGGTAGCAGTTGGTATTGATATATTAATTGGTCAGCGATCAGCTGTCGGGTCTGTGATTAGCGCCTTTTTAATTCTGGCCCTCATCGCAACCGCAGCAGGTGTGGTGTTTTTTGCAGAACAACTCCCATTTATAGCTGACTACGTTCAGGATACTCCCTGGCAAACGGACCATATTGAACAGGCGTTAGATGAGTA
>RCNF010002300.1_pt1 | contig 10231 bp, 10 predicted proteins | sample 2041311 | NCBI WGS metagenome assembly RCNF01 (sample SAMN09708228, study PRJNA481090) | Marine sediment metagenome, whole genome shotgun sequencing project. | biome: marine sediment; feature: ocean; material: sediment; isolation source: Sewage treatment plant 2 marine sediment (STP2) ... | reverse complement strand
CCTGCTAAACGCGCACAACAGCAACCTGCTCGTCCCAGGCAAGCAAAAAACAACCAAAGAAGAAACCCTGGTATCGCGAATAATGCTAATAGCGAATTACAAAGAGCTTATAAAGCAAAGAACTACGCTAAGGTTTATCAAATAGCTTCAGGTTACGCAAAACGTGGTGACCCTGCAGGACAATACGTTTTAGGCCAACTCTTTTTACTAGGGCAAGGTCAAAGAAAAAACCCTAAAACAGCCTTTGGCTGGTTTAAAAAATCAGCCGACAAAGGTCATCCTGGCTCTCAATACCTTCTTGGGTCTTTATACGCAACAGGCCAAGGAACAAGAAAAAATCTTAAACAGGCTTTTAAATATTACAAACTGGCTTCTAATAAGGGCATCCCTGACGCCTACACCAGCTTAGGAATCATGTATGAAAACGGCGAAGGTGTTAAAAAGCACCTGCCAACCGCGATCAAGTATTATGAAAAAGCAGCAAATAAAGGCGTTACCAATGTTCAGCTAATGCTGGGTGAACGTTATGTAAAGGGTGTAGGGGTAAAGAAAAACCCTGCCAAGGGATTCAATTATGTAAAAATGGCACAACGATCAGGAGCAACTGGCGCTACTTATTTATTAGGCGTTCTTTATGCCAATGGTATTGGTACCAAAAAGAACCCTGCTCAAGCCTTCAAACATGTATCCACAGCGGCAAAACGTGGAAATCGAGATGCACAATATGACGTTGCTTCCATGTATGCACAAGGGCTTGGCACTAAAAAGAATATGGGCCAAGCTATTAATTGGTACAAAAAAGCCGCAGCTAAAGGGGCACCTTTAGCGTCACACAACCTAGGTCTCATATATCTACAAGGAATGGGAACAGCCCGCAATGAAAAGTCTGCCTTCTCATGGTTTAGCAAGGCTGCGAAAAAAGGATTACCCGTTTCTCAATACTTTCTAGGTGATCTATATGTGGACGGCGTTGGAGTAGGAAAGAATCACGGTCAAGCACTAAACTGGTATAAAAAGTCAGCAGCTCAAGGATTCCCTGCTGCTGAATATAGCGTTGGCGCGATGTATGCAAATGGCTATGGAACTAAGAAGAATATCGGAACAGCAAAACAGTGGTTCCAAAAAGCGGCTAAACACGGAAGTCCTAAAGCAAAGCAAGCTTTAGCCATGCTAAAGAAAAGAGGGTTATAAACAGTTAGACCTAACTCTTATATTAGAAAAATGACACCCCCCTACTTTTAGACACTTTTTGTAGGGGGAGTTATTGCCAGTAGTTAAACCTTATAACTAGATGCTGGCTGAAGCTTTAGTCATTACTTTAGATAAAAATGGCATGAAGATTTTCTTAATCGGGAAAGGTAATTCAGCCGCCCCTGCCTCGACCGCAACATCAGCATGATGTTCTTCATCAATCTTCATTTGCGATAGAATTGCTCTACTCGCATGATCTTCTAATGGAAGTTTCTCTAAATGACTATCAAGGTGTCTTACCACCTGATCTTCTGTTTCTTTAACAAAGCCTAAACTCCATTTATCGCCAGCTAATCCCGCTGCTGCACCAATACCGAGTGAACCTAAATACCATATAGGACTTAGGCAGCTTTTATGCGAACCAAGCTCATTTAAGCGCGTCTCGCACCAGTTGAGATGATCATTTTCTTCCATAGCCGAGACATTCATCTGCTGTTTAATCTTTTCAGATTTTGTCATAAGTGCCTGGCCGCGATAAAGCCCTTGTGCAGAGACTTCTCCCGCATGATTGATACGCATTAAACGTACGGACTTTTTGCGCTCATCATCTGATAACGGGCCAGAATCACTCACTGCGACAGAAGGGTTCGGTCTATCTGTTGTCGGCGCAAGAGTATGAACAGTACGTAACGCCTGATCAACCTCATGCAACAATCTATCTACCAGATTAAGTGTTCTCACGTCATCACCCTTCTATGAAGCCCAATTGTTAATATAGGCCTCTTATTATTTATTTATTTTCCTGCTTAGCAAGAAATCTAAGAACTTCCATTACTTTATCATTACCGCCAGCCATATAAGGGCTAGTTCTGTATTTCCCATTGATGATAACCGTTGGAACTGACTGCGCCTGAGATGTTGCAGAGATCTCTTGAGCACGTTTTAATTTAGCCTGAAACGCCATTGAGTTTTTAACCCCGTTCACTTGCTCTTCCGTAAACCCTTGTTGAACAAAGAAACGATTTACTGCATCAGGGGTTTTTAAACGACGCTTTTGATCATGAATTGCCTGAAAAATACGAGTTACCAAGTCTTTTTCTCCCTTCGGATCTAACAGATCAGCAATATAAAAAGTAGTTGCATCGGCTGCCCAACTTGGATTAAGCATTGCAGGAACTTGTTTGAAATCTACATATTTAGGATGATTCTTTTTGTATTCGAGCATCATTGGCTCTAAAGTATAACAATGCGGACAACCTAGCCACATCAACTCAACGACTTCTACTTTTCCTGGCTCGGCATCTGTCTGCATTTCAGGGAAAATTTCAACGTAATGCTTACCTTCTTCGAACTCAGACTCTACTTTTTTAGTTTCTGGCTTGCTTGCAGTTGCAGTTGTTGGTGTTTCTACAGCGGGTGCAGCTACCTTTTTAATCTCTACTTTTTTTGCATCTGATGAGGCTGACCCACAAGCAGTAATGAACAAAAGAGTTAAAGTAGCAAGAAGTGAAGTTTTATAAAATGTTTTCATTAATATGAGTCCTGTTAGATAGATCTATTTATGACTATGATGATATCGCATAGTTCCACCTATAGAAATAAGCTTTTGATTAACTATTGGTAATGATCAATAAATTCTAGACGAAAAAAAAGGCGACTATGTCACCTTTTTTAAAAGTATCGAATACTTTTTTAAAAGTCTTCCTAATCACGCAGGCCAGAAATGTATTCAGCTACAGCATTCATTTCCGCATCAGTCATTTTCAACGCAACATTACGCATCATTTTACCCGTGTCATTTGCACGTTTAGTTGCTTTGAAGTTCATTAACTGCGTAACCGTATATTTAGCATGCTGACCAGATACTTTAGGAAACTTTGCTGCTGGGTTTCCCGAACCTGTTGGGCCATGACATGCCGCACATGCAGCAACACCTGAAGATACAACACCACCTTTATAAATTGCTTCACCTTTAGCGATCATGTCTGGTTTTGCCACTCCAGCTTTTGCTTTTGACGAAGAAAAGTAAGCTGCCAAATCAGCAACATCAGCATCGGTCTTAATGCCTTTTGCCATAGCTGTCATACTCGGATCATTACGCTTGTCTGAACGATAGTCATGTAATTGTTTTACTAAATATGCTTCACCTTGGCCTGCCAATTTTGGCCAATCAGGATTTACCGAGTTACCATCAGCCCCGTGACAGGCAGCACATGTAGCACTAAGCGTTTTACCATTAGCTGCATCAGCTTCTTTTTTTACTTCACTTGCGCTTGCAGTTAGATTGAAACTCAAAGTTGCAACCAGACTTAACATTACTACTATTTTCATCAAACATACTCCTAAATACTTGTATACTTCTCGCCAACTAACTAGCTGGCTCAACTGCCGCGATTTATAACACATCCTCTACCAGACATCAAAGACAGAGATCAAATATGAGTGCTTTTTATCAACAAGCGAAATTCTTACAAAGCGCTTCTAGCGTAAACACGCTGCCTCCCGAATTTGGTTTTGAAGTTGCCTTCGCTGGACGCTCTAATTCAGGCAAATCAAGCACTCTAAATAGACTTTGCCAACAAAAAGGTCTTGCCCGTACTAGTAAAACTCCTGGGCGCACTCAACTGATTAATTTTTTCAGTGTGCCGGAAGAAAAATTCCTTGTAGATCTTCCAGGATATGGGTATGCGAAAGTCCCAGAGAAGATTAAATTACAATGGCAGCAATTTATAGAAACTTACCTAACACAACGCTCTTCATTAGCAGGGCTTGTCATCATGATGGATATTAGACGGCCTATGTTAGAAAACGATATGAATATGCTGAATTGGGCTAATTCAAGAAATCTACCTGTGCATGTTGTTTTAAATAAATCTGATAAGTTAAAGCACGGCCAAGCTAAAAGCACTTTTTTAAAAGTTCAGCAGCAATTAAAACAAATCAACCCTAGCAATACTGTTCAAATATTTTCTGCATTAAAAGGGGTTGGTATCGATGATCTTAAGAAGCAATTAAATATTTGGTTTGAAAACGAACCTAATTGCCAATAAACGACACCCACCTAGAACAACTAGCAATAAATAACACCCATAAAAAAACCCCGTACAGTAGGGGGCTACCGCCGGGGTCAAAATAACAGGTCTGGATTGGGGACACCAAACCTGTGGTCCGCAAGGAAAATAAAGAACACCGGGCTTAAGTGTTCATATGTTTACTTTCCCTTGCTTGCGGATAAACACAGATAACTTAAATGTTTCAAATTAACTGCATGAATCTATAAAACTACAATTTTAAACTCCTGACAAGTACCAAACAGATAAAGCCAGTAATTAATAGGATAGCTGGCAAACGCCTATTCTGCAAGTTTTGACTAATAATTAGTTATACTGTTTATACATTTCTTTTAATTATCTACTTCAAATGAGTCCCAAGGATTATCATTTTGAACCTTAGGCTCACTCACTATAATAGGCTTCTTACCTATTTCTTGATACTTCCCAGCACTGACTTGGCCTACTTCTGTAACACATTTCTTAATTAAACCATTTCGGACATATTCCATTTGAACTTTAGAGCCCATACGTAGATTTCCGATAATACTTTTTAAATTAGAGCTATTGGTTACTGTCGCACCATTAATACGAGTAATGATATCTCCTTCCTTAATACCTGCTTTATCAGCTGGCGATAGAGAAACAACCCCTGAAATTAATGCGCCTTGACCGTCTGGAAGATTAAATGCTTTAACTAGCGCTGGTCTAATATCCTGAATTTCGATACCCAACTGCCCTCGCTCTACTCGGCCACTTTCAACCAATTGATCGGTAATATTAATAATCATGTCTGAAGGAATAGCGAACCCAATACCAACATTTCCTCCTGATCTACCACCCAGAATAGCGGTATTTATCCCAATCAGCTCGCCTCGTAGATTAACTAATGCACCACCTGAGTTGCCAGGATTGATCGGAGCATCTGTTTGAATAAAGTCCTCGTAGTCCTCAATTCCTAGCCCAGTTCTACCTAAGGCACTCACTATCCCAGACGTAACCGACTGCCCCAAGCCGTATGGATTACCTATTGCAACCACAAAATCGCCTACTCTAGCGTGCTTACCGGAGGCCACAACCATAGCTGTTAGCCTGTCTGGTTGAATTTGAATTACCGCAACATCAGCTTTAAGATCTTTACCTATAAGCTTTGCATAGAATTGGCGTTTATCTTTAAGGGTAACTACGATTTTTCCCGCACTCTCGATTACATGCGCATTAGTAACAACATAACCGTTGTGAGCATCAATAACGATACCAGAGCCAGTTCCAATTGGTTTTCCCTGCTGAGCAGGTACATTCTTACCGAAAAAGTGGCGATAAACAGGGTCTTTAACAGGCGTCCCCTCAGAGCCTTGCTCTGTAGTGATATTAACTACAGATGGAGTAATTCTCTCTAACATATCTGCAAGAGAAGGTAATGGCTGCCCATTTATAGCAACTGGCAACTTTGCATAAGCTATGTTTAAACAACTTGAAAAAGCCAGAATAACGATTAAAAATGTAGAAGAAACCTTGTTTAAACCCATCATTTTACCTATCTAAATACACTGCATAACGCTTAGTACCTTTGTTTATATCCCTATCGTGGCTTCCAGTCAAATTTCTTCTCCATTTCTTCGTAGAACTTTTTATCTTCTTCAGTCTCAGCAGGTGGTGTTGCAATCTGGATTACCACAAACTGATCACCGCCAGTTTTGCCTGGTAAACCGCGTCCTTTAATACGCATTTTTTTACCTGAAGTGGAACCAGCTGGAATTTTTAACTTTATTTCTCCTGATAATGTTTTGATGTTTGCACTGGTACCAAGCGCTGCTTCCCAAGGAGCTATAGGTAAATCCAGGACAATATTCTTATCTTCTCGTTTGAACACTGGATGCTTATTTAATTCAATCTGCAAATGAAGATCCCCACCTGTAGAAGCTTTACCTGATAAACGAATTTTCTTACCTTCTTCAATCCCTTTAGGGATTTTAACCTCAACACTTGAGCCATTCGGTAAGCGCACGCGTTTGTTATTTCCGGCGTATACATCTTCCAGGTCAACATAAAGCTTCATCACCTCATTCGCAGGCTTTGCTCTTTGCTGATACCCTTGCTGATGCCCGCCATGTTGTTGACCACCCTGTTGAAAACCACCACCGAACATGGACTCAAAGAAATCACTAAATCCTCCAGATGAGTGACCTCCTCCACCGGAGAACTGATTAAAATCGAAACCACCTTCCCAACCTGGAGGAGGATTAAAGCTTTGGCCATTCTGCCATTCTGCACCTAAATTATCATATTGAGCACGCTTAGTTTCATCGCCCAATACCTCATAAGCTTCATTGACTTCTTTGAAGCGCTCTTCAGCATTAGTTTCCTTACTTACGTCAGGATGATATTTTCGAGCTAATTTACGATAAATTTTCTTTAAATCCACAGGGTCAATATCTCGCTCTACCCCAAGAACTTTATAATAATCTTTGTACTGCATTTTATTGTCGTTTACCTATGTTTATATTGCTTATATGATGGTATCAAGCATTAAGAAATCAAGCTTTTAACTAAGGACCACTATGAAATCGTATAAGCTATTTATTTCACTCGCAGCATTGTTCGGTCTACTTGCAGTTATCATTGGCTCTCTCGCCGCTCATGCCATCGATAAAGGCTTAACCGCTGAAGCTCTTCAACGTGTTTATACCGCTCAAGAATACCAATTTTACCATGTAGCCGCGCTATTAAGTGTTGGAGTCCTAGGCTCACTACACAGAAATCAAACCTCGACACTACTTAAACTCGCCGGCTTATTCTTTATTTTGGGCATTCTGTTATTTTCTGGAAGTCTCTACGCTTATGCACTCACAGACAATGAACTCTATGGAAAAGTAACACCTTTCGGTGGAATATCTTTCATTTTAGGATGGTTCTTTTTGATGATATTTGGCTTGAGGAAGTAAGCTAAGCAATTATTCGATATTCATCACCTGCTCACGCATTTGTTCGATTAATACTTTTAACTCTACAGCGCCTTTTGTGGTTTCTGCATCATTGGCCTTTGAGGCTAATGTATTCGCCTCTCGATTAAGCTCCTGCATGAGAAAGTCTAGACGCCTACCAATTGGCTCATCCCTTTCCAATACCGCTTTCAATTCTTCTACATGTGAATCTAATCGATCCAACTCTTCATCGACATCTAAACGCTGAACAAGATGAACCAATTCTTGCTCTAGTCGGTTATTATCTACCGTAACATCAATCTCAGAGAGCTTTTTTAAGGCTTTTTCCCGTACAGCTCCGTTTACTTCAACACGTCTCTTTTTTACTGCCACAACAATCTCAGATATCGTATTCGCACGATTTAAAATTAACGCTTTTAAGCGTGCGCCTTCTTCTTCACGTGATTGTATTAAACCATCCACTGCTTCTGTAAATAGCTTTTTCGCGGCTTCTACATAAACACTAAGGTCGTTTTGGCTTTCACCCATCACTCCTGGCCAATTGAGAATGTCCATTGCTGAAAGTCCGATGGTTTTTTCCGATACTGATTCTATTTTGTGTTTAGCTTCCAATAGGTTTTTCAGCGCCTGTTCATTGATTTGAATTTTGCCCTGGTGTTCACTCTCATCTAACTTGCAAATTAGTTTTGCATCTACTTTTCCACGACTTAATTTCTTTTTAAGCTCATCCTTTAGATTATTTTCTTCCGCGCTAAATCCCTCTGGAAGATAAACACTCATATCTAAAAACCGATGATTAACACTGCGTATTTCCCAGCTTAATACAGCATTACCTTCTGTAGTTTCTCGGTTTGAAAATGCTGTCATACTCTTTATCATTAACGACCTCTTTCTTTATATCTGGTTTTTTATTTAAGCTTCAAGATCCGCTCTTGCTATAGACCAAACACCCACTTTCTTAACGCCGGAAGACTTTAAAAGTCTTGCTAATTCGTTCGTGGTTGCTCCAGTTGTTATTACATCATCGACAATAACAATATGTTCCATTGGAGGTGCTTCCAATAGATCAAAACAGCCTTTTACATTTTTGAACCTTTCCTTTTTATTTAAATGCGTTTGCGCCTCTGTATTTTTTACTCGGCTAACCGTATTCAGAAGCAATGGAAGCTGTTTTTTCTTTGCAATGCTTCTTGAAATTTCCAAGGACTGATTAAACCCTCTTTTTGCCAGACGATTACTATGCAATGGAACAGGCAATAGCGCATCAGGAAGAGTATGACTCGTGTTACCTTTTATTATCTCGGCGCGCAAAAGACGTCCAAGAATAGCAGCACACGATAATTGCTGCTGAAATTTCATCTGCCCTATCAAATAACTCACGGGGTTTGCATAGTGGAATAAACTAATCGTGTAATCAACCTCAGGTGAGATTTGTGTACATTGCCCACATAAATCGTTTTGAGTCGTATTTTTCTCTAAAGGAATTCCACATTGCTTACAGGCATGATCAATTCGAGGAAGACATTCTTCACAGGCTATACAAAGCGAGATTTCACGCTTAACAAAATCACCGCATAGCACGCAGTTCGAAGCTAAAACAGAAAGTTTAATGGCAATCCACCGAATAAAAAAGTAGCTATAAGTAGGGGGGTGTATTAAAAACACATACTACACGGTAGGTTCTTATTGAGGGGCCTCTAATCATGTCCAATAGAATCCTGTAAGTCTCTAGGGCATCATATCCTAGGCGCGCTTTGAAGAGAATGCACTTTCTTTGCATGGTGCAACAAGCCTTCACGAAAAGTGCAACAACGGAGTCATTGCTCTATGCCAAAGAGTATACCCTAGAGACTTACCCTATGGGGCTTAGCCAAAAACCCAGACCCTTCGTTACAGTCATTTGAAAGGCGTGAGCATTTCTACATGACTACGCCTCGTTTCTGGATTTTTGGCGTTGCCAGAATTTATGGGACATGATCAGAGACCCCTTAGAACGAATTTCTACTATAATGCCAGACTAAATAGCATAATAACTATGCGCAATATATTAGATCAACATAATGTATAAAAGGATATTTTGATGAGCGAGTCAGATAGTGAACCTGAGAACAAACTAACCCATTTCAACCAACAGGGTGAAGCGCATATGGTTGATATTGGCAATAAAGATAATACAAAGCGTATTGCCGTCACTGAAGGCCGCATTTTGATGAAAGCCGAGACATTGCAACATATCTTAGAGGGCAATAATAAAAAGGGTGATGTTCTAGGAATTGCACGTATTGCTGGAATTATGGGCGCGAAGAAAACACCTGACCTTATCCCATTGTGTCATCCACTTTCATTGACTCATGTCGATATCAGCCTTGAAACACAACATGAGCCTCCTGCTATTTACTGTAAAACTGAAGTAGCAACCAGTGGGAAAACAGGCGTGGAGATGGAAGCTTTGAATGCCACACAAGTCGCACTACTGACTATTTATGATATGTGCAAAGCAGTCGATAAAGGAATGATTATTGATGGCGTTAGATTGCTTAAAAAGACTGGCGGGAAATCTGGAGTTTGGGAAGCTGATTCTTAATAACAATTGAATAAAAACCCTCTAGCCGAGGCGCATCCGAGACAACGTTGGAACGCAGTGACGACGGCCCGAAGGGTAAGGTTTTGCAAAAACCGCATAAAAGGTGGGGGGTGTCTTTATAATTCAACTAAAATAGGCAAAAAAAGACCCATAACTGTTATAATCGAACCTCATAACGCTGCGTGTTTGTATAAATCAGCGAAGATTGGTGATAATAATCCGCATTCGGTTAAAGGGAAATTATCAACGATCATGGCAGGACTTGCTTGTGGCAAACCTAGCATAATTGCTTGGGATCTTTTAAGAGATTACTCCGATGTTTTTATTTCGTGCTCAGACGATATTGCCGCTAAAGGTATGAGAATTTATGGTAATCCGCTACTCGGCGACCCTCAAATAATTTCAGGAGAATCAGGGGCAGTAAGTTTAGGATTATTGGCAGAAATACTTCAAAATAACAG
>RCNF010002299.1_pt1 | contig 10231 bp, 7 predicted proteins | sample 2041311 | NCBI WGS metagenome assembly RCNF01 (sample SAMN09708228, study PRJNA481090) | Marine sediment metagenome, whole genome shotgun sequencing project. | biome: marine sediment; feature: ocean; material: sediment; isolation source: Sewage treatment plant 2 marine sediment (STP2) ... | reverse complement strand
ATTGAAAATGGGAAAAAAAGGTTTTCTAATAAACTCTTCTTTTTTTCATAAGGAAGATGATAAAAAAGCGATATATTTTTTGCAACCAGATGTCTTAATGGATGACGATACAACCATTTTCGGCAGAAGAATTTTGCAACAATCATTATGGTATGACATTCTAGAGAGAAAAATAACTACCAAATTTGGTTATAAAATTGAGGAAACTCTTGATAGAAGGGCAAAAGGGAGAGGGCGTTCCTTTTTCTATGGAAGAAAATATTCGTGTTGAGTACCGGGTAAGTGGTTATACTGTTACAGAACTTGTGAACGTCTACGGGCTCTCTACCGTCGGAGCATATCTTATGCTATCGGAGATAGCCCATGATGAAAAATAAATTATTATTCCCCAAATCTTGTCCGTTGACAGTTTCAAAGGTTTCATCGTAACCAATTTCAAAATCGAAACGTGCCTTGTTCAGGTAGCGATAGTCCATTTTGAGTGCAGCGCGAAGCTTATCCTGAGAACGGTCATCGCTGAATTTACGGTTGTCATATTGCAGGCGAGGGTTGATACGCCAGCTTCTGGTGATGGGGAATCTCGTATTGGCAATTAAGGAAATAGTGTTTGAAAAATCTGTATTGTTGTAACGTATGCCTAGAACAACGGTATCGTGTTTTAGTAAAAGGCTGTTACCTACCAGTTGTGTATTAAGAAAATAATTTGATGTGCTCTCGGTGGCCGGTATGTCTTCTGAAGCAACCCTATCGTCGACCTGATAAAGCGTAATGTCAGCGGAAGCCTGATATTTTTCACTTATCGGCTGTGTGCCGCCAACGGTTATTGAATGGCTGTTTGCGGTTCGGTCTCGTGCAAGCTGGTATATCTGCTCGACATTTAATGTCTTTTTAAGTTCTTCTATGGTTCTTTCAGGCCTGCCTATCAATGCATTACTGGTTTCCAGTAACGGCGTTTTGCGCATGAAGGCGTTCAAGTAGGCAGTGCGTCCATGAGCAAGCAGGAAGTTGGCATTTAATTGCAGGATATTCAGTTCTTTGTAAAACGTGTCATAGTCAACAATGCCGAATATTGATTTTGTTTTATCGTAATAGCGCACTTCAGTCCCGGCCCTGGTGCTATCTTGCAGGCCGTCAACTTTCTGATCGAAATAAAACAGGTTCATATCCCAGTGATTGAGGAAGGTGCCGGTTTCAAAGGTGAAGCCGTAAAAGGTTTTGTCTTTATTGATTGAGGTTTTGTTATCAACATCTACCGGTAAACCACCAAGAAAGGACAATCGCATATCTGGATTAATCTGGTAACCTGCGGATACTCCGTCAAAGCGTTTATGTATGCCGCCTATTCGTAATAATTGACGACCGAATCTGCCGGAGGTGCCCGTTTTTCTGTAACTCAATTCGTAATAGGTTTCGATAAAGCGGAACTCGCTGGAGTCGTCATCATCAATGAAGTCATAAGCATGGTCAGCTGTAAGCTGGTAACGCTGATCAAATCTGTTTGTCTTTTGTAGTGTTGTCACCTCAAGAAACGTGTTGAGTTGTGACAATGTTGTTATTGTGCCGATGTCATCAGTTGTCGTTTTATTATTAAGATAGAATTGTGACAGGCTGCCGTATGTGCTTACTTCATTTATCTCTTCGGCTTCTGTAACCTCGTGTATTTTTTTTCTGGGCGCACTGCTGGCAGTGAGCAATCCAGCAAGACGCTGGCTGACTCTGCTGGCACCATCAGAGTCCGGATACAGCTTCAGGTATTTTTCATAAGTAGCAACAGCATGAGCTTGCTGCCCGTTACGCTGTCTTGCCAGGCCGAGCAGCTCGAGTGCTTCCTGGGAATATTTGTGCTTGTTGGCCTGGGTGAGTGCGGTTAGGTAACGAATGGCGCTTGCATAGTTTTTATTTCTGAAATCTGTTTTGGCTCTTTGCATTAAGTTGCCAAATTGCTTTTCTGACTGTGCAGAGGCTATTGCTACTGCTACTTCAGGCGGTACTGATACAGTGCTTTTTTTGGCTTCGCTTCTAATAGTTGATTTACTACTTTTCTCGGAAACTTTAATAATCCATGCACCAGGATAGATTTTAAGTATTTTTTTCTGCATTGAAGCAGCCTGTTTATGGCTATCAAAATAACCCAGGCATAATCTTTCCCATGCTTTACCTTTTACCGTTGTCTGCTCGACAAAAAAAGTTTTACCATTAAATATCGAATGTTTTTTGGCTTCCCATTTTAAATTTGTACCAGGTGATGATACCACCACGATGGCGTAGCGGGTGTTTTTAGCAGCCGCTTCAGACGTTGCTGGCATCAGTAAAAGACACAGAAACATGCACAGGAATATGTGCAGTAATGGTACAGCAGAATAAATTGGCTTAAGGGTAAGTTGGCGCAACATAGCAGATGGCGTCGAAGACGAGTTAATTACTTTGTTAAGTTTTGTTATGGTAGCGGTGGCGGTATTATCGCCGGAAGCCACGAAAGTTCTGTATGGCAATAGCCGCATTCATCAGTAGTGTCCATATGATCCGGGGGTTTACCCGTTGCTATGACGCCATTATGGCAGCTGGTGCAGGCTCCGCTTACATTTGAATGATCAAAAAAAGCACCAAGCCAGGTAATGGTACTGAAATGACAAAAATCGCATGGGGCGGTAGTCAATATGTGATCGGCATTTTTGCCCGTGGCAATCACCCCATTATGGCATGACTCACAGGTACCTATAACGTGAGTATGATCAACTCTGGCGACACGATCGAAAGTGATAGTATTATGGCAGTCCTCGCATATTTCTGTGGTAGTAATGTGTGAAGGTGATTTACCGATTGCAATGCTATTATTGTGGCAGTTTTGACAGTCACCCAGAACATCCGAGTGGTCATATCTGGCACCTAACCATGAATATACTGTGTGGCAATCATCGCAGAGATTACTGCTGATAACATGTTGTGGGTGTTTACCGGCTGCGCGGCTACCATCATGGCATTGCCAGCAATTCAGCGGTGTGCCTTTAAACTGGCCGAATAGGTGACAACTGGAGCAGTCAACGAACTCGTGTTTGCCTGTTAACGGAAAACCGGTTGTAAAGTGATCGAATCCACTGTCGTCAGGTTCAGCTGCTTGAATCGAAAAGCTTAGCGAAAAACTAACAAGCAGTAATATTGGAACGAGTATCAGGTGGACAGTTTTCATATATGTGGTCAGGTTCTATTTATTATTAGTGTAAGGCTCGTGATAACAAGCACGTACGCCTGGATATAAAGGTTCCAGACTTTTGTGTTATTTTTGAGCAATTACAAGCCTGATTTAGCTTGGGTTTGGGTTCCACGATCGTGGTCTGCACGCATTACATTAGCAAAATGTATAACTGTACAGACCCTAACTATAACTATGGAATATCAAAAAATCTACTATATTATCGAATAATGTTAATGTCTTTAAAGCTTTTTGTGCCGTGACAATCGCCACAATGTCGTCCAAATTGGCGATTGTGCTTATCATCACTACGGTGGCAGGATATACAGTCTTTTGATGCTTTTAGTTTTCCTTTTGAGTCAGTCTGGTGGCAGTTGTAACAACCGAGCTCCTTATGCGCACCTTCAATTTTGAAATCAGTGTCTTTGTCATGATCAAACAGCCATGTTTCCCATGAGTTCGGGTTGTGGCAGGTTTCGCAGTCAGTGCCCAGTCTGGTTTTATGAACGTCATCATCTGCATGGCAATGATTGCAGTCCGACTTGGTGTCACCATATACGGCAGAAAGGTGGCATTCTTCGCATTGTGCAACTGCGTGCATGCCGATGAGTGGAAAGCTGGTTAGATCATGATCGAATAATACGTCGCTGTTCCAGCCTTCTTCATTATGGCAGCTGTCGCACCTGTCTCCCTGTTTGCCTTTGTGAACATCATCAATTTTGTGGCAGTCAATGCAGCTGCTAACTGTTTTTTTCTTTTTGCCGGTTTTGTCCTTGTAAAGATTGCCTTTGTGACACTGGGCACAGGTTACTTTTTTGTGTTTGCCCTGTAACGGAAAATCGGTTTTTTTGTCGTGATCAAATTTCTGTTTCTGCCATGATTCTGATATGTGGCAAGTCTTGCATTCTTTACCGTATTGTCCTTTATGGCTGTCGTCATTTTTATGGCAACCGTAACATTCTTTTGGCAGTTTTTTTCTGGATTTTTCGTCTTTTAAATCACCCGACGTGTGACAGCTGTTGCAAGCTGCTTTTTTGTGTTTTCCATATAGTGGAAAGTCGGTTTTTTTATTGTGATCGAAATGAATATCGTCCCACTTTTTTGGATTGTGACAGCTCTCACACTTCTTGCCAAAGTCGCCGCGGTGTGCATCGTTAATCTGGTGGCAGTCAAAGCAGGTTTTTGGTGTGTCTTTGTATTTCTGGTTGATATGGCAGGCCGCGCAACTGGTGTCTTTATGGGTGCCTTTTAACGGAAAGTCTGTTTTATCGTGATCAAAACCTGTTTCTTTCCAGCTGGTTGATTTATGGCAATCGCCGCATTTTTTACCTAGTTTGCCTTCATGTCTGTCTACTTTTTTATGGCAGCTATAGCAGTCAGTTGGTGCCTCTGAATATTTTTTATCAGACTTATGGCATGCATCGCATGATGCTTTTGTGTGCGATCCTTTTAACAGAAAATCGGTCTTGCTATGATCAAATGTCGACGGGTCGAGTAATATTATCTTTGCGTTTCTTCCTATGTGCTCTGTATGGCAATGTTTGCAGTCGGTTTGTGCCGATTTGGGTAGACGTCCATGAAAGCCGGTTTTTTTATCTATATCATCAAGAATATTTTCGTGGTCGTGACACTTCACACAAAGTATCCCCTGTCCCTCCTTGTCGGAAGTGTCATGGCATTGTGTACATTCCTCTTCATATTTTTCATGTGCCTTGGTGACTTTTCCGGGCATGAGCAGAGATTCCAGGGACTCTGCATTACTGAAAGTTGAAACCGTTAGCAGGCATAAAAACAAAGTAAGTCGAACGATTACCAGAGTAAATTGATGCATATGTAAATTTAGATGTTTGTGGCCAGTGCTTGTCCAAGTATAGAAGCCGTTTTGAGGGAACGCTGTTTTTGAGACAGATTTATTCATAATTTGAGGCGTATAGCATCGATTCTTATGAGGGATTCTGGACAAAATCTGTCTTTCCGCACGACCTGCACGAATGCAGGCCAACGCAGGATCAATTGCCGAGCAGGCTTTCTATTCTCGGGCCGCCTGTTAGTACAAATGTACTGCAAAAATGTGGACGACAGCTGTCATGATCATCATGAAAAATAGTGGCAGGTGAAGCATGTGCCAATTTGAGAAAAGCCGTTCGTATACTCTGAATGCTGCAACCCGCCTAAGCGCCAGCATATAGTGCTTTATTAAACCAGTGACAACCTTACTGTCTGGTACAGGACTGTCATCGCGGTGTTCCTGATAAATTTTATTTAGTAAACGCAGTACTTTTCTTTTTAAACGCGGCGTATTGACTGCCAGGTAAATAACATGCGAAAGACTTGTTGCCATACCGGTATAGGGGCGCAGTGCCATTTCCTCCATTTTATCCATGAGACTGCTTAGTTTCTCGTCTTTTGCATAAAACTTAAGTATTTCAGCGTGGTCATCTTCGGTTTTCTGTTTGAGCTCCTTAAATTTTATGCGTGTTCCGTAAAGACCATGATGTATCCTGGTATAAAAATAACGGCCCAGAATCCCGCTTCCGGCGGACAGTAACATGCTGGCCAGTGCAACCGTACTATTGGTAGAGCCTAGCTGGAAGTTGGCGTGAAACAGAATCATAGCAGGGCCAACAGTGCCAAGTAACATGTGAAAGCCAAACCAGTAACGTATCGGTATAAGACGGGTTAGTAACGTAACCCGCTTGCTGAGCGGGTAAAACAGTATGGCAAGCATCAGGCTGCCGCCAAGGATACCTAACAGGTAACCAGCACCGTCTTCAGCAGTCAGGTAATTATCATCACGCAGCGTCCAGCCATATAACAGTACAATAGCCGTACTGAGTAATAAAAGATTGCTACGTAGAAACTGAAATGGGGTGAATATTAGCCGTTGTATATACATGTTGAGGTCTTGAGCATTAAATAGTGTTACGAAGTAAAAATGGTTATTAGTTTTTTAGTAACATTTTAATGTGGCGAAATTCGAAGTATAAATTGATTTTAATCAAATTTCCACCACGAAAATATAACTAAATCTATAATCACTCACGCTTCAGACTCAAAAACAGTTCCATTATCTGCGTATTTGTTTATCATTTTTAGTCAGTATTATTCTAGAGTGTAGATGGAAATCGTAAACTTGTTTTTAAAAAAGATGAAATTTGCCAAACCTTTTCACTAATTTGATCGTGTAGAGTTATACTAAATTTAGTTAAAAATTTTACATCATTATTAAAAAACCATGAAATTTATCTGTTTAATACCTTCCCGGTTAATGCTGTTGCTGGGTAAAAGTCGCGTTAATGGGGGCAGCTATGTCTAATTTGATGTGGTTATACATTCTGCCATTACTTTTTTTCTGGTTTTATCGTCTCTGGAAACGTTCAAAAAGACACCGAAAAAATAAGGGTGTTTTTGAAGAGGCCGTTGCTACCGGTATGACCGACCCTGCATCGATACACCCGGTGATAGACCATGTACGTTGTCTGGGCTGTGCTACATGCGTCAGCGCCTGTCCGGAAAGAAGCAAAAATGTATTAGGTGTGATTGATGGTAAGGCGCATCTAGTTAATCCAACGCACTGCATTGGCCATGGTGCGTGTAAAACGGCATGTCCGTTTGATGCTATCGAGCTGGTTTTCGGTACGGAGAAACGGGGTGTTGATATTCCTCAGGTAGACGACAGCTTTCAGACTAATGTGCCAGGTATCTATATTGCGGGTGAGCTGGGCGGTATGGGTTTGATTCGTAACGCAGTTACTCAGGGTGTACAGGCTGTTGATTCTATTTGTAAGTTGAATAGCCAGAAACAGGATAAAGGTAATGGCGTGATCGACCTTGTTATTGTGGGTGCCGGACCTGCAGGTATAGGGGCGTCACTCGCAGCCAAAGATAAAAAACTGGATTTTGTGACACTGGAGCAGGACTCAATTGGCGGTACCGTGTCACACTATCCGCGTGGTAAAGTTGTTATGACGGCGCCGGTAGTGTTGCCAATTATTGGAAAAATGCACTTCAAAGAAACCACAAAGGAAGCGTTAATGGATTTCTGGGAACAAATTATAAGTAAAGCCGGACTTGAAATTAAAGATAGAGAGCGGGTTGAAAGCGTAGAAGCTGAAAACACAGGGTTTCATGTTAAAACCGGCACCGCTGAATATCATACCAGGGCCATTTTACTGGCGATTGGTCGACGTGGCACACCGCGTAAACTTGACGTTCCCGGTGAAGAACAGTCAAAAGTGGTGTACCGCCTGATTGACCCCGCGCAGTACAAAAATCAGCACGTTCTGGTTGTTGGGGGCGGTGATAGTGCGCTTGAAGCGGCAGTCAGTATTGCAGATGAGGAAGGTACCACAGTAGCAATCTCATATCGAAGTGAGGCTTTTTCGCGTGCCAAGGAAAAAAATCGTATTAAAATTGCCGACGCAGAGAAGAGCGGTCGTTTGCGCGTATTGATGAAATCGACAGTAAAACATATAGAACCCGATAAGGTAGTGATTAATACCGATGATGAAGAGATATGTATCGATAACGATGCAATTATTGTCTGTGCAGGTGGTATTTTACCGACTGGTTTTTTAAAGAGTCTTGGTATCGCCGTCGATACTAAATATGGTACTGCATAAATTCAAGCAATACTGAAGAAGTAATCCTGAAGAAACAATTCTGGTGAAATAATCGTGGTAAAACCGTTTTTAACAATTTTATGTATAACTTTTCTGCTGGTGTTCAATGCAGAAGCTGCCGTGACCGATAAAGCGACCCTGACAGACGCAAAAATGGCAATTCGCACGCAGAATTTTGACAAGGCGGTGAGTATTCTCAAGCCATTGGCTAAAAAAGGAGATAAGGAGGCGCAGTACCAGCTGGCAGTGATGTACGGTAATGGGCAAGGCACAGCGGTAGACCCGGCAAAGGCCGCAGAGTGGATGTTAAAGTCAGCCAGGCAGGGATACGAGCGAGCGCAGTATTCCATGGGAGTATTATACGAGGAAGGTACTGGAGTGAAAATCGATAGCTCAAAGGCTGTTTACTGGTACAGTGTTGCGAGTAAAAAAGGTCATAATAATGCCAAAAAGCGATTAAAGAAAATTCAGTCCGGTGATTCAGAGCCAGTACTAATCGATAATGCCCGCAATCCAGAAGAAGCGTTAGTGCATGCGGTTAGTACCGGTAATATCAAAGCAGCTGAACAATTACTGGCTAAGGGAGTGAGCGCAAATACTCGTAATAAGTTTCAGTGTCCGGTTCTTTTAGAAGCCGTCGCACAAAAAGATAGCGCCATGGTCAAGATGCTGATTAAACACGGTGCTGATGTTAATGCTGCTGATAAGTATAAAGACCGGCCATTACTGGTTGCAGCGTCAATAGGTGAAACAGCTCTGGTGCGTACTTTTATCGGGCAGGGTGCCAAGCTGAATAACAAAGATGCAAATGGTAATACCGCACTGATGCTAGCGGCTGCAAAGGGACATGATGCTGCTGTCACTGCTTTACTGGCAAAAAAAGCAGCGTTAAAAACAAAAAATCTCAATGGCGAAACAGCCATTATGTTAGCGGCTAAAGGCAAGCATAACTCAACAGTGAAGTTACTGAAAAAACATGGTGCCAGATTGCCTGTGGCAAAAAAAGAAGGGCTGACTGTTAATCAGAAACTGACGGTTCTCAATAACAGTACAACAGGAGTTTATAAAAACTGGAGTCCGTTAATGATAGCGGTGTGGCGTGGCCAGTTAGATGTCACTGTTGCATTATTAAAAAAAGGTGCTGATCCAGATCAGCTGGATCACGAAGGCCACACGCCGCTATCACGTGCTGCGCTACAGGGGCACGACAAAATTGTCAACCAGCTTATCAAAAGCAAAGCGAATGTTAATCGTACCGGCAAAAGTGGGAAAACGCCATTGATGTGGGCTTCCGAATATGGCAAAGAGAAAGTCGTAACAATATTGATTGCAGCTGGCGCTACGGTGAAGGCGGTAGATAAAGATCATCGTAGTGCGCTGTCGTTTGCTATCCAGAACAAACATGAAGTTATAAGTAATCAGTTACTGGATAATAAGGCACGCCCCGATAATTCATTATATAAAGGAAAAAATGATTTGATGCGGGCTGTTGCAACGATGTCATTAGCAACAGTAAAACGCCTGGTTGCTGCTGGTGCAAATATAACAATACAGGATGATTCAGGTCATGATGTTCTGTGGCATGCTATAGAATCAGCTAAAGCTACTACCGTTGACTACCTGATTAAAAATCATGGAAAATTAAACAGTAAAGATAAAAATGATGTAACACTGTTGCATCATGCAGCTGTGATGAACAATGCGAAAACCGTGTTACTACTGATTAACAAAGGACTGGCAATAGATGCCAAAGCAAAGGATGCTAATACACCGTTATTAATGGCAGCGAGTCGAGGGCACACCGAGACAGTCAGGGTTTTAGTTGCCAAAGGTGCGAATGTAAACATTAAGAATAATATCGGCAACACCGCTTTGATTCTTTCAGTGATTGCAGATAACGTAGATGCAGTAAAACTGTTGCTGAAAGCCGGCGCTGATATTGATCTAAGAAATGATAAACGTGAACAGGCTGTTAGTCTTGCCGAGTTGAACAAGAACAAAACAATTGCTGAATTATTAAAAAAACACAAGGAAGAAAACAAACTGTTTGGTATATTTTAGAGAATAACCAGGCATCTAAGGACAGCTTGTTATTAACGATATAATTGAAGTACAGAGAATAATACAGAGTTATTCATGTTCACACGTACTACTCCGAATATAATACGCAGTAACTTAAACCCTGGCTGACTATTTTTGATAATATTAAGGCTCGTCATACAGAAGTCGCAGTTATGGGGAGAAGTTTAGGAACAGGCGTTGCGATGCATTTAGCCGCAAATCGTGCGGTTGGTAAAATAGTATTAATTACGCCTTTACAGTATTCAAAGTAAGACTGCTCTGCTATTTACTATCTTACTGCCATATGTATAAAATACGAATACTTTGAAATACTTACTTATAATTTTTACAATTATTT
>RCNF010002296.1_pt1 | contig 10235 bp, 9 predicted proteins | sample 2041311 | NCBI WGS metagenome assembly RCNF01 (sample SAMN09708228, study PRJNA481090) | Marine sediment metagenome, whole genome shotgun sequencing project. | biome: marine sediment; feature: ocean; material: sediment; isolation source: Sewage treatment plant 2 marine sediment (STP2) ... | reverse complement strand
GTTATAGTCTTTTTAAACTCCGGGGAATTTATTCCTTAATTAAAATTATTAGCTTTGCATTAAAGGGAAGGATTAATTTAGAAAATGAGCTTGTGTTTGGATTTTCTAAATCTATAATTGACCAATTAGAAGGGGCAAACTATTTGCTTGTAGGAGTGGTTACTATAGGAAGTTTATTAGAAAAAAAAGTTTCTGAATTATTCTCTCAAGGAGAATATCCTCGGGCATTAGCTTTAGATGCAGTAGGGACTGTGGCAGTCGAGGACTTTAGCCGGAGAGTTAGAAAATTAGCCCATCAAGAAGAAAAAGAACAGGGCTTTAAAACAAGTAGGCATTTCTCTCCCGGTTATGGTGGTTGGGAAGTATCCCAACAAGACATTATCTTTAAAAGTATTCCCGCTGATAGTATCGGAGTAATACTAACTAAAAGTTGCATGATGTTACCCCAAAAGTCATTATCCTGGGTAATTGGAGTTGGCAAAGAAATATTTACTCCTTCTGAGGAAGACAATAACTGCAGAAACTGTCAGTCTAAATACTGTAATTATAAATTTTAAATTTCGTTAAATAAGGAGGAATTAATGGGAAAAACAATTGTAGAGAAGATACTCTCAGCTCATACAGATACAAATAATTTTAGGATAGGAGATATAATTAAAGCTCGGGTTGATTTTACTTTTGCCAATGATATCACTGCTCCCATAGCACTAAAATATTTTAAAGAAAGTGGTGCCAGGCAAGTATTTGACAAAAAGAGGGTCGGTTTAATCCCCGATCATTTTGCTCCCAATAAAGATATAAAGTCTGCCGAACAGTGTAAGTTATTAAAAGAATTTGCTCAGGAATATGAAATAGAGCATTATTTTGAAATAGGAAAGATGGGGATAGAACATGCCCTTCTGCCGGAAAAGGGATTAGTTCTTCCTGGAGACGTGGTAGTAGGAGCAGATTCTCATACTGATACTTCCGGAGCATTGGGTGCTTTTGCTATCGGGGTGGGTAGTACCGATTTTGCTGCTGTTATAGCTCTTGGTGAGATCTGGCTTAAAGTGCCACCCACTATTAAATTTATCTATTCCGGAAAATTAAATAAATGGGTCAGCGGAAAAGACCTGATTCTGTACACTATTTCCAAGATTGGGGTAGATGGAGCAAATTATAAGGTGATGGAATTTAGCGGGGAAGTAATTAAAGGTCTTTCTATGGATAATCGCTTTACTATATGTAACATGGCTATTGAAGCAGGAGCAAAAACCGGCATTATTGAACCGGATGAGATTACTTTGAAATATTTAAAAGGGCGGGCCAAAAGACCTTATCAAATTTACAAAAGTGATATAGATGCCCATTATGAAAAGATTATAGAGATTGATGTTAGTAAAATTGAGCCCCAGGTGGCTTTCCCTCATCTACCGGAGAATGCTAAACCGATTAGTAAAGCAAAAGGGATTAAAATTGATCAGTCAATTATCGGTTCCTGTACCAACGGCAGAATAGAGGATTTGCGTATAGCTGCTGAAATCCTAAAAGGAAAGCAGGTTCATCCTGAAGTCAGATTAATTATTATCCCGGCTACTCAAGATGTTTATCTGCAGGCTATTCGAGAAGGTTTAGTCGATATCTTTATTACTGCGGGGGGAGTAGTAAGTACCCCTACTTGTGGTCCCTGTTTGGGTGGTTATATGGGTATTTTGGCTAAGGGAGAAAAAACTATTTCTACAACAAACAGGAATTTTGTAGGAAGGATGGGGCACCCCGAAAGCGAAATATACCTGGCTAGTCCTGCCCTTGCTGCCGCTTCTGCCATTTTAGGCAGAATAGCCAGTCCTGAGGAGGTGAAATAGAATGATAATTAAAGGAAAAGCTTGGAAATTTAAAGATAATATTGATACCGATGTCATTATCCCTGCTCGTTATCTTAATACCTCTGATCCCAAAGAATTAGCTTTGCATTGTATGGAAGATTATGATTCTGAATTTGTTAAAAAGATGAATCAGGGAGATATTATAGTAGCGGGTAGAAACTTTGGCTGTGGGAGCTCTCGTGAACATGCTCCCATTGCCCTAAAAGCAGCAGGAATATCTTGTATTATTGCCCCATCTTTTGGCCGTATTTTTTTCAGGAATGCCATAAACATTGGCCTTCCTATCTATGAATCCGAAGAAGTGGTAGACCAGTGTTCTCCAGGGAATATATTAGAGGTGGATACCGTACAGGGAGTAATAAAAAATCTAAGTAAAGATAAAGTTTATAAAACTAATCTTCTTCCTGAATTTATTCAAAAAGTAATTTCAGTAGGGGGTTTAAGAGAATATGTTAAAGAAGAATTAAAAAGGAGAGAAAAGAATGTATAATATAGCTTTAATTCCCGGTGACGGAATAGGACCAGAAATAATTAGAGAAGGTAAAAAGGTAATAGATGCTGCTTCTTATAGTTATGGAATAAAAATTAATTGGACCGAATATCCCTTTGGAGCCGAACATTATCTTAAAACCGGGGAATTACTTCCCGATTCAGCTTTAAAAGAAATGGAAGCTATGGATGCTATCTATCTCGGAGCTGTCGGTGATCCCCGAGTAAAGCCTGGTATTTTAGAAAAAGAAATATTACTTAAGGCTAGATTTTATTTTGATCAGTATATCAATTTACGTCCTATTAAGTTATATAAAGGGGTCCCCTGCCCTTTAAAAGATAAGAAACCGGAAGATATTAATTTTTATGTGGTGAGGGAGAATACCGAAGATTTCTATGTAGGAATCGGGGGACGATTTAAAGGAGTAGAGCAAGAAGATAATTTAGAAGTCTTAAGAAAACTGTATAAGACTAAAATTAAGGTGAATTTTAACTTAGAACAAGAAGAAGAGTTGGCTTATCAGATTGGCTTAATTAGTAGACCGGGAACTCAGAGAGTGATTAAATATGCCTTTGAGTTGGCCAAGAAAAAAGGGATGAATCGAGTAACTTCAGTAGACAAGGCTAATGTATTGACTAATATCTATGGATTATGGAGAGATGTTTTTAAAGAAATATCTACTCAATATCCTGATATAGAAACAGAATTTTCCTTTGTAGATGCGATTACTATGTGGTTTGTAAGAAAACCTGAGTGGTTTAAAGTAGTAGTTACCCCTAATATGTTTGGAGACATCATTACCGATTTAGGAGCAATGATTCAAGGTGGTTTAGGAATAGCCGCCGGAGGAAATATAAACCCTGAAGGTGTTTCCATGTTTGAGCCCATCCATGGTTCTGCCCCCAAATATAAAGGTAAGTCTATCGCTAATCCTGTTGCTACTATACTTGCCGGGGCTATGATGTTAGATTGTTTGGGAGAGACCAAGGCTGCTCAAGCCATGGAGAGCGCGGTAGAAAAAGTGTTAAGCGAAGGAAAAGTAAGATCCCGTGATTTGGGAGGAGATTCTTCTACTATCGAAGTAGGTGATGAGGTAGTAAGAAAACTCAAAGAAATAAATATTAAATGATTTTAAATGTTATTTATTAATTACACTATATTAATTTTAAGTTTTTAATTTTGTTTTTTAATCATATAAATAGGGGAGAGTCAGACAAGTTGATTCTTCCCTATTTGTATTTTCATATCTTTTTTGTTACTCTTTCTCTTTATCTCTATGCAATACGCAACGCGATATACGAAATACGAATATATTGTTGACAATATACAGTCGACAAGATAAAATACCATTAAGAATAGCTAAACCTTTAAAGAGAAGGGGAGAATTATGAAAGAATGTTTTGAAAATTTAGGAAACTACTTATCCCTCAAAGATAGAGTCTACCAGAATATAAAATTTCAGATTATAATAGGCGTTTTAAAGCCGGGTACACGTTTACCGGAGGAAGAATTATCAAAGGCCATGAATATTAGTAGGGCTCCCATCAGGGAAGCTTTTAACCGATTAGAAAAAGAAGGATTTGTGACGGTCATTCCCCGAAAAGGTGCAGCAGTCTCTAAAGTTACTGCTCAAGCAATAGAAGATCTCTTTGAAATTAGAGAAACTCTAGAATCATTAGCAGTTAAAAAGTCTAAAGGGAAAATATCCATAGAAGAATTAGAAGAAGTAGGAAATGGCTTTAAAAAATTTATAAACAAATCTACAAACACAGAAAATTGTATCCAGTATTTAAGCCTGGATAAAAAATTTCATGATCTTCTTAGTCAAAATTGTGGCAATAAAAAGCTTATTGATTTATTAGCTAACCTTCAAGAACAGATCCATTGGTTGAGGAATATCTCTCTCAAAAGGATTACTTTCGCTGGTTCAGTAGGGGAACATTTGGAAATTATTGAAGCTTTACAAAAGAAAGATGAAAAACTCATTCTTAAGGCCCTACTTCAACATTTAGAAAGAGCTAAAAGATCTTCCCTCGAGGCGATAACTATCTGTGATATTAGTGCTGAATAATTAAAGACACGGTAAGTGTTTATGTATTTTGTTTTTAAAGGGAAAAAATAAAGTGAAAATAACAAACAATCATTATGATGTAGTAATAATCGGTGGTGGCGTAGTGGGTTGTGCTATTGCCCGGGAACTATCCAGATATAAAACCAGTATTGCAGTATTGGAAAAAGAAGATGATGTCGGCTGGGGGATAAGCTGCCGAAACAGCGGAGTAGTTCATGCCGGTTTTAATAATAGGCCTGGTACTTTAATGGCACAATTTTGTGTAGAAGGAAATAAGTCTTTTGCCAAACTTTGTCATGAGCTTGATGTTCCCTATAAAAAAATAGGGAAATTAGTAGTTGCCAAGAAAAAAGAAGAAATTAAAGAATTACAAAAATTAAAGCATCAAGGTGATACAAACGGAGTAGAGAATCTTCAAATTATTGATCTTAATGAAATGAAAAGGATAGAGCCTAACATAGAAGGAATTGCTGCTCTTTATTCTCCTGAAACCGCCATTACTTCCCCTTACCTCTTAACTATTGCTCTGGCTGAAAATGCCCTAGACAATGGTGTTAAATTCTTTCTTAATACAAAAGTAAAAAACATTTCCAACTTTAATAGTTCTGGATTTAAAATTATTACTAATCGTGGGGAATTTATTTCTTCTTATGTAATCAATAGTGCAGGACTCTATGCTGATAAAATTGCCCGAATGGCAGGAACAAAAAAATATTATCTCTATCCCTGCCGGGGAGAATACCATATATTAGATAAAAATGTCTCCTGGTTAATAAATCACCTAATTTATCCTGTCCCTCAAACTGGAGCTGGGGGCTTGGGAGTTCATCTGACTCCTACCATTGATGGAAATATCATGATCGGTCCAAGTAATGAATATATCAAAAGAAAAGATAATTTTTCTACTACTTCTCAAATAATGAAAATACTTTCTACGGAAGCTCAAAAATTATTACCTTTAATTTCGCCCGGATATATCATCCGCAGTTATTCCGGTCTCCGAGCCAAGCAAGCCCCTTCTTCTGAAGGAGGATTTTGGGATTTCGTAATAGGGGAAAGCGCCACAGTTAATAATTTTATCAATCTAATTGGCATCGAATCCCCCGGTTTGACCGCTGTCCAGCCGATTGCTAAAAGAGTAATCGAAATTATTAATATAAAAGAAAGATTAAATTCTAATCCGAACTTTAATCCCTTAAGAAAGGGAATTCTAAGGTTTGAAGAGCAGGATGAAGAGACTAAGAAAGCCTTAATTAAACAAGACCCAAATTATGGAGAAATAGTCTGTCGTTGTGAAAAAGTTACCAAAAAAGAAATATTAGAAGCAATTAATAACCCTTTGGGGGCAAGAAGTCTGATTTCTATTAAATACCGTAGTCGTGCTATGATGGGCCGATGCCAGGGAGGGTATTGTCAGACCAGAATTATGGAAATATTAAGAGAATCTTTTAAACTTAGTCCCCAGGAAATTACTTTAAAAGGAAATAATTCTTATCTGTTAACCGGGTATAGAAGTAATAAGGAAAATGACCTATGCAAGAAAAAGAAGTTATTATCATCGGCGGAGGAGCTGCTGGTTTAGCCGCAGCAGTTGCCTGCAAGCAAAAAGGGATAGAAGATATTCTAATAATCGAACGGGGAGCCTATTTAGGAGGTATCTTAAATCAGTGTATCCACGACGGATTTGGTTTGGAAAAGTTTCATACCTCCCTGTCTGGTCCGGAATATGCCCAAAGATATATTGACCAGGTGAAAGAGAAAGAGATTCCTTTTTTATTAAATAGTATGGTAGTAAGTTTATCTCCTCGAAAAGAAGTAATAGTAATAAATGATAAAGGATTACAGCATTATCGAGCTAAGGTAATTATTTTGGCTATGGGCTGTCGTGAGCGGACTCGGGGAGCTATCAGCATACCCGGAGCTCGGCCATCCGGTATCTATACTGCCGGAGTAGCTCAGGAATTAATTAATTTAAAGAATTATATGGTAGGACAAAAAATAGTAGTCTTAGGTTCTGGAGATGTAGGTCTGATTATGGCCCGCCGCCTAACCTTAGAAGGGGCAGAGGTAATTATAGTGGCAGAGAAACTTCCTTACAGTAGTGGCCTACCCCGAAACATTAATCAGTGTCTGTATGATTTTGATATACCACTTTTGTTAAGTCATACTGTAGTGGATATAGAGGGAAATGGGCGCTTATCAGGAGTTACTATTGCCCAATTAGGTAAAAGAGGAGGGATTATCCCTAACACCAGGAGAAAAATAGCCTGTGATACTTTACTCCTTTCTGTAGGTTTAATTCCCGAAAATGAACTTTCTCGTGAAGCAGGTATAGTTTTGGATAACATAACCGGGGGGCCGCAAGTAGATGAGAGGGGTCAGACCAGCATCCCGGGTATCTTTGCCTGCGGTAATGTTCTGCAGGTTCACGATATCGTAGATAATGTATCTTTGGAAGCAGAATATATAGTGGAGGGAGTAGCAAGATACCTGGAAGGAAAGTTGATTAAAGAGCAGGAGATTAAGGTTGAATTAGGAGAGGGTTTAAGATACGTAGTTCCTCAAAAATTGATTAGTCGAAAAGATACCATCTTTTCTTTTCGAGTGAATCAACCCGGACGGAATAAGGTTTTAATCTTTGAAGAGGGTAGAAGATTAATTAAGAAAAAATCCTTCCTCCGGGTAAACCCGGCAGAGATGATCAGGGTAAAATTATCCTCTTCTGAATTAGAAGATGTAAAGAGATTAAAGGTGAGGTTGGTCTAATAATGCATAGAGAATTTATCTGCATAATTTGTCCTAATGGATGTCAAATATCAGTGGAATACGAAGGAACAAATATTAAAAATATTAAAGGGGATGAATGCCCTAAAGGAAAAGACTATGTAAAAAATGAAATTACTAATCCCTTAAGGGTGTTTACCGGTTCTGTTTTGGTAGAGAATGGAGATTTCTCTTTGGTAAGCGTAAAGACTCTCGTGCCTATTCCCAAAAAATATTTAAAGAAAATAGGGGAGATCACTCGTTGCGTTAAAATAAAAGCCCCTATTAAAATTGGTCAGATGGTAGCTTCAAATTTATTAGATAATAATATAGATTTAGTGGCTACCAGAAAGATTGAAAAGAAAAAATCTTTGTCGCCTTAATTAAGGCGTACTTACAAAATACTCTTAAAACAGATGATTGGAGAGGTAAGAAATTTTATTGAAAAATTGTTTGACTACTAAGAGCTTTTAATATATTATTAGAAAAATAAAAGTGACCCTTTTAAATTGGTTCAGAGAGACTAATAAGGGGAAAAAGAGAAAATTATATCCTCTTATTAGTCATTAATAAGAGGATATTTTTATTATATAAATAAATACATTTTCCTTTAACATCAGTCCAGCGAGGCTGATAAGGAACGGCTATTACCCCCCTTATCAGCCAGAATAGGTTGAAAGGGGTTTTTTATTTAAACATTTAAATATATTTGTAGCAGAAGAGGAGGTTTAAAGGAATGAGTATACAGGAAAAAATTGTGGTGATGAAAGAAAGTGAAATCAAAAGGACTCTGGTAAGAATTGCTCACGAGATAGTAGAAAAAAATAAGGGGGTAACAGATTTAGCCCTTATTGGAATAAGGACCAGAGGTGTTTTTTTGGCTAAAAGATTAGCCCAGGAGATTTTTAAGATAGAAAAAAAGGGAATCCCGGTAGGAACGTTAGATATAACTCTCTATCGGGATGATTTGTCTTTAGTTGCCCGCCAACCACTGGTGCTTAAAACTGAAATACCTTTCGATGTTTCGCAGAAAAAAATAGTATTGGTTGATGACGTTCTTTATACCGGAAGGACCATAAGGGCAGCCATGGATGCCATAGTGGATTTAGGAAGACCTCAAGTAATTCAGTTAGCTGTATTGATTGATAGAGGACATCGAGAGCTTCCTATTCGAGCAGATTTTATCGGTAAAAATATTCCTACCTCTAAAAAAGAGATAGTAAAAGTTAATTTAAAGGAAGTGGATGGGGAAGACAAAGTAGGAATAGTGAATAAGACATAAATTCGTATCGAGTATCGCGTATCGCGTGAAAAAAGAAAGAGAAAGTAAAGAAAAAGAAGCTAGAAGCCAGACTTATTGGTCAATTGGTGAATTAAAAAAAGAAGGTGAATGCGATTTTAAATATTAAAGTAAAAATTTTAACCAAAGAAGAAGTAGCCCCAAATATTTTCTTAATTAAATTGTTAGCTCCTTCTGTTACTCAAGATGTCCTCCCCGGACAATTTATCCATATTAAATGCAGTAAAGATAATTATCCTCTACTACGCCGTCCCTTAAGTATTCACCGAATAGATAAAGAAAAAGGAGAAATTTTTATTCTATTCCAGATCATGGGAGAGGGTACAAAATTATTAGCCGATAGAACTATTGGAGATGATTTAGATATAATGGGTCCTATCGGTAACGGTTTTAATATCTATCCGGAAAGTAAGAAGATTGTGATAATAGGAGGAGGAATAGGCGTTGCTCCATTACTGGCTTTATGCGAAGAATCTATAAGGCAAGGCAAAGAGGTGCGAGTCTTGATAGGTGCCTTAAAAAAAGAGTTGGTCATAGGAGAGGAAAGCTTTAAGATTCTAGGGGCAAAAGTAGAGGTTTCTACTGATGATGGAAGTTATCGGTATAAGGGTTTAGTTACTGATTTATTAGAAAGAATGATTAAAGAAGGATGGTTAGCAGATCAGATATTTGCTTGTGGGCCAAAACCTATGTTAAAAAAGATCAGTGAAATTGCTTTACAGGCAAATATTAATTACCAGGTATCTTTGGAAGAACGGATGGCTTGTGGGATAGGTGCCTGTTTGGGGTGTGTCTGCAAGATGAAAATTAAGGATAAAAGAGAATACAAAGTTAAATATGAATATAAGAGAGTCTGTGTAGATGGACCCGTCTTCGTAGGAAGTGAGGTGGTCTGGGATGATAGATAAACCTAATTTAGCAGTGGAAATAGCCGGAATAAAGTTAAAAAACCCGGTGATGACTGCCTCAGGGACTTTTGGTTATGGTGAAGAGTTTTCTCCATTCATTGATTTAGATAAGTTGGGAGCAATGGTATTAAAGGGGATTACTTTAAAACCAAAGATGGGGAATCCACCTCCCCGGGTTATAGAGACCCCTTCGGGGATGCTTAATTCTATCGGCTTACAGAATGTAGGAGTCGAAAGGTTAATTAAAGAAAAATTACCATATTTACAAAAATTCAATACCCCGGTGATTATAAATATTTCCGGGGATACTACAGAAGAATACATAAAATTAGCCAGAAGGCTGGGAGAAGTTTCCAAGGAGATGGGAGTTGCCGGTCTGGAGGTCAACATTTCTTGTCCCAATGTTAAAAAAGGAGGTATGGCCTGGGGAACAGATGCTAAAGCAACTTATAAAATAGTAAATAATATTCGGAAAACTACCCAGCTTCCTCTTATTGTAAAATTAACGCCTAATGTTACAAATATCAAAACAATGGCACAAGCTGCTGAAGAAGCAGGAGCAGATGCCTTATCTCTAATAAATACTTTAATAGGAATGGCAATAGATATTGATTCTCGCAAGCCTAAATTGGCTAATATCAGTGGCGGCCTGTCCGGTCCAGCGATAAAACCGGTAGCCCTTTGGTTGGTCTGGCAGGTATTTCAGACAGTAAACATCCCGATAATCGGGATAGGGGGAATAATAAAAGTTGAGGATGCCCTGGAATTTATCATTGCTGGAGCCCGAGCAATAGAGATAGGAACAGCAAATTTTGTAAATCCCAGGGTAACTATTGAA
>RCNF010002295.1_pt1 | contig 10236 bp, 11 predicted proteins | sample 2041311 | NCBI WGS metagenome assembly RCNF01 (sample SAMN09708228, study PRJNA481090) | Marine sediment metagenome, whole genome shotgun sequencing project. | biome: marine sediment; feature: ocean; material: sediment; isolation source: Sewage treatment plant 2 marine sediment (STP2) ... | reverse complement strand
AGGTTTTTAAATCTTTTTAAAGAAAATCTCACCCTTCGGGCCGTCGTCACTACGTTCCAACGTTGTCTTCGCTACGCTACGGCTCAGCTCTTCGAGGCAATTTCGTCTCACTCAACTGTTCTAATTCACTCCAGATGAATTAGTCGGCTAGGCACTTTTATATTCGACTGTTAAAATATGACTTTCGAGATAGTTTGAGCTAATTAGAGATAAATATTATGCTAGTAAAATTCAGCAGTACATCAGGCCAAAGTCTTTCTATGTTTGAAGGTCAAGCCGTAAAAATGCTTCGTGCGATGGATATGACTGGGAATATTCCGGGCGCTATAAACTCTGAAGATCTTCAAACTGCGCTTGATCACCTTGAAGAGACCATACAAAAAGAAGCTGAAGCTCAACACCCGGTAGTCATTAGCGATGATGTTTTTGATGATGAACGAAAAGCGATTGAGAACCAGGTCGTTAGCGCAAAAGCTCGGGCATTTCCGCTTATCGAGTTGTTAAAATTAGCCATCAAACAGCAAAAGAGCGTTATGTGGGAGTATGAATAGCAAGTAGCTTGGATAAGGAACGCCATCCGACATTTGTGCCAATCAAACAAGGTCTCAAACAAACAAGTCCATGACGGATGGCAGTGCACTCCAACGTTGTCTGCGCTGCGCTACGGAAAACACATAAATACTAGTTAATTTCATCCCAGGCGCTATCATCGAACGTCGACGATTCGCCTAGAGCGCATGCGAAAGTAATTGGGTGAAATTGGGTGAATAAATGAGTATAATGCAAGAATGTACATAAACCTACCCATAGACAACCATACGCTTAATCTTATCGCTGAGATTGATGAGTTCAAAGGTGCGTGGCTGGCTTTACAAAAAATCTCGCCTGACTCTCTAGCTTTAATGCGGCATGTGGCTACGATTGCGAGTGTTGGCTCATCTACACGAATTGAAGGGGTTAAATTAAGCGATACTGAAATTGAGGCACTCCTTTCAGGGCTTTCGACTGAGTCGTTTGCTTCTCGTGATGAGGAGGAAGTCGCGGGTTATGCTGAAACTGTCAATGTGGTGTTTGATGCCCATGAGTCACTGGCGTTTAGTGAAAATTATATATGCCAATTACACCAGATTTTATTGCAGTACAGCGTTAAGGATGTTCGTCATCGAGGGGAGTATAAGAAACACTCAAATCATGTTGAAGCTTTTGATGAACAAGGAAACTCGCTCGGTATTATTTTTGAAACGGCATCGGCTTTCGATACGCCTTTTAAAATACGTGAATTAGTCGAATGGACACAAAATGCATTAGCCGAAAAGTCTTTACACCCATTACTGGTAATTGCCGTGTTTGTGGTGAAGTTTTTAGCTATTCATCCATTTCAAGATGGCAATGGACGTTTATCACGTGTTTTGACTTTGTTGTTATTACTTCAAACAGGTTATGACTATGTGCCTTACAGCTCTATTGAACAGCTGATTGAAAACAATAAAGAAGGCTATTATCGTGCACTGCGCTTAACACAGAAAACCTTGGCAGATGAAAAGCCAGATTGGTCGCCATGGATACGTTTTTTTCTGGAAACTTTGCTTAAACAAAAGCAGCGCTTAGAGAGTCGTTTAGCACAAGAACAAATACTGATTGAGAGTGCGCTAACTAAACTAGAAGAACAGCTTATGAGTATTCTTAAAGATCGAGGACAAATCACCATAGCAGAGTTAGTAACACTCACAGGAGCAAGTCGTAACACCCTAAAATCTAGTTTGAAGAAGTTAGATAATTTACAGTTAATTCAATTGCACGGTAAAGGGCGTGGTGCATTTTATAGATTAGCTGTTAATAATTAATTGAGTGCTATTGGGTGAACAAATGGAGAATACGAATAAATTACTAGAGCGAGAAAGCGCCTTTACCCGTATCAGAAAACCATTTAACGGGCTTATTGAGACTTTCTACCAAGGAATGTAAGTATTTTGTCACCCCCCTACTTATAGGCAGTTTTCAGAAAAAGTGCCTGGATCATAGCTATCTAGGTATCGTTTAAGAACCTTAATAGCCATATCTTTCTCTCTTGCACGACCATCACGAATGGCATCAATCATCACTAATAGTTCATAGAGTCGGCCATCCCTTCTTGCGGCATGTGGTGCAGATTTATAGAGGGGTGAAAATGATAACCCCCTAACGAGTCCTTCTGGGTCTGGCCATACGGGTGGCGGCTCGTTATCTTTCACGAAGTGTTTGGATAAAGGCGGCGCTGCATAGCTGGTTGGCATGCCTCTGACCAATCCTGCTTTTTCGGGTTTAAATACGTATTGAATGCCATGAATTAAGAATTCTGACAAATTTCTGATGCTTGGCACAATGCCAAAATCACCTTCTAATGCTAGCCCTGCTTGCATTGCGCGTTTAACGGCGGCATGAACTTCTGACGAACTCATGCCTAAGTCTAGAGCTAATGAGTTATACGCCCATGAGTCACCGTTGAGGCTGACTAGCTTTAATAGAAATAAGATGTCTTGTGGTTTTAGTATCATGATTTTTCTTAGTTATTCTTAAGTTCTTTCAACTTTGTTTGCTATTCGCGATTTGCGAATAACGAACACTATACAATAAAATTACTATTTAGGCAAAATATGCCTCGCAAAGCAGAAATTCCAAACTCGTTTTTAGAAAATAAAAACGAGTTGTCATTCAAAAGGTGGGGGGTGTTTTTAAACCTTCAAATCCACTCTTAAATAATGTTTTAGTTAATCTGCTTTTCCAACAGTTTTCCTTCCCCACAAACGATGTAACAGCCAAGCTAACACTGAGCCAGCCATGGCATAGGCCATGTCTTTCTGGGCATCCCAGACATCTCCCTGAGTGACGGCCTCCAGACAGGCTTGTTGAGTATCTTCGCATAACACGGCCATGCTGATCCCCTCCAGGATTTCATACCAGGCACCGATACTGCTGATGAATAAAAATGCGATCAGGTAGCTTAACTTTCTGGAGATTCCCTGATGGTTAAAGATTTCAAAAAAGGCCACGAATACCATTAAACCGAACAGAAAATGTATCAGCTGGTCGTAGTAGTTTCGTTGCCAGCCGAACCACTCTGAAAACCAGTTAAAGTATGTCATGGTGTTGTAGGTCATATGTGCTCCGAACAGATGCAGGATGACAAACACGGTCAAGCTGAGGAAGGTCAAATTATTAAAATTGTATTGTCTATCGAGCCAAAGCACCAGCGGAAATAGTGTGACCACCAGAATGTTTTCCAGAACCCATATATTAAAATCAACCGGGTTGATAGCCAATATAATCCAGCTTAGAACGAATATGATTACCAGGGTTTTTTTAAATGATTTTTTATCTCTATTTTTGAATAGGTCATTAATTCGGTCTTTAATTCGGTCTTTAATCATAACGCTTCCAGATATTCGAAGTGTGTCGTAATAGCTACTCTTGGCAGTATATAGAGAAAACGATGGGTGTGATTTGGAGAACAGTAAACTTCCTGGTTGATAAGGCTGGGCTGTTTTTATAAAGATATGTTACTCTCATTTCTCGGGCCAGCTAAAGCTATTGTCCTGCTATCAGCTTCTAACGAAGGTTAGCAATGCCTGATAATCACCCCTATCAGCTTCTCTTAGTGCATTGATATACTGGCTTCGTACTTCGCCTTCTTTATCTATGCCTTTGCCTATTGAGGCTCTTCCCCAGGTAAACGCACTTTTTTCTAAATGCTTGATGAGCAGACCATCAGTCGCTAGTCGTGCATGACGACCATTGCCATTAGGGAATGGGTGAATAAAAAGCAGCTTATGATGGAACCTTGCAGCTATTTCATCGGCGTCATAGCTTGAATATTTTATCCATGTATCAACATCTTCACACAGGTTTCTGAGTTCAGGCGCTATCTGATAAGCATCTATCCCTATGTTTTTTGCAGTACTGCGAAAAGTACCTGCCCAACGCCAGACTTGCCCGAACATCTTGTTGTGTAATTTTCTTAAATTACCATCTTCGTTTATTTTGTTAATTCGAGCAGTACTTAGCCAGATTTGTGCTGCTACAATATTTGCTTGTTCTAGCTCATCTAATTGACCACGGTTTACAATATGGGTGGGAATGAGACCTTCCATTTCGTCGGGGTCTAGTGGTGTTGCCTCTGCTGAATATTCAAACATTTCTGTCATGCTTTTTTATCATCCCCTTTTTTAACATCCCAAAGCGTTCTACTGGATTTATTCATAAACTGATCGGTTAATGATTCTAGTAAATATTGATTTGCTGATTCTTTTACAGCTTGGTCTTCTAATAGCATTGAATGCATAACTTCATTGCGATACTGTCTAGCTTTTTTTAGTGCTTGAGTTTTTAGAGTGGCCTCTAGGCTATCGCGTGGTAATAGTGCGTACACAAACACACAGTCTAACGCTTCAGCCGTTCTACGCATTGTTTTGATGGTAACTGCACCAGAGATTTCATCTTGTTCGAGTCTTTGTATACGTGAAGTGGATAGCCCGAGCCGATTAGCTAACTGCCGACGACTCATGCTTAAACCATTACGAATCGAGCGCACCCATCCTTTAGCTGGTAAATTGATCTGTTTGAAATTTGATAGTGATTTTAAGTACTCCGAAAGTTGTCGGTTCGCTATGTTTTCCATGACTATTCTCTTGTATTTAACTACATATATGTATTAAACTAATTATATATTAATATATATATGTATTTTATTCAATATAATTTAACATATATAAATTGTATTTGGTCCTTCATGTGCTAACTTGCGTCAAACGCAACGACTACCCCAAGAAAGAAAGAATGGATCAGGATGAAGGTTGTTTGAGCGAACTCTTTGTAAAAGAAAGGAGCGAGTTCCCATCTGAACTTAAATCTATGATGTTGTGAAATGACGGCATTTTTTATTCGACTGCGTCTATGAAGTACGTCCTTGTACTTCACCTCTTCGAGGCAATTTCGTTTCACTCAACTGTTCTAATTCACTCCAGATGAATTAGTCGGCTGGTTACTTTGTTATTCGGCACGTCCATGTGCTTCCCCCTAACGGGGCTACTTGAAAATTTGTTCCTGACAAATTTTTGTTGATGTAGACAAGAAAGTAACTCGTAGCTTTCAGCTACGAAACCTAAAAACCATTTAATTTTAATCACAGGGAATTTGATCTCTCCTGCTTCGGCTGTTCTAATCTAAAAATTAAACAGATGAATCCCCTATTTAATACTTCCTATCATGCTACGAACACTTTTCATTCTTTTCACTTTTGCTTTGGTTGCCTTGGTTTCCAATGTGGCGGCTAAACCGGTAAATACGGATGATGCGTTCAATCGCATTAATACGATTAGAACAGCGGCCGGAATGGAGCCGATGACTTACTCTACCGCCTTATCCAGAGCGGCGCAGAGTCACGCCAGTTATCTTGCCAATAATATCGGCAAACGTTTTAATGGGGTTGATTTACACGCTGAAAGCAGTGCCTATCCGGGCTTTAGTGGTGTCGATGCGGGTGTGCGTTCGGCTAAAGCGGCTTACCCTTATCGGGATGTGAGGGAGAATATCAGTGTCGGTAGTAAAAATATTGCTGATTCAATTTCTGGTTTGATGTCTGCTATTTATCACCGTTTTACTTTCCTTGATTTTCTTGTCGATACTATTGGTTACGGCTCGGCTACGAATAAGCACGGGTTTAAAAGCTACGTTTATAATATGGGTCGCAAGGATATGGAAAGCACGTGTAGCCAGCGGCCACTGCAGGCACGGCCAAGTAAACCGGTTGATTGCCTGGGCACTAAGGTAAACGCTGACTATATCGAACGTGCCTGTAATAACTTACCGCAGGCTGCATTGTATGAGGAGGCTTTCTCCTTAAGTTGCCCTAATGGACGCTTGCTTAAAGCCAGTTATATGGATGCGATTTGTAGCAACCCGCCAGTCGACATTCTGTTTAGTGGTGAAGGTTCTTATTATGAAATTTGTCGCCCACGAATTCGTGTAAAAACAAGCTGGCTTAATGGTTTGTGTAGCGCCAATAACAGCCGCGCTTTGCATTCAGGTGAAAACCGTTTCTATAAAATCTGCGAGAACAACACGCGCGTGTATGCTAGTTGGTTTCAAAGTTTCTGTGATTCTGCAACGCCCAATGATCAAGCGCTGGATTCTGCCTTTTACCTGGAGCTGTGTAATTCTGATTTTAAGGTAAGTAGCCCCTTTAGTAAGGATCTGGATGCGCGCCAATATAATAAAAACCCTGACTTTGTGGTTTGGCCGCCAGTAAACGCCAACGAGGTGACCCCGGTATTTTACGATGAGACGCCTGACCCTTTGCCAGATATTGATGTGAGTGGTTATCCGCTTTCTTTGCAGTTTAATCCTGGTAAGGTGAAAGCGGCTAAAGTCAGCGCTTTTAAGCTTGAAAAGAAAAACAAAAACGGTAGCTGGACGCGCATAAAAGCAGTACGTGAGCTCAACCATAAAAGTGATCCAGAAAAATCTTTTACTAAACTTCAGTTTGCCTGGTTTCCGCTGCAAAGGCTGGATTGGAGTTCTACCTACCGAGCTTCGGTCGTTGCTAATATTAATGGTACGGATATTGATGGAGCGAAAACTGATCGAGCCAAAAAAAACATCAGATGGTTATTTAACACCACAGTCATTGATACGCCGCTGATAACAGTTCAGTCGTGGCAGAAGAAAGTGGCCGTACCGAATGACCAATGGTTTACTTTGTACCTTGTGCCGAGCAAAGCGGTGAGCCGCCCGATGCAACAAATTAAGCTGGGATGGCGAGGACCGGCAAAGGTTGTATCAGAAATTATTGATATGAATACTGTCAAACTGAAACTGCAAAATATCCAGTGCCAGCCAGTAACTTTGAAAATGGCACAGGGAAAGCAATTGATATTAACCAGCTGTGATCGGTCATGAGATGTTTTTTCATGTGGAATTATTGTTAAAACACACACCCCGACTTTTAGCCCCTTTTTATAGAAAAATTGCCTAACCGCAGCGCAGACAAAGTTGAAACGCAGTGGCGGTCGAAACAAGGGATGCAGGTTATATGGCCTTACAAAAGCCCCATAAAAGGTGTGGGTGCTTCGACTGCGCTCAGAAGAACTGTCTTTTCTAAATGATTTACTCGTTTTTACGTCCTAATAATTCAACCATCTTTTGCATTTTTTGATAATGACTGCCTTTCCAGTAAATATTTCCACAGTCTTCGCAGATATTAAACTCGTCGTAATATTTTTTCGTCGCATCTGATAAACGTGCTGCGATGGCCTGTTTTTCCACGGGATGTAATTTTCCATTACAGCGCATGCAACGGCTGAAGGGTTTCAGCTTTTTAAACAAGTCGTAATGGATGATTATTTCCCTGAGTTGTTGCTGTGGTTGTCGGCTGCGCACAAAATAGCCGTGCGTAAGGTGTTTGCGAAATAGCAATTGAAGATCGCAGGTGAGTAGGATGCGATGTTCTGCCACAGAAATTCTGGCGAGGGTCGGGTCGTCGTAGTCATTGCGATAAAGTGTGTCGAAACCCAGCATACGAAGGTAGCAGGCTAATTTTCCCAGATGTACATCAAGGACAAACTTACTCTCAAGCCATGGTTTCGGATGGCAATGTTTTAATGGTAGTGTTGAAAGTGTTTTGTGCTGTGATATCTGCGCAGAATCCAGTACTGGATAGACGCTGATGTCGTCGCCCTCTTTTACCAGATAATTAAAATCTACGGATTCACCATTGACGATAATCAGGTAGATTTCAACATGCGGCACACCGATTGACTCGATCAGGTCTTTGACTGAACGTGGTGCGTTTAATGCATAATTAATCCGGGTTTCACGCTGATCTACAGGCAGAAAATCATTTAACTGATGGTAAAAACGTAGATTTATCTGTTGTGTCATTTGCTGATGGTGATCATGGAAAGTATCTTTGTAATGCTTATAGTAAACATATGCAAGTGCAAGGTGGATGTTTATATGACGATTAGAGAGCATGCTAAAAGAGAGCATAACCCTAAAGGGACTTATTGTTAGACCTGCAAGGAGTGACATCAATATGGCGACTTCAGCCGTAAATTTACAACTGGATGGAAAAGAACTCACGATTACCCATCCGGACAAGCTCTACTGGCCTGATGAGGGGCTGACTAAAATCAGGATGATTGAGTATTATCGAGACATGGCACCGATCATATTGCCTTACCTTCGTGATCGCCCTGTGACGCTCCGCCTCTTTCCCAGAGGCATTAACAATGTTTCTTTTTATCGTCGTGACTTGCCAGATAATGCACCGGACTGGCTGCGTTATTGCGATTACATAACCGCGACTAACGCGCATAAGATTAAGCTTCCCTTGATTGATAATGCCGCTGGATTAATCTGGCTGGCGAATCTTGGCTGTATCGAATTGCATTTATGGGGCTCACGTCAGAACGACTTGCAGAACCCTGACTGGATGGTTTTTGATCTTGATCCTGGCGATAAAACACATTTTAGCGATGTGTTGCAAACAGCATTAGTCCTTAGGGAGTATTTAACAGACAAGGGTTTGCAAGGGTTTGCCAAAACGAGTGGTGGCAAGGCCTACATGTTTATGTGAGGTCGCCAGACATTGATAGCTTTGAAGCAGTACGAGCCTGGGTAAAAAAAGCGGCCACCAAACTTGCCGAAAAACACCCGGATCTGATTGCATTACCACGCAAAGGCACGCACAAGGGAAAACATGTCAGCATAGACTATGCACAAAACAGCATCGGACGGAATACGGTTGCGCCATATAGCCTGCGCGCCCGGCCTGGCGCCCCGGTTTCGATGCCTTTGACATGGGATGAAGTAGAGAAAGGAAAGATTAAAGCCGATGATTTTACGATGTTAACTGTCAGGGAACGTGTGCAGAAAATTGGAGATATTTTTCTGCCTGTGCTTGGCTAATCTGACTACTCAAAAATAAAACTCACCAAAATATCATCAAAGTAGATTCGCTAGAAAGGCTAACCGCGTAAAAAATAGCCGAGGCGTAGCCAACAACATTGGAACGCTGTAACGACCTTATCTACGTTACGCTTCGGCTTACCTTTTTATGTGACTAGCTCACGCCTCGATTTGGCTGTTTTCAAGAAACCCCATGATATATATCACAAGGCACTTCTCTCTAAATATGCTAAGTTGTATCTAACAATACACGTTTTGCTATCCATTGGAGAAAAGCATGCAACTAGTCAATATAAGTAAAATCAACTTTAGTGCCGCAGTAATCGCGGGGTGTGCCCTTCTGTTTAGCTTTGGTAGTGTTAACGCGCTGGATAAAAAAATTCAGCTTAAGCTCGGTGAAATGGAGTATTTAAGTAACTGTGGCAGCTGTCATGGCAATGATGCCAAAGGCGATGGCCCGGTTGCAGCCGCTCTTTCCATCAAGCCATCCGATCTGACCATGATCTCGAAACAATTCAGCGGTAAGTTTCCAGAAGAACACATCTACAAAGTGATCGACGGCAGAGAGATGATCAATCCACATGGCGATACAGATATGCCAGTTTGGGGTAACCGCTATATGTCTAAGGTGCGTAAGGCCGCTGATAGAATTGCGTATCCTCTTCACGAACAGGATGCCCAGGCGCTGGTTTTTGGTCGTATTACATCGCTGGTAGGATACCTGGAGTCGATCCAGGCTAAGTAATGGATCAGAAGCTAAAGGATGAACTCGTAGCTTTCAGCTACGAAACCTTTTAGAAATCTTATGATATATCTCACAAGGAATTCTCAGTAATTATGCTAGTGTGAATCTTGCGATACACGCTTACTATTTATTGGAGAAAATCTATGAAAACCATGCAACCACTCAATAAAAGTAAAATCAACTTTAGTGCTGCAGTAATAGCGGGGTGTGCCATTCTACTTAGCATTAGTAGCGTTGCTAGTGTTGATGCGCTGGATAAAAAAGCTCAGCTTAAGCTCGGCGAAATGGAGTATATGAGTAACTGTGGCAGCTGTCATGGAAGAGATGCCAAGGGCGGTGGTCCGGTCGCAGCCGTGCTTACTGTTAAACCATCCGATCTGACTATGATCTCGAAAAAATTCAACGGTACGTTTCCAGAAGAACACATCTACAAAATTATCGACGGCAGAGACGTTATCAAAGCACATGGCAATTCACTTATGCCAGTTTGGGGTCGTCGCTTTACGGTTATGGAGTACAAGGCCGCTGATGCAATTGCGTACCTTCCA
>RCNF010002290.1_pt1 | contig 10247 bp, 10 predicted proteins | sample 2041311 | NCBI WGS metagenome assembly RCNF01 (sample SAMN09708228, study PRJNA481090) | Marine sediment metagenome, whole genome shotgun sequencing project. | biome: marine sediment; feature: ocean; material: sediment; isolation source: Sewage treatment plant 2 marine sediment (STP2) ... | reverse complement strand
TAATTGTTGTGTTAATTGCTGCGCCCAAACTTGCTACTAGCAGAAACTTTATCAATGTTTCGCGGTGTCGTTTACGACTATTGAATGTTATGCGGTAGTTCAATACGTAATTAATCAAGGCGCCAACAATAAAACCGATGGTGCTGGCAAAAACAGGCTCTGTGTGCGTGACCTGTACAAGCAGAATCAAAGTAGCATAATGCCCAATTGTGCCAATAGCACCAAAACAGGCATAAAGTAAAAATTGTTGAGGTGTTTTCACTGGCAAATTCTTTTTAGCAAAAACTTATTACTGGTCGCTGTTAGTGTCTGGTTTATCTGCAGCATGTACACCGGGTAAATATTCATTAATAAAGTACAGTGGACGTTGCTTTGTTTCATTAAAAATCCGGCCAAGGTATTCACCCAGAATGCCAATAGCAACGAGTTGTATTCCACCTAACATCAGTATGATAACAATCAACGATGGGTAACCGGGAACCTCGTTTCCGTGAAGCAAGGTTTCAATCACCATATAAATGCCATATCCAAATGCACTTAAGGCGGTGATAGTGCCTATGTAGGTAGAAATTTTTAATGGTGCGATGGTAAATGAAGTAATGCCCTCAAGAGCAAAGTTCCACAAGCGCCAGTAGTTCCATTTGGATTTGCCGGCACGACGGGAATCACGTTTATAATGTACTGCTTTTTGTTTGAAACCTATCCAGGCAAACAAGCCTTTCATAAAACGATGATGCTCTTTAAATGTGTTTAAGGCGTTAACGGCGCGGCGGCTAAGGATGCGAAAATCACCGGTATCTACCGGTATAGAAAATTTACCTGCATGCTGAATAAAACGATGGAAAAAGTGGGCAGTGGTTTTCTTTAGAATAGATTCGCCATCACGCAGGGTGCGTTTGGCATAAACAACGTCGTAACCATTCTGCCATTCTTTAATCAGTTCAGGAATAATCTCGGGTGGGTCTTGCAGGTCCGCATCAATAACCACAACTGCATCACCTGCCGCTTTATGGAGGCCGGCTGTGAGAGCAATCTCCTTGCCAAAATTACGACTAAGATCTATCAGTGTAATACGTTTGTCCCCGGCTCTTAGACCATTAATAATATCCAGAGTGTTATCGGTGCTGCCGTCATTGATATAAACAATTTCAAGCTCAACGGGAAGACCTGACAGCGCTTTATCAACGGTTTTATGAAATGCCGTTAGCACTTCTGCTTCATTGTAGGCGGGAACAACTATAGATATTAACGGATGGTCAGCTTTCAAGTAAGTATATTTCTGATAATGGTTAGTGTAGTGAAATGTTACAGCAAAAATTGTTATTAAGGAAAAATTGATCTATTGATAAGTTTGTACTGATCAGAACTTCCTTAAGGCCGGATAGCGGACAATCTTTTGATACTGAAATTAAAAGTCTTTGAAAAGGCTGCCGGCTTAGTTAAAGATCCTGCTCTCCCATAACCTTATTACGACCTTTTTCCTTGGCAAGATATAATGCTTTATCTGCACGTTCAGCAATAGAATCAGCATTATCATGGCTTGTGACAACTGCCACACCGATTGATACGGTTATCTGTCCGAGTGATTTTTCCTGGTCATTACTATCCACCAGTTTAATACTTGATACTTTTTCAAGCAGGCTATTTCCCACAGAAATCGCACCGCCATAATTTGTTGACGGTAGTAAAACCGCAAACTCTTCGCCCCCATAACGTGCCAGCATGTCATTACCCTTGATATCTCCTTTCATTACACCGGCAACATATTTTAGAACTCTGTCGCCAATAGCATGTCCATGTGTATCGTTGAAGAGTTTAAAGTTGTCAATATCGATCATTAACAAGCAGAATATTTGTCCATCATCATGGTAGCTATCAAACAACTCGTCTATTCTTTGGTCAAAGGCACGCCGATTAGGGATGGTAGTAAGTTTATCTGTAAATGCTTCGGTATTAAGTGTTTGTAGATTGCCGCGAAGTGTATCTACTTCTTCACTCATGGATGCCAGCATGGACTCCATGACCTGATTAGATTCTAATGCTGAATCTGTAGCATCAATCAGGTTGGTGATTAGATCGGTGACAGTATTAATATCTGGATCTGCCTGTAATATATCGTTATATTGTTCCAGCGTGCTAGAAAAATTTTGTGTTCTCTTCCCCGTGTCATTTATTTTTTCAAACAATCTGGCTACCAGTTTTTGTAAATCTTGCTGGAACGATTTCAGTGACTTATCTGGAGACTGGTAAATATAGGTCTTGTGTAATTCGTGATTAACTTTACTGGTGAATTTTGTACCATGCTCTAGTAGTTCATCAATGGTTTTGTTTAATTCCGGGTTGCCACCCATGGTATATTTATACCAGACATGGTAATTCTCAGGCGTAAGAGGGATCTTAAGCTTACTCATTAACGGAATAGCTTCTCTGAGTAGATTAGCCGTTTTTTCGAGTTGTGTACTGTTACTACTAGTCATACTTTGTCTGTTCCAGTTACATTTGGTTACAATTCAATGTTTAGTTATATAGCATATTAACAAAAATAATAAAGATGACGGTGAATTAACCAAACATATTAATGGTGTAAGCTCACTCAGTACTGGTCGCCTTTTATTCACTAGCTCCGGGCATAAAAAGCCTTAAGCCTTAATAAGCATATCGACAGACAACAAAACAAACTGACTAGCCTTGCTCTGATAGTGCCCTATATGTTAACCGCTATCTGTCTGGCTGTTGTTCTGGTATTTGTTTTACTCGGCCAGTATTCGCATCCTTCTTCAGATGATTTTTGCATGGCGAGTGGTGTAAATGACCATGGTTTGGTCAACTATTTATGGCAGCATTACCTTGCATGGAGTGGGCGTTATACCGGTAATGCACTGTATGCAATATACCCGGTTATGTTCGGTTTATTTGCTGGTTATAAATTTATTCCGGCTGTTGTGCTGCTGGTTTTATTTTTGTCTACGGCATTTTTTCTGTCGACACTTTTCAGAGTCAGTATCTATGCTCGACCGGTATTGCTTTTTTCGCTGTGTTTTGTCAGTGTTTACTTACTGGGTATGACCAGTCCTGCCAGTAGCCTGTACTGGATGGCTGGTGTCTTAACCTATCAGTCAGCCAATATTCTTTTCTTCGTTATGCTTGGTTTAATGATTCAATTTGCCGATCGACAAAAGAACGCGAAGCCTTCTTTTAATTTATTTGTTGTTTTGCTGCTGGTGCTGGTATTTGCAATTGGTGCCAATGAGATCAGTATGCTTGCTGTAACCGGCCTGGCCTTATTGGGGTTTGTTGTCCATCTGCGCGCTGACTGGATAAAACTAAAGCCATGGCTTGTTATACTTGTGGTTTCACTGGTTTGTTTCAGTGTCGTTTATTTTTCTCCCGGTAATGTTATACGCGCTGCAGACTTTCCGCTAAGACATGATTTATCTCGTTCAATAATTGGTAGCCTGTCAGTCGGTTTGCAGATACTGTGGCTCTGGGCCAGCAACCCTGTGCTGATTGTATCGAGTTTTCTTGCGCCATTTGCCATTTCAAGTCTGTACCTGCTGTCAGCAAGATCATTCGCTGTTTCGAAAACAATGATCGTGGTACTGGTGATTGCTACATTTTCAATGCCGGTTTTTTTACAGTTTCCGGCATGGTGGGCCATGGGCGGATGGCCTCCGGCGCGCACGATAGATGCCATCTATTTTCTGTTTCTGGTCGGCTGGTACTCGAGTATTGGTGCTTTCACGGTATGTTGTCTGTGTCAGGGTAAATGGCAATCGATAATGCAGCCGTATAAGCCGGTTACGGTTATTGTTCTTTTGTTACTGACAGGATTGGTTACTGCCGCTGTTTTAAAGAGCAGAGCTTATCAACTTGCGAGAAGCGATCTATTTCATCTTGCCCAGCCTTACCATGACTATCTGAATGCACGGTATAAACAAATTGAACATGCAAAAACAAAGGGGCGTCGTTACCTGGTTGTTCCTGATTATCAGCAGGAATATCCGCGCACCATTTTCTTTAATGACATAATGCAAAATCCGAATCACTGGCGTAATGTCTGTTATGCCGATTATTTCGGGCTGGAAAAAATTAAAAGAAAAAGAGCAAAGATGTATAGGTCAAAATGAAATAATAAAATCACCGAGGTATCTCTGGTCTTCTCATTTGTCACCGCTCCCCTTTTTTCTTACAATTGAACAGTAAGCACTGTTGCTTCAGATGGTATAAGGAGATATGTTATGAAAGATGAATTTGCACCCCGTATTACGATTACGCTGCCACCGAACACTATGGTCACTCATCCGGTCGAATTGCCCGAGCTTGTTCATTTCGATGACCCGGCGACGACCGTATTCACCGATTTCACCAGGGAGCATCCAGTCACGATTAAACCTGATGTCAGCATCGACCATGCACTGGAACAGATGAAGTATTCGGGAATCTGCGTGTTGCTGGTTCTCGACGAGGACAATCGCCTGCTGGGCGAAATCATCGCCGATGACATCATGGGTGATAAACCTGTCCGCCTGGCTGAATCCACTGGTATGGACCATAGTGAGATCACCGTCAAAATGATGATGATACCCAGGGAAGAGGTCCGGGTGCTGGAAATGAAACACCTGTGCGATGCTTGCGTCGGCCATATTATCGCAACTCTGCATGCAATCGAGAGCAGGTATGTGCTGGTTATCGAAAATGGTAGCATCCGCGGCCTGTATGCGGCCGGCCAGATTAGCCGACAACTGGGCCGCAACATCATGGACGAAGAAGTGTCAGCGCATTCTTTTGCTGAAATGGTGCACAGTCTGGGTTGAAATCAGGCCGGTTTCATGTGTTAAGGTGTAAATGATTTAATTTGCTAATGGCAGCGCCTCGGTAAATGCTCCTGCATTGCCTTACTACCTACCGTCCATCCATGGACAGATGCGCTCCATGTGCTCGCGATATTGGTGTATCCATGCGTTTCAACGTAATGAAGGCAAATAAAGTTTTAATAAACATAGTGGGTAAATAAAATAGCATGTTATTTTGCATCCCAGAGAAATGCTAGTTGATTAGTCGACTATGTTTTTTGTGGACTTGTCTATGCCTCTTTTAGTTTTTTATTGTCTTTTGGAAATTTTCTGGCAACACCGGTCGCAATCGCTGCTTTGGATACCGCCCGTGGAATAGTATCAAGCAAACGTGGGTCTAATGGTTTGGGAATAATATATTCAGGACCGAACATCATGGTATCCAGTTCATAGGCATCTAAAACTTCCTGTGGTACGGGTTCATGTGTCAGTTTAGCAAGTGCGTGTACCGCTGCAATTTGCATTTCCTGATTGATGCAGCTTGCGCGTACGTCCAGTGCGCCTCTGAAAATGTATGGAAAACCTAAAACATTGTTGACCTGGTTAGGGTAATCACTACGACCGGTACCCATGATTAAATCATCACGTGTCATGTGTGCGAGTTCGGGTAAAATCTCCGGATCGGGGTTTGATAATGCAAACACAACCGGACGTGGTGCCATAGCGGCGAGCATGTCAGAGGATAATAAGTCAGGACCGGATACACCGATGAAAACATCCGCGCCGTCCATCGCATCGGCTAATGTGCGCCTGTCGGTATGCACAGCAAAAGCCTGTTTGTATTTATTTAAATCATCACGCTCTGATTGAATAATGCCGTTGCGATCAATCATGAACAGTTTTTCCGGGTCGGCGCCTAATCCCTGCAGCAGCTTCATTGAGGCAATGCCTGCAGCGCCTGCGCCCAGGCAAACTACGCGAATATCCTCGATTTTTTTATGTTGTAGTTCCAGTGCGTTTAATAAAGCAGCGGCAATAATGATGGCGGTGCCGTGCTGATCATCATGAAATACTGGAATGTCCAGTTGCTCAATTAAGGCTTGTTCAATTTCAAAACAGGCAGGTGCTGCAATATCTTCAAGATTGATACCGCCAAAAGTGGGCGCGATGTTTTTTACGGTAGTAATAAATTCTGCAGTGGAACTTGCATTTACTTCGATATCAAACACATCGATATCCGCAAAGGCCTTAAACAATACACCTTTACCTTCCATCACCGGCTTGCCTGCCAGTGCGCCAATATTGCCCAGGCCGAGCACGGCAGTGCCATCAGTGATTACCGCTACCAGATTGCCTTTAGCGGTGTAATCGTAAGCGGCTTCCTCATCGCGGTGAATTGCGCGACAGGGTTCAGCAACGCCTGGTGTGTAGGCCAGCGAAAGGTCGAGCTGGGTTTTACAGGGTTTGGTTATTTCAATGGCGATTTTCCCTGGTTTCGGGTTAGCGTGATAATCCAGAGATTGTTGTTTGAAGCGAGTTGGCATGGCTATAGTGGGCGATTGATATCGGGCAAATATAAAAGGATGGTGATGTTAGCATTTTCACCAAAAAAAGTCGAGTTAAATCTTAAGAATCAGTGGCTTAGGAGTGGTCAGCTGCAGGAGAATGTCTCTGATAACTGGATTGATAAAGGGTGTCGTGCACGCATATAATATGGTGTGGATTTGTTACTTTTGTTTATCCAGCCACGTACAGTAACCGACTGATTTACCATGTCATTTATGGCTTTAATGTTAAATAGTGCCTGATTCTCCGGACGAATGCCGATAGTGAGTTTATGGTCTATGTTTAACCATATACCTCTATTATTGGTGCTGATGTTTGTTACCTTGCCCTGAACGAAAAGAAAGCCGGTGTGCTGATTATTAAGTTTTTTTGCCTGAACAATTTTTGCCTGTTTCCATAAGCCGATTTCATTGCAGCGCGCTTTATGCTCCTGCTCTAGATAACAGGCAGAAAACTGCGTATTTGGTGGTATGGCTATTGCTCTGGCCAGGCCCTGATTGAGTAGTATTGCCTGAATATTCTGACCATCTGTTAAAAAACCATGGGCAAGTAAACGGCCATAATGATCTTTTTTTTCTTCGCCATAACGCAGATTTATCGTTTTATGGTTTCTAAATAAGGTTCTCAGTGTGTTTTTTGCGGCAATGGCAAAAGGTTCTGCAGTTTTGTTTTTGTGCTCTAATTCAGGGGTGTTGATGCCAATCAATCTGACTTTGCGGCCATCGCTCAGTTGCAGCGTGTCGCCATCGTAGGCGTAAGCAATTCTCGTGGTTTCATCAATGTGCTCGCTGCTACAGGCATTATCTGCCAGTACGTGCGAGGCCAGAACTGTGGACAGAACCAAGGTTAGCAGCGAAAAATATGCGGGTAACCTCAAGAGGCTCATCTGCACCGCCATCCTGGCTCTTTGCGGAATACCGTCCATCCATGGACATAACCGCACCACCTTCCAGGCTTCTTGCGGAATACGACCCACACGGATGTGGGAAGTGCGGAAAATGCAGGGAGCAATTTTCAGCCCGTCCATCCATGGACATTCACCGCACCGCCATCCCTGGCTTTTTGCGGCATACCGTCCATCCATGGACATAAAAAAAGACGCTCCAGGTTGCGGGCCCGGGCGCCTTTTTTCGATAACAACAGGTAAGGGATAAATTAAGACTTATTACCAAACCGTTTGTTGAATTTATCGATTTGACCGGCAGTGTCGAGGATTTTCTGTTTGCCAGTATAAAATGGGTGGCATTCAGAGCAGACATCAATGCTCAGCTCGTCTTTTTTATATGTAGAACGTGTTGCGAATGTGTTGCCACAGCTGCACTTTACGTTGATGTCGTTGTATGTTGGGTGAATATCAGCTTTCATGTTGGTGCTACTCTTAGTAGGTTACTCGTGTTACTTGATCTGACTAAAAAACAGGGAGTGAATTTTACCTGTAAGTGTTAGTTGAGGCAAGTTATTATTCGAATTAACAATTATGAGAGAGCTTTGCACGATGTAGATTTTTATTCGGCATATCCCTATGCCTCACCCCTTCGGGGCTGACATTCAAAATCGCTCCTGACGATTTAGTCGTTAGGGCAAGGCAAAAATCGTCGAAAAAGCGTAGTTTACATGTCGTAAATGAGCATTTTGAGACTTTTTTTAACGCAGTCATAGCGGAAAAGATGCTTCGTGCAAAGCTCTCTATGAATAATTTAGCAGTAATATTCTGAAATTATATGTGTACTCGTCCATACTTGTTAACATTTAAGTATTTCCAATAAAGGAAAAAGTATGAAATTTAAAATTTTCACCATGTTAGTTACTTTAGGGATTTTATCTGTTCTGCCAATGATATATATGGGGAAATTTGATCCGATGGCGTTTTTTGATTCCAGCCTCAGCAAAGGGGTGTCTGAATATAAAGATTTAAAAGCAAAAGTACCCAACAGTTTATCCAGTGGAGTCACTGATAAAAAAGTACAGGTTTATAAATGGCGTGATAAAAATGGCATTATGCAATTTAGTAATACGCCGCCACCAACCGTTACAAATGCAGAGTCTGTCTTAGTAGACCCGGACAACAATCTGGTAAAGGCGATAAAAATACCGGAAAAAGAAGAGCCAAAAGAATTTGTCAAAACAGAATCACCCAGTCCTTACTCAGTAAAAGGCATGAAGAAGGTGATGAAAGAGGCAAAAGGCGTTGAAGCGTTACTGCAGAAACGTCATGAAGAACAACAGAAAATGATGAATAATTTGTAGTAGAAAAAATCTTATTTGGCAGTCAAAAACTAAAAAATATTTCACCACAGAGACACAGAGACACAGAGGACACAGAGGACACAGAGGACACAGAGAAAAGCTTTGTATTGTTAACTGCGCCTACGGCACAGTTAACAAAGTGAAACTCTGTGCTCTCTGTGTCTCTGTGGTAAAAATTGTTTTTGTTGTATATGTTTGAACTACTGCTCCAGGAGTTCTTCCAGAATCGTATTTAAAAATAAATAACCTTTAGCTGTAGTAGTGATTTTGTTTTTATCGAGAAACAATAAAGACGAATCAATATTTTTAACAGCCGTTTTTAATACCCTATAATCCAGTCCGGTATGTTTTTTAAACGTTTGAATATCACAACCGGCTTTTAATCGCAGTGCATTTAATAAAAATTCAAACACAACATCCTGTTGTTGAAGTTGCTGTTTACCGGATAAGGCATTGCCATTTAAAGTATTCTTTATGTACTGCTTCGGTTGCCGGTGTTTCCAGCGGCGTGTGACTGTTAGTTCCTTGTTTAACGGTTCGGTTAATGATTCGATATTATTAGTGAGTTTTCCATGTGCACCTGCGCCAATGCCAATATAGTCACCAAAGTGCCAGTAGTTCAAATTATGGGTACATGACTGGTCTGTTTTTGAATACGCAGAAATTTCGTAATGCTTATATTGTTTGTCTATTAACATGTTTTGACATTGTGTCTGCATTTCCCAGATCAGGTCACTTTCTGGTAGCTCGGGTGTGTGTTTATGAAAATAGGTATTTTCTTCGATGGTGAGCTGGTAATGTGAAATATGAGGCACATCAAATTCGCAGGCGATGGTTATGTCTTTAATTGCCTGTTGTATGGTTTGTTGTGGCAGACCAAACATTAAATCCAGATTGATGTTTTCAAAACCTGCCTTTTTTGCGGTTTCAATCGCCGTTAACGCCTGCGTTTGGTCATGAATGCGTCCCAGCCTTTTTAAATGCGAGTCGTTGAAACTTTGTATACCAATGGATAAGCGATTTACACCTGCATAATTGAAGTCGTTGAATTTTTCCTGTTCAAAAGTGCCGGGATTTGCTTCCAGGGTTATTTCAATTTCATCGAATTTAAAAAGGTCTTTTGCATGCTCAATAATACTATGTATTGAATTGGCAGAAAATAAACTCGGTGTGCCACCGCCAAAAAAAATACTGTTCAGGGTTCGCTGCCGATTATTCTGGTATTCATTATCTAAATCTTTTAACAGTGCCTTAAGGTACTGTTTCTCATCAAAAGAGCTATCTTTTTCGTGTGAGTTGAAATCACAATAAGGACATTTTTTCACACACCAGGGAATGTGGACATAAAGACTTAATGGGATAGTGTTTTTCACTAGCCCGGATATTTCATAGGAATGCAGACAATGGGGGCATATTTTATAAAATCAGTCAGTGAGTCAGTTTGATTGATTCGCCGATAAAATCGTAGGAACGATTTTACATGAGCGATGCAAGCCCGTAGGGTGCAGGGCAGGATGCCCGTAATTAAAGCATAGCCATTCGGCAATTGCTCCATGCATTGCCCTACTACCGTACTTCCTGTACATAAGCTATGGTTACAGGCAAATCAGTCCCAGAATAAATCAAACATGGGGCCGCTGA
>RCNF010002288.1_pt1 | contig 10249 bp, 7 predicted proteins | sample 2041311 | NCBI WGS metagenome assembly RCNF01 (sample SAMN09708228, study PRJNA481090) | Marine sediment metagenome, whole genome shotgun sequencing project. | biome: marine sediment; feature: ocean; material: sediment; isolation source: Sewage treatment plant 2 marine sediment (STP2) ... | reverse complement strand
GATGGCACAAAGTTCCATTGGCCCCAGTGCACAATAGCGATCGCACCGATGAGTACCGGGATATTCAGTGCAGCACCTACTCGAGTGGCAAGATCCGAGATCCGACCACCACCAAAGCCGCCAACGAGGACTAACAGTCCACCGCCGGTTTCTGCGAGTGCTACAAGTACTACCTGAAGGTAGGAAATTGGTAGCATCTGAGCGAAACCTTCCAGGTTCGCAAGCTTGAGTACGCCGTGGAAAACAAGCACGCTCGGTAGCGCTATTCGGAGCAGCCAGTGTGCGTTTGAGGTTATAGATTTCATGTTAATGTCCTTTTAGAACGTCAAATCAGTTAGTTGGAAGCATTGATCTTTTCGACGGCTTCTTCAGTCGTCCAGACCGTGTTGGCGATAAAACGAAAGTTAATGAGAGCGGACTCGTAACCGTTTCCCTCTTCTACAATGGCCGCAGCCGTCGCATCCGATACAACCGCAACCTCAAAACCCTGCTCCATGAGTTCACGCATATGCGATTCAGTGCATAAATTGGCAGACATGCCACCCAGGATGACCTTGTCGATGCCACGCTTGCGCAGCTGCAGAACCAGGTCATTAGTTTCAGGGCCATAGATTTTGTGTGGGCTTGAAACGACGGTGACACCGTCATTGATGTAAGGCTTGTACTGCTCCAGCCAATCGGGGCCAGATCCTTCAAAGCCTTCCGTTGTAAGCGCACCCTTGCGATCGAACATGCCAATGTTGTGCATCAGCTTTTCGAGCGCACCCTCGAACTGCCAACCATGGTCGGTCGGGAAGTAGTAATGCGGTGATATAAATACCAGCATGTCATTGCTTTTCGCTGCCTTGAACAACGCGTCGATGTTTGCGACCGTGTTGTTGTCGGTGACGCTCTTGCCAACAACACCCCAGGCCACGCCCTTCGGGCTCAGGAAGTCGTTCTGCGGGTCGGTAATGAGTAGCGCTGTTCGACCTGGAACTATCTCCACGCCGGGATCGGGCAATTCCGCTAAGGCTGGATTTGCGAAAGCGGCGATCGTCAGGGCGGTGGTGGTTACTATCAGTCGTGTCTTCATGGTCGTTCCCTTGATTTTGTCTGTTAAGGTCTATTCAGCGTCCGATTCGTCGAACATTCGCCGCAATTGAAACGTCGTTGGCACTCATGTCGCGTCGAGTCATGAAACCGTCCGCGTCAAATTCCCAGTGTTCGTTGCCGTGGCTTCGGTACCACTGTTCGGTACCCGCGCGTTGCCATTCGCACTCAAAGCGCACCGAAACTCGGTTGTCGGTATGGGACCAAAGCTCTTCTGTCAGTCGAGAATGCAATTCAATCGACCATTTGCGCTTGAGGAAGTATTCGATTGCCGCTCGACCCTGAAATAAATCCCCCCGGTTTCGCCAAATGCAGTCCGGCGAGCACAACAGCGCAACTTTCTCAGGGTCTCGTGTGTTCCACGTATCTACAGAGGTTTGGACCTTGGCGTGCGCCGTAACGTGAGTAAAAGGCGGAATCGGAATCTGTTGCATGCGAGAGCTGCCTACAGCCACTGGCGCTGATGAAGGTCGGCGTAGGCTGCGTGCGCTGCCGTGCAAAGGTTCGGATCAGTCGTGTTCCTCATGGCATATCTTTCCTTAGTGAGTTAATAAATCTAGGCCGCGGCTATTCATGCTTTCGGCTGGAGATACGTTTTAGTCTCTATTTCATAGCTAGACAAACCACCATTTCTCACGCAGACTTATAAAAACTAAGGCAAATACATGCCCCGTCGAATATATCCGCTAAACGCTTTACGTGCTTTCGAAGCCTCTGCGCGGCATTTGAGCTTTGTGAAAGCAGCCGATGAGTTGTCGGTAACTCCCGCCGCTGTTAGTCACCAGGTCAAGAAGCTGGAAGAGTTTTTGGGCTTTCAGCTTTTCCGACGCCGATCGCGCGGGTTGTTGCTCGTGGAATCCGGACACTCGTTGTTGTCCGAGCTAAGTGAAGTTTTCCTCCAGTTGGATAAGGCCATGGAGCGAGTGATCGACCACGACTCGCGCGGAACACTCACCTTGAGCGTTGCCCCAACTTTCGCCGTCATGTGGTTGATTCCGCGCTTACAGAAATTCTATGCGCTATATCCAGATATTGACGTACGAATCTCAACCGCCCTCAGATTGATCGACTTTCAACGTGACGAGTTTGATGCCGCAATCAGATTGGGTAGCGGGCAATGGTTTGGCCTGGAGACGATTATGCTTTTCGAAGAGACGGTCTCGCCGATGTGTAGTCCTCGTCTGCTTGAGGGGCCAGACGCGATAAAGAGTCCTGACGATCTTCGTAAACAAGTGCTGCTGCACAATCACTCGATGGACTATGATCCTGACGCGCCTACTTGGGAGAAATGGTTGGAAGCAGCGGGGGCGAGTGGTGTTGATGCATCGCGTGGCACCCATTTCAGCCTGCCGGACCACGGATTGCAGGCTGCCATTGATGGTGCCGGTGTCGTACTGGGTTGGAGTTTTCTTTCAGCGAGCCACCTTGCGGCTGGCCGTGTTGTGGAACCCTTCGATCTCACCCTTCCTTTGGGGGCCAGTTTCTTCCTGGTCTATCCGGAAGCCCATTCGCTTCGACCGGACATCGTGGCGTTCCGCGATTGGCTATTACAAGAGATTCGTGAAGGTTAGTTTCATCGACTGGAGCGCCGGTCAGACGGACAGGGCTCCGCTGCATTTTGACTCTCGTCCGAACGCTTGGCCTGCCTGCGATTGACGTGACTTTAGATAGGTCGGCGTCTATTCTGATGTAGAGGGATAACGCGCCCATGGTTGGATCCAAGACAAGCTGGACTGAAGCAGAAACAATAGCCATTCGAGAGCAATTGAATCGAATGCTGAGCTGTGAGCTGTTTGCTCAGGCGAGCCGACAATGCCGGTTCCTCGAGTACATTGTTGAGGTGACCATTACCGGGCAAGCCGACCGATTGAGCCAGTTCGTCGTTGGCGTTGACGTATTTGACCGCGATTCTGACTTCGATCCCGTTACGGACTCCATCGTCCGCGTCGAAGCCGGCCGATTACGATCGAAACTGGCCGAGTACTATTTGAGTGTTGGCCAGAACGATCCAATCATCATTTCGCTGCCAAAGGGCGGTTACGGCGTTCGCTTCGAAGTACGAGACAAAGTCAATGTCGCCGACCCGCTTGCGGTTGCGCGCGCATCAAAAACGATCCGCAACCTGCTCATCGCACTCATTGTCATCGTAACGGCCGGCGCTCTGTATGTCGCTAATGTCTCGCCGATAAAATTCGGCGCAGATGATGAGAACGCCACGAGCGAATCAGCAATTTTCGAATCCGCAGAGTGCACGCAGGAAGATTTGGAGAAACAATCGACGAGTCCGTTCGTTGCGATATTGCCCTTCGACAATATGAGTGCCGACCCTGACCAGGAGTATTTCAGTGACGGCATAACCGAGGACATCATCACCGACGTCTCAACCATTTCGGGCCTGTCCGTTATCTCGAGGCACTCGACTTTTGTTTACAAAGGCCATGCAATCAGTATCCGGGAGATCGGCAAAAACCTGTGCGCGCGCTACATACTGGAAGGAAGTGTCCGCACAGAAGGAAACCAGCTACGAATCACGGCTCAGCTAATTGACGCTTTAACCGACACTCATGTTTGGGCTGATCGCTACGACCACAACTTTGATGATGTTTTCGCGATTCAGGGCGAAGTCTCCCGGAAGATTGTCAGCGCGTTGAAAGTCGAGTTGACAGATCAGGAAGAAAGTCGACTCGGTCACGTTGGCACCAGTAACACGGCTGCACATGATCTGTTTCTTCGTGGTCGCGAGCGCTTTTACTTGTTTACCAACGACGACATTGAACAGTCACTGGACTTGTTCTCTCAAGCCATCAAGCTCGATCCGAACTATGCCGAGGCGCACGCGTGGCAGTCCCGTGTACAGGTATATTTTTTTCTATCGGGCATGAACAACGTTAGCGAGGAGACGGTCGTTCCAGGGATCGAGTCCGCAAGAAGAGCGATAGAACTGGACCCACTCCTGCCCATGGCACATGCAAATCTCGGCTGGGCATTAAGTTGGGATCATCAGTATGAAGCGGCTATTGCGTCGATCAAGACCGCCATTGAACTGGACCGAAGCTTTGCGGACGCCTACCTGTGGCTTTCGATGATTACCGCATCGATTCGACGCGGTGACGAGGCGCTGGCTGCAATTCAGAGCGGCATTCGGGTCAATCCGAATTACGGTGTCACCTATGTTCTCTCCCTGGGCCGCGCCTATCTCGCACTCGGCCAAAACGATAGGGCGCTGGGCCTGTTTGAACGCGGTGTCGCCCGAAACCCGAATTTCCTGCCCACTCAAGTCTTCCGGATATTCGCCCTGGAGGCCCTTGGCCGAGCCGAGGAAGCAGGCACCGTGCGCGAGGATCTGAGTCAGATCTTCCCCAACTTCGAGTTCAGCGCGGCCTACCTTTTCTACTACGAAACCGAGCAGCTGTAGGGCCTGAGGCCCATGTAACCCTAGGTTACTTACCGTAGCCAACTTCCTAACCGGCGGTCCTCGCCGGATTATTGCGTTCAATTCCGGACCGCAGCGTAAAGCAAAGTCCGCCACGCAATAGCAGGGAGTCTGACATGAGCAAACCATCCAGCAAGGCCGACAAGTTCTTCGAATTCGTCACGGGCTGGCCGAGGACTTTCCTCGCCCTTAGCCTGATATCGATCATCGCACTCGCCGCGTTCGTGCCGCAGATTTACAAGGATACGAGTTCGGATGCCTTTATCGCCGACGACGATCCGGTGGTCGTCTACCGTGATCAGGTACGCGACATATTCGGTCTCGAAGACCCAATCGTCGTCGCCGTAGTGAACGATGGAGCCGACGGCATATTCAACCCGGAAAGCCTGGCTCTGGTCGATCGCCTCACGCAGGCAATATCAAAGCTGCCGAACGTTGACCCTGACCGGGTAACGAGCCTCGCGACACAATCAAACATTGTCGGCACATACGACGGCATGGAGGTGTCCGACTTCTATGATCCTTACCCGTCCACGCAGACTCGCGCGAACGAGATCAGGGCCGCAATCGACGACTTCCCCCTTTACCAAGGCTCGCTGGTCGCCCGTGACGGCAACGCAACGCTGGTCGTGGCCGAACTCCTGAACCAAGAGCTGGCACAGGCCACTTACGAAGACATACTCGATGTTGTCGCAACAACACGATCGACGCCAGAAGACTCTGTGCATGTCGCCGGTGAAGGCGCGATATCCGGGTACCTCGCCACCTATATTGATCGTGACGCGCAGAAGCTCAATCCGATGGCCGCCTTGGTCATCACGTTGGTCCTTGTAGTCGCCTTTCGCACCTTTATGGGTGCGATGCTTCCGAACGTCATCGTGCTGGGAACTCTCGCCGCCACCTTTGGTTCTATGGCGGCGTTTGGCGTCCCTTTCTACGTCATCACCAATGGACTCGCGACCATTCTAATTGGCATCGCCGTCGCTGATTCCATTCACATCATGAGCCAGGTGTATGAGGAACGGGCCCGCGCGCCCGAGCTCTCGGCCTGCGTCGAGGGACGTCGCAAAATCGCGCAGCGGGCGATGGGAAGGATGTGGAAGCCCATAACACTCACAACTGTCACCACAGTCGCCGGCTTCGCAGGTCTCTGGCTCGGCGCGGAAATGCCGCCAATGAAATACTTCGGCTTGTTTGCGGGCATTGGTGTCATTGCGGCTTGGTTCTATTCGATATTTTTCTTGCCCGCCGCAATTACTCTTTTCCCGCTAAAGCCGAGCAAGCTATTCAAAGCCGCTAACGTTAACGATCGCTACGGTGCCAAGTTACAGAAACTTGGCGCTGCGGCGCTCAGTCGGCCACGGCTGACTCTGGCCATCGCGTTTGTCATCGCAGCTTTTGGTGTGGCAGGCACGAGCCTGGTCATCGTCCAGGAATCCCAGGTCGAGAACTTCCAGACCAACGAACCGATCTACATCGCCGACAAAGAAATCAACCGGCGCATGGACGGTACGAACTTCCTCGATATCGTCATTGAGACTGATACTCCCGAGGCCCTATTTAATCCCGATCACCTACGCCGTATCGAAGCTCTGCAGACCTACGTCGAGCAATTCCCGGCGGTGCAAGGATCAACATCCGTCGTTGACTACATCAAACAAATGCACAAGGCGGTTAACGAGAACCAGGACGAGTTCTACTCGATCCCGGATGACGAATTCCTGATCGCGCAATTGTTTCTTCTTTACTCGGCATCAGGCGATCCCGATGACTTCGAAGAGGAGATTGACACCGACTACATGCTGGCGAACGTCCGCTTCAATCTCAACGAGGCAGACTACCAACGGTTGACCGACATCGTCCCTGCGATTGAAAGCTACGTAGCAGGGGAATTTAACGACGACGAAATGCAGGCGCATTTATCCGGCCGCGTCAGCGTCAACCACGCCTGGCTCAAAACCATCGGCGATAACCACGTCAGGAGCCTCCTCCTATCGTTGGTATTCGTCTGGATCGCGGCCGCCATCGTTTTCCGGTCGATTCTAGCCGGCGCGCTGTCACTGATTCCCGTCGTCATGTCCCTGCTGCTGGTATACGCCGTCATGGGCTTTAGCGGCATATGGCTTGGCGTTGGCACCTCTATGTTCGCGGCTATCGCCATTGGCCTCGGCATCGACTTTTCCATTCACACACTTGATCGCATGAAGGAACTACTCATGAGCAGACAAGGCAATTTTGATGAGCGCCTGACTGACTTGTTTCCGTCGACCGGCCGCGCCCTGTTCTTCAACTTCGCAGCATTGGGCTTCGGCTTCCTCGTTCTCACCAGCAGCGAGGTTCCAGCACTGATTCGCTTCGGCATCCTCGTCGCTGTCGCAGTAACGACGAGCTTCACGGCCAGCATGACCATCCTGCCAGCGATCGGAAAAGTTCTGAAGCCAGCGTTCCTGTTTCCAAAAGAAGACGCCGCCGAATTCAACACAAGCGCATCGACAGTAGCGACAGCCGGATCAGTCGTTGCATTGGTCGCGGTCGTCTCTGTCCTGTTCGCCAATTTCGCTCAAGCGGAAGAAACCGTAGATCTGCCGACCGGCGACGAAATCATTGAACAGCTCAACGCGCGCGATGACGGCCAGCAAGTCACACGTATCCTCACAATGGAACTCATCGATCGACGCGGCAAGACTCGGACTCGTGAGACTCAGGCATATCGCCGCTACTTCGGCGACGAGAAACGCACGGTACTGTTCTATCGCTCACCTGCCAACGTCAAAGGCACCGGGTTCCTGACGTATGACTACGCGAATCCGAGCGCGGATGATGACCAGTGGCTCTACCTGCCGGCATTGAGAAAGGTTAGACGTATTTCTTCCTCTGATCGCGGCGATTATTTTCTCGGTACCGACTTCAGTTATGAAGACATCAAGAAGGAAACGAAAGTCGCGGCCGAGGACTTCACCTTCACAACCACCGGCACCGAGCAAGTCGATGATCACCTTACCTACGTTGTTGAAGGCATACCCGTCGACGCCGAAACGGCCGATGAACTGGGCTACGGCCGCGTGGTTTGGCGCGTCGATCCCGAGATCTGGATGAGCCGCAAGACCGACATGTGGGACGTAAACGGCAACGCGCTGAAGACTCTGCACAACGAAGTCATTGAGGAAGTTCAGGGAATCTGGACTGCGCTCACGCTCAGTGCGGTAAATCACAAGACCGGGCACTCATCGATCTTCACGTTCACAGACACCGACTACGAGTCGCCCATTGACGACGCCATGTTTGAGCAGCGTGCACTGCGGCGCGGTCGCTAGACAAGCAAAGTGAACCCAGGAGCGGCGGCATGAACAGGTCACTAATATCGACACTCTACGCAGGCATTCTTGCCGTCGTCATCAGCGCGGGTGCGAGGGCTGAGACGATTCTCGATGACATTGAATTCTCGGGTCTGTTCGAGACCGAAGTGTCTTTCGGAACTGCTGCGAATGAAATTCAAAAAGCCGAATTTGTTGTAACGCCGGAAGTGGGTATTGAGCTATCACCTGTTACCCGCCTCACTATTATCGGCAGGCTCCGTGGCGACATCGTTGATGAACTTGAACCCGGCCAACCCGCACAGCGCAATCGCTCTGAAGCCTCCAAACGATGGTTCGTCAACGATCACGTTGATATTGAGCTCCGTGAAGCCTTTGTAGACACGGAGATCGGCAATGCCTTCGTTCGTATTGGCAAGCAACAGGTCGTCTGGGGGCAGGCGGACGGGCTAAAGGTTCTCGACGTGCTGAATCCGCAATCGTTGCGCGAGTTTATCCTCGATGACTTCGAGGATAGCCGTATTCCCCTATGGACATTGAATGCCGAGATTCCCATTGGTGACACACTGCTGCAACTACTGTGGATCCCCGATACAACCTATGACGACATTCCCGGCACTGGGGCGACGTATGAATTCACATCACCATTAGTCGTGCCTCAGGTACCGAACGGCGTGCCAGTATTGATCGAGCCATTGCAAAAACCAGACGATTTCATTGGCGACTCTGATGTTGGTTCAAGACTATCAATGTTCATTGGCGGCTGGGACTTGTCCCTAAACTACGCTTACCACTACTTCGACCGGCCGGTTACGCGTCGCGAGATAACTCCTACCGGCATTTCGATCCAGCCAAACTACGAACGCACACATCTGGTCGGTGGATCACTGTCGAATGTCATCGGCGATTTCACATTGCGCGGCGAGCTTGGGTTTTCCAGCGACCGCTACTTTCTGACGAATGACATCGCCGACAACGATGGGGTTGTCGGCACTGGCGAAGTCTCTTATGTCTTCGGCCTCGACTACCAGGGCTGGCGTGACTGGTTTGTCAGCGGACAGATATTCCAGTCGATCATCACCGATCCAGAGCCCGGACTTGTTCGTGACACAGTTGATACAAGCCTGACCTTGCTCGTGCGCCGCGACTTTCTAAATGACTCGTTGCAAGCCGAGGCATTGCTCATTCAGAGCCTGAATCAGGAAGATGGAATGTTACAGGTGTCCCTGAACTACGAGTGGCGCTCGAACATCGAGCTAAAGCTCGGCGCCGACATATTCTATGGCAATTCAAACGGCATATTCGGCCAGTTCGGCCAAAACGATCGGGTTTCGATGGGTATCGAGATCGGATTCTAGGGCTATCTAAGGAGACAGAGATGAACGCACAAACTGAAATTAGCGGCAAAGTCGAAAAACCAATCAAATGGCGGTCAATACGACGCTGGCTTGCGGCGATCGACGATGGCTTCAATTTCGATCCTAACGAATACACGTACAACACGGTACGAACCTTATCGCAAAAGGTCGACGAGTTTGAAGCACGGCTGGTCGAACTGGAATCAGAGAGGAATGCATTATGAAACGAAGTAATCTACTAGCGACGCAAACGGTCCAACTCCGGAATTCGGACGCTCGAATTCGTTATGCGGAATTGGGGGATCAATCCAACCCGACCGTAATCCTGTTGCACGGTGTACCCGAAAATTTACAGGCGTGGTATGCCTTCGCCCCGTTATTGGCAATCGACTATCACGTTCTGGCGATAGACTGGCCTGGATTCGGCGGAAGCGATCCATTCGCGGTCTCCGAGGACTACACATCGCGTAAGTTTGCCGATGTAATCGTGGATTTCATGGATACATTGCAGATTGATCGGGCCAATCTAGTCGGCACCGATATAGGCCTTCTGCCGGCACTATTGGTCGGACTACAGCATCCGAATCGCGTATCGAAGATCGCAGTGATGGACGGCATGCCCTTCCCGCGATCCCAGTACTCATCCTGGGAGCTGAAGAGCTTTGCGAAGAAAGGATCAATACTTGGTAAGGCTTTGGTTAGGTGGTTCCCCGCCATCTCCGCTCAGATCGCCTACTTGAAGGGTTTCTATCGCGGCCACTCAATTCCCGCCGACGTTCGCCGTGAGTTTGCCGCGGACGGTACAAATCCAGACACTCAGGATGCGTTTCTCTCCTACTTTCAGAACTTTCGCGAGAATCAAGAGTACTTCGAGTCTCGGGCACACGAAGTCGACGTTCCCGTACTCGTTGCGTGGGGAAAATATGATCGTTTCATCAGCAGCAAGCTGGGCGGTGAAATCGCTGAACGATTAGCGAACGCTACGTTCGAGCTCATCGACAAGTCTGGACACTACGTCCACATGGATAAGCCGACGCAACTGGCACGCGTAG
>RCNF010002287.1_pt1 | contig 10249 bp, 8 predicted proteins | sample 2041311 | NCBI WGS metagenome assembly RCNF01 (sample SAMN09708228, study PRJNA481090) | Marine sediment metagenome, whole genome shotgun sequencing project. | biome: marine sediment; feature: ocean; material: sediment; isolation source: Sewage treatment plant 2 marine sediment (STP2) ... | reverse complement strand
GATCGACTGCAAACAGCATCTTCCGGATCCCGGGATCTCCATCGGTTCCATCAGCAGCGTGGCTCCGAGTTCCTACGCCTTCGCTGCGATCGCATCGGCGTCATCGACCAGGATGTACGAGGACCACACCGGCGGTTGGCCTGCCTCGATGTCCTCCGCATGCAGCGGGCCCATGCCGGCAACGGGTTGGCCGTCGAGCATGAACATGGTGTAGGGCATCAAGTCGCCGTCCGGGGGTTCGATGGCGTCCCAACCAAGCAACCCCGAGTAGAACGCGGCGCTGGCAGCGGTATCTGGGACCGCAACATCGGCCCATCCGAATAGCCCGTTGGGATAGCCCATCCGTTCCTCCACCTTCTGCGGCGTGGTTGCCACCTCCGCGGAAACCCTGCGGATCGAGCGCCGACGGCACTAGTGGTTCCTCGCCCTTGCGCACAGTGCCGGGTAGGTTTCGGGATTCATGGATGCCCAATCGCTTTCGAGAACGTTCGCTGTGTGCCTCGCGGCCACTGCGGTGATCGGCTCCGTGCTGTTTGTCGCTCCTCCCCGTGCCGAAGCAGCCTCCGGCTTGGCTGTGGCCGGATGCCGGTCGTTCCCGACCTACTCAGAAGCGAACCATGGCGTTCTAACACCCGGTTCGATGCCGGTGGCAGACCCGGCGATCATCGTTGGGGACCCCGACGCTGAGGACATGCCGATGGCGTCGGTGAGATACCCCGACGAATCCAGCCTCTGGGCAGCTTCTGGGACTCGCGGTTCCGCACTCGTGACGGCCGCAACGGCGGCGGTAGCCCCGACCGGTGCGCTCGCCGACCTGGGCCCGCAACGAACGGACCGAGCCGTCTCCGACTCGATCGTGCGGCTCTATTGCGGCCTGCTCGGGCGCGAACCCGATGCCCTCGAAGTCGAGCACTGGGCGCGTCGCTACTGGAACGGATTGCCGCTTGGAACGATCGCTGCGGCGTTCACGACGAGCACGGAGTTCATCGACCGCCACGGCGACCCGTCCGACGAGGCGCTGATCTCCATCCTCTATCGGTCGGTGTTGGGTCGCGAATCGGGCGAGGGCGGTGTTGCGCCGTTCATCGAGATGCTCCACGACGGCGACATGAGCCGGGGGAGTCTCGTGGTGGCGTTCACAGACTCTCCGGAATACGTCACGGCGACTGGCACGGTGCGCCCGGAGAAGCCTCCGCTGCCGTACCCAGCGGTCGGTTCGGGACGCCGAATCATCTATGCGAACCGTGAAGCCAGAGTGTGGTTCGTCGAGGCAACGGGAGAGCTCGCCAAGACGCACCAGGTGTCGGGTCGACGCGGCGTGCCCACGCCGGATCGATACAACGTCTATTCGAAATCCCGGTATGCGTGGGCTCCCCACGACGGCATCACCATGGAGTACATGGTGCGCTTCGCCCGAGAGGAGTGGCCCTACGGATTCCACTCGATCCCGATCAACCCGGACGACTCGCCGCTCCAGACGAAGGAACAACTCGGGACGCTCCGGTCCGGAGGATGCGTACGGCAGGACTTCGATGACGCAGAATTCACGTTCGGGTGGGCCGACGTCGGCACCCGCGTGATCATGCTCCCGTAGGGGCCAGGACCGCTACACCACGACGACGTCGTTGAACCCGAAGCCGCGAATGCGCTCGCCGATGCGCCGCGTTGCATTTGGTTCGGCCTCTTTGAGATACTCGAATCCCGGTCGAAGGCCGTGGCTCCGGAATCCGATCACGATGATCCGCATGGCGGGATCAACGTCGCGAAGCCATCTGGCGGTGCGGTCGACCGTCGCCGCATCGTCGTTGTAGCCGGGCATGATCAGCAGCCGGACTTCGTAGAGGCGGTCGATCGAGGCGAGATAGCGGATCGACTCGAGAACTTCGGCGTTCGGTGCGGCAGTGAGACGGATGTGTGTGGTCTCGTCGAGCGCCTTGAGGTCGACCATCGCCGCATCCATCACCGGCGCGAGCCGGTCCCACACCGTACGCGGTGCCGATCCGTTCGTGTCGACGAAGGTGGTGAGATGGGCGAGCTGTGGATCGGCCTTCACCGCGGAGAACAAATCGACGATGAAGCCAGTCTGTTGCGTTGCCTCGCCACCGGACACGGTAATGCCGGAGATGAACTTCGAGGTCTCGCGGATCTGTTCGACTACCTCTGCGACGGTGGCCTCGTAGGCGAGCGGTGTCGCGTCGAACGGGCAGACGTCGATGCACACGTCGCAGCCGGTGCACCGTGCGCGGTCCACCACAACACGCGGGCCCGGCTCGAGGGTGAGAGCAAGCTCGGGACATGGCTCGACACAGAGCCCGCAATGGTTGCAGTCCGAGATCGTGTACGGGTTGTGGCAGTTGACACAGTTGAAGTTGCAGCCCTGCACGAACACCACGAACCGGTTGCCGGGTCCGTCGACCGTCGAGAAGCGGAGGACCTTATTGAGGCGGCCGCGTGTGGTGTTCACGGAAGAGGACGCGCTTTACCGCACGATCCAAGACATGGGTGTTCTCGACGGAGCCAACCGCGAACACGGTCGAGCCGTGACGCCCGCCTTCGTCGGCGAACGCCTCGACGTCTGACTTGCGCACGAGGTAGCCGGTGATGCGGATGAAACCGTTCGTGTCGAGATTGAACGTGAAGTCCCGCATCCCTTCCTCGAACGCGCCGCGGATGATGTCGACGACCGCCTGGGGGTTGCGCCGCGCCGTGTCTTCGACGTGGAAGATGTCACTCACACCGGACATGAAGACATCGTGGTGCGGAGCCACACAGGCGATGTGCTCGAACATCGACGGTTCCGACCCGATTGGGATGCGGGTCCCCGCCGTCACCTCGACATCGACGTCGATGCCCGATTGGGAGTGCAGCATGCAGCGACCGCCGTTGCCTTCGCAGTACGGCATCGGGCGTTCGGCTACCTGATCCGCAACGGCGCGCACGATCCGGTAGGACAACTCGTTGGCGTCGTCGTCGTGGCCGTACCGGCCCGGCTTTGCTGCGTTGTCCATGAGGATGTCGACGCACTCGGCCAGCCCGTACACGCCGTACATGGCGGAGAACCGGTCGAGGGAGATGAGGCCCTCTCTGGCCAGGAAGTCGTGTTCGAAGAACTTCGCATCTTCGACCAGATAGCGGATGCGCGCCTCGATCAATTCGGCATTCAATTCAACGTAACGCGGCAGCGTCTCTTCGAAGAATGTCTCGGTGTCGCCGTTGTGCACGAGCGCCACCTCTTTGAGGTTCAACCGATTCAGCGTGTGCGAGCCGCCGCCGATTCTCAGCGAGTTGTAGCAACTCACCGAGGCGTAGGCGTCGTCGCCGAAGTCGCGCATCATCATCGGGTGGTTGACAAAGTGGGGTTTAGCGGTCTCGAAGACCGTCTCGACAGCATCGCGGATCAGGTCGTCGGGTGTGATGTCCGGGTCGACTTTGAACGTGAGGTTCGGAACGACCTGGAGCAGTTCCCGCTCGATCCGGAAGACCATCCGGATGATGCGTCCGTCCTCCGGCCCAAGGTCCATGTGAACGAAACCATCGGGGAGCATCCGATCCATGGCAATCCAGAACCGTTTGAGCGACTGGTAGAGGTGTTCATCGGACACGCCATCGATGAACGATGCGAGGTCCTTGTCGAGATCACCGACGTACACGGGATAGCCCGTAATCGACGGGACCTGCGTGTACATGATGAGGAGGAAGTTCAGTGCATCGTCGAGCGTCTCGGGCGGGTCCAGTTCGAGGAACTCCGAGCCGTTGCGCAACGCCTTGGCGTAATCCGGGAGGATGTAGCGGCCGCGGTAGGGGGCATGGCCCTCGTACATGTCGCAGATGATCCGCTTGTTGAGCGCGTCGACCGCGTCCGGCGATAGCGTCGGATAGTCGAGGGCCTCCTCGGCCAGGCCGGCGAGATAGTGTCGTCGTTGGTGGAACGAGAGGTGCGGGTCATTGACGATTGCCCGCGCTCGAACCTGGAACTCTTCGATGTTCATGCCGTCTCCTGTGTTGCCCCCATTGTGGTGGATGGGAGTGACATAGTCCAGCGCGGAGACAAAGACTCCAGTCGTCAGTCTTCAGTCGCCAGGAAAGCCTCGCACACGCTCGGCGTTCGATCGCTGCGAGCTGATGCCTGACGACTGGAGACTGACGACTGACGGCTGGCAACCCTTCCCTACCATTTCCGTCATGACCGCTTCCACCCAACGCGAGGTTGCTTCCCCTCGGTTTGGGGACGTTGTTTCGGGCGGGATTCGGCTGATTCGGCAGTTCGTGCGGTGGCACCCATGGTCGTTCACGCTTGCTGTGCTCGGTGCCGTCTTGTTCGTCTCCGCGATCGTTGCATCGGCGGTGGTGGTCGGGAAGATCACCGACCTCGTGATCATCCCGGTTCTCGACGGTGGCGAGGAAATCGGAAACCGGGTGGCGCTTGCGGTGGCCGCCGTGATGGCCGTCGCTCTGTGGAAGGCCATAGGAATCACGCTGCGACGGACGGCTGCGAGCGCCTTGCAGTTTCGGACTAGGGCGGACGCCCGCGAGAAGCTGATCGCCCACCAGTTGCGGTTGCAACTGGCCTGGCACGACCGGCGCTCCACGGGTGACTTGCTGTCGGTCAGCGAAGTCGATACGCAGACCGGCACGTTCGTTCTCGCCCCTCTGCCCTACGCGACCGGCGCCTCGCTTCTGCTCATCGGGACGATCATTCTGGTCTTCGCCACCCATTGGATCCTCGGCGTCATCGCGCTCATCGGACTGTCGATCCTCGTCGTGATCGACATCCAGGGGGCGTTCTCACTGTTCACCGACTTCGAGAGAGCGCAGTACGAACGCGGAGCGGTGAGCGAGATCGCTCACGAGAGCATTGACGGCGCTCTCACCGTCAAGGCGCTCGGTCGCGAGGCCGAAGAGGTTGATCGCTTCCGGGCGGCCTCCGAGGTCCTACAGACGAGGCTCATCGACATCGGTGTCCGGTTCGCCAACTTCCGGGCAATTGTCGAGTCGATTCCCGCTGCGCTCAACATCATGATTCTCGTTGCCGGAGCGATGCTCGTGGCCGACGCGGCAATGACCGCCGGACAATTGGTGTCCGTCACCTACCTCATCACACTGATGGCATTCCCGCTCCAGCTCATTGGATTCGTCATCTTCGAGATGGCGCACAGCCAAGCCGCATGGACCCGGGTCCAAGAGATTCTCGATTCCGACGAACTCATCGATCACGGAGCGCTTGCCGCCCGGCCGGTCCCGGACGGCGCGGAGCTCGAGTCGCGAGCCGTGCAGTTCGCGTACGGCGATGGCGAGCCCGTGCTCAGCGATGTGCAGTTCGAGATACCCGCCGGGCGCACCGTGGCGGTGGTCGGCCCAACTGCCTCGGGCAAGTCGACGCTGACGATGCTGCTCGCCCGTCTGTGGGATCCGATCGATGGTGCCATTCGCATCGACGGTCGCGACCTTCGCGAGTTCGCTCGATCCGAGCTTGCGCTCGAGGTGGCCTACGTGTCGCAGGAGTCGTTCCTGTTCGACGACTCTGTGTGGGGCAACGTGACGTTGGGATCGGACGTTCCGGAGGAAGACGTCCAGCGGGCCATGCGCCTGGCCGGCGTGGAGCGGTTCATCACCGAGCTGCCAAGCGGCTACGACACGCAGATTGGGGAGCGTGGCACGGCGTTGAGCGGTGGGCAGCGCCAGCGAGTCGCCCTTGCCAGGGCGCTCGTTCGGCGGCCTCGCGTGCTGGTGCTCGACGATGCAACCTCGGCCGTGGACCCGTCGGTCGAGACTGAGATTCTCCGTGGCCTTCGGGGTGCAGAGCTTCCGTCGACGGTGGTGATCGTTGCCTACCGCCGGTCTTCGATCATTCTCACCGACGAGATCGTTTTCATGGACGAAGGCCGGGTCGTGGCCCACGGAAGCCACGACGAACTCCTCGCGACCCAACCCGGCTACGAGCGGCTCCTGCGTGCCTACGAGGAGGACGCCGCACGTCGAGCCGAGGACGACGCGTCATGAGCGAATCCACCGGAAACGTCCTGCGGCGCGCCTTTCGAATTGCTCCTGCTCTCTCCAAGGGCCTCGGGCTGACGCTGGTGCTTGCGGTTGTCGGCACCGCGCTGCAGCTCGTCGTTCCGATCACGATCCAGCGAATCGTCGACTCGGTGTTGCTCTCGAGCGAAATCGACGCGTCCGAGGTGATCGCTGCGGGCGTCTTCGCGTTGGTCGCGATCGTCCTTGCCATGTGGGCGCGGCGCACATCGCTTGCGCGGTTGGCTCGCTCGTCCGTTACGGGACTGACCGACCTGCGGGTCACCACGTTTGCCTATCTCCACAAGCTGTCAATGCTCCATGTGCAGGCCGAACGACGCGGCGCCCTCGTCAGCCGTGTCACGTCCGACATCGAGACCATGCAGCAGTTCATGGAGTGGGGCGGCGTCGGCATGATCCTCGGCGCCGCTCAGATCACGCTCGCGGTGACGGTGATGCTCATCTACGAGTGGCGTCTCGCCCTGATGATCACCGTCGGCGTGCTCGTCTATTCGCTGATGCTGAGCTGGTTCCAGCGCATTCTCCGCCGGGCTCACGACCGTGTGCGCGAGCGGGTTGCCGACTCGCTCTCTGTGATCGGCGAGGCCACCGCGGGGCTGCCGACGGTGCGAGCCTTCGGGATGGAATCCGCGGTCATGGGAAAGGTCAGCACTGCGCTCGATCGCCAGTATCGGGCTGAATACGGGGCAGGCGCACTCGCCGCAGGGCTGTTCTCTTCTGCTGAGCTCTTTGCCGGAGTCATCACCGCATCGGTCGTCGCGGTGGGCGTGGTGTTTGGCACGTCCTGGGGTCTGAGCGCAGGAACGCTCGTTGCGTTCCTGTTCCTCGTAACGCTGCTGGTCGAACCGGTTCAGATGCTCGTGGAGACCATCAACCAGGCCCAATCCGCCGGCGCGGGCCTCCGGAAGGTGCTCGATCTGCTCGACACGCCGATCGACGTGGCAGACCCGATCAACGGGAGCAACCTGCCGGACCGGCCGCTCGACATTCGATTCGACGCCGTGCGCTTCCGGTATCCAACGGGCAACGATGTGCTGACCGATGTCACCGTCGGGATCGATGCCGGCGAGCGCGCCGCCGTCGTCGGAGAGACCGGCTCGGGGAAGACGACCTTCGCCAAACTCGCCACACGACTGCTCGATCCGGCGGACGGGTCGATTGCGATAGCCGACGTGCCGCTCGACCATGTTCGTTTCGACTCGCTTCGGTCTCGCGTCTCCTATGTGCCGCAGGAGGGATTCCTGTTCGACGGAACGGTGGCCGACAACATCCGCTACGGCAGGCCGGGTGTCGGCGATGATGGCATCCGAAAGGCCATTGCGGATCTAGGCCTCCTCGAGTGGGTCGAGGCGCTCCCTGGCGGAATCCATGCCAACGTGGGCGAGCGCGGCAGCAACCTCTCGGCCGGCGAACGCCAGCTCGTGGCCATCATCCGCGCCTGGATCGCGAACCCCGATCTGCTGGTCCTCGACGAGGCCACGTCGGCTGTGGATCCGGCGCTCGAGGTCCAGATCCGGCGTGCCATCGAACGGCTGACTTCCGGACGGACCTCAATCACGGTGGCGCACCGCCTGTCGACGGCGGAAGCGGCGGACACGGTGCTGGTATTCGACGCGGGCCGTTTGGTGGAACGGGGAAGCCACGGCGAGCTCGTGGCGGGCGGCGGCGTGTACGCGGCCCTGCACCGTGATTGGGAAGGAGCGGTGGCGGAGTAGCGGCGTCGGCTACCAGCTACCAGCGGGGATAGTCGCCAGCCCTCGGTCGCCGGCTACTCGTCGTCGTGGTCGTCGCTTTCCTCGTCTCGGTCGCTCTCTTCGATCTCTGGGACGAAGCGGCCGTCCTTGAATTCGCCGGAGAACTTCGATTCGTGGTCGGTGCTCTTGAACTCGACTTCGACCTTCTCCGGACCGTCGTGCTCGACCTCCATGTTGAATCCGGCCTTCGGCGACGCCCCGGCGAGGACTGCTGCCGACGCACCGATCTCCACGGTGACGGAGCCACCGACGAGGTCGTACGACCGGATCTGGTTCGATGGCGGCGTGGTGGTCGTGGTGGTCGTAGTTGTCGGCCGTGGTTCCGCGGGGCTCGTCGTCGTGACCGTCGGTGCGGTCGTGGTCGGCTCAGCGGTGGTCGTGGTGTTGGCGGCGGTCGTCGCGGTGGTAGGCGCGGTGGTCGTTGTCGTGTCGGCGGCTGGCGGGGGTGCCGTGATCGTGGGGGCGCCTGCGATGATGGTCGTTGTCGGGGCCATCACCGTCGGCGCATCGGTGACCTGATTGCGCACACTTCCGACGGCGGCCGCGGCAACGAACACGGCAGTGGCCGTCACTGCAAGCCAAATCAGGGCGTAGGTCATGCGTCGCACGCCTCCATGATGACGCACCCGGGGACTTCCTCGGTTAAGGGCCGGCTAACAGCGGGTCAAATCCGAGAGGAACGCCGGCTAGCGGGAGGCCGCGTCGGTATCGTGGCGCTGTGCCAGCCATCTTGATCATCGAGGACGATCAGCGCATTCGACAATCGCTGTCGAGCCGACTCGCGGAGCGGGGCCATCAAGTCGATGCCGTCGGCACCGCCATGTCCGGCATCGAAGCAGCGGTATCGGGAGCATTCGATGTGGTCGTGCTCGATCTCGGCCTTCCTGATCTCGACGGGGCGGAAGCCCTCCGGATGATCCGTTCGGTCACAGACGTTCCGGTGGTCATTGCGACCGCCCGCGACGACGAGACCGAAATCGTCCGGCTGCTGGACGCTGGTGCCGACGACTATGTGGTGAAGCCCTACTCCGCGGAGCACCTCGAAGCCCGCGTGCGTGCGGTACTCCGCCGGTCGGGCCCGGACCCGGCGCAGCGGACGCTCGTCGTCGGCGACTTGACCATCGATCTCGATGCTCAGGAGGCCCGGTTCGAGGACCAGCCGCTCGAACTCACCGCTCGAGAGTTTGAATTGTTGGCCTATCTCGCCGAGCGTCCCGGCAGCATGGTGAGCAAGCGCCAACTGCTCGCCGAGGTGTGGCACCAGCCCTACGGAGGGGCCGACAAGACCGTCGACGTACACCTTTCGTGGCTCCGCAAGAAGCTCGGTGAGACCGCAGCCGAGCCGAAATACATCCACACCCGCAGAGGCGTCGGCGTACGCCTCGTCGATCCCGGATCGTGAGGCGAAGCCTCATCCTCGTCACGGCCGGGGTCACGTCGATGGTGGTAATCGCGTTCCTCGTCCCACTGGGGATCATGGTGAGCGCGCTTGCGTTCGATCGTGCCGTCACGGGCGCCGAGCGAGACGCCGAGAGCGTCGCCAGATTGGTAGCAGTGATCGGGCCAGCCACATCGAATGATGCTGTGGTGGGGGCGATCGGTGAATCTCGGCTCACCGAACTCGGAGCCTCGTTGATCTTCTTCGATGGCACGGTCGCCGGGCTTGACGTTCCGCCGGGCGAGGATCTCGACGCCGCACGGTCTGGGACCGCGTTCCGCTCTGCCGTGCCCGAAGGTGAGGCCGTCTACGTTCCGGTCGCCGGGGCGTCCGGCGAGGTCACGGTCGTTCGCGTGGTGGCGCCTTCGGACGTCCTGATGCGCGGTGTTCGGCGGTCGTGGCTCATCCTTGCCGGGCTTGGCATCGTGCTGGTTGGGTTGTCCGTGCTCGCGGCCGATCGCTTCGGACGATCAATCGTGCGTCCAGTTCGCGAACTCTCCGACGCCGCAGCCCGGCTCAAAGCGGGGGACTTCAGTGCCCGTGTCGTTCCCGGGGGTCCACCGGAGATCGAGGAGGTCGGTGCTGAGTTCAACCTCCTCGCGGAGCAGGTCGAGCACCTCCTACGAGAAGAACGTGAGACGGCGGCGGATCTTGCGCACCGGCTCAGAACGCCGCTCACGGCGGCCAAGCTCGATGCCGAGGCACTCCCTCCGGGGCGTGCCACCGATCGGATCGTCGATGATCTCGACGATCTCGAACGCACGGCGAACTTCATCATTGGAGAGGGACGCCGACCAGTGCGCACTGAAATTGATCCCGGGTGCGATCTTGTCGAGGTCGTCGGGGACCGGGCTCGCTACTGGTCGGCGCTGAGTGATGAACAAGGGCGCTCGTTCTCGGTATCCGTCGGTGTCGAGGGCGCTCGAGTGAGTGTTCCCAAGGTCGACGCTGAGGCGATGATCGACGCGATGTTGGAGAATGTGTTCGCCCACACCGAGGAACAGGCACCGCTTGCCATCAGGCT
>RCNF010002284.1_pt1 | contig 10252 bp, 7 predicted proteins | sample 2041311 | NCBI WGS metagenome assembly RCNF01 (sample SAMN09708228, study PRJNA481090) | Marine sediment metagenome, whole genome shotgun sequencing project. | biome: marine sediment; feature: ocean; material: sediment; isolation source: Sewage treatment plant 2 marine sediment (STP2) ... | reverse complement strand
CTCAAAGGTTGATCGCGCGGGGCGTTATGTCGTTTTGCGGGATGTCCGAAGCGTTTGAGGCCATCGCTGTGGCAGCATTTTTAGGCAAGCCGAAAGACGCTATGACAGCGATCCACTTGCCACCTGTCGTCAAACCATCTGCGGTTCTAACTGAGGCCGCCGCAAAATCCGCGCTTAGCGCTTATGGCGTGCGTATACCCATGTCGCAGCGTGCCGATGCGGTCGGCGATCTAGCAAAAGCTGCAGATACGGTCGGATTTCCTCTGGTTCTTAAGGGGGAAGGCGTTGCGCACAAAACCGAAGCGGGCGCTGTTATCGTTGGCATTTCGAACCACACGACGCTGTTGGATGCCGCACAGGCGATGCCCGCGAGCAGCTTCTTGGTCGAACAAATGATCGATAGTGCTACCGTCGAACTGCTGATTGGTGTCATGCTGGACCCTGCGCATGGGTATGTATTGACGTTGGCGGCGGGTGGTACGCTGACCGAGTTGCTGCAAGATAGGGCCAATATGATATTGCCCGTTGATGCCGGAATGATTGATGCGGCTCTGGGCCGCTTGCGCATAGCGCCTTTGCTGGACGGTTACCGTGGCGGCAATGCGGTTGACCGGCAGGCCATTATCCGCACTGTCCTTGCTGTGCAGTCTTATGTTCTGGACACCGCGCCATACGAAGTTGAAATCAACCCGCTGTTGTGTGGCCCTGACGGGGCCATCGCAGTGGACGCACTTATCACAACAGGAGAACCTCATGACTGACGGTCCCATCAAAATCAAACGCGACGGCCATATCCTAGAGGTCACGTTGGACCGCCCCAAGGCCAACGCAATCGACCTTGAAACCAGTCGGATCATGGGCGAGATTTTTGCCGATTTCCGCGACGACCCAGATTTAAGGGTGGCACTGGTCACGGGTGCAGGCGACAGGTTTTTCTGCCCCGGTTGGGATCTGAAAGCTGCCGCCGATGGTGATGCAGTTGATGGTGACTATGGACGTGGCGGCTTTGGTGGATTGCAAGAACTGCGCGGATTGAACAAGCCGGTGATTATGGCGATAAACGGAATTTGCTGTGGTGGCGGGCTGGAATTGGCATTGTCTGGCGACATCTTGTTTGCCGCACAACACGCAAGTTTCGCCCTGCCGGAAATTAACTCTGGCACGGTCGCGGATGCGGCATCGGTGAAACTGCCCAAGCGCATTCCATATCATATCGCGATGGAAATGTTGCTGACGGGGCGCTGGATTGATGCCGAAGAGGCCGCGCGCTGGGGCATGATCAACCGTGTCTTTCCCGCTGATCAACTGATGGCAGAGGCGCGTAAAACAGCCGCGCTGATCGCATCCGGTCCGCCTTTGGTTTATGCCGCCCTCAAAGAAATTGTGCGCGAATCCGAGGACATGAAATTCCAAGACGCGATGAACAAGATCACCAAAAGCCAGTTTTCGACGGTTGAAACGCTTTATAGGTCTGAAGATCAGCTAGAAGGCGCGCGGGCCTTTGCCGAAAAGCGCGACCCAGTCTGGAAGGGAAAGTAGTTTTTACATTTAAAAACAACGAATTAAATATTAACATACTAAAACAATCAGGAATACTTGCCAATCCATATCGTTTTTGTCAGGTTAGCGTTATTGATTCAATCTCAACGCAAGGAAAAATTAATGCGTAAATCTGTAAAAGCCGTACTCGCGGTGACAACAGCGATCTCATCGCTGGCAACGGCGGTTTATGCCGAAAGCCACGCAGGCGACGTGAACCTGTATTCGTCACGTCACTATGACACGGACGAGCGGCTCTATTCGGACTTTACCGAATTGACGGGCATTACCGTGAACCGGATCGAGGGCAACGCAGACGAACTGATTGCACGCATGACCGCAGAGGGTGCGAATTCGCCAGCTGATATCTTGCTCACCGTTGATACGTCGCGGCTAGAACGCGCCAAAAACGCAGGCGTCTTGCAGTCCATTGATAGTGACGTGCTCGAAACGCGGATACCTGCCAGCTTGCAAGATAGCGACAATCAGTGGTTCGGCTTTAGCCAACGCGCGCGCATCATCTTTTATGACAAAACCGAAGTGACAAACCCGCCGATGGACTATGTCTCGCTCGCGGACCCGGCATATGAAGGCATGATTTGCCATCGTTCGTCCACAAACGTGTACTCGCAAACGCTACTTGCGTCAGTGATCGAGAACTTTGGAACCGAGGCCGCAACTGCATGGGCGCAAGGCGTGGTAAATAACTTTGCCCGCGATCCACAGGGCGGTGATACGGATCAGTTGCGTGGATTGGTGTCCGGCGAATGCGCCATTTCGATCTCAAACACGTATTACTTTTCGCGCGCGCTGCGCCGCGAAGTCGACGGCTTGGATGCCGAGGCTATGGCAAACATCGGTTGGATCTTCCCTGCACAAAATGCCGAAGGGGCGCATATGAACCTGTCGGGTGGTGGTGTGGCCGCAAATGCGCCGAACCGTGAAAACGCGATTCTCTTTATGGAGTATCTCGCGTCTGATCAGGCGCAGCAGTATTTTAGTGCTGGCAACGATGAATATCCTGCCGTGCCGGGTGTTGAGCTGTCCCCGTCAGTCGCAGCTTTGGGCATTTTTCGCCCTGACGCTGTCGACCTCAGCGAAGTGGCCAAGAACGTCCCAGAGGCGCAGGTGATCTTTAATCAGGTTGGCTGGGAATAAACCTAAACCAGACCGCATGACCAAGGGGCGTGGCACAAGCTGCGCCCCTATTGCTATGCGCGCCCTTTGCCGATCCGGCGACAAAGCAGCACGACGGGGATCAAGCCGATGGCAGCGATCACAAGACTGGGGACTGCCGCACCTTCCAGCCGTTCATCCGACGCAAGCCGGTAGGCCTGCACCGCCAATGTATCATAGTTGAATGGCCGCATGATCAAGGTCGCGGGCAGTTCTTTCATCACGTCCACAAAGACGATCAACCCTGCTGTCAGCAAGCTGGTGCGCAAAAGCGGCACATGAACGCGACGAACGAGCCCCGGCATATCTTGGCCCAATGTGCGCGCGGCTGCGTCCATGTTTGGGCCGACGGTCGCAATACCGCCTTCATATGCGCCAATGGCTGCGGCTAAGAAGCGGATGAGGTAGGCAAAGATTAGCAACCAGATTGATCCGGTGAACAATAGACCCGTTGATATGTCGAAGGTCGCCCGCATCCATGCATCAAGTGCGTTATCAAATGCGGCGAATGGCACCAACAGCCCTACTGCGATGACGCCACCGGGCACGGCATAGCCGATGCGCGCCAGATAGAGTGATGTGCCTGTCAGCCTATTCGCCCTTACGCGGTGCAAAGTGCCAAGTACCAGTGCGGCGACCACGGCCAAAACAGCGGCTATGCTGGCTAGCATCAGCGAGTTTCTGATGAACCCAAGATAGCGTGGGCTTAGCAGATCTTGCTCTGATCCAACCGCCATAGTGCCAAGGGCAAGAACCGGCAACAGCACACCCAGTAAAACCGGTACCAGACAAAATGCACTCGCCATCAGTCGCTGGCCTTTGCCAAGGGTGATCCGCTGCATCGGTGCATTGCGTCTGCCGTTGGCGTATTTTGCGCCTCCACGGCTTGTCCGTTCCAACATGGCCAGCAGTAGGGCAAAGCTTAGCAGGCCCAGCGCAAGTTGGGCGGCGGCTGCACGGTCTGCCATTGTGAACCAGCTTGTGTAAATACCCACAGCAAAGGTCTGAACGCCAAAATAGGCGACGGTGCCAAAGTCTGCAATCGTCTCCATCGCGACCAGCATTACGCCTGACGCAATCGCAGGGCGCGCCATCGGTAAAGAAACGGACATGAACGCGGCAAATGGCGACCGACCCAAGACGCGTGCGGCCAAGAACGTGCTGGCGCCTTGCGCTGCAAATGCGGCACGGGCCAATAGATAAACATATGGGTACAATACCAGCGTCAACATCAACGCAGCCCCACCGATGGAGCGGATTTCAGGGAACCAGTAGTCGCGCGGCCCCCATCCAGTGATATCGCGCAGCGCCGTTTGGACGACACCAGGGTGGTCCAAAACATGCGTATAGCCATAGGCCAAGACGTATGCGGGGAATGCCAGCGGCAAGGCCAACGCGATCTCGAGCCAGCGGCGCCCGGGGAATTCGGTCATTGTGACAAGCCACGCAGCCCCCGCGCCGATGATCGCACTTCCGGTCATCACAAGGGCCACCAAAATCAGCGTTGTGGCAGTGTACCGTCCAAGAACGGTTTGGGCCAACAAGCTCAATGTATCGAGTGAACCAGAGGCCGCAGCGGCCAGAACGCCTACGTAAGGGATCACGCAAATGATGGTGACGATCACTGCAATCGCAGTGAACCCGCCGCGCATTGCGGATCGCTTGAAAGAGCCTTGGCTGTCCATGCAAACCAATTACGCGCAAGGGTCTGGTACGGCAAGCCAGCATAACCTGTTGCGCGTCGTTTACGCGCAGGTGTGATCGATTTGGGGGCTGACACAGTTGTGTCTGGCGCATCGCATGGCGAAGTGTTTTTATGTGCTAAAGCCCCAGATGCTGACCGAAGTTAGGACCACCCATGCGCCACCTTTTGATGATAGCTGCCATCGCTGCACTGCCCTTTGCCGCAACCGCGCAAGAATTGACTGACGACCGGATCAAGCAACTTGCCCTTGAGGCGATTTTGGAGAATCCGCAAATAATCATGGAAGCTGTAGCGATCCTTGATGAGCAACGCACATCACAGCAAGCCGCCGAGAACGCACAAACCCTCGCGCAGCAACGTGATTTACTTTTGAACGACCCCAATGCGCCCTTTATTGGTGATGCGGACGCAGGTGCGGTGATCGTCGAGTTTTTCGACTACAACTGCCCATACTGCAAACGCGCAGCGACGGATGTAAAAGCGCTACTCGCAGCTGACGACGACGTACGCGTGGTTTACCGCGAATGGCCGATTTTGGGTGAAGGGTCCGTTATGGCGGCCCGTGCTGCATTGGCAGCGCGTGCGCAGGGCAAATACGCAGAGATGCACTGGGCGTTGATGGAATTGCGGGGCCGTGCCGAAGAAGCATCGATTTTGGCGGCGGCACGCGGGGTTGGATTGGATATTGAGAAATTGATCGCGGATATGGATAGCGAAGAAGTGACGGCCCATATCGCGACATCAAGCGCATTGGCCCAAAGTCTGGGCTTTACGGGCACACCTGCCTTTGTGATTGGCGACGCTTTGGTGCCAGGTGCGGTGCCGCTTGAGGAACTGCAAAGTCTTGTCGCGCAATCGCGCGAGGATGGCTAATTTCAGGAAACTGATCCAAGGCTATTGACCTTCCAGTCAGTGGAACCCCTATGTAGAGTGCGACACTCACAATTGGACGCACTGACATGATCGATACTCTTAAAATGCACCTTTCGGGGTTGAACTGCGGGTCCTGTGTGGGGCGCGCCGAAAAAGCGTTGAAAGGTGTTTCAGGCGTGCAGGATGCGGTTGTGAACCTTGCATCCGAAATGGCGACTGTGCATTTTGACCGCCCCGCTGACGTAGGGCAGATTACTCAAGCATTGGATACCGCTGGCTATCCTGCGCAGGTTGAACAAACCGTGCTAGAGGTCGCAGATATGAGCTGCGCATCTTGTGTGGGGCGTGTCGAGGCTGCGTTGAAAGGCGCAGTCGGTGTGACAGATGTGTCCGTCAACCTTGCCTCTGAGACCGCAACACTCAGTTATTTGAAGGGTGTGACGACACCAGAAGCACTGTCAGCGGTGGCGACCAAAGCAGGGTATGCTGCAAAACCGCGCAGCAAGGCCACAGCTGCAGTGGATCGCAAAGCAGATGAGGCAGCCGCGTTGTCGCGGCGTTTCGTAATCGCGCTGGTCTTAACGCTACCGGTTTTCATCATTGAAATGGGCAGCCATTTCATCCCCGGAGTGCACCAATGGGTGATGGCGAACATCGGACTTCAGACAAGTTGGGTGCTGCAATTCGTTTTGGTCACAGTTGTGCTGGCATGGCCCGGGCGCGCGTTCTTTACCAAAGGCATACCGTCCTTGTTGAAAGGTGCACCCGATATGAATGCGCTGGTCGCAATCGGTACGGGGGCGGCATGGACGTTCTCCACCGTTGCGACCTTTGTTCCGTCAGTTTTGCCGGTCGGCACACGGGCGGTGTATTTCGAGGCGGCAGCTGTCATCGTGACCCTGATCCTGCTTGGTCGCTGGCTAGAAGCGCGCGCCAAAGGACGTACAGGCGAGGCTATCCGCAAGCTTGTGGGGCTACAGCCAAAGACGGCCTTGGTTTTGCGCGATGGGCAAGCCACAGAAGTCGATATTGAGGCAATTGCTGTGGGTGACACGGTCCGTGTAAGACCCGGTGAACGCATTGCACTGGATGGGATCGTCGCAGAAGGTGCGACCTTCATCGACGAAAGCATGATCAGCGGTGAACCGGTTCCGGTTGAGAAATCACAGGGGGCCGCGGTCACGGGCGGTACAGTGAATGGGACAGGGGCCTTTAGCTTTACAGTCACCAAAACCGGCGCTGATACGATGCTGGCCCAGATTATTCAGATGGTCGAAGATGCACAGGGCACCAAACTGCCGATCCAAGATCTTGTGAACAAGATCACCATGTATTTCGTGCCCGCCGTTCTGGTTTTGGCCGTTTTGACGGTGCTGGCATGGTTGGTCTTCGGGCCTGATCCGGCGCTTGGCTTTGCGCTTGTTGCAGGTGTGTCCGTGTTGATTGTGGCGTGTCCCTGCGCAATGGGATTGGCCACGCCCACGTCAATTATGGTTGGCACAGGACGCGGCGCTGAAATGGGTGTGCTGTTTCGCAAAGGCGACGCACTACAAGCACTCCAAAACGCGCAGATCGTCGCATTTGACAAGACGGGTACACTGACGGCTGGCAGGCCAGAGTTAACCGAATTTGCGCTATGTGATGGATTTGACGAAAATGCCGTTTTGCAGACAGTCGCCAGTGTCGAGGCGATGTCAGAGCATCCAATCGCCCAAGCAATTGTACGCGCAGCACAAGCGCGAGACATGGCACCCCAGCCGTTAGAAAGCTTCGAAAGCCTGACGGGGTTTGGCGTGCAAGCGAAGGGCGATGGCAAAGCTGTCTTGATCGGCGCGGACCGTTTGATGACACGCGAAGGGGTCGCAACTGACGCTTTGGCTGCGCGTGCCACTCAGATCGCAAACGAAGGACAAACGCCGCTTTATGTGGCCATCGATGGAAAACTGGCGGCATTGATCGGGGTGTCTGATCCAATGAAGCCCGCCACCCCGCAAGCGATTGCCGCACTGCATGCAATGGGCAAACAGATCGTGATGATCACGGGTGATAACAAAGCCACAGCACAAGTGATCGCAGGGAAGCTTGGTATCGATCACGTCGTGGCAGAGGTTTTGCCAGAGGGCAAAGTCGCGGCTTTGAACGATTTACGCAAGGACGGTGCAACGCTGGCCTATGTGGGCGACGGCATCAACGACGCGCCCGCTCTGGCGGTGGCAGACGTGGGAATCGCGATTGGTACAGGCACAGATGTGGCGATTGAAAGCGCAGATGTCGTTCTTATGTCCGGCGATATCGGTGGTGTAGTGAATGCGTTTGAAATCAGCCGTAGCACCATGCGCAACATCCGCCAAAACCTGTTTTGGGCGTTTGCCTACAACACGGCACTGATCCCGGTTGCTGCGGGCGCGCTATATATCTTTGGCGGACCACTATTGTCACCGATGTTGGCCGCTGGTGCCATGGCATTGTCGAGTGTTTTTGTCTTGTCCAACGCATTACGCCTGCGCTGGGTCAAACGGGTAGGGGGTGTCGCATGAACATCGGGCAAGCTGGTGAAAGGTCGGGACTTCCGGCCAAGACAATTCGGTATTACGAGGATATCGATCTGATTAAACCGTTGCGTGACACGAATGGCTACCGCGCCTTTCGGGAAAGCGATGTTCACAAACTGACGTTTTTGGGTCGCGCGCGGGCGCTGGGCTTTACGATTGAAGATTGCCGCAATTTGCTAGCGCTGTGGGAAAACACCGACCGCGCCAGTTCAGATGTGCGTGCGATTGCCAAAGACCATTTGCAGCAGATTGAGACGAAGATCGACGATTTGCAGAACATGCAACGTACACTGTCTGACTTGGTTCGTGATTGCGCTGGAGACGACCGTCCTGATTGCCCGATTTTGATGCAGCTGGGCAAAGCGTCCGAGGCGAAATAGCGGTAGTATCATTTTCAATCAACGCACTATCTTCGCGGCCCCGACCCGCAATCTGCGGATCGGGAACGGAATTTTCGTGGAGCGGTCTAAGCGGAGTGGCCCAATTTCGACACATGGATTTCAAATGTCGGATGCATTTCCGCGCCAACCACGTCCGGTTTGTGGTGACGATAGATCGACCGCCAATACGGTTGGATGATCACGCCTTCGTCTTGCATAATCTTTTGCAATTTGGCCATTACTTCGCGGCGCTCGTCTGCGTTCGCAATTGCAAGTGCTTGGGCGAGCAGCGTGTCGAACTCGGCGTTTGAAAATGCGCTTTCGTTCCAAGGCTCGCCGGATCGGTAAGCAAGTGCGAGGACTTGCACGCCCAATGGTCGCTGCGCCCAGTCTGTGGTCGACAGCGGGTATTTGGTCCAATCGTTCCAGAAGGTCGCGCCAGGTATCACAGTGCGCTTTACGTTTATGCCCGCGTTGCGCAACATTCCGGCCGCCGCATCGCTTGTGTTCTTGCGCCATGTGTCATCAATCGAGATGATATCATGCTCGAACTCACCCATGCCTGCTTCTTCCATGAGGGCCTTGGCCCCGACAGGATCAAAGATAGGGGCAGGCATCTGCGCGTATTCGGGGTGAATGGGGGAAACATGATGGTTTTCCGCAACAAGCCCGTTCCCGGAAAAGCCAAGTTCCAAGAGCACATTGTTATCAATCGCCATCGCCAATGCGCGGCGCACACGTGCATCAGCATAAGGTTTGATCCCATCAACTTCGGCAGCTTGATTGGGGCGAATTACGACAGTGTTTGCAGTGATCGCCTCAGACTTGCCCCATCCTATGTCGTCCATAATTGAGATGAAATCACCGATCGATTCGTAAACCATGTCGACTTCGTCGCCGGCTACAGCTGCAACAATGCCAGCCTGTTCTGTGCCAAAGTCCAGATATTCAATGCGGTCCAGATATGCGCCTTCGCCCCACCAGTTATGGTCCTCGTTTTTGACCAAGACGGCTTTTACACCCACTTCGAAGTCACCAGGGATGTAAGGCCCTGTCCCGATGGGGTTGTCCAATGGGTCACCATTGAAGCTTTGGTGGACGATCGCTGCTGGGTAGTCAGAAAAGCCAGCAATCAAAGTGATATCGGGCTGGAACAAAGTCAGGCGCACCGTTGCGTCATCGATGACAGTGATTGCACCGTCGCGGGCTTGGCCCGTTTCGCCGTCAACAAGCGACGCCATCCGAGACGCCATCGAATTTCCTTCGACGTTTTTCTCGCACCAGCGCGCAATGTTGAATGCTACATCTTGGGCAGTGAAGGCATCGCCGTTGTTCCAAGTCACACCGGGGCGGACGGAAAGCGTGTATTCGGTCGCGTCTTCGTTCACTTCCCAGCTTTCGAGCAAAGCAGGTTTAAAGCTGCCATCGATCTGGTACTCGACCAAATACTCTAGGTAGCCACGTGTGTAGTTGGACATCTGCGGCCAATCGTAAGTACGCGGGTCTTTCAGCGCCTTCACCAAGGATTCAATTCGCAATGAACCCCCAGTTTGCACATGACCTGAAGCAAGGGCCGGTTGCGTCATCCCAAGCAGTCCATAGGCGGCAGTAGCGGTTACACCAAGCGACGTCGCCCGGGTCAGGAATTCGCGGCGTGAAAGCTGTCCTGCGGATACTTCGTTGGCATAATTCCGTGCGGCGGGGTGGATTGAATTAGGAAATTTCATGAATCTCTTATCCCTTTTTGTGACGTGAAAAAGCAGGCAGCAACATAGTGTGCGCAACTGCTGGAGCACGACTGCCATGTTCTCATACTTCCAAGAAATAGTCCAAAAACGACACAGTCAATGAAAACCGACGTAGTCTAAGAGGAAACAGGCAGCGCCTTATTGGTCCGCAACCGCGCCTGGTCCGGCCTGCCATGCGCCCAGCGGAAAAGCCAACGACCACCTTCAACTGCATGTCGGGTGAGGCGTTGATGAAGCTGCGCAAGGACGCGACATTCCAGGTCGCGCTGGCGTACACGC
>RCNF010003245.1_pt1 | contig 10256 bp, 7 predicted proteins | sample 2041311 | NCBI WGS metagenome assembly RCNF01 (sample SAMN09708228, study PRJNA481090) | Marine sediment metagenome, whole genome shotgun sequencing project. | biome: marine sediment; feature: ocean; material: sediment; isolation source: Sewage treatment plant 2 marine sediment (STP2) ... | reverse complement strand
ATCATGGCCGAAAAAGTCGACTGCGACCTGGTCGCCTCCACCGGTATCCACGATGGGGATGCGGTGATCAAGCAGTTGCTGGCCGGCGCTGATGCGGTTCAGGTGGCCTCGTGCCTGTATCAACACGGTGTTGCCCATATAGGGGATATGCTCGAGCGCCTGGAGAGCTGGATGTCCCGCAAAAGATTCAAGCGGATCAGCGGTTTCAAGGGTAAAATGAGTCAGGCCAAGACCACGGATCCATCCATTTACGAGCGGGTACAGTTCATGAAGTACTACGGCGGCAAAAAGAACGTGGTCGTCTGACCCTGGCTGCGGCAGTTCCCCGACGCAATCAGTTGTTGTCCGCGATGGAAAGCAGGTGTGATGCATCACTATGACGTCATCGTTGTCGGGCTGGGTACCGCCGGATCGGCCACCGTCATGACCCTGGCGCAGCGGGGTGTGTCGGTGTTGGGGATAGATGCGTTCCATCCGCCGCACACCCTGGGCAGTCACCATGGTGAATCCCGCAGCGTCAGGCGGGCCTATCTGGAGGGCACCGCATACCTGCCCATGGCGATTCGGGCCTGGGACCTGTGGCGCAAACTGGAAAAAGACTCAGGAGAGAAGCTCCTGGTCACCACCCATAACCTGACCATCGGGCCGCCGGATGGACCGGCCGTTTCCGGATTCCTGGCCAGCGCCCTGGCCGGCGGCATATCTCATGATATGTTGACTGCCGCCGAAATCCACAGGCGGTGGCCGCCGTTGGCACCGCCCAGCCACTTTGCCGCCGGTTTGGAAAAAGAGGCGGGGATCGTTTTCCCGGAAACGTGCATCCGGATATTCCTCGCCATGGCCGATGCCGCCGGGGCAAGGCTTCAGGTCGATGAACGGGTGACCGGGTGGACGGCCACGTCGGGCGGCATCGAGGTTCGCACCTCCCAGGGCAGGTATACCGCCGGACGGGTCCTGATCGCCGCCGGCGCTCGCACAGGGCGATTGCTGGGCGTTGCCGGTGCCATGCTGACGCCCAAACGGATTCCCGTCCACTGGATTACCCCGCCAGATGCAACGACTTATCAATTGGGTCAATTTCCTGTGAATTTCTGGCAGGTCCCGATAGACGACACTGCCGGTACGTGCGTATCGTACCATGAGTTTTACTCCCTGCCGGCCATCAACCACGGTGGACGGGTCAAGGCCGCCTTCCACAACCAGCTTGCCGACGGCGACCCGGAAACCCCATCGCCCGCAGTATCCACAGAAGAGGAGGCGGTGATGCGGGCCATGCTGACCCGGTTTCTGCCGCCGCTGTCCGACCGGCCGATGACATCCGACACCTGCATGTACACCCTGACGCCCGATGACCACTTTTTACTGGGTCCACTGCCCCAAAACGAGAATGTATTCGCCGTGGCACTGGCCGGACACGGCTTCAAGTTTGCGCCGGTGTTGGGTGAAATCCTGGCCGATCTGCTCGAAGGCCGTATCCCCGCGATCGATATGGGCTTTTTCTCACCGCAGCGCTTTGCCGGGCGGGAGTGATGCCGGCCGTGCGTCCATGACCCGTTGCACGAAACCCCAACTCGATTATTCCTTGGTAAACCGAAACCTTCACCAAGTCCATTAAAAATAATTTGAATGGATTGACCTTGTCGTTCTGCCTATGGGAGACTGTTAACAGGCATAAAGGGAAGGGGGGGTGATCGATGAAAATCCAAATCGAAAAACCGTTGTTGAAATCCCTTGCCATGATGGCATCCATGATCGAGGCTCGGGATGCTTATACCGGTGGCCATCTCTGGCGGGTTTCCCAGTATTCCCAGCAATTGGCCGAAGCGGCCGGCCTGCCGACGGAAATGGTTTTTTTGTCCAGGCTGGGCGGCTTCCTGCATGACATCGGCAAAATCAGTATTCCGGATGGCATTCTGGGAAAGCGCGGCAAACTCACCGAGCCGGAATATGAAGTGGTCAAAACCCATCCGGGAATCGGGGCCATCCTGATCCAGGAGCATCCGCTGAACTCGAAACGCTCATCAAAGCGGTCGGTGCGGCATTGGCGGGTGAACCGAAAAGGTGAAGGGCCGGTGGGGTTTTCGACTCCCCCTATCCAGTGAGGGGGTGCGCTTTATCCCTTTCCGAACCGACACCGATCAACCAACCGTATTTTTGTCTCCCGGCATCTCTGATATGATAGTCATCTGTCTATTGCCGAAGCGATGGTTTTGATGCCTTCGGCAAAGTCGGCATCCATCTTCCCGGTGAAGGCCTTCCAGTCGGCACCGAAGCGGTAAAAGGCCATGGATGAAAGCTTCTTGGTGAGGATGGCATCCCGATAGGGCCGAAGCTCCTCGGCGTTAAGCGTGTTCATGATCGCGTCCCGGCCAAGCCGTTTGATCAGGATCGCCGGGATGTAGTTCTCCAGCACTTTCCAGACCAGCGCCTTATCTTTAAGGATGACGGCGATATTCTGCTCACAGATTCGCTGCAGGGCAAAGATCTGCTCACTGGTTATTTCCGACAGATCGAACAGGGGGATCGACGGATCGGCTTCCTGGATGCGGATGAGCATATCCGTTTCCGCACGGGCATATCGGTCCACCAGTATCATGATATCCCGTATCAGGGCCCAGCGGGTCTGTGTGTCGCCCAGTAGCTTGGTCTCATAGTCGTCTCCGAGCAGGAATGCGGTGAGCACTTCGGCAATGGAGCTGGAGAAGACGCCGCCCTTATTGGCTGTGGTGTCCTTGATATGCTTGATGGCGGTGGTGGTGGCGATGGTCCGCCTGGCGGCGTCATCGAAAAAGACGTTGGCCCCGTCGACGATGAACTGCAGCTCTTTGAACACGGAGAGAAAATTCTTGACGTTGCCGCGGTGAACGGTGTCCTTGAAACCGCCGCAGGGGATGAAGGCCCGGATGTCCGCCTGGCTGATAAACCGCCGGTTGTCGGGCTCCGACAGAAAGTTGCGGTGGAACAGGGCCCCGTCTTCCACGATCGTGCCGTCGGGAAGGGTGACGTTTTTGGCGGTGAGGGGGACCATGAAACCCTGGGGGCTCAGCTTATCCACGGGGAACTGCCGGGTATTGGCCCGGGGCGCGGCGTGCCGCATGAAGGCGATTTTCATCAGCGACTGCCGGTCCAACCCCTGGGGATCGAACAGGATGGAGCCTCCGTCGATGATCAGGCAGATCTTTCCTTTGTAGCACTGGATTTCGTTGGCTCCCAGGTCGCCGTCCGGACCGCCGGTCATCATCAGGTTGAGATCGTCTTCCCTGGCCCCGCAGTGGGTGGTCAGGGTTCTAAATGCTCCCATGACCCCGGTGGTGGTCATGCCGCTGGTGTCGACCTTGCCGCCGATTCGCTCGTAGATGGCCTCCATGTCTGTGGTGACGACAACGGAGGTGCCGTTGATCTGCAGGTCCGTGCCCTTTTCCTTGCGGTCGATCAGGCCGAACAGGTCGCCGTTTTCCAGCATGCCGTAAGTGTCGTGGGGGATGCCGATGCTTTTGCCCGTGGTGAGCGTTCGCCAATAGCGGTAACCGCGCTCCTGCGAACGGATGGCCACCGCATCCATCAACGGCGCGGTTCCCTCGTCCGGGCCGAAGAACACCATTTCGGGCTTACCGTAATAGTCGACGATGCTGTCGTCGCCGAGCACCAGGTCGATGATGCCCTCGGTATAGTCGTACAAGGCGTCCATGCCAAGACTGGAATAGATGGCGTGGGGCACCACGACGCCCTTGGAACCGCTTTCGCAGATATCCTTGTGCTTCAGCCGCTGAGCCTTGGGACCCAGGGCGTAGTTGAGCAGCACGGCATTGTCGATTTCGGTGGGGTAGTTGGCCGGGGAGACGCGGATCAGACGCAGTCCGCCCCTGGCGATGTCCCCGGCCCGCAGGTGGGTGCCGCAGGCGTAGTGGCCGTTGACGAAGAAGATGCCGAAGACGAACTGATCGAAGACCAAGGGGTCCAGGATGGCATTGTCGAAGCGAAAGGCGAAGGATCGCTTCTCGGGTTTGTAAAAGTTGGTCTTGAGGGTGCACGAGACCATCTTGAACATGAATCGGAAGATGTCACAGTGGAGCCAGTTGTCTATAAACCGTGACGAGATGATCTTGTTAAACGCTGCGAACTTCTCATCCAGCGCCGCAGCGGGGATCCGGTTTTTTGCCGACGGGTGGAAGCGTCTTTCGAAAAGCGCGTAGAGAAATTTCACCAGGTCCGGGTTTTCGGTAACCGCCTCCAGGATGGCCTTGTAGACATAGGTGGACTTGTTGGAGCCGTGGATTCTTCCGGCGAAGGCGTCCCTGTGATCCTTGCTGGTAAGGCTTTGCAGGATCTCCCGGTCCGTGGCGTTGTCGCGCTCCTTGAAGATGAACATGTGGGTGAAATCCGCGGCGTTGCCGGCGAAGAGCGTCTCGTTGAAGGTCAACGGCCCGTTCACGTAAAGGTCGGTGACGCGGTTGACGGCGAAGGAGAGGTAGGCGCACAGGTCGCCCACCAGTTCCGCCTCCTTTTTACGGGGCAGTTCACCCCGGATATAGAGGGAACAGATCGACGAGGGCACGGGGGATTTGCCCCAGTAGGGCTCCCAGTAGGCCCGCTTGAGCACCAGGCCGTGATCTTCGAACAGTTTGCGCAGCACGGGCAGCTGGGGCGAGGCGAAATCACTGTTGAACATCAGGCGCATCTCCCCGGTTTCGGGCAGGTTGAACACCTCGATCAGGGGGGTGACGGCACCCTCGGCCGCTTTGATAAATTTTTCGTAGCGCTGCCGGGTGGGCTCGGGGGTGGTCATGTAGTCTCCGGCCAGGGTGAACAGGAACCGGGAATCCGTGAAGGCCTCCCGGGGATAGTCATGTACGGTTTCGGGCCGGATGATGTAGGTGTAGTAGTTGCTTTCGGGGCTGTAGTAGTATTCGCGCCGGTGGCCAGAGATCATGTTTTCCAGGATCTTTTCCATGCTGTCCCGGGTCTCCAGGGTGGCGATACGGACCCGCTGAACGTTGTTCTCCTGCTCCAGATCGAAGTCGATGTGGGCCACCCGCCCCACCAGGACCACCTTGCCGTCTTTCACGGTGATGCTGGTGGCGATGGAACCCAGGATATGCTTGAGGGAATCTTTCTTGATGTTCTCGAAGAAATAGGTGGGAAGCCCGAGGTCTTCCAGCAGGATTCCCGCCGCCATGTTGATGCAGTTGGCGGTCAACAGCCCCTCGGAGGAGAGGTCCACCACCGCCTCGTAAAGGACGCTGGGGTTGAGTTTCACGCTCTGGGCCTTGTTGATGATGTAGGCGCCTTTGGAAACGGAATCGGGGCGATTGAATTGGCTGTCCATGACTTCTCCTCTATTTCCTTTAAAATAAACGTGGAGGCTGATCTATCAAAAAAATATCGGGAAAAAAAACGAAAATCGGAAACCGTATGACGATTTAAGGGAAAAATGCCGACTCGATGCCGTGGACATGCCAAGGCCGGTTGTGTCGGACGATAAGGTCAATTGCCGCCGCCGACCCGGGAAAAGGATACCTGTCGATTCCAGAATCCCGCGTGGTTGCGTTTCAAACGGTTGTATTTTGGGATATAAATCTTAAATTTGATACAGTGATCAGATTTTCGGAATAGCCCGGGTATCCTCGCCGGTATGGTTTAGACCAACAGAATCGACATCCCGTATTCCCCAGGCTTGGCCCTGGCTCTTTTTATGAGACAACAAGAAGGCGGACAGCATGACCATTTTCTCGATGCTCAGAATGGACGAAAACCATAAGCGCAGCGTCGCCCAAACCATTCTTTCGGAATCCGGCGCCATTGTCAAATGCCAGTCTTGCGGCAATTACCATGACCGGCTGGATGGCAGGGCGCACCATCTGGCCTTTAGCACCGGTGAGCAGCTGATCATTCGTGGCGATGCGAGGGTGAGGGATTTTAAAAGAAATTTCGATGCACTGAAAAGTCTGATGGGGAGAATTCTGGCGGAATCGAGCCGCTCCGGAAGATGCAATCAGATGAAAAGAAAAGGGGATCGGGGGCTCGCGCAGGAGCCTTGAAATTACCAAGGCATGATGAGTCGCTACCTGCCGATCCGTTCAATCGACCTGCCGGGAGCCGTGTAAAACATTTGTAAAAACGGCAAAATCCTTTGTTATGCCGATGCCGATGGCATACAAACGGTCATTCTTATTTATTGGAACAAGTCTCAAAGCCAACCTATACCGCCCACGGTCTACCTGAGTCCAATGGCCCACTGTTGACCGCATGCAACCCGATGGCATGGTTTTGAAAGACATTCGAACCTTTAAGAAGACGATAACCATGACCATCCATGAAACGATCGTTATCCGGACACTGGTGCGCTGGCTGGCTCTGCTGGTCTTCAAATGCGCGGGATGGACATCCGAGGGCCGCAAACCGGATCTTCCCCGGTATGTCATCATTGCCGCTCCCCATACCTCCAACTGGGATTTTATCTTCACGCTCTGCCTGGCCTTCATTTACCGTTTGAATGCCGTGATCATGATGAAAGACGCCTGGTTTCGCTGGCCGCTGGGGCCCTTGTTCCGCTGGTTGGGCGCACTGCCCATCGATCGATCCGGTGCGAACCAAGTGGTGGCTCAATCCATCGCCAAATTCCACCAGCGCGACCGTCTGGTTCTCGTGGTGCCACCTTCGGGGACGCGCAAGCGCGTGCTCCATTGGAAGACGGGTTTCTATCACATCGCCAACGGTGCCGGCGTTCCCATTGTGCTCGGTTTTCTGGACTACCGGCGAAAGGTCGGCGGATTCGGCCCGGTTGTCCAACCGACGGGCGACCTCGACGCCGACATGGCCGTGATCCGAGCTTTTTACCGGGATATTTCCGGGAAATACCCCCTGAAGGAGAGCCAGCAGTGCATTGCCCCCAGTGTGTCACCGCCGGCCGCGGGCTGAGGCGAATGAGGGGGGAAAAAAATGATTGCCAAATGCCGTTGACAGAGATATAAGCCGCCCCAACGATAGCCCAACCGCACGTCGGCCGCCGAACGAAATAGACCGGCGATCGATATCCATATCAAAGTGAAAAAGCCGTCCGGATCGAGCTGGACGGCTTTTTTTGTGGTCAACCAAAGGAGAACCGAACAGATGGATTTCAAGACAACAGGCCTTCGGGCAGAACTGCTTCGCGCCCTTGAGGAGTTGGGATTCGACGCTCCGATGCCGATTCAGGCCGCGGCCCTGCCCGAGCTGCTAAATGGGAGCCGGGATTTTATCGGCCTTGCCCAGACCGGCACCGGTAAAACCGCTGCCTTTGGCCTGCCGCTCCTTCAGCGGGTCGATGCCGACCTGAAGAGCCCTCAGGGCGTGATCCTGTGTCCCACACGGGAGTTGTGTCTGCAGATTACGGACGACCTGAAACGATATGGCCGCTACCTGCCCAGAATACGTGTGGCGGCGGTTTATGGCGGTGCCAGCATCGCCCACCAGATCCGCCAGCTGCGCGATGGCTCCCAGATCGTCGTGGCCACGCCCGGCCGCCTGATCGATCTGATGCAGCGCCGGGCAGTGGATTTGTCTCACACGGCCACCTGCGTGCTCGACGAAGCCGATGAAATGCTCAACATGGGTTTCAAGGAGGATATCGACCGGATCCTGGGAAAAATGCCAGCCGATCGTCGAACCTGGCTGTTTTCAGCCACCATGCCGTCGGGGGTAGCGGCCATTGCCAAGACCTACCTCGATGACCCGCACAAGGTTTCACTGGGCGGGCGCCAGCATAGTGCCCCCAATATCACCCACGCCTGTTACGTGATGAACGAGCGGCACCGTTACCAGGGGCTCAAACGCATCATCGACTTCACGCCCGGAATCTTCGCGCTGGTGTTCTGCCGCACCCGCAGGGAAACCCAGAGCGTGGCGGACGCTCTGGTGCAGGAGGGTTACCCGGCCGATGCCCTCCACGGCGACCTGAGCCAGGCCCAGCGTGACCATGTCATGGGCAAATTCCGCCGGCAGTCGATCCGGCTCCTGGTGGCCACCGATGTGGCTGCCCGCGGCCTGGATGTGGATGAGATCTCCCATATCATCCACTACAACCTGCCCGATGACCCTGATATCTATACCCATCGCAGTGGCCGAACCGCGAGGGCCGGGCGTTCGGGCGTCTCCATCGCCCTGTCTACTCCCCGGGAGATTGGCCGGCTCCGTGCGATGGAACGCGCCAACGCCATGCGTTTCGAATTTCGGAAATTTCCGGATGGTCGGGCGATCTGTGAACGGCAGTTGGACGGTTTCGTGGACCGGATCGTCGAGACGCCGGTGGACCCTAAGGCCTTTGCCAGTTACCTGCCCGCGGTCAGCGAGGCTCTGGAAGGTCTCGACCGGGAGGAATTGATCCTGCGATTCATGGCCGCTGATTTCAACCGAATTTTTAAAGACTACCGCGAAGCGGGCGACATCAACGCTGCGGTGCGTCCGGCGGCCGTTCGCCCGGCCGGTAAGAGTCGCAAGGTTCGACCGGAGGAGCCTGGTGCCCAGCGTTTTTTCATCAACGTCGGCCGCCTGGATAAAATCAACGAAGGTGCCATCGTGCGGCTGGTGTGCGACCATTCCGGCATCCGCTCCCGGCAGATCGGCCGGATCGAACTCAAACGTGCTCGTTTTTCGAGGTGGCCCGGGCCGCTGCCGACAAAGTCCGGCGCAGCCTTAAGGACGTCCCGTTCGACGGCCGGCGGGTCCAGGTCAAGGACGCAGGGAATAAACACTCCCAGGGCAAACCGGATCGGATCCGCAAGATCCGGCCGGGAATTCGCCACGCGCAACGGCGGGTCAGCGCTTAATCACGCCGGGCAGGATAAATTCATACAAAGATAGCTTGATGTCGCCATTATTTTTGCCTACTATACAAACAGCGCATTTCAAGCCCATCCGAAATTTCACGCGGCTTTTGACTAAACGTTGATGACGTCGTAAAAAGTCTCGATTCAGACGGTTTCGTAAAAGGTCCACGATCAAGGCTTGCGAATTCTGAGAATACCGCTGTCGCGGTTGCCGTAGGCAGTTTACTTACGTTACTCCGCAATGACGAAGAATGAAGCGTAACGAAGATGTTGGACCTTTTACGGGACCGTCAACGTTGATGCCACCACGCCAGCCCTGCCTCCATTGAGCGATCTCCGAGTCTGTTGCAAGTATAGTCATCATCCCCTTTCGCAGTCAGCGTTGATCTGGAAAGCGCGGTCTCGGCTGCACATGCGTTGCAGCCGAACGGATTGACTACTTTTGGCCAACTCATCGAGGATCTAACCATGATCGGTGCAATTGCCGGCGACATGATCGGTTCTCCCTATGAAAGCTGCCCGATCAAAACGGTGGCCGTTCCGATGGTGGTGGCGGCGTTTACCGACGATACGGTCCTGACCATCGCGGTTGCCAACGCCATTATCCGTTGCACGGACTACCGCGTGGCGATCAAGTGCTTTGCCCGAAATTTCCCCAATCTGCCCTACGGCGGATCCTTCTGGCACTGGATCTGGGATCCCAACAGTATTCCTTACTACAGTTACGGCAACGGTTCGGCCATGCGGGTGTCTCCCGTGGGGTTCGCTTTCGAGTCCATTGAAGATGTGTTGGCCCATGCCAAACGATCCGCCGAGGTCAGTCACAACCATCCGGAAGGCATCAAGGGGGCCCAGGCAACCGCTCTGGCCGTTTTCCTGGCCAGGAAAGATGCGGACAAAGCCACCATCCGAAGGCAGATCGAAACCCGGTTCGCCTACGACCTGGGGTGCAGCGTCGATGACATCCGGGCGGGTTATCGTTTCGATGTCTCCTGCCAGGGCTCTGTGCCCGAGTCCATCATCGCCTTTCTCGATTCCAAGGACTACGAAACCGCAGTGAAAAATGCCATCTCTCTCGGCGGCGATGCGGACACCATGGCCTGCATCGCCGGCGGCATTGCCCAGGCCTACTATAAAACGATACACCCTGATATCGTTTGGCAGGTCCGGCGAAACTTGCCCGACGCCCTGCTGGCGGTGCTGGATCAGTTCAGCGAAAGATTTGATTGTCCCTATTGATAAATGGGGGTCATCCGATCGACTTGACAACTCCGCTGAAGTGTCCAGAGTATGGTTTGGGCCGCAGGTCTAAAAATAACCTGTTTTCATTATAACTATTTATAATTAAATGACTTACCTAATCGACTGCAGCACAGTCGGTAGTTGACATAACAGGATGCACAAATGACCCACGATCGTGTTAGACTGATACCCGACCACAACCATACTAAG
>RCNF010005186.1_pt1 | contig 10257 bp, 12 predicted proteins | sample 2041311 | NCBI WGS metagenome assembly RCNF01 (sample SAMN09708228, study PRJNA481090) | Marine sediment metagenome, whole genome shotgun sequencing project. | biome: marine sediment; feature: ocean; material: sediment; isolation source: Sewage treatment plant 2 marine sediment (STP2) ... | reverse complement strand
GTCGTCACCGGTGGCGTCGCGGCAGCATTCTCCGAACCCACTCCGACTATCTTCTCGATCTCCATTCTAATGGTGTCAAAATCGAGGTTGATCTTCTTAAGGACATCAACTGCAACACCCTGACCAAGTCTTATAAGTCCAAGAAGAACATGCTCCGTACCTATGTAGTTATGATTAAGTCTCTGTGCTTCTTTTTCCGCGAGTTTCTTTATCTGCTTTGCTCGGTTAGTGAATTTGTCCCACATTTTGCCTCCTTTAAGGCCTTCGTTGTATGTAGCTGGTGATATCATGGCATGCCATTGCTTTTTGCCGTGCAATAGATCGATCGCATCTTTAAATAATAAAGACTCCAAAGTGAAAAGGCCGACTACCATATCTGGTAGTTGGCATTTTTGGTCAAATGTTCCGCTTTAATAGCAGCTATCCCAAGGACAGACTTTGTGAAGGTACGTCTTGTCAATCTGCTGTAGTGTGCGTTCATTTGTTTTCGGAGTTGGCTTAAAAAGATAACATAATAGTATGGTGTTTTTTTAATTCCGCCCATTGTTCAGCATCATGTCCATGAACAACAAAAGCCTCTTCCGAGTCTACCATGGTTTGTAGTTTTTTCACCGATTCGAGTACCTGTTCATTGTCATAGTTGTTTCTGGAAACGACAAGGTTTTTGAAATGCTCTTTGAGAGGGACGCTGTCACCACTCAGTATGATGGCTTGCTGTTCCTTTTGCCGAACGACCAAAATTTGATGACCGGGAGTGTGACCAGGCATTGGGGTAACCACTAAGCTTCCATCCCCGTAAATATCAAACTTACCCTCTAATTCCTGGTAATTTAGCGGATGGTCCCAATCAGCCTTGAAATACCCCCTGCCTTCATTCTCTGGCCGTTTTGCAAAAGCGAGCTCTTTCTTGGAAACAAGAAAGGTTGCCTCCGGAAAAAATCGATTCCCACCCGCATGATCAAAATGAAGATGAGAATTCACGACATAGCGAATGCCGTCTGGCTGGCAATCGATTTTCTTCAATTGAGCCAAGATTCCAATACTTTCGTCGCCAATGGGTTGAAATGCCTTGGCCAGTCCTCCCCAACGGCCAAAGGCGTCTTTGAATACATCAGGATGAGGGCCGGTATCGAAAAGCACATCTCCGTGCGGATGTGTAATCAAAAAAGCGGGTATGGGCAATTCAATGAAGATATCTTTGTCCGCTTGCGGCAGAAAGATGCTTTTCCTGGCTTTTAATCGGCAGCATGACATGGCATAAATTTTCATTGAGTGTCCTTTGCCTCTCTTAAAAACACTGCCAACGGACTGGGAGTTGAGGTGCCTTTATCAGTATTCTTGCCCAGGGTGAACAGTCAGAATAGCTGATTTACGCCCCGCCGTCATCATAATTGGCCATCTGATAGCCAAAAATACAACTATAGGCGACAAGTCAGGCGGTTAATTTTAATAGCAGATATGTCAGGTTTTACGAATCGTGAAAAATGGTTTGGCTATCTGTTGTCCTGTGTCAATACCAATTCGCGGGCATCCAGATTTCAATTTTAAATGGAACATGCAATGTGTGACTATACGGCATTGCAAGTTAATTTTTCCTTGTCTTGTACCGTTTCCCCTATGCGGGCAGAGCCTGATCAAATTTCCTGCGGCTAATTGGGGAAGAAGGAGCCAGATTTCCAATATGATCCTGCCTACTGCTGTCCTGTTCACGCAGGCCAGCTGCCGAAAGCCTGTTTTTCAAGCTTCATGGTGCCGTCGCGGCCCTTGTAAATATTGATCCACGCGTTCCAGTTCTTTGTATCGGGATCGGGATAATCCAGCCGGAAATGGCTGCAGCGGCTTTCTTTGCGCATGATCGACGCCAGCAGCTTCATCTCGGCGTTAACGATCATGTTGGCGGTTTCATGCGCCAGGCGCAGTTCATGGAGATCTGCCGCCCGAAGCATGGGCAGATGATGATCCCGCAATTCTTCGACATAAGCCAACGCCGCCTTCAGGAGGGGTTCTTTTTTTATATAAAGAACGAAGTTGGGGATCATGATGCCCTGCAGGGTCTGGGTCACCCAGGCGGGACTATAACCGCGTTCTCTTTTCAGGGGCGCCAGGATTTCCTCCTGGATTTTCAACCGTTTGTTGTTTGGTATGGTGGGCATGGCCAGGCCGCTGGCATAGGCGGCAGCCGCCTCGGCGGCAATGCCGCCCTGCACGGCCGATCCGGCCAGCGACGATCCGACCTGGGTATAGATGGCTCCCGCCATATAGGAACCCAGCGCATCTCCTGCGGCGTACAGCCCGGGGATATTGGATGCACCCTTGTCGTTGACAGGGACCAATCCCTCCGACTTATGGATAGACATGCCTGCAGAAGAGCCGCCAACAGCGTTGCCCCCTTCCATCCCGGGAGGCGCTCCCCCCGATTTTGGGCCATGGCCGCCGGGGGGCGGTCCCGGAGGACGATTATCCTGAAATCCTTCAGGTCGATAGGGGCCGCCACTGACACGCTCTCCGCTGATTTGTCCGGGGGGGCCTCCGGCAATCGGGTTACCCGCCATATATGCCTGGTAGTTCATCTCCACACCCAGATCATGGTGGACTTCAACACGTGTCAAACCGGGTTTTCTGTCAAACATGCCATGCCACCCGTCATAACAGGCCGCCGCATTGGTGGACAGCCCCGGATGCCCGTCGTTCCACTCCTTGCCGGTTACCTTGGCGCCGATATGATAGGCCATGACCGTTCCGTCGTGGGTGAGGTCGCATATGGGGAATCCATTGGGCTTGAATCCCCCGGCACCGGAGCACAGGACGACGCTCTTGGCCCTGAAGATATGGACCGTGGTTTCATCGATGCTGAAACCGGCGGCACCGGCGATTTTTCCATCTTCTTTAATCAAATGAGTGATCATGACTCTTTCCATGACCGGGATACGGCGCTCTTTTATGGGCCGGCTAAATGCATTGTAATAGAGGGGAGAATCAAAGAATCCCCACGCCTTCAGTTCCCTGACCCTGTCCAGGGAGTGCTCGGCCATCTGCCGGGTGAATACCGGATTGTTGGTACCCATGGCAGAGCTGGAGACCTTGTCTACAAACGCATCGAGGCTCAATTCCTCCCTGGCAGGATCGTAAGCAAAGATTCCTTTGGCAAAAGGGGTTTGCCCCGATGAACCGAGCCGGCCCTTGGACACCATCAGGACCCTGGCACCGGCATCATGGCCTTTCACCGCGGCGAAAAGTCCCGCAATGCCGCTTCCCACAACCAGCATGTCGGTTTCGTTTTCGGCCACCGTCACCTTCTCCAATATCAATTTCAGGGATATTGGCGCTGCACTCGCCCTGCCGGGCGGATATTCCCATGGCGGCCATGGCCGCGAATCCTGCCGCACCGCCTGCCAGTGCCATGAACTTTCGCCGGGACACACCTGTTGATTTTGGCGATTCTGTCATCGATCGCTCCTTGATTGTTGAGATTTTTTAAAAAGGCCGTTCTTCAGAAACAGCCGGACACCGCCTGCCGTGAGAAGGATTATCAGGATAGACATGGTAAGGCTCGAATGACGCCCGAGATCGACCGCATGCCATGTAGCGACAGTAACGAAAACAACCGCCAGGATACCGTGAACGGTTCGCCAGGTTTTATATTTGATCGGCAGCCGGTTGCGAACAAGCGCCGTTATGCCGATCGTCAACAAAAGGCTCCAGGCAAGCATGCCGAGCACAACGCCAGGATTGAAGGTGGTCAGGATGGTGATAAAGGCTTCACTCGGAGAGACACCGGACTCGTAAAATCTTGGAACCACCAGGAACAGAGGGTGCAATAGCATGATGGACACGCATGTGTATCCGATAATTTTATGAATTTTTATCGTTCGGCGCATCTTCAGGTCTTTGACGGCGACACTGTTAGACCGCGACCAGAAAAACAGGCCGATCATCTGGCAGAATGCCAGAATCGTCATGACGGAAATTGATTCTTTCAATAATGAACGTCCCGGGAAATAACCCAGTGCCCAGATAAGCAGGGGCATGCCTGCAAAAACCAATACCGACATTCTCGTAAACTTGCTTTTGATAAGCGCGTTCATTCTACCCCCACGCAACCACGACCGGAATCGACTTCTCCGGTGAAATGGTAATGGCGTCCACAGGGCAGTACATCCGGCACAAGTGGCATATCTGGCAATCTGCCGCATATTTGATAAACGCCTTTTTTGTCTTCGGGTCCTGGCGGATCACATCGGTGGGACAGGTCTTGACACAGGTCCCGCAACCGATGCAGCCGTTGATGGATTGGACAGTCATTGTTTTTTCCCTTTACGCACCTTTATTGTTCCCTGTCTGTTCATGTTGCATTTCCTTTGTTGTCATGTTTCGTGCGCCTTAAATAGACCATCCATGTAAAGAAAGTTTGTTGTTCGAGGGTATAATTGTTAAGATTTTGTAAAGTGAAAGACCCTGATATTGTGGAACGGTTAATGGTTTGCCGAATACGGGCTTCGAAACCAACTGACCGGCTGCTGGTTCTATTCGCCCACGAACTGGTACCCCATGCCTCGCACGGTCTTCAGGTAGCGGGGGGCCGATGGGTCGTCGCCGATTTTCTGTCGGATGCGGGAAACATGAACGTCGATACTGCGGTCGTATCCATTGTAAACGGCGTTATAGAGTTCCCGGTAAATTTCATCACGAGAAACGACACATCCGTGATTGCGGGCCAGGGACCAGAAAAGTTGGAACTCAAGGGTTGAAAGCTGGGCGGCCTGACCGGCGACAAAGACATCCCTCCGGTTGGCATCCACTGCCAACCGACCAAAAGTCAGCACCGGTGGCGGAGTGGGCGGCGCAAACCGACGCAGCAACGCTTTGACATTGGCCGCCACCAGCGGCGCGCCTGCTGTTCTGGGAAAAGAGGCGTCCGCGCCAAGGTCCAGCGAAAGGACATGAAACTGTTCGCCTACGTTTTCTGAAACCAGAACCAGAAGTCCCGAATATCGGGCACGTATCTCCTGACATATGGCCAACCCGTCCACCCCCGACCCGGGGCAGTCGAGAATGATCAGGTGAGGTGAAGCAGTCTTGGCGAGAAAGCACGTTTCGTCCAATTGTTTTGCTTGACGGAGCAAAATATCCTCCTGAGCCAAAAGATGTTTCAGGTCCGTATTGAACTCCGTGGGTTTTGAAATGAAGAGCACTGTGACCAGGTTCATGGATATAATTTCCCGTCCCATTTGAAAAACTAAAGACCCCGCCGCAAGCAGCGGGCTTTCATTAAAGGCTATCGTTAATTGATCACGTTGCGCACCAGGCGGACATAATTATAGTAACGCTCGCCGCCTTCACCTAATGCGCCGCCTTCGTATTTCGTGTCGAAGCGCACCGCACCCGCTCCGTGAAAATCAGCGCCATCCTGGCCAATTGCCGATCCAAAGGCCACATACCAGGCGTAGTAGTATTCGGGACTATCCCCACCAAAGTAGGCGCTGGTGCTCGACCAGAAGTAACCGTAATCCGGGTCGTAGTCCGTCGTTCCGGAATCAAGCGCGGTGATCTCGAAGTAATCCGTATCGATTGCCGGGCCCTGATTGGTCGCATCGCCGGCACTTGGGGAACGGGTGTAATCGACGATGCTCTGGAGTTCTTTGACATTGGGCAGGCGCCAATCGTCGTAGCCGGCCACCGTAGCGCTTTCGGCGTATGCCAACGCGGCTTTCCAATCCATGCCGCGGCCGCTGTCGGCCTGCTGCCACATGAGCCCGGTGGCATGATCGGTGATCGTGCCGTCGCCGTTGGCCTCGAAATCATTGACCCCATAGCCTGTATTCCCACGAACGGCGCGGACATAGTTGCCCATGGGACCGGAGACGCCGGCCGGATAGGCCTTGATATGACCGGTGCCATGATTCACGCCGAAAGCAGCATCAGCGCCACCCTCAACCGTCGTGCCGACGTATGCTTCGGTCCAATATTGTTCATCTTTGCTGACCGCTGTGCCTGCGATGTCGAAATAGCTCGTATCCAGATAGGGCCAGCCTTGTGAAAAATTACTGATCGAAAACAATTCCTTGGTGGTGGGGATCCTCCAGTCGTCATATCCGGCCAGTTCCAGTGAATCGCAATAGGCCTCCGCCTCCGCATAGCTCAGGCCTGCATTCGCCGGTGTCTGCTGCCACATCAGGCCGGTGACATTGTCGGTGACCGTGCCGTCGCCATTGTCGGTGTAGCTCGACTGATTGCCGTCGAATTGTGCGTCCTGGCCGTAAAACGCTTCACCCGACCCTGGACAGGTGATTTCTTCTCCGTCGTCGTCATAGCAGGCCGCTTGGCCCGTATCGACAACGGCATAACCGGTGGTGTCAACATCACTTGAACTGCTGTTGTCGGATGAGTCGCCGTTGCATCCGGCAATCATCGCCAATGTAAGCAGCATCAAGATTATTCTGACCAAAATCGATCCGGTTGATTTCATTGACTGATTCCCTTTCTAATAGGAGTAATAAATAGAAATTGTCTCAAAAATAGGATTTTGGCCCAGGGTCAAGGCGGGGCTTGGCTTCAACCCGCAGGCGTACTGGAGTATGTTGAGAACTTGAAACCAGGCCCCAACGTAGAGATTGGGGTCAAAGAAATTTTCGATACACTTTTATTCGTCTATGTTGTTCCTGCCCATATGCTCAGGGGGATTTTCAGGCCGCAGGACCAGCCGGTCACCCTCTAGTTCACAGGTGCCCGTCACCGTATCCCCGCGCGGGCTCACAAATTCAGCCGTATCCCCTTCAGATTTATCTTCGCAGGCGGTATAGGCTTCAGGAGGCGGACCGTGATGCCTTCTGCCTGACTGCTGAGCAAAGGTTTCATTGCCAAATGAACTGAAAGCGATAAAGATTCCCAGCAGAGCGATAACGATGGATGTTTTTTTGGGGTTGTTCATTTTTAATCCTCCTGTATGCATTGTTGTTGTCGGGAAATTTCCTTTCCGGTTTTGCGCTGAAGATAGTCGACGAATGTAAAGATTTTTTGTCGATCAAGGCTAAAATTGTAAAGATTATGTAAATTGGATTGCCCCTGATGTCCTTGAAGGTATAAAAACGATTAATTTGACTTGAAAAGGTGGGGGTGCCCTTGACGAATCAAGCGATTGAGCCGTCTACGATGAAAATTCTGATTGTGGATGATGACAAAAAACTGTGCCGGCTTGTGGCGGACTACCTGGAGCCGATGGGATACGCGGTTGAGGTTGCCCACAACGGCTCGCAGGGGCTGGACATGATTTTAAAGGGTGACTACCACGCTGTGATTCTGGACGTCATGATGCCGCAAATGGACGGGTTCGAAGTGTTGAAACGATTGCGCAAAGAATCCGACATACCGGTTTTGATGCTAACTGCGCGGGGTGAAGAGACCGACCGAATCGTGGGACTCGAGATGGGGGCTGATGATTATCTCCCCAAGACCTTCTCCTCGCGTGAATTGTTGGCACGCCTGCGTGCCGTTACCCGCCGGTATTCAAAATCGGAATCTCAGGCGGTATCCAAAGAAGAAAAGAACCGATTGGTATTCGGGGACCTAAAGGTTGACCTAAACGCCCGAACGGTCCGTTTAGGGTTAAAAATATTGAACCTGACGCCGATTGAATATGACCTGTTGACCCGCTTGGCCAAGTCTTCAGGCCGGGTTCTGTCGCGGGATCAACTCCTGGATGCCGTTGCCGGCAGAAGCTACGATGTTTTCGACCGCTCTGTAGATGTTCATATTTCCTCGTTGCGTCGCAAGCTCGGCGAAGATCCTCGCAATCCCAAATTCATTCAAACGGTCAGAACCGCGGGATATATGTTTAAGGCACCGGAGGATCAGCAATCATGAAACCGGCTTCGTCATTATTCGCCAAGATCCTGGCCTGGTTTTTTCTGAACATGATTGTGGTGGCTGCAACGCTGGCGGTCTTTTTTGTCTTTCAGCCGCAACTCAGCCTGTATGCAATTTTCGACCAACAAGGAACAGAGAGCCTGCGAACTGCCGGCCTGTTGATTGCCCATGACCTGGGCCAAATGCCGCGGGCCAAGTGGGCCGATGGTCTGGCAAGGCATGCAGCGATCCACCGGGTGGATTTCACGCTTGTGCTCGAAGACGGATCTCGGTTTTCGTCAACAGATGAAAAACTTCCCGAACCGGTAATGACACAAGTCAGGGATGCGTTGCGACGCAGACCACCGAAGGGCCCATTTCCACCGCCCAATGAGCTCGGCGATCCTCAACGGTTGCCGCCAAACAATGCTGACGGAGGGTTTCCGAACAATCGGGCCATCAGAAGAAAGCCGCCCATGCCCCCCGACGAGTATGACAGCAAACCGCATTTTATGATGCGGACGCGGCGACCTGCCCGTTACTGGTCCGGGCTTCGTATCCCGCTACCCCCTGGCCCCATGCAACCTCCTGTAGCCGCTATTTTGTTGGCTGTATCGGATTCCCTGACAGGCAACGGATTTTTTTTCGATCCGCTTCCCTGGATGGTCGTAGCCGCGACGGTGATATTGATTTCAGTGCTGCTCTGGATTCCGATGGTCAGAAACATCACCAGGCCACTTGCCCGCATGACCCGTGCAACCGAGGAAATTGCCAATGGACGATTTGATGTGCCCATCCATGAACCGCGGACAGATGAAATTGGACGTCTGGCGAATGCGATAAATCATATGACCGCCCGGTTGTCCGCTTTCGTGAAGGGCCAAAAACGATTTTTGGGAGACGTGGCCCACGAGTTGGGCTCCCCTATAGCCCGGATTCAGTTTGGGCTTGGTGCTTTGGAACAACGTGTTGAAAGGGAAAACCGGCAGCGCGTGATCGATGTCATTGAAGATGTTGACCACATGTCCAAGCTGGTCAACGAACTGCTCTCCTTTTCACGGGCCGAGATGAATTCGAAAACGGTCGAACTGGAAAAGATTGACCTGCTTCCGGTCGTTCAAGCCGCTGTCAAGCGAGAGGCGACGGCAGCGGCCATGATTGACGTTGCCATCAATCCGGGAATCCGGGTTGTCGCATCGGCAGAGCTTCTCATCCGGGCCTTCTCCAACCTGCTGAGAAATGCCGTCAAGTACGCCGGTGACGTAGGTACAATAACGATAACCGCCGATAGAAAAAACGGCCAGGTCGAAATTGAAATCCGGGACTCGGGACCCGGTGTTCCCGACAATCTGCTCGATCAGCTTTTCGAACCATTTTTCCGACCCGAGGCTTCCCGTGACCGGGATTCCGGTGGGGTGGGCCTTGGTCTGGCCATCGTGAAAACATGTGTTGAAACGTGCAAAGGAACTGTCTCAGCTGCCAACCTCAAACCCAAAGGGTTTGCAGTTTCCATCCATTTAAATGCCTAATTCTCTTCTCTCGCCTCACAGTCAATTGTTACAAACTGTTACCTGATCGTTACCAAACTCCTATAAAGCCGCTCAGAGAAAAGGCGATAGGGAAAACAGGCTGTTTTTTATACCCGGGGAAAACCACAATGGCCGTTTCCTTTTCAATTTTTCCATCATCAAAAGAGGAACAATCATGATGTCAGGGATATCAGGTATGAGCGGAATGATGGGTGGCATGCGTCCAGACCCGCAGCAGATTTTCAATCGCATGAACAAAGACGGCAGTGCCAGCATCGACAAAGATGAATTGAGTGCCATGACAAAAAAATGGCCGAAGCATCGGGCACCGAACTCGATGTGGACATCCTGATGGAGGAATTTGATAGGGATGGGGATGGCGTACTCAATCAGGAGGAAACCCATGCCGCCATGGAAAGTCTCAAGGAGCAGATGGGAACGCCGCCCAATGGTGGACCCGGGGCCGGGGGGGGCCGCCACCACCTTCGAAGGAGGAGGCTTCCGGGGTATATGGCCAGGACGGCGTTGAAAGTCAGTCCACCATCGACCAGCTGCTCGACGCCCTGTCTGACTTGGAGGACGAAGAAGATGAGGACGGTATCGTCCAGGCATGGATACGGACCTTGAAAGGCGAAAATGAATCCTATTCCCCTGTTGATACCAGGGTATAGTTGATCACCGGCCGCTTTTCTCAAGTCTAAGGCGGTCGGTTGCTAACCAACGTAGTTGTGAATAGATGGTTGGATAGTGTGAAAGCTGTATATTTTTATTGTTGCAAATTTTTGTGTTTACTTGCCAAAGCTTGAATCGAGGCTAATTCCAAGCACCGCTACATCTTGTGGCCAGACGACATTTCGGGTGGGTTGTGATTACAGACCAGTCAATG
>RCNF010002281.1_pt1 | contig 10261 bp, 9 predicted proteins | sample 2041311 | NCBI WGS metagenome assembly RCNF01 (sample SAMN09708228, study PRJNA481090) | Marine sediment metagenome, whole genome shotgun sequencing project. | biome: marine sediment; feature: ocean; material: sediment; isolation source: Sewage treatment plant 2 marine sediment (STP2) ... | reverse complement strand
TAGATCTGCTCCGCGAGAAACAATCGCGCGAGTCGGTGCGGGAGGGTCATCGCGGACAGCGACAGGCGCAGGTCGGCCTTTTTTGAAATCTCCGGCGGAAGGCCGTATGCCCCGCCGATCAAGAACACCACCCGCTGCACCGAATCGTTTTCGGCGCGCTCTAACCAAGTCGCAAGGCCCCGGCTGCTCAAAGACCGGCCGTCTACTTCGAGCGCAACCACGCGCGACCGATCCGGAATGCTTCGCGCCAGCCGCTCCGCGACATCGTCGACCTTCCCGTCCTTGATCTCGATCTCTTCGAGCTTGGCGTAGCGTCCAATGCGCGCGTAGTAGTCGCCGAGCAGCGACCGCAGATCGCGGTCCTTGGCCTTTCCAACGGCGATGATTCGTACGCGCACGACGCGAAGACCTACGGGGAGTTGAAACCTTCGTCGGCCCGCTGGCCTTCGAACTCTACTCGATCGGCATCGAGCCAGAGCCCCTCGAGGTCGTAGTAGCCGCGCGTGTCTTGATGGAAGATGTGCACGACCACATCACCGAAATCGAGAAGCACCCAGTTGCCCTGCGGCAGGCCTTCGATGCCCGAGCAGCGCGAACCGTACTTGTGCTTGAGGTCCTCTTCGATGCCACGGGCAATCGCAGCGACCTGGCGATCGCTTCGCCCGCTCATCACCACGACGTAGTCGGTGTAGTCGACCTTGCCCTGGACATCGATGATTTCGATCTTCCCTGCTTTTTTATCGAGCCCCGCCTCGGCGACCTTGAGAGCCAGCTCTCGACCAACTAGCTGATCGTTGTTCGTGGGGGAGCTCGGGGTTGTCTCCAGTTGTGCGCGTTCTGCTTGTTTGACCAACTAGCCTCCTCCTTTACTGACGGACCTGGCCCTCGCCTTGGCCGACCCATTTGAGAGTACAGAGCTCCGCCAGGCCCATTGGACCATACGCGTGAAGCTTTGTTGTTGAAATTCCAATTTCGGCGCCCAGGCCGAGGGCAAATCCATCGTTGAAACGGGTCGACGCGTTGACGAGAACCAAGCTCGCATCGACTTCCCGCAGCCACCGATCGGCATGACCGGCATCTTTGGTGACGATTGCCTCTGTGTGATTCGAGCCGTGTTTCGCTACGTGCGCGAGCGCAGCGTCGATGCCGTCGACGACGCCGACGTTGAGAATCAAATCGAGGTACTCGGTGTCCCAGTCAGCTTCGCTCGCCGGCTTCACCCCGCTGAGGTGCGCGGCGGCGCGATCGTCGGCGTGGATCTCGACGCCTCTCGCGCCCATAGCGGCACCAAGCTTCGGCAGAAAGGTGGGCGCCAGAGCGGCATCGACCAGAAGCGTCTCCATGGCGTTGCAGACGCCCGGGCGCTGGACTTTGGCGTTCAGGGCGATCTCGAGGGCCATGTCTGGGTCGGCGCTGCCGTCGACAAAGACGTGACACACACCTTTGTAGTGCTGGATGACAGGAACTCTTGCGTGCTCGGCGACGAACCGAATCAATCCTTCTCCACCTCTCGGAATGACCATATCCAGGATACCATCAAGACCAATCATCACCAACGTCGCTTGTCGATCGGTGGTAGGCAGAAGTGTGACAGCTTCGCGGGGCAGACCCTCGGCCGCAAGCGCCTGAGTGAACACCTCCGCGATCGCCGTGTTGCTGTGAAACGCCTCTTTGCCGCCTCGCAGCAGCACGGCGTTGCCGCTTTTGAGGCACAGCGAGGCCGCGTCCGCGGTCACGTTCGGCCTGGACTCGTAGATGATCCCGATCAGCCCGAGCGGTGCGCGCATCTTTCCGACTCGAAGGCCATTGTCGAGCACGCGCTCGTCGACGAGCATGCCAACCGGATCGGGAAGCGCAGCGACCTGATCGAGGCCGTCGGCAACGCCGTCGAGACGCTTCCGATCGAGCTGCAGGCGCTCGAGCATCGCTTTGGAGAGCCCCATCTGTTCGGCTGCGGCCATATCTTGCGTGTTCGCCTCGATCACGCGATCGCCGGCCTCGCCGCGAAGCGCTTCGGCGGCCCGGCGCAAGACGGCGTTCTTCTGCGCCGTGCTTGCGTTGGCAAGCACGCGCGAGGCGTCTTTGGCTCGCTGGGCCAGGCCCGTGACGAGCGCGGTCAGGTCATCGCTCATAGCCCGTGACGGTAGCACCTTTTCCCCCAGGCGGGAGCCGGCCTGCTCAAGCGCCATTCTTAGTCAAAACGATGTCGTCCCGGTGCACGACTTCGTCGCCGGTGTGGTTTCCAATTCGCTCGGCGATCTGGTGACTGTGTCCGCCCGCCAGCATGCGCACCTCGTCGGCGCCGTACCTCGCCAGACCGCGCGCAAGCTCCGCTCCCGACTCGTTGACGATCGAGACGGCGTCACCGACCGTGAATGAACCGGTCACCGAGACGACCCCCGCGGGCAAGAGACTCGAATGGCGCTTCTCGAGCGCACGGCAAGCCCCCGCGTCGACCACGATGCGACCGCGCGGCTTGAGCGTGTAGGCGATCCAATGCTTCCGGCTCGGCAACGGCGAGCCCGCGGGCAGCAAGAGCGTGCCCACGTCGTCCCCCCGCATCAAGTCGCCGAGAAAGCCCGGGGACGCCGCGGGACCGACGACGACCGGCAAGCCATGAAGCGTGGCTCGGCGAGCAGCCTCGACTTTCGACTGCATCCCGCCAAGCCCGATATCGCTCTCGGGAGGCTTGATGAAGGCCTCGATGTCCGAGACGTCGCGCACTAGCGAAACCCGCGCGTTCTGGTCGTCGAGGATGCCGACGACGTCGCTCAGCAACACCAGCAGATCCGCTCCGACGAGCGTGCAGACCATTGCGGCAAGCTGGTCGTTGTCGCCAAACCGCAGCTCGTCGATCGACACCGTGTCGTTCTCGTTGATGATGGGAACGACGCCGAGCTTGAGGAGCTCGTCGATGGCTTCGCGCGCGTGCAAGTAACGATCGCGGTCCGTCACTGCATCGTGGGTTAGCAGGACCTGCGCGACGTGGATCCCCAGCGGCTCGAACGCGTCTTCGTACGCGCGCATGAGCAGGGACTGCCCCGTAGCGGCAGCAGCTTGGAGCAGCGAAACCTTTTTCGGACGCTCGCTCAGCCCGAGCCTCTCCCTGCCCAGTGCGACGGCGCCCGAGGAGACGAGGACGACCTTGCGCCCTGCCCTCACTTGAGTCGCCACCTGCTCGGCCACCTGCGCGAACCGGCCCCCGTCGGCACAGAGCGCGCTGCTGCCGATTTTGACGACCATTCGCTTGCAGTCGCGAAGCGCGGCTCTGGTTGCGTCTTTTGTCATGGCGAGCCCCTTGAATCGCATCCCGAACGCCCTGCCGCAACCGGCATCCAAAAAGGGGACAGGCGCCTCGTGGCTGGTAGCATGGACCGATGCTTGCGGCGGAGGTAGCGCGCTGGTTCGTTTGGCTCGTGGCGTTCGCCTGGGGCGCAGCGTGGGGGAGCTTCTTCAACGTCGCGATCTACCGTTGGCCGCGGGGTATGTCGGTCGTGCGCCCGCCGAGCCACTGCCCGGGCTGCGGCGCGCCGATTCGAGCTTGGAACAACGTGCCAATCTTTGGGTGGCTCTTCCTGCGGGGAAAGGCGTCCTGTTGCGGCGCCGCGATTTCGCCACGCTACCCCATCGTCGAGCTTCTGACCGCCATCCTCTGCGTCGCCATCGCGGAGCTCTGGATCGTGCGAGCGGCGCCGGGCACCTTGCTGCTGCACGCGACAATCGAAACGATTCTTTATTTCGTATTCGCCGGCGGGCTGTTGATCGCTACGTTCGTCGACCTCGAGTGGATGGAAATTCCCGACGAGGTGAGCCTGCCCGTTGCGGCGCTCGGCCTCATGACCGCGCCCTTTCGCGCCGAGCCTGGGCTCTGGTCGTCGGCGGTTGGCGCCGGTGCGGCCTATTTGTTCGTGCAGCTGGTGTTCGTTTGGGGCTACGAGCACATCGCAGGACGTCGGGGCATGGGCGAAGGTGACTCGAAGCTGCTTTTGATGATCGGCGCGTTTCTCGGATGGAGGGGCGCGCTGTTCAGCGTCGTCGCGGGGTCCCTGCAGGGCCTGGTTTTCACGGCCTTTGCACTACTCACCGGGCGAAAGCTCACGCCCGAGATCGACGAACGCGTCATCGACGGCGAAATCATCGACGCGCCAGAGGCGCCCGACACGAGCCGAGTCGGACAGCTCAAGCTTCCGTTTGGTCCGTTTCTCGCCCTTGCGGCACTAGAGTACCTGCTCGCGGGAGACGCGATCCTCTCATGGTACTTCGCCCTGCTACAGAGGTGAACGCTTAGCGCCGGTAGCCGCCGCCACCGCCGCCACCGCCCTCACGCTCACGCGCGAGGTCGACGCGAATGGTCCGGCCGCCAAGCGAGGCGCCGTCCATCTGGTCGCGAGCTGCTGCCGCGGCCTCTTCCGTGGTGAACGTGACGAACCCAAAGCCGCGGGAGCGTCCAGTCTCACGATCGGACACGACCTTTGCATCGGTGACCTCGCCGAAGGGGGCGAACGCCTCCTGAAGGTCTTCAGTGGTCGTGGCCCAGGCGAGTCCGCCGCAGAACAGTCTCTTACTCATGGTCAACTCTTTCACTGTGCAGCCGACACGGCGCCATGCCGTGGCGATGCTTCAATTCGAGCCCGGCTAGCCGGATTTGCTCGATTGTACAGCTTGGAACCGATCCCACAAGGCTGGTGTAGACTCCTCGCCCAGGCGGACTTTGAAGTCGTCGTCTTTGGCGCGACCCTGAAGTTTGGCGATTTCGCCGATGAGCTTGTCCCGCGACCCGACCTGTTTGCTGACCGCCTCAAGAACCTGCTCGAGATGCAGCAGCTTCTTGTTGGAGACGTGATCCAAGCCCTTTTTCTCGTTCAACCGTTCGAGCCAGAGGTCTTTGCCGGCGGCTTTCTTCACGGCCGCGACCAGCTTCGCTTTTGCCTTCTTCGGATCGTCTCCGAAGCGCTCTTTCACAATCGACAGGGGGGAGTTGCTCATCAGGTGCACCTTCGCGCCAAAACGCCAGGTTTTCTGGGGTTTGGAGGGCCCGGCGTAGCACGGAGGCCCTCCTACGCAACCCGCCACCGACGATCGACCGGGGTTCCTAAGGACTGAAACCGGGCGGCTTGACCCTTATTAACAACCATGTTACTAACAGCCCTGTGAATAACCGGCGACTCAGTCAGGTGCAGGCGATTTCAGGACTCCTGTTCTCTATCTTCGCCCTGGTCCACCTCAGCAACACCGCCCTCGCCGCGCTCGGACCGGATCTGTACAACGGCTTTCAGAGCTCGGTCCGACGCGTGTACCAGTGGCCCGTCCTCGAGCTGGCGCTGGTCGCAACCCTCATCGTTCACATCGCCTCGGGCGTTCTGCGTATGCGCGGCCGGCGCGGCTCCAAGGCCAAGCCGCCGCTTCGGCTCCGCCTGCACCGGTACGCTGCGTATTACCTCGCGGTCTTCGTTTTCGGCCACATGGCGGCGACCCGGCTACCTGCGCTGCTGGCCGACGCGCCGCCGTTCTTCGGAGGGGTTTCCTTCTCGCTCCACTACATGCCGTGGTTCTTCTATCCCTACTATGCGCTGCTCGGGATCGCCGGCCTGTACCATTTGTTTTATGGGGTTCCCACGGCACTTGCCGTCTTTGGCATCCGCGCGCCGCAGGCAATACGCCGGGGCCCTGGCTTCTGGATCCCGGTCAGCGCGGGCGCGACCATGATAGTCGTTGCTCTACTGGGCTTTGGTGGCGCTCTCTACGAGATCGACGATCCCTTCGACAATGACTTCGCGCGCGCATACGAAGCGGCCACCGCGTATTTCTTGGGCGAGCCAGAGTAGCGATGGGACGACCCAAGGACGCGAACCCGGAGCAGACCCGCGTCACGATCCTCGACGCCGCCGAAGACGAGTTCGCGGAGCACGGCTTCGATGGCACGCGGATGGTGGCGATCGCGAAGCGCGCCGGGGTCACACACGGGCTGCTACACTACTACTTCGATTCCAAAGATCGCCTCTACGAAGAAGTCGTAGACCGTCTCTTTCGCCGTCATCTGCGCCTCTTCGAGCAGCTGGCGTCGGAGGGAACGGTGGTTTCGGCACGTGAGGCCGTCTTGCAGAGCTTCGACCTGTTCTGGGAGCACCCCAATCAGGTGCGCATCATGGTCTGGGAGATGGCCTCGGGCGATGACCGCCTCGAACGTGCAATGCAAGGCTTTTACGACGGGATGGCTAGAGCGCTCGCGACCCTGCCGGCAAAGGCCCGGTCTACCAAGCCGGGGCGAGACCCACGCGATGTATACGTGTCGATACTCGGGGCCCTGGTCGTCTACTTCTTTCGCGATCCCGCCATCAAGAGGCTCTTTGGAGCAAACCGTTTCACCGAAGCCGACCGGAAACGCAGGCGCGAGCACATGGCCGCGCTCCTCGACCTGATGCTTTGAGCGAATGTCCGGTGGATCCGGTCTGGCCGGCGAAGTAGAGTCTGCTCGCTCATGGGCGCCGAATTCGTTCACCTTCACGTTCACAGCGAGTTCTCGATGTTGGACGGGGCCATTCGGATTCCGCAGCTCGTCGAGAGCGTCGGGAAGATGGAGATGCCCGCCGTCGCCCTGACCGACAACGGCAACATGTTCGGCGCCGTCCAACTGGTGCGCGCGTGCAAGAAGACCAAGGTCAAGCCGATCCTCGGCTGCGAGGTGAGCTTCACGTCCGGCGATCGCCGCGACCCCAACAACCACGAGCTCCATCACCTGCTGCTGCTCGCAAGCTCCCAGGAGGGCTACCAGAACCTGGTGCGCTTGGTGAGCGCCGGCTGGGTCGATGGGATGGCGGTCCACGATGAGCCGCGCATCGATTTCGAAGTGCTTCAGAAGCACAGCAAGGGCGTCGTGGGCATGAGCGCCTGCATGGGCGGTCACGTGGCGCAGGAGATCCTCAACAAGGGGCCCGAAGTCGGGCGCGAAGCTCTTGCAAAGCTTCGCGATTCGTTCGACCCCGGCTACTTCTTCGTCGAGATTCAGGATCACGGCTTCCCCGAGAACCGACCGCTCAACCAGGTTCTGGGACGGCTGGCCAAGGAGCTCGACCTGCCCCTAGTGGGCACGAACGACTGCCACTACCTGGAGCGTCAGTCCGCGCACGCACAGCTCGTGCTCCAGTGCATCGGCGCGGGGCGCAGCGTTCGCGAAATGGAAGCGGTTCACCACCACTCCTCCGAGCTCTACCTCAAGACGCCCGACCAGATGATCAACCTCTTTGCCCAGGTCCCTGACGCGGCGAAGAACACGCTTTTGATCGCGGAAATGTGCGCCGGCCGGGCCACGCCCCTGGCCAAGCCGAGGCTGCCGCGGTTTTCGGTGCCAGGCGGCGCGAGCGAGGAAGACTACCTGCGCGCCCTCTCGGTCGCGGGCCTCGGGCGGCGCATGATGGAGATGGGGGAGCGCGGCGAAACCTTCGAAGACGGCGCTTATCACGGCCGGCTCGAGCTCGAGCTCGGCGTCATCTTGAAGATGGGGTTCGCCGGCTACTTCTTGATCGTTCAAGACTTCATCAACTGGGCGAAGGACAACGGCGTTCCAGTCGGGCCCGGGCGTGGCTCTGGCGCGGGTTCGCTCGTGGCCTGGGCGCTTCGCATCACGGACCTGAACCCGATCACACACGGGCTTCTCTTCGAGCGGTTCCTCAACCCGGAGCGCGTGTCGATGCCGGACTTCGACATCGACTTCTGCATGGATCAGCGCGACCGCGTCATTCAATACGTGCGGGACAAGTACGGCCAGGCGAGCGTCGGCCAAATCGCGACCTTCCATCAGCTCAAGAGCCGGAGCGTCGTCCGCGACGTGGGGCGCGTCATGGGCATGACGCCGGGCGAAGCCGGCTTGATCGCCACGATGATTCCGGAGCCGGTGGGCGGGAAGAGCATTTCGATCGGTGATGCGCTCGCGCAGGAAGCGCGGCTCAAGAATGCCTACGACCACGACGGCCAGGCCCACGAGCTCCTCGACACGGCGCAAGCGCTCGAAAATCTGACGCGGCATGCGGGGATGCACGCGGCGGGAGTCGTGATCAGCGAGGGCCCGATCTGGGATCACGTTCCGGTCTTTTGTCCGGAAAAAGACGTCTACGTCACGCAGTACCACAAGGACGACGTCGAAGCGGCGGGTCTGGTGAAGTTCGACTTTCTCGGGCTTCGAACGCTGACCGTCATCGACATCGCCACCAAGCTGATCGACCGACGCCCCGATCGCCAAGGAGAGCCGTTCCGGATCGACCAGGTGCCCATGGACGACGACGCGACTTACGCGTTGCTGCAGTCGGGCGAGACGACCAACGTGTTTCAGCTCGAGTCGAGCGGCATGCAGAACTTGTTCAAGCAGCTCCGTCCCGACCGGTTCGACGACATCGTAGCTGCAGTTGCGCTCTACCGCCCTGGCCCGATGGGCGCGCAGATGGACAAGGACTTCGTCCATCGCAAGCACGGCCGGCAGCAGGTTCAATACCCGCACCCCTCGCTCGAAGGCATCCTGCGGGAGACGCGAGGCGTCATCGTCTACCAGGAGCAGGTCATGCAGATCGCGCAGGAGATGGCAGGGTACTCGCTCGGTGGCGCCGACCTCTTGCGGCGGGCGATGGGCAAGAAGAAGGCCTCCGAGATGGACAAGCAAAAGGCCATCTTCATCGACGGCGCGACGGAGCGCGGGCACACGCAGGAAAAGGCCGAAGAAGTCTTCGACCTGATGGCGTACTTCGCCGGATACGGCTTCAACAAGAGTCACTCGGCGGCCTACGCGCTCATCACGTACCAGACGGCCCATCTCAAGTCTCACTATCCGGTCGAATTCACCTGCGCGACGCTGACGGCCGACAAAGAGAAGATCGACAAGGTCGTGCGCACGGTCGCCGAGGCGCGCTCGATGGGCATCACGGTCATGCCGCCCGACGTGAACGAATCCGAAATCGAGTTCACCGTCGTCTACAACCCCGACGACGCCCAGGATGTCGTGCGTCTTCGGCACAAGCCGGTTTGCCACGACGGCGAAGTCCACGACCCGATGGGGCCGAAGATTCGCTTTGGACTGGGCGCGATCAAAGGCGTTGGTACAGGGGCGGTCGAAGCGATTCTCGAAGCGCGCCAAGGCGAGCCCGACGAAGAAGGCGGGCAAGCGCACGAACGCCCGTTCGTGGACCTCTTTGATTTCTGCGCGCGGGTCGACCTGAGGCGAGTGAACAAGAGCGTGATCGAAGCGCTCGTGCAATGCGGGGCGTTCGATACGGTCCACCAGGCCATCGATGTGCATCGCTCGCAGTCGTTCGTGGCCATCGAATCGGCGATCGAACGCGGCAAGCGCATTCAGGCAGAGCGGTCGAGCGGCCAAGAGAGCCTATTCGGATTGATGGGCGGCGAAGAAGAGGGGCAAGTCTACGAGCACCCCGGAGGGAGCTTTCCGGCGCTGGACCCTTGGGATTCGCGGGACCAGCTGTCTCGGGAGAAAGGCACGCTCGGCTTTTACGTTTCAGGACATCCTCTGGACCGCTACCGGGGAGAGCTCCTTCGCTTTTGCGATGCGACGACCGAGAGTGCAGCCCAACTTGCGAACAACCGGCAGATCACGGTCGGCGGTACGGTCGAAGGCTACCGCGAACGCCGAACCAAGATGGGCCACACGATGGCCTTCTTTCACATCGAAGACGCGCTCGGCCGCATCGAGGTCATCGTGCGCCCGAAGCCGCTCGAGAAAGCCGGTATCCGCGAAGCGTTGCAGTCGGGCGAGCCCATCTTGCTCGAGGAATACGCCTACTCGGAGATCCAGAAGTATCAGAATCAAGGTTCTAAATGGTTACGAACTTTGGGCTGCGATTCTGAACAGCCTTCGGCTCGGATTGCTGTTGTGGACATCGGGGGAGGTACATCCGATCTCGTGATTGCGGATCTTGCGGATCATGACGATACAGGTGGAGTCGCCCTGTCGGTAAAGCGTGTTTACCGGCACGGCGCCAACCGTGCAGGTGATGCCTTCCTGGGGACGATACCGTCAGCCCGGACATGCCGACATCAGCAACCCCCGCCTGGGAGCAGGATTCCACACCGCCCTGGCCCACAACTGGGCGCTGCACGCGTTCGGGTGGTTGCACCAGTTCACGACCTCGTCACCGTTATTTGGCGGTCCGGATGACCTAGACTGGACCACCGGCAGCGGCGACTTCTGGCTGACCTGGCTGGCCTCTCCACGCCTGCGCCTGGACTTCGGCGGCACGTCGGCGCCGGTCGAGACATT
>RCNF010002280.1_pt1 | contig 10262 bp, 7 predicted proteins | sample 2041311 | NCBI WGS metagenome assembly RCNF01 (sample SAMN09708228, study PRJNA481090) | Marine sediment metagenome, whole genome shotgun sequencing project. | biome: marine sediment; feature: ocean; material: sediment; isolation source: Sewage treatment plant 2 marine sediment (STP2) ... | reverse complement strand
CGGAACCAGTATCTGTACGTAGAATCTCCCCATGCCTTGAGGTACTGCATTACCTCATTCGGGCAGATGGAGTAGTATACCCCTGCGCTGTCACAGAGGGACATGAGGATCTTGAAGTCATCATTATCAACTTTACCCGCGAAATTAACGGCGTCGAAGTTCAGCCATGACAGTTCGCAGAGAAGTTCAATCGAGATGTCTTTGGCAAACAGGTTAGAGCCAAGTATCCTCATGGCAAGTGTTGGTATGTCGTTATCCGAGGGAGTGTCTGCAAGTGCTGTGGAGATGAAGATCAGGGATAATACTAAGATTATTATTCGAAAACGGGGGGGTAGTGCCATAATATTGTCCTTTCATCTGACATTTGTGGTTTTGAAGAATCTATATTCTTATCCGCTTATTGTCTGATGTTGCTGTATTCAAGCCTGTAGGTTCAGTTTAGTATAAAGGTGAGATGGTGTCAAGGGTATTGATATCAGTACATCGATAAGAAGCATCAGGTTGAGAGGTCTCTTCTGCGGTTTTGTATGAGCTGCCAAATGAATGCTGGTGAGAGACGCTTAATAGCTTTATTATACCTGATACATATAAGTACGGATGCAACTAGATAACGGGGGGTTTTTATGGGTGAACCTAAAGCTAAACCTAAGGCTGTTGAACTGAGGCATGATGGAAAAACCTACAGAGCGGACAACAGAGACGTATTCTTCAAGTGGGCGCGGGAACACAGAATTTCACTCGATGACAGTTACAGGATAGCGGGAACCGATAAATGGATACCGGTAACCGCAAACAACGAGCTTAACATCCTGCTCGACCCTGAGAACTGGTGGAAGATCAAGATGGGCGGCAAAACCTTTGTAGCGCCCGACTGGGATGCCATTGTAAAATGGGCGAAGGAGGGCAGGCTTTCCGTAGATGTCCAGATCGAAGGACCGAAGACCCCTCCCGGAGGAATCCTCGGAAAGGCTTCCACGGAATTATCCCCTTACCTGCGTGAATGGGTAGCCGATGATCCGGATAAGAAGCCAGTGAGGTTGCGTTTTGACGACAGGATATTCATCCCCGGTAATGTTGACACACTCAAGAAATGGATACTGGAATCCAGGGTTCCCATGGAAGCAGAGGTTTCTATTCAGGGGGAAGTCTGGCAGCCGGTTGTGGATTGCGGCTACTTTGAAGAGGACCTGTGGCCGACGGAAGCTTCATTGATGTCTGCGGACAAATCGAAAGAGCTGATCAGCCGTACAAAGCCACCCAGATCAGCTGATGTGCCCCAACCCCCGGAAAGCGATAAGCCCAAGACCCGGGATCCTGCCTTCAGGGAGGGAATCGAAGGGGATCAGACCGATACCGCTCCTGCTGCAGACGGGCAGGAGAAACTCTACCGTATCACCACTACCTACGGAGAAGATTACGTCTTCGAGAATCCGGAAGAAGTTCTGTCACTTCTAAAAAGGAAAAGGATCCACAGTTTCGACGAGGTAAGACATCCTGACCTGCCGGACGGCTTGATGTTCGTCAGTGAATACATCCGTGAGTTTATACCGAAAAAGGGACCATTCATCCTTCTTGTAATCCTGACAGTCCTGTTCGGAGCCGCAGGAGTCGCGGCAATAGTATTCCAGCAACCGAACGCACAATGGATGCTGATCGGTGGAATCGCATCCCTTGTAATAGCCCTTGTACTTCTGATCCGGATAATCTGGAAGAGATAGTATGAGGATCACCGATCTCATCGCTGCAACCAGAGATGGCATCAGGATTCCCAAAGACGATATTTACGAATTCGCTGCTGCAATGGGTTTGGGGAAAATTCCTGATTACCAGGCAGCAGCCTGGCTTATGGCCGCCTACCTGAAGGGTCTTTCAAAAGAAGAAACCATTGCCCTGACACTCGCAATGAGGGACAGCGGTACAGTTATAAAGTGGAGCGACGGACCTCCCCTTGCCGATAAGCACAGTACCGGCGGAGTAGGCGATAAAATATCGCTGATACTGGCTCCACTGGTCGCAGCAGCAGGGCTGAGGGTTCCGATGATAAGCGGAAGAAGCCTTGGGCATACGGGGGGTACGCTGGACAAGCTGGAATCGATACCAGGAATGAACGTTCAGCTTCCGCTTTCAAGGTTCATTGAACTTGTTGAGACAAACGGAGTAGCGATGACCGGTCAGACAGATGACCTCGCTCCTGCAGACAGAAAGCTGTACGCTCTCCGGGATGCCACATCCACCGTAACCTCGATACCCCTGATCAGCGCCAGCATACTCAGTAAGAAACTTTCAGAGAATACGGATGTTCTCGTATTCGATGTAAAGGTTGGCAGCGGTGCTTTCATGAAGCACCTTCCGCAGGCGGAAGAACTTGCGCATGAGCTGACCTCTATCGCATCCGAAGCGGGAGTGAAGGCGGAAGCCCTTATTACGGGAATGGACTACCCCCTTGGTATGACAACCGGAAACGCTCTTGAAGTTCGGGAAACGCTGGACGTTCTTGAAGGTTCCGGTCCTCCAGACGTGAGGGAACTTTCGATAAGTCTGAGCGCTTCGATGTTACGTATGGCTCAACCGTCCAGTTATCCGGATAGGGCATCTGCGATCAGATTTTGCGAAGAGCTGCTGGATAACGGTTCGGCAATGAACAGATTCGCTGCAATGGTACAGGCTCAGGGAGGCGATCTTGAGGCTTTCCTCTCTCTCCCTGAGGCGCCCGTTAAAATGGAGGTCAGGGCATCACGATCAGGATACTGGAACGGGATGAACGCCTGGGAGGTTGGAGAAGCTGTACGGGGTCTTGGAGGGGGAAGGTACTGTATGGATCATAAAATTAAACCGGAGACAGGCTGGGAGCAGTTCATTCCGGGTGGTACAGAGGTCACCGGAGGTGATATACTTGGCCTGGTGCATGCAAGGTCAAGGGAAGATGCGTTCGTCGCATCGACAAGAATTTCAGACGCGGCCCAATGGGATCAGCCTGCGCAGCCGCTTATCAGGAAAGTAATATGAAAACGATACCGCAGATCGACATGGCAACTCTTCCTAAACAGCTTCACGATGCAGGGATTCTTACGGATACCGGATTTGAAAGACTATCCAGGTACGATGATGTCACTGATGATAGTGTACTGAACATACTGGTGGCTCGAGGCCTGGTATCCGAAGAGCTTCTTTACAAGTTTCTGGCAGGACTTGTCGGGTTGCCCTTCAAGGTTCTGGATCCGCTTGAGCTTGATTATCAGATTGTTACAGATCTTCTGCCTGGGGCATTCGCTCAGAAACATCACCTGGTGATCTTCGATGAAGTTGAATCTGTCCTGAAGGTGGCAACAAGCAGCCTTGTGGACACAACACCCCTTGATGACCTGGTTCACATGCTGGGCAGGGATATCGAATTGTACGTTGGAAGGCCGTCCGAGATAGCAAGGGTTATCAGACAGTTCTACGGACTTCACGGGTCGATAACCGCAGCTGTGAAGGAGCTTGATTCAAGGGATGAAGTTGATCTTGGTAACCTGGAGAGGTACGTTTCCAGTAAGACAGACCAGAAAGTAGAACCTACGGATCGGCCGATCATTAACGCTGTCAACCATCTTCTGCATTATGCCTTCGAGGAGAATGCCAGTGACATACACATTGAGCCCCATAGAAAGGGAACTGTAGTCAGGCTCAGGATCGATGGAGTCCTTCACGATATCTACAAGATACCAAAGAAGCTCCATTTGCCCATAATGTCACGTATCAAAATGATCGCCGGGCTCAATATCGCAGAGAAAAGAAGGCCGCAGGACGGCAGGATAAGAACCCACTTTGAAGGGAAACCTGTTGAAATGAGGGCTTCAACCATTCCCATCGCTTTTGGAGAGAAAGTGGTTCTGAGAATCCTGGACCCCGCCTTGCTGATGCAGGATCTTGCACTGCTTGGTTTCGGAGACGATGACCTGATCAGGTATAAAAATGCGCTTGGCAAACCTAACGGGCTGATTCTTGTTACAGGTCCCACCGGAAGCGGTAAAACAACTACACTCTATTCTTCACTCACAACTCTGGCGACCAAGGAGAAGAATATCACCACCATTGAAGATCCCATTGAATTCGTCACGAACGAATTCAACCAGATAGCCGTTCAGCCTGCCATTGATCTGACTTTTGCATCATCGCTGAAGTATATTCTCAGGCAGGATCCGGATATTATTATGGTGGGAGAGATCCGTGATAAGGAAACAGCCAAGAGTGCTATGAGAAGTGCCCTTACCGGGCATCTTGTTCTCAGTACTCTTCATACGAACGATTCCTCTTCCGCCGCCATAAGATTGATAGATATGGGCGTACAGCCTTACCTGCTTTCTACGACTCTTGTCGCGGTGCTAGCGCAAAGACTCGTGAGGAAAGTATGTGATAAGTGCAGTGAGGAATACCTTCCATCCCGCTCATTGTGCTCCTCCATAGGTCTGGAAGAGGGGGTTACCCTTAAACGCGGCAAGGGTTGCAGGAACTGCCGCGGAACCGGTTACAGAGGACGTGTTGCTGTGTTCGAGGTATTTGATATGACAGAGGACATTCGTGCGCTTATAATGAAGACCGCATCCATCGATGATATTCGCAGAACAGCGGTTGCGCAGGGGATGACCACTCTCCATTCGAACACGCTTTCAAAGGTCCGCCTCGGAATAACAACTCCGGAGGAAATGCTGAAAGTTACATTGGGGGTCGAATGAAAAAACTGCTATTCATCAGTATTCTGGCAGCTGTTCTGTCGTTTTTTGCCTGCGGGGAAGAATCCCCTCCAGACTTAATTGATATCGTTGGCGATGATATCCCCGAAGTCACCGATTCAGTGATAGTATTGCCGGACAGCCCGATGGAAGTGGCTCTGGATTTTTCCAACAGACTTGGAATGAACGACCCGAGCTGCTTCGAACTTATTTCCCCCGGATTTGCCGATTCACTGCCGCTGGACAGTTTGTCCCCGCAGCAGATCTTCGGAAGATGGAGAGCCTTCGATGCAGGAGGCCGCCTTACATCAATTCAGGAAAGCACCGAAGGCATGAAAACTTCTTACTTCTGCACAATAAGCAGAATGGAATTGCCCGCTATTAACCGGATCGATTTTCTTCTTGCAGATGACGCCTGGATGATCGATGGTTTTGGATTTGATCTGCCCCGGGACACAGAGGATTCACTGACGATTGAACAGCTGGCTAATCTCGTGCTTTCGTACCCTCAGGTCAGAAAAGAAATGCATGTTGTAAGAATGCTTTACGATGACTGCATGATAGACTCAATCCAGAACTTCTCATCCCTTAACGCCGCCGTTGCATCGGGTACGGACTTCCGTGATTTCCTGCTCGATCTTCAGCCGGGGAGTTACGCGATTCTGGCCCAGAGCAATATCAGAAGAGCCGGCAAATACCAGATCATGAACGACAGGGCTGAAATAGGTTTTACCGGGCTTCCAGCTGATCTTATGACGCTGGTCAACATCTGGAAGGAGATGGCCTGGATATCCAAATCAGTTCTCAGCGTTCATCATGAAGCAATGCAGGGTCTTTACGGAGGAGGTATCTGGAACGAGCCTAACGTAGCAGAAGAGGAGGAACGACTGGCTGGTTTCAGGGATTTTTTCCTTTCCGTAAGCGACCTTGTGGAAGCCAGGGATTCGCTGTCGCGAACGTACCCTGTGCTACTGACCGCAGGATCCAACGAGCCTCTGGCTCAGGTGGAGATAGATCTCGACCCTCATCAGCTGGATCAGAAGATGGAAAATGATATCGGAATCGTTGTCTGGAGAGCTCTTGCAGTTGAGCTTAACGGAGACAGTGACCCCGAGAGAGTCATCTACTGGGCGGGCAATCTTTTCCTGTTTGAAGGCACTCCGACAGGCTACAGACTCGTATGGAGAACCTTTGAGAACTACGAAAGCGATTACCACGCGGATTTCGTCTCACAACCTTCTGGAAGCGAAGGCCGCCGGGAAGTAACTTTCAGGGGAGTTGAGGGAGATTACGAATATTTTCTCGGTTATTCAGATTCGGGAGAGCCGCTGTTCAGAAGGATACGTACTATGAGCGAGAGTTCGCAGATACTGGAGGAACCACTCTGATTAAGAAAAGACTTATTGCTGTACTGTACTGGCTTTCACTGGCCGGCATAACCGGGCTTTTCTTCGGTGCGGGGTTTGCATACAGGGTTTACGGAGACTGCAGTTCAGCTTTCAGTGAGGCCAGAGGTAATCTGCTTGTTGCCGGTCTGCGGGGTCATGAACCTGCGGCTGCAACCCAGATCTACGACAGCAGAGGCAATCTCATGGCTACAGCCTGTGTTGAGAATAGATATCCCATTACGCTGGAAGAAGTTTCACCATGGGTGATAAATGGTTTCATCGCCACTGAAGACAGGACTTTTTATGAACACAACGGGATAAGTCTCAGAGGTATCGCAAGGGCTGCACTGCACGATTTGCGAACAGGTGAAAGACAGGGCGCCAGTACGATAACACAGCAGCTTGCCAGAGGTCTTTTCCTCGTACCTGACCAGACGATCCAGAGAAAGATCCAGGAAGCATTCATCGCAATGGAGATCGAGCGTCAGTTCGAGAAGAATGAAATACTCGAAATGTACTTGAATCAGATCTATTTCGGCGCCGGGGCACATGGTATTGAGGCCGCTGCAAGAACTTATTTCGACGGTACCTCCGCTGCTGAGCTTTCCCTTGCCCAGGCGGCAATGCTGGTGAGGATGGTCAAGAATCCCAGTGGTTTCAACCCTCTGCACAATTACGAAAGGTGCTTGACCCAGAGGAACGTGGCTCTTCAGGTAATCGCCAGTGAAGGATATATAACAATGGCGCAGGCGGATGAGGCCATGAACACACCGCTTGCTGTTGATGTTCACCGCCCGGAGATAGAGCAGGAATGGACCTATTTCTCGGAGTACATACGGAAGTACCTTGTTAACAGGTATGGATGGTCAGCTGTTTACGAACAGGGCCTCAGAGTGTACACAACCCTCGACCCGGATATGCAGATCGTAGCTGAACAAGCGGTGAACAGCATTCTTGCGGAGAAGGAGCCTGTCTGGGACCCCGAGTCGGAGGGATTTCTGAGCGATACTGAAAGGCTCAGGCACGAAAGCTCCTTTGCCCACTGGCAGGCTGTACGGGATACGATTGCGGGAGTGCCCGACTACATACAGGGAGCCCTGGTTGCGCTGGATCCCGCCACAGGATACGTAAAAGCAATGGTTGGAGGAAGGGACTTCAGGGACAGCGAATTCAACCGTGCAGTTCAGGCCAGCCGGCAGCCCGGCAGTTCCTTCAAACCTTTTGTCTATGCTGAGGCTATTGAACAGGGATGGTCACCCGGAAGTATCATCCTTGATCAGCCTGTCGTCGTGCAGATGTCCCCGGGCTCCTGGCGGCCCAGGAACTACGATCATACCTTCCACGGTATGGTAACGCTGAGAACCGCTCTGGCCCGATCATTCAATGTTTCAGCAGTACGACTCGGCATGGCTGTGGGTATCGAGGCCGTTGCCGCGAGGGCCATGGCAATGGGACTGACGTCAAGGATTCCAATAGTGCATTCCCTGCCGCTGGGCAGCTGCATGGTGAATCCACTGGAAATGGCGCAGGCATACATTCCTTTCGCAACCGGAGGTATTGCAAGGGATGCTGTTGCCATACTCAAGGTGGAGGACAGGTACGGGAACGTTCTTGAAGATAACCAGACTCCCAGCGCAGGAAGGAGGGTTCTCTCAGAAACAGGTGCGTACCTTGTGAATTCCCTTCTTCAATCGGTTGTCCGCGAAGGAACCGCGGCTGGAAGTAGATGGTACTGGGGCGGACCCTTCTCGGGAAGGAGAGCCGGAGGGAAGACCGGAACCACAAGTGATTATGCAGATGCATGGTTCGTAGGTTACACTCCTGATCTTGTTGCCAGTGTATGGGTTGGGTACGACAATCATGTCGTGAGAATGAGGCTGCAGAACGGCAGGGGACAATCCGGCAGCAGCATAGCCCTCCCTGTATGGAACAGCTTTATGAGGGGCGTTTTTGAGGATGACCCGGCGGATTCAACTGTCGTTTTCCCCGGCCCGCCTGAGAATTCAGTAGAGACTGCAATCATCTGTACAATCACAGGCCAGCTTGCCCTTGAAACCTGTGGGGAAAACACGAGGCAGGAGGAGTTCTGGGAGGGAACCGCTCCCCAGCACTACTGCACCCTTCATGATTATTCAACCGGAACTTTCCTTCCCGACACAACTCTTCCCGATTTCACCGAATTTGATCTGAATTACACTAATCACGGAGCGAACTGATGCCACCAATCTGGTTTATCATTCTGGCGTTTCTTGTACTGACAGTTTTCTTTCTGGCATGGCGCTTTATCAAGTCACCCGCATGGAAACAGCTTCAGCTGAGAAAAGCAGCTAAAATCGCGGCTGGGGGGAAAACGGATGACATGATAGAATTCCTCAAAAGGAATATGAACAGGAAGAGTGTTTCCGACCCGCTGACCAACGCTCTGGTTTATTTCTATATCAAAGCCGGTATGTACGATGAGGCTGAATCCATCATCCTTGAGGCAATTGAAAAAGGAGATGACAGTGCAATGGCCCTTGCACAGCTTGGTTACGTGGCAGGCGGCAGAAAAGACCACAGGAAGGCTGAGGAACTCTACAGAGAAGCCCTGAAACGTGACGATTCCCTCAAATCTACCATGAATATGAACATAGCTGGAATGCTGATCGAACGTGGCGAGCGGCTCGATGAGGCGGAAGAGCTTCTGACTGAAGCCCTGGAACTCAGAGACGGTTCGGCCAGGAGCGGTATTCATATTAATCTTGCCATGCTTTATCTCAAGAAAAAACAACCTGTTGATGCCAGGGTTCAGGCGATGACAGCATACGAGCTCATCCCTTCGGGAAACATCATTCTCACCAGCAGCAGAGCCAACGCCCTTGCTCTCGCATCCAGGGCATGCTCCATGCAGGGAGAGAATGATGAAGCATCAAAGCTTGCTTCAAAGGCACTTAAACTGGTCGAAGACCTTCCGGGAATGAACAGGCTTGCAGAGGAACTGAAAGTTATGATAAAGGATAGCAGCTCTTCCAAGGCCAAGTGATCCCTTGAAAAAATCGATCTGGTCAGTCATCCTCGCCATAGCGGTATACACAGCCATCGTTTTTCTGTCCGATGCGAAGGAAGTGGGTAATGCACTATCCGGTATTTCCCTCTATTGGATACCCCTTTTCCTTTCCCTGTCTCTTCTTAATTACCTCCTGAGATTCTTCAAGTGGCAGTACTTTCTGATAAGGATAGGTGTACATATCCCCTGGAAGGAGAGCCTTGCAGTATTCGTTGCAGGCTTTTCGATGACCGTCTCACCCGGCAAGCTTGGAGAACTCCTGAAATGCTTCCTTCTGAAGGACAGCAGGAACATCCCGGTCTCAAGAACCTCCCCGGTGGTTGTTGCTGAGCGGATAACGGATCTGATCAGCATGATATTCATTGCCATTATCGGTCTTGTGCTCGTTCGGCACAGAGGGGCAATGATAGCCATAGGTGCGGGAATCGTATTCGTTCTTTCAATAATGGTTTTCCTGCTCTGGAAGAAGGCTTTCGGATTCCTTACCAACCTTCTCTGCAGAATAAAAAAGATTGCGAAGCACCGCGGAAGTTTCGAAAAATTTCACAGGAACTGCTCATCTCTCCTGGATTTGAAAAGCATGCTGATCGCTGTTCCCCTCGGAATTCTGTCATGGGGCGCGGAAGCTCTCGTGCTCTGTCTGGTGTCCATTTCTCTGGGAATAGAACCCGGGCTTTCTGTCGGGCTTGCCCTGCTCGCTCACTCGGCGGGAACCATAGCCGGAGCCGTCTCCATGATACCTGGAGGCCTCGGTCTCACAGAAATAACCATAGGAGCCATTCTCATAAGTGTTATGCCGGAACCCGATGCGGCGGTAACAACGCTCATCATGCGTTTCGCCACACTCTGGTTTGCCGTGCTGCTCGGAGTGATCGTGCTGGGCATAATCAAGAAGAAAAACCAATAGGGAATTCATCTGTCATCGTCCAGATAGGCTCCAGCGGGGGTCTGGACGCGCTGGATGCAGCACCTAATGGAACATTGACCCGGCCTCCGGGGTAATATATTACTAGACATGTATGCGAAGATACCATTAAGGAGAAGATTCTATTATGAGGATAGTACTTATTGCATTGTTGTTGTCAGTGTCATGCGCTGTTCTGGCCGTTGGCCTTG
>RCNF010002279.1_pt1 | contig 10263 bp, 6 predicted proteins | sample 2041311 | NCBI WGS metagenome assembly RCNF01 (sample SAMN09708228, study PRJNA481090) | Marine sediment metagenome, whole genome shotgun sequencing project. | biome: marine sediment; feature: ocean; material: sediment; isolation source: Sewage treatment plant 2 marine sediment (STP2) ... | reverse complement strand
AAGAGTATTATATTTATTAATTCATTAAATGCTATTAATTAATCCAAAAATATCTATTATGAAAACAAAACTATCTTTTATCTTCTGTGCATTATTTTGTATCAGTTCGTTTTATGCACAACAAGATGGAATTGAACCCCAAAGACCTATTTACATTGGCAATCCAGATAGAGTTGAGTATGTTCCATCAATAGCTTCTAGAGGGAATTTACCAACTGCCGATTTAAGTCAAAATAAAGAGATGAAGGATGGAAGATCTCATAAATACGATATTGTTCCTGGAAAAGGGTCAAAAGGTGCAGATGCCTTAGCACAAAATCCTCATCGATTAAAAAATAAGATTCCTACAAAAGCTCCGAGTTTAGTTTTTGAAACAGCAGCTTCAAGTTCACAACCAACAGATCCTGCAGGAGCAGTTGGGCCTAATCATTATTTTGCTGTCATAAATACTGCTTTTAGGATTTTTGATAAAGATGGTAATCCATTAACGACTTTATTAGCTCCTGAACCAACAATATTCCCTACTGGAGGATGTTGTGATTTAACAGCTTCTTACGATAATGCTGCTGATAGATGGGTAATAACTTTATTAGGTGGTGGAGTACAAGTAGCCGTTTCTGATGGTCCTGACCCAGTAAATGATGGATGGACTGTTTACACTTATACTGCTGTTTCAGATTACCAAAAATTATCTGTTTGGAGAGATGGATATTATATGACGGAGAATACAGGTTCTTCCAATAAACTCCATGTTTTTGAAAGAGATGCAATGATTGATGCTGCAAGTGCTGGAACAACTCCTCAAATTTTATCTTTTGAATTGCCTGGAATGGTTACCAGCGGATTTCACAGTCCACAGGCACTAAATATAAGTTCAGATGATTTTCCAAGTACTGGAGGAGCTACAATTGTGTATATGCAAGATGATGCCTGGGGAGGAGTTTCAACCGACCATATAAAAATTTGGAATGCAGATGTTGATTGGGCAACTCCAGCAAACTCTTTAGTATCAACTCCAGTTGAAATGGCAACAACGGCCTTTACAAGTGTTTTTGATGGAGGTAGTTTTTCTAATTTAACTCAACCTTCTGGAGGACCTATGATAGATGCTCTACAAGCTACAATAATGAATCAGGCTCAATTCAGAAAGTTTTCTACACATAATTCAGCTGTGTTTAATTTTGTTGTTGATGTTGATCCAGATGCTTCTAAACAAGCTGCTGTAAGATGGTATGAACTTCGTCAAACTGCCGATGGACAACCTTGGACTTTATACCAAGAAGGAACCTATACTGCTCCTGATGAAAGACATGCATGGAACGCTAGTTTAATAATGGATGTACAAGGAAATATTGGAATGGGTTATACGTCAATGTCAAGCCCAAAGAGTTCAGATGCTAATGTTAATGTAGGATCTTATTATACTGGACGATTTGCTTACGATCCAATTGGAACCATGACTATAGCTGAAGAGGTTATTATGGCTGGTAACGCAAATATTCCCGGAACTAGATATGGAGATTACAGTAAAATTGATATTGATCCAGATGGAGACAAGAAGTTCTGGTTTGTTAATGAAGTCATGAATAATGGCAGGAAAAATATTGCTGGAGTTTTCCAGATAGCACCAAATACAAATAATGATGTTGGTGTTGTGAGTGTTGATACACCAATTTCTGGAGGATTAACCAATAATGAAACAGTTACAGTTACGGTTTTTAATTTTGGAGAAAATCCTGCGTCTGGTTTTAATGTAAATTATCAAGTAGATGGTGGAACAACAGTTTCCGAAGCTTTTGTTGGTACTTTAGCTTCACAAGCATCTGCTCAACACATATTTTCAACTACAGCAAATTTATCAACCGAAGGACAAACCTATTCAATTACTTCGTGTACTACCTTAGGAATTGATGAGGATACAACAAACGATTGTGTAAGCACTAACATATTGCATATTTTTAGTAATGATATTGGAGTTACTTCAATTATTGCACCAACAAGTGGAGAAGGCTTAACAAATGAAACAGTTACTGTCACTATAGAAAATTTTGGACATTTAGATCAAACTGGTTTCGATGTAAATTATATAATAAATGGAGGAACACCTGTTGTTGAAACTGTTGGAGTAACCGTTCCTGCTGGTGGATCTATTTCTTATTCATTTACTACTTTGGCTAATTTATCTACTGTAGGTGCTTATTCTATTTCATCCAGCACTTTACTAACAGGAGATGCTGATGCTAGTAATGATACTGCCACAACTTCTGTTACTAATGTATCTTGTTTAACAAATTCTAACAACACAGTGCAAAATGTAGGACCTGACTCTGGGACTCTAACTACATCAATAATTAGTTTTACGGATGATTTTATTATTGATGATGTAAATGTTACAGTTAATGTTGACCATACTTATATAGGAGATTTAGATGTTAAGCTGATTGCTCCAAATGGAACAGAAATAATTCTTGTTGAAAACCAAATAGGTTTATCATCTGATAATTTCACCAATACAGTGTTTGATGATGAAGCGTCAATACCATTAGTGAATGGAACTGCACCTTTTACTGGTTCATTCCAGCCTGCCGAAAGCTTATCAACTTTAGATGGGTCAATGTCTGCAGGTGACTGGACACTTGAAATATTAGATAATTATGGTGTAGATGGTGGAAAACTAAATAATTGGTCATTACAATTATGTGGAAATGTTGTTCTTTCTATTGACGATATTTTATTTGAAGATGGTTTTACTGTAATTAATGATAAAAATAACCAGTTTATAATAAAACTACCTAAGGACAGAAGTAATGAACGATTGAATATGACTGTTTTAAGTACATTAGGACAAATTTTATACTGGAGAACTTTAGATAGTGAAACTAATGCGAATGATGAATATAAATTAGATATGTCTTATGTTTCTGCGGGTGTTTATTTTGTTAAAATAGGCAATAATAAAGCAAGTAACATTCAACGAATCATTGTAAACTAAAAGGCTATTTTAATTTAAAAACTAATTATTAACTTTATAATTCAAGACCTTTCATTTTTTTGAGAGGTCTTTTTTTCTTAACCAAATTGAAAACTATTTGTTTTGGATATCTTCAATCTCAATAGGTTGAAGGTCTTCACATCTATTTGCTCTACGCAAAGGTCTGTATTTAAAATAAATGTCCTTCCCATCAACTTTGAAGGTTTTAAATTGTTCGTTATCAATGTTGATTGGGTCAAATTTTAAACCTGTTTTTTTATCAACAATAACATATTCACATAAACTGTTTTTATTATGCATTACTGTTGCAAAAACATAACCCTTTTTAATTAAATTAACTTCAATTTGTTTTGAATCTTCTTTTGTAATAACAACTTCTTTTGTTGAGTTGCAAGATGCTAAAACCATCATTAATGAGAACATGATGTTTGTTATAAAAAATTTCATTTATTATATGTTTAAATTGTTAAACAAGTTACTAAAATTGAGTTAAATTGTTTTATCAAAAATAGGCTTTTAACTGTACTGTTCCAGTATGAATAGTTTTACTGGTTTCGGTCTTTCTACCAAAATAATTCAAGTTCAAATCTAAAAATTTAGTCAACTTTTTTTGTGCTAACAAGCTCCATGTAAAATTCTTTCCTGGTTGCAAGCCTTCCATCATTTGATAAGCAACTGGTGAGTTTTGATTGCCTTCAAATTTATTTGAGAAGTAATTAAATTCTCCATTAATAGCTGATTTCTGATTTTTAGAAAATGAAAAAGACAGACCATACTTTTGCTGTTTTAAAGTTTCTAAATTGCCAATTGTATTTTCCTTGTTGGCGGATTGGTAGAATACATCAAACTTGGCATTATCATTAAACAAATAGGATAATTTGGGATTGAAACGAGTCTCATCAATATTAAAATTCTTGCTTGTAAAATTCTGGCTAATACTTTCTCTATTTCCTAAATTGAATAGTGTATTCAATAACCAACTTTCTTCAAATTTATGCACAAAATTGAATTGATGACTTCTTACATTGTTCTCTATTGAACCAACTGATAATAGGTTTTTCGCTTTATTGGATAAATAAGTATATGATGTTGTATAATGCTGCTTTCCTTTATTAAAGAAGAGTACATTTCTAAAACTTAAATTTAAACCCAATTGGTTTTCTCCATAATCTTTGAAAGGATTAAGGTCGAAATTATCGTTCTCTCTTTTTATTTTTTTATCTATTAAGTATGATGTTTGATTGTAAAAGTGAGACCAGAAATTTTTGTCCTCAATATTAGACGATAGTAACTGTGGATTAATAGTTAGCAATTGGCTCAACCTGTTTTGATGTGTTTTAATAAACACTCGATTCGGTAACAATACACGTATATAAGTTCCTTGGTCTTGAAATTGTGCAATTTCAAACTCTTCTAATTCCTGAATACCATTTTCATTATAATCTAGCCAAGTATAGGCTCCTTGACCTTCATCTACTTCAACATAAGTAAAATCCTGTTGTGGAAGCGTTCCTGAATTCGTCTCAAAAACTGTATTCCAGTTAATTAATTGCTTGAAAAACTTTTGGTTGAATTGGAGTCTTGAATTCAATGAACGCTCATCATCAATCGTTTCATCTTCATTAATCAGTTTTCTAAAATTCACATATACAGACAGGTTTGTCTTTGTGTTCTTGACTAATTGTGATTTTAGATAGTAGGTGTTGGAAGTATTTACCTTTGTTAGCTCATTATTTCTAATGCTATCATTCACTCTGTTTTTATAACCTATTTCGGCAAATACATTAGTACTGTCTCCAATTCCGTAAAAGACTTCGTAAGATTTAAACTTTTGGGTTAAAGGTGATAATTGTTGAGTCACTGTTTCCTTTTGCTCATTGTTCTCAAAAGCTATTTTTGTTCCAATCCACTGTTTTTTGAAACTATATTTAATTCTATTAAAGGAACGAACAAAACTGGACGTTGACATATTGGACTTTGCATTTAGCACACTACTGTTGGACAGGATATTCCAATTGTTTAAATTGAAATTTACCAATAAATTATGTCTGTTACCGTTGAAGTTTTCAGAATAGTTTAAATGTTCAAAATCATATTTTGCTGAACCTTTTTTGGGATGAAATAATTGTAATCCAGTTGTTAAAAGTTGCTGGTTACCAAGTGGTGTTTCAAGATTCCAATCTCTGTTAAATTCAGCTCGTTTATTTAAACGTTGAATGGTTCTAAAGTCTTTTTGAATAAAATTTCCATCTGCAACTGCATTTAAACTCCACAAACTATCATTTTTAATAAGGCTTTGATTAACAGTTACTTTCCCAGCTAATCCATCGTTGTTATTATCATCTATATTGGAGAATAAATTCAAATCGTTTTTACTTCCAGCAGCTTCAAAATAAATACTGGTTTTTTCTGAAGGATTATAACTTCCATTAATTACAGCAACTTGTAATTTGGTTGGAGCCACTAATTGAATAATAGGTTCGTAATTTCCTTGAGGCACTCCATTAACATCTGGTGATACATATTCATAAATATTGTTGATTGCACTTGAATTAATTAAGATATAATTTCCTTGTTCATCTCCAACCAAAGTAAATCGAACACTGAACAATTCATCATCAGGATTCGTTGAAAACACAAATGTTTCAACACCATTTACAAGTTCTTTTCTGTATAATATTCTATTTTCATTGAATGCTTCTGAAATTCCAGAAGGTGCAACCATTTGTGTTTTATCATCTCCTGCATCTGACAAAACATCGACTTGACCTGATGATAAATTTTGTTGTAACGGTTGATTTTTTGCATCATTTTCAGAATAAATTGATGCTCCAATAGTAAATTTTTCACTTTTATAACTGCTTCCTCCATAAGCTACAATTCTGGAATAATTGCGTTCGCTATATTGATAATCGACTGTAATACGCATTTCTGATGTAATAGGAAAAGTTGAGTTAAAAATTATCTCTCCTGCATTATAATCGATTATATAATCGTTGTTTTCACCACGTTCTACCGTAACTCCATTCACATAAACAGTTTCACTTCCAGACACAATTAAAACATATAACTCATTATTTGGACCTTGTAATTTATAGGGTCCTTGATTGCCTTCCTGTGCTGCGAATTTACTGCTCGTAAATTGGCCTCTTACCAAAGCTCCTGCAGCAAATACATTGGTTTTGGATTCCGGATGATTGAGATTTGCATTAATGCTTAAACCCTGTACTCGTTTAGAAAACTCTCCAAAATATGAGTGGTTGTTTTGTAAATCAACATCTCCTGCTCTAATATTCCAATTTTCACTGAACAGTTCAATAAAAACTTGGTCAAATTCATCCAATCGTTGCGAATAACCACTTTCCTGTAATGGAATATTAGCATCTTGAATGGAAGCCCTCAACGAGACTTTATCATTCAGTTTTCCCGTGATTTGCAAATCTAATTCACTATTTAAAACCGAATTCTGATTGTTACCAATTGTCACGCCTCGAGAAATGCTTCCGGATGTTGTTAATCCATCAAACGGTTTAAAAGTGTTGTCTCTGTTGCTTTCAGAAAGTTTATAAAACTGTTGCACTTTACTATTGCTTTCAAAAATGATGCTTTCATCTAACTGAAAATATTTCCTTGTCAAAAAATCTGGATAACCTAAATATTCAATAGTGATTGAATCTTCTTCAATAGGTTTATTAAACGTTAAAATAGCCTTACTGAAATCAACTTTATAGAATGAAGAATCAATTACAGTTTGGTCACTTTTTCTAATTAAAAATTTACTGGAATTAATACTAACACTATCTATAATAATAGAATCTGAAACTGCAAATTTCTTTGTTATATAATTAGATGGTTTGTCTTGTGCGAATACACAAACACCAAATAAGAATATAAAAAGATAGAGTAATATTTTCATCTAAGTATTAAAACTACAAATAAGCCAAATTATTTTGTTAATAGATTTTGTTAAAAGGACTATAATTTGATGCTGTAAATGTAAAGCATTATTTAATTTAGCTAAAAATTTCAACAATTTAAGAATGAAAATTATCTCGTATAACGTAAATGGAATTCGTGCAGCAATAAATAAGGGCTTTATTGATTGGCTGAAAAGCGCCAATCCAGATGTGATTTGCCTTCAAGAAATTAAAGCAATGGAAGAACAGCTCGACCTTAATCTTTTTGTTGAGGCTGGTTACAAACACAACTATTGGTTTAGTGCACAAAAAAAAGGATATAGTGGAGTAGCAATTTTAAGCAAGACAAAACCAGACCATGTGGAATTTGGAACTGGAATAGAATCCATGGATTTTGAAGGTAGAAACATTCGAGCCGATTTTAATGGTGTTTCTGTTATGAGTATGTACTTACCTTCTGGAACGAACGATTTAAGGCTAGAACACAAGTTTGAATATATGGATATGATTCATAATTATTTAAACGATTTAAGAACCAAAATTCCAAATCTGGTAGTTTGTGGTGATTATAATATTTGCCATGAAGAAATGGATATTCACAACCCAAAAATGAAAGGAGTATCAGGTTTTTTACCAGAAGAACGCGAGTGGTTAGGAAAATTTATTGACAGTGGATTTATTGATTCCTTCAGACACTTAAATCCTGAAAGACAAGAGTATAGTTGGTGGAGTTATAGAGCGAATTCAAGAGCTAATAACAAAGGTTGGCGATTGGATTATGCAATGGTTACCAAACCACTACAAGAAAACATTAAAAGAGCCGTTATACTCACTGAAGCTGTCCATAGTGACCATTGTCCAATTTTAGTAGAAATAGATAAAAAATAATTAAACAGTTTGCAGTTTCAGTAATTACAAAGACTAATTGCTGATTACTTTATAATTCTAAAAAAGAAATTACTTATGATTAGAAAAATTTTATTGATTGTCCTAACAGTATCATTCATTACTTCCTGTGTATCTCCTAAGGTTTACAAAGATTTGGAAAGTAAATATGCTAATTTAAAAAAGGAAAATAAAAAGCTTGCCAATGATTATGATGGCCTTTTAAAGTCAAAAAATGAAGCTAAAAACAGTTTAAATAAATTACAGAATCAATACAACGAGGCTGTTTCGCAACGAGATAAATTACAAAGCGATTATAATGCTACGAAAAATAGTTTAGATAATTTAAAAGCATCTTATGATGCACTGGAAAAAAACAGTTCGACGGAAATTGCTAAAAACGCACAGAAAAACAGAGAACTATTAGCGCAATTAGAAGCCAAAGAACAAGCGTTAGCAGCAGAAAATCAACGTTTAAAAACCCTAAAACAAGAGTTAGAAGCACGTTCAAACAGAGTGCAAGAACTGGAAAATGTGATTGCTGCAAAGGATGCAAAAATGAATCAACTTAAAGATGCCATTTCTAAAGCCTTAACAAACTTTGAAGGCAAAGGCTTAACAGTAGAACAACGTGACGGGAAAGTCTATGTATCGATGGAAAACAAATTGTTATTCAGTTCTGGTAGTTGGGCAGTTGGAACAGAAGGTAAAAAGGCTGTTAATCAATTAGGAAGTGTGTTAGCCAATAATCCAGATATTGCTGTTTTAATTGAAGGTCACACAGACAATGTACCATACACAGGAACAGGGCAGGTAACTGGAAACTGGGATTTATCAACTAAACGTGCAACAGCAATTGTTGAAATTTTAAGAGAGAATAAAAATATTAGTCCTGAAAATTTAACAGCAGCTGGTCGTGGAGAATTTGCGCCAATTGCATCAAACGAATCATCTGAAGGAAAATCTAAAAACAGACGTATAGAAGTTATTCTGACTCCAAAATTAGATGAAATTTCCAAACTTTTAAATGACATATAGTCCATGAAGTACACAACATTACCAAACACCGATACAAAAGTTAGTAAACTGTGTTTAGGAACCATGAATTTTGGTAATCAGAATACAGAAGCTGAAGGTCATGCTTTAATGGATTATGCTTTTGATAAAGGCATCAATTTCTTTGATACAGCAGAACTATATCCTGTGCCTGCAACTGCTGAATTATCTGGAAAAACAAGTGAAATTGTTGGTTCCTGGTTTAAAAAAACGGGAAATCGAGACAAAATTGTTTTAGGATCTAAAATTGCTGGAACTGGAGATTATACTGCACATATTAGAACCTCAGGTTTTAGTAAAGAAGCAATAAGAGAAGCCGTTAATTTAGAATTAAATAGACTGCAAACTGATTATATTGATTTATATCAATTGCATTGGCCAGAACGACAAACCAATATGTTTGGAATTCGTGATTACAAGCACAATCCCAATGATAAATGGGAAGATAATTTTAATGAAATTCTTCATACACTTGATGAAGTTATCAAAGAGGGTAAAATTCGTCATGTTGGAATTTCAAACGAAAAAGCTTGGGGAACGATGCGATATTTAGAAGAATCCAATAAACATGATTTACCAAGAATGATAACAATTCAGAATGCGTATTCGTTATTAAATCGTGTATTTGAAGGTGATATGGCAGAAGTCTCGATAAGAGAAAATATTGGTTTATTGGCTTATTCGCCAATGGCTTTTGGAGTATTATCTGGAAAATATATTAAAGGAATTGAAGAGGAAAATTCACGATTAAAAGCTCATCCACGATTTGCAAGATACAGTAGCGAACAGTCTACTGAGGCTACAAGAAAGTATTTGAAAATTGCCGAAGACCACAACATGAGTTTAGCTCAAATGTCGTTGGCATTTGTTACACAACAACCATTTTTAACCAGTAATATAATTGGAGCATCATCTATTACGCAATTAGAAGAAAATATTGGCAGTATTAATATTGAATTAGATACAGATATGTTGGCGAAAATTAATGCAGTACATGCTCTAATTCCAAATCCAGCTCCTTAATTGAGGTTCAGTTTTATTATAAATTAAAAAAGCCAAAACAATAAGTTTTGGCTTTTAAGCTTTAGTTAAGGATTGGGTATTAATTAATAATAACTTTTTTATCGATAGTTTGATTGTTTTCAGTTTGAACGCTAACAATATAGACACCAGAACTCAAATTGGAAATGTTTATTCCGTTCTCTAAAGTTTGGTTTGTTACATTATTAAAGGCTTTTATTGTTTGTCCAAGCATGTTTGTCATTGTCAACTGTTTTGCTTGAGTTGTAAGTCCTTTTACATATAGCATATCTTCGATATTATTTACAAAAATAATGGTGTTTTCATTCGCAAACTCTTCATTCGATAATGAACTTTCTTCTGAGAGGAAAACCACGTCAAAACGCTCTGTAA
>RCNF010002278.1_pt1 | contig 10264 bp, 11 predicted proteins | sample 2041311 | NCBI WGS metagenome assembly RCNF01 (sample SAMN09708228, study PRJNA481090) | Marine sediment metagenome, whole genome shotgun sequencing project. | biome: marine sediment; feature: ocean; material: sediment; isolation source: Sewage treatment plant 2 marine sediment (STP2) ... | reverse complement strand
TTCTATCTGCCAGTTCACCAGGTTTCTCAGCGCTTCTTCGTCCACAGCCCCATTCCGAAAAGGCGTAACCAGGGCTGTTATAGCGCCGCCGAACACTTCCTGTTACCCTTTCCCGCCATCAAGTCTATTCAGAAAGGGTTTCAGCAGCTCTATTGGCAGTGGGAATATAGTTGTGGAATTGTTCTCGACAGCTATCTCCGACAATGTCTGCAAATAGCGAAGCTGCAGAGCAACAGGATGAGCGTCGATGATATCCGCGGCATCCGCGAGCCTCTGGGCAGCCTGATATTCTGCGTCAGCGCGGATAATCTTGGCTCTTCTGTCTCTCTCTGCCTCGGCCTGTTTTGCCATAACCCTCTGCATATCCTCAGGAAGATCAACATGCTTAACCTCTACGGTACTGACCTTGATGCCCCATGGATCGGTCATTCTGTCAAGTATGTCCTGAAGCTTACCGTTGATCTCATCCCTCTGTGAAAGAAGCTGATCGAGGGATGCCTCGCCAAGGACGCTTCTGAGGGTAGTCTGTGCCAGCTGGCTTGTTGCGTATATGTAATTTTCTACTTCCAGAATAGATTTTTTCGGGTCAATGACCCTGAAGTAAACAACGGCGTTGACACGTACGGATACGTTGTCCTGCGTTATTACATCCTGCGGAGGCACATCCATGGCAACTACCCGAAGATCAACCCGCCTGATGCTGTCGATCATGGGCCAGACGATTATCAGCCCGGGACCCTTCAGGCCTATTACCTTACCCAGTCTGAATACAACACCCCTCTGATATTCTTTGAGAACTTTCAGTGAAGATGCAAGGAAAAGGAACAGAATCACCACTACTACTATAATTCCAGGGCCCATTGTCACTCCCTCCTTCTTTTCGACAGTTTATAATTTATACAATATCAACTTCAAGTATCATTGAGTCTTCCTCAATACCCACTATTTTCACTGCGTTCCCTTCCTCAAGGACGGTGGATCTTTCTGCTGGAAGGCACCACCAGAGTTCGCCTCTAACCTCAACGATAGACCTGTCCATGAAGCTTGACGCCTTTCTTATTATCCCAGTCTCACCTATCATTGCCTGCTCGCCTGTCACCTTCGGTGACTTCTGGGCTTTCAGCCCGAGGTAAAGCTGGATAAGCCCCAGGATGAGCAACACTGTAAAACCTGTTATGGCAAGCGGAACGATACTTGCGCTTATCTCTATCTGATTGAATAACATCAGTCCATCCTCCAATCCGAAGCGGTCTCTATACCCTTGAGCCTTAGGTCGAGTTTAGTGGGATTTGAAGCCGTGGCAAGGGCTGTTTCTCTGTCTATCTTTTCATCAAGAAGTAGATTGTACAGAGCCATATCAAAGGTCTGCATACCGTACTGCGAATAGCTCTTCTCCATCGTTTCTGTCAGAAGGTAGGTTTTTTCGGGATTGATGATGCAGGCATTCACGGTAGACGATTGAACAAGGACCTCCGCAGCAAGGACTCTTCCATCCTCCTCATCTTTAGCCTGAAGCAGCCTCTGCGATACTATCCCCGCTATAAGCTGCCCGAGCTGAAGCCTTATAAGATGCTGCTGCGCGTGAGGAAATACATCTATGATCCTGGATATTGTCTCCATAGCATTGGTTGTATGGAGTGAGCTGAGCACAAGATGCCCTGTCTCCGCTCCTATTAGGGCTGTGGAGATAGACTCGGCATCCCTCATTTCTCCGATAAGGATTACGTCGGGATCCTGTCTGAATACCGCTCTGAGACCGGTACTCCAGTCCTTTGTGTCAATTCCCACTTCCCTCTGGCATATAGTGCAATTGATATCCGAGTGGAGAAACTCGATAGGATCTTCTATTGTAACAATATGGACGGAACGGTTCTGATTTATGTGATTTATCATCGCTGCTATGGTAGTTGATTTACCCGTTCCGGTTGCTCCGGTAACGAGAACCAGCCCCCTCCGTTGCATGGAAATCTTCTTAACAACTTCTGGAAGACCAAGATCATCGAGTATCGGAACTTCGAACGGGATCTTTCTAAGTACCATCGCAGGTGTTCCGCGCTGATGATAGATGTTGACTCTGAACCTGGCCATGTCCGCAAGCGAGTAACTCAGATCCAGCTCTTCACCTCTGGCAAAATCCGCTGCCTGACTATCAGTTATCATTTCGCGGATGAGACGCTGAATATGATCAACCCGCATAGTAGCGAATTCTTCTACATGTACTATCTCACCTGATTTTCTGATTATCGGTTTGCTGCCAACCTTGAAGTGCATGTCGCTGACATCATCGTCAAGCACAGCATTAAGAAGCTTATCAATAGCCTTTTCATCTGACATACAAATCATTCTCCATAATGTAGTTTCTGACACTGTCAGGGACAAGATAGCGTGTATTTAACTCTCTGGCAAACCTGTCTCTGAGATCACATGATGAAATGCTTATCCGGGGAATCTCAAATGTATCTACAATTGAGCGATACTTAATGTTGATGGATTCCGCTTCGTATCCGGGTCTTGTACCGGCTACCATTTTAGCCATTTTCGATATGCGCTGCGGATCCTTCCAGGTATGAAGCTCCTTCAGGCTGTCCATACCCATGATAAAGCAGATATCCATACCCATTCCGCTGAGCTTCTCAATGAGATTCACTGTCCATGATGGTTCATCGAAAGGTTCCAGATCCGCCGCTGTCAGCTCAGGGGAATCAGCTACCGCAAGTTCCGTCATGCGGAAACGGTGCCCGAAGGATGTTATCCGTCTTCCCGGTTTATGTGGAGGAAATCTTGTGGGGATAAGCAGTACTTCATCAAGATCAAACTGTCGAAAGGCCTCCAGGGCGAGAATAAGATGACCAAAATGGGGAGGGTCAAATGTCCCGCCCAGGAGCCCTGTCATCTCACAATTCATCCAGTTTGGATTGCAATTCCGTAATCTGCTCTTCAGTCAGCTCGCACTCGTTCATCGCTCTCCGATAAAATTCCCTGGCGTTCAATTCGTTATCTTTTGCGGAATAGAAGTCTCCAAGAGAGATGAGAACCTCCGCCTTGCAATCGGTCTCGCCGTAATCATTCAGAGCTTCCATGAAGTAGAGCAGAGAGGCAGCATCCCTGTCGCGTCTGGCATAGAACTGGCCTATGAACAGCGCTCTCCGGGCAAGGTGGCCATTCACAGCATCCATAAGGTTTTCAGCTTCCCCCAGCAAAGATGATCCGGGGTATTCAATGAAGAAATTCTCCAGCTCAGCCCTGCAGTTCAGTACAGGTGTCAGATCCTTCCTGTAATCCTTGCGCTGGCTCCACCATACCTGTGCTGACTGATAGGCGCAGTCGTCAGACCACTGGCTTCTGGAGTATTCTCTCTCGACCCTGTCAAAATAGAAGAGCGCATCTGCCCAGTACCTGTTACCTGCCTCAGCCAGACCAAGACGGTAAAGATAGAAATCAATCTGGGACGATCCTGGATACATGAACATCAATTCCGCGTACAGCCTTGATGCGCCGCTGAAATCGGAGTCCCCGAATGCTTCGTCAGCCAGTTCTTCTACCTGTTCAAGGTTCAAGCCTTCAGTGTTGTATGATCTGCCACATGCCGCAACAAGCAAAAGGGCGGCCGTTAGTGCAACAATGTTCCTTCTCATTCAGGTATTCTACTCCATCCGTTCGTAATCGTAAGTTAAAGAATCTCTTCTGGCAGCCGCAAGTACAGCAAACTGTGAAGACGAGCCCGGTGAAACATTGCACGCTCTTCTATACCATTGAAGTGCGCTCTCAATATTCCCGTTCTCTTCCTCCATAAGCCCGAACATGTAGGCTGACTCGATCCTCTCGCCCGAAAAATTAGAATTCCACACTTCAAGAAGTTTCTCCCTTGCAAGGGTCAGGTGGTTCTCCGCAATGTCAGTTGCTGCTGCGCGAAGGAGAAGATGTATTCTTCTGAGGCGTGCATCCGGTTGTATCCCGCCAAGTCTGTCAAGTTCCGTAAGAACCGCAAGTTCCTGCTCGGTACGGGATGTATAGGGCAGGAGAGCAGCCTTTGCTCTGAGAACATCCTCCCTAAGGTCTGTTCTGGGTCTGGGAATCCTGTCAAGCTCAACAAGGAAGATCTCAGCTGTAATTGTAAGTATGCTGTCAGCGGCCGCTGAATCCGCAAGGGTATCCGGGATTGCAGCAAGAAGCTCAAGATGATTGCCTGCATAAACACCCCTGAAAAGCCACTCGGACTCAAAAATATCCTGAACATCGTAATCCAGTGCGTTATCAAAACAGTGAAAGGCCTGGAGGGAATCTGAATCTCTTGCCATCTCCCAGCCCAGTCTTCTCCAGAGCTCGCCTATCTCCCTGGGATTGATATCACCATGATTATCCGACAGTAAAGTTACCGCAACTCTTGCCTTCTGCCTGTAAAGCGTATTTCTTTCAGTCTGTGCGGCAAGGACAGCTGTTTCGGCATAATCCAGCAACAGCTCGGGCTGGCTGTCTCCGTGGGCAACCGCATCCTCAAAGAGCATAACAGCCTGTACATAATTCCCGGACTGCCTGAGTAATCTGGCCTCTTCAAGTATATCACTGCTGGATTCCCCGCCACCGCACCCGGCAGAAACAAGAATCAACAGAAGAAGATTCAGCGCAATTCCAGCTCGTATCACTTGAATTGGTTATTCAGCGCGACTGGAGTAGAACAGGTATACAAGGCTTGCCACAACACCGGATACAATTATGGGCTCCAGTATTCCACCACCCCTGTTTTCGGGCATTTCACCGGAAAGCCAGTCCCACTCTTCCGATCCGTTCAGAACTTCAGCATCTGACCAGGGAATCATATCTTCTTCAATTCCGCTCGTTCGGGCGGTCATGAGTACTACTCCATCGGCATCAAGCAGAGTGGATGAGAGTTCGCATTTCGCTATTCTATCAACACGTTTGGAACCGATTACCCATGGTCTGCTAACATCTCCATACTCCACGACCAGCTCCATAGGTCTGACGCTCAGGGTCAAACTGGAGCCTTCCGGGTCCAACTCCCGCTGAGATACGGTTATTCCATTCTCATGGAGGACTGAATAAATTGTCTGTTCTATGAACCAGTTTCCCGAATGCTCCCCGAGGATCTCTATCATGATCTCATCGGCTCCATAGGAAAACAGGCTGTCTGGAAGCTCCTGCAGAGAAAGCAAGATCGCGTCTTCGGCCAGTTCCATATTGGATGGAGCCAGAGCAAGCAAAGCGGCCATCAGGATAGTATACATATCTGTTCCTTCATATTAGCAATTGAATTTAATCTGAAATCCTCTTCCCGGGCTTCAGACAACACGACAAACTGATAACTTCACATAGAAGTAAAGATAAAGCCGGATGTGACGATACGCCACACCCATCATTTCAGCACTTCGGCAGTAAGGTCGGATCCTGCCCCTCCGGTTATCCGGCATCTGATTATACGTCCAGGCTCGACACTTCGATCGAAACAGCAGGCTCCATCAACTTCCGGCGCGTCAAGACGGGAATGCCCCAGCAGAGGTGTATCCGCCAGAATGTCCATTATATCCCCCTCCAGCCTCTCAGCCCAGATAATGTTATGTTCATCCGCTGCATCCCCTATTCTCGCAAGCCTTGACTGAACGGTGCTACTATCGGGAGTATCTTCAAGAGAATGTCTGACGAACTCTCTGGTCCCTTCTTCAGGCCAGTATGGAAATGCGGCGATAGTCCTGATACACCGGTACTGAGAAAGGAATTGAGTCAGTTCACTGAAATCCTCATCGGTCTCACCCGGATATCCAGCTATCAATGTTGTTCTTACTGAAAGCATCTTTTCGGCATTCTCAAATACATCGAAAAGCTTCCTTAAGTGATCCCCGGTATAGGGTCTGCCCATCCTTTTCAGTATCCTGTCTGAAACATGCTGAACAGGCATATCGATGTAAGGCATGATGTTCTCATGTTCCGCGAGAAGCGGAAGAAAATCGTCAGGGTAGAATGCCGGATGAACATAGTATAGCCTGAACCAGATATCAGGATACGTACCAGCTAGTTGAGACATTAACCATGATATGGAATCACCATTGTACTTCCAGCTTGCGGTATCCTGACCGACAATACCTATCTCAACCGCTCCCTGTTCCGCAAGGTGCTCCGCATCCATCAGGATCTCATCCGGACTTCGGTCTCTTCTTGCACCTCGTATAAGAGGAATGGTACAGTAAGAACAGTTATTGGAGCATCCTTCAGATATTTTCAGATACCTTGATATCCTTCCTCCGGCAGGTTCAGGGATGGATGCCGATTTAAGAGAAAGGTACTCCTTAAGAGCGGATGTATCCCCAGGGCCGATTATCAGGTCAAAACCCTCCAGCCCGCCGGATCCGTCAACCGGATATCTGCCTGGCAGACAACCCGCAAGGATGAGTATTCTCCCCGGTCTTTCATTTTTCCATTCCAGAGCTTCCTCGATCACTTCAAGAGATTCGTCTACCGCGGGTTTTATGAAAGCACAGGTATTGATAAGAAGCAGATCAGTATGCTCAAGGCTCCTGGCTATCCTCCATCCGGCTCCAGTCAGGCAACCTGCAAAAGCGTCCGAATCAGCTACGTTCTTGGGGCAACCCAGGGTCAGAAGAAAAGCATCCGGCAAACTACATCTCCTCAGGATTTACGACGGTATATCCATCGGGGATGATCAGCTGGAAAACGTTTTCCGGGGAGTAATCATCAGTTGAAAGATTCCAGATAGAGTACTCGGTTCTGTTACCGTTGTAATCGGTTGTTGAGAACAGGAACGGTAGACTGTCAGAAAGAGTGAAACCCACTTTCATGCGGTTTATTCCCTCTCCGAAATCACCTTCAAGCAGAATGATCAGGCTGTCGCCGCTTAACTGGAGTGTTTCAGCAATTGTTGAATCGGCGCACCTTTCCAGCATATGCAGAAAACTGCCCGGCTCTCCTGATGAATAGAGGATAACCTGCTGCAGATCGGCTTCGATTGTGTACAGGACAGACCCGTCGTAACCCATTGCTGCCCCGGCTGGTTCGGTGTATGAAAGAAGAAATAGATCAGGATGACCTAGATACATCGTTCCTGATGATGTTTCCTCTTCCAGAGTAAGTGCCCATGAATCTGTTTGAATAAACGATCCGGTCATAAATACGGTGTTTTTCATCTTCTCAAGCAGAGGATTCATTGAAGATGAAGCAGCTATTGAAATCAGCAGACACATGTACAGCATACTATTCCTTAAAGTGACGGTCAGGGGTCAATGGAATGGCTGTTGAGCAAAGATCCGTCTACCCTTGCATCGGTTCCAATCACAATAACGATTCCCGAATGTCCCGGAGCAACAGATGAAATAATATCCCCTCCAGGCTGGACAGGCACTGAAGAATGCGATGACAGCCATGAGGATAAAGAATCTGAGACGATGTACGCCTGCTCCTCTAAACCATCGGGGTAAAGAACAAGGGTCACATCCGGTGCTCCAGCATCTTCAATCGTCAGAGGAGGAGTACCAGTAGTCATGATAAGTATTTCAAGTTGTGAAAGCGTGGATAGAACGGACGGTATACCAACGACAGCAACCGAGGGGAAATTGAGAGGTATTGCGCTGTCAGTCTCAACAGGAATTTCGCTTATGCCGGTCAACTCGTATTCAATCCTCCTGACTGCAAGCTGAGCGTCACTGTTCAGGTGAGAATCGGGGAAACGGTATATCAGAGAATTGAAAGTTTCTTTTGAATTCGACAGGCTTCCCCTGAAATACTGCTGGCAGGCTCTCGTAAAAACGGACAAGTCATCTTCCCCGACCGAGTAACCCGCGTGATCAAAATTTTTATTTCCACCGCCGCATGCGAGAGCTAATACCATAATCGGTAGTGCGGAATACAGAAGTCTAGTCCTCATCACTATCCTCTTTCTCATTCTCTCCCTCAAGTTCCTCCATTGTTACCAGCACCGCCCTGGCTTTACTGCCCTGAAATGGCCCGACTATACCGGCCTGTTCAAGCATGTCGATCAGACTGGCGGCTCTGGAATAACCCACTCTCAATCTTCTCTGGATAATTGACACCGATCCCTGCTGAGTAGTAACCACAACCTGTTTTGCCTTCCCGAACAGAGGATCATCTATCTTTACTACAAATGGATCACCAATGTTCCAGCTGTCATCAGCCGGACATTCATATTCGAACGGTACTTCCGGCTGGTCTCGAAGGTGCTCGACTATTGTTCTTGTTTCTTCCGTTGATATGAAAGAGCCATGAACTCTGACCGGTTCGGGTGATGTAGTTGGAAGGTATAGCATGTCCCCTTTGCCCAGGAGCTTTTCAGCGCCGTTCATATCAAGAATCGTGCGTGAATCCGTTTTAGACTGCACATTGAACGCTATCCTCGAAGGAAAATTCGCCTTGATCACTCCGGTTATTACATCGACCGATGGTCGCTGCGTAGCCAGAACCATGTGAATCCCAACTGCTCTTGCCATGTGAGCCAGCCGCGAAATTGCCGGCTCGATCTCCCTTGAAACCGTAAGCATAAGATCCGCGAGCTCATCAATGAATACAACGATATATGGCAGCCTCTCATCCTCCGATTCTGAAGTAAGCCTGGAATTGAACTCATCGATGGAGCGAACTCCGATTCTGGAAAGTCTCTTGTAACGATTTTCCATTTCAGATACAAGAGCCTCAAGAAGCCCCGTTGCTTTTTCCGTTTCAATAACCACCGGAGCCCACAGGTGCGGGATGCCCTCGTAAATGGAAAGTTCCAGCATCTTCGGATCTATCATGGCCAGTCTTACCTGGGATGGAGTTCTAGTAAGAAGAAGGGACGCAATTATCGAATGCATGCAGACGCTCTTCCCCGAGCCTGTAGCCCCGGCGATAAGCAGATGGGGCATGGTTGTGATATCGGCAATGAAAGGTTTTCCCTCTATCATTTTACCAAGTGCTATCGGGAGCTTCTCGTTTGATATCTCATCCAATACCTCCCTGAGATATACCGTCTCGGGAGTAGGATTAGGTACTTCAATTCCAACCGCACCCTTGCCCGGAATAGGGGCAAGGATACGGATCCTCCTGGCCTTGAGAGCAAGGGCAAGATCATCCGAGAGGGAAACAAATTTATTGACTTTGATACCCGGACCCGGTTCGACTTCGAACCTAGTTATGACCGGTCCGGGGTAACTGCCGGAGACGATACAATCTATACCGAAATCCTGAAGCTTCTCCATGAGCAGATCGGCCAGATCATCAAGCGTCTTGTCAGTCATCCGTACCCGCGCGTTCTCATCGGGGAAATCCAGGCAGGAGAAAGGTGGTGAAATGTATCCATCCGTATCGTTTAAATCGGTTATTCCATGAGTTTTCTGTCCGCCTGGAAGTATTTCGGGGCTGACCTTCTTTCTCACATTCTTCGGTTTTTTGCGCTTGACATGCTCTGCCGATAAATCGTTTTCATCCGGCTTAACATCATCCGATCCGAAAGGTATCATGGGTATGGATTCAACCGTATTGTTCCGCGACCATGCGTTTGGTTCTTCAGTTTCAGATATCTTTCTTTTTCCGGGCTTCTTCTTCTTCTTTCTACCGCCGCTTCTATCAATCAATCTTTGCAGCCCCTCGGCGATCGACTTGAAATCACTACTGATATCCCATCCTGTAAAAGCAACAAGTGAAGCCACAAACGCCGTAAAAAGAATCAGGAATGTTATTACAACTCCTGTAAGGGGAAGTAGAATATCTCCCAGGGCTCCTGCGGTACTACCGCCTGGAATGTTGTGAAACGCGTATATCCTTCTGCTTATGACGAAATCAAGCACAGCGGCAAAGAAGTAGCCTGTGACAGCGATACCTGACAGGATTCTGAACCCGGTTTTCCTGAATTTAAAATCAAGAAGCCATGCTCCGCTCTGAAAGAGAAAAAGTGGTATCAGAACGGAAAGACACCCCAGTTTCCCGTAAAGGAACCGGCGTATCTCACCCGCAATCCCGGGCGCGGGAATGGCAAGTACAGCAACGATTGATGTACCAAGGAAAAGCACTGAAACAAGGATAACATTTCTTATCCTGTGGGGTTTTTTCCTTTTTGCTCTTCTGGGTGAGCGGTGTTTACTTCCCGAAACCATTATATCTGCCTCACTGTATTGCCCTTACTGTCGAGCGGAAACGCTGGATCGTTTTCGAGTGTGCCGTCTATCCAGTATTGATATTTCAATGTCTGCCCTGAAACAGCCCGTATCTCCCCTACCCAGCTTCCGTCGGGAAGGCGCTGCATCGG
>RCNF010002277.1_pt1 | contig 10265 bp, 7 predicted proteins | sample 2041311 | NCBI WGS metagenome assembly RCNF01 (sample SAMN09708228, study PRJNA481090) | Marine sediment metagenome, whole genome shotgun sequencing project. | biome: marine sediment; feature: ocean; material: sediment; isolation source: Sewage treatment plant 2 marine sediment (STP2) ... | reverse complement strand
ATCATTAGATCTGGATTTTGATTTTCACATTTGGCGTATGAAAGCTCATTTACAATTTCCCATAATTGTGTTTTGGCTTGGTTTATCAAACCATCCATGGAATTACTGGTATCTAATAATAAGGCAACTTTAATGGTATTCTTTGTAGGCCTTGTATCATTAGCTAGTACATTAATGGTATTGAAGATTAGCATTAGCACAAAAAATTTAATAAGATTTTTACTATTAACATTTCTATTTAGATAGTTCTGTTCGTTTTTTTTCTTTGAAAATTTCATAATTATTTGTTTTTATTTTAATGTAAAATTAAGCGGTTAAAAGAGCTTATAAAACCGTAAATGAGTCATTGACCTATTTTAATGAGTGAACACTACTTTTTTAAAAGTAAAGCGTATTATTTGCTTTAAAATAAACTTAAAAACAGCTATTTTAAGATAGTTGACATTTTATATTACCAAATTAAGTATGTAGTTTTACGAAAGATTAATAACAAGATTTGAACAAAAAATTATACATATTCATTTTATTCTTTTGGATGGTTTCAATGGGAATTAATGCCCAGATTAATAATGAAATAAATACTCCAAATAGGATTTATTCTGATAGGATTACAGATCAAAATGGTACACCTTTAAGTGGAATTCAAATTCGAGTTAAAGGAAAAAGTATTTCGAGCATAACGGATGCCGACGGCCAGTTTAGTATCAATGCTAAAAATGGAGATATAATTATCTTGAGTAAAAATGGCAAACTCATAAATACTTACAGACTCGATGGAAGTATCTATTATGAGGTGAAAGATGAATCAGAAAAGGTAGTTCCTCCTGTAAATGAAAAAAATAGAATGCGTTCGGTCTCTAAAAAAATTAGAACTGACAACTCAACACAATTTAAAAAGGAATTAGATTCAGCCGTTTATTATATGAATACAAATTCTATTCAAAGTGTGGGTTTTGTTGGCAATGCATTAAAATATGCTAATGATAAGAGTAAAATTTCACAATCCTATAGTGTGTTGGGAGACGTATATATGAACCTGAAACAGTATGACTTGGCAGTAAGTAATTATACGATTGCAGTTGATAATTCTAGCAACACGAATTATCAATTAAAATTGGCGAAGGCTTTTTTACTTAATAATGAGTATGAAAATGGTGAAAATCTGTATAATGACCTGTTAAAAGAAGTAGGATTGACCACCGCTCAAAAAGTCGAGGTTTATGAAGGGTTGGGTGATGTTTTTTCAAAATTAAATCAACATGAAAAAGCATTGAGTCAGTACAGAACAGCACTGACTCTTAATAAACGAACTTTAAATATCAATAAAAACGAAAATCTAAATTTGAAGATTTCAAGTGCATTTGAAGCTAATGGCGAAACTGAAAAAGCAGAAGGTTATTTGCTAAACTTTCAGGAAGCCGACGTTGCTCAAAGCCCTAAAAAAACAGTCATTAAAAGCCAACGTGTGGCTGATTTTTATAGCCGGAATAAAAATGTGGATAAAGAAGTACAACTGCGTCAGGAAACACTAAAAAACTTAGAAGATGCTGATTTGGAGGAGATAGTAGTCGAGGAAGATGGAGTTACGTTGACAAAACCAAAAGCCAAACTAGACTTGGGAAATGCTTATTTGAAACAAAAGAATTATAAGGAAGCAATCCCGATATTAGAAGAGAGTGCCGCCGAAGCCGAGAGTGCTGATGATATTGAAACTCAAAAAGATGCTATACAAAAATTATCTGAGGCTTATGTGTCTTTAGGAAATGATGATAAGGCTTTAAGTAATTATAAAAAATATGTGGTGTTGGTTGATGCCATTTACAAGCAAAAAGAAAATGAAATTAATGAAGCGGTCAATTTAAGTAAAGACTTGTCGTTAAAACAAAATAGGATTACCAGTTTAGAAAAAGACAGAGAGCTATCTGAAAGCAAATTACAGTTATATCAAACAGAAAATAGATTGACTGTTGAAAATGACAGGCGTCAAAGACTAATAATCTATGCTTTACTTGTGGGGTTAGTATTACTGTTATTATCATTGTTTTGGATGCTGAAAAGTAATAGGCAACGTAGACTTGCAAATAACTTATTGGCATTAAAATCATTACGAACGCAAATGAATCCGCATTTTATATTTAATGCCCTGAATTCCGTAAATAGTTTCATCTCTCAAAATGATGAACGTACGGCAAATAGATATTTGACTGATTTTTCTATGTTGATGCGAAGTGTTCTGGAAAATTCAGAAGAAGATTTTATTTTACTCGACAAAGAGGTTGAATTATTAGAATTATATTTGAAATTAGAACACTCACGTTTTAAAGATAAGTTTGATTACGAACTAATAGTTGATGAAGCCATTGAACAAAGTCAATTTCTTATTCCACCAATGCTATTGCAACCATATGTAGAAAATGCAGTATGGCATGGTTTACGATACAAAAAAGAAAAGGGTTTTCTAAAAGTTCAGCTGCTGAAAAATGGTGAAGAAACTATTCGGATAGAAATTTCAGATAATGGTATTGGAAGAGAAAAATCTAAAGAATTAAAAACGGATTATCAAAAAAAGCAACGTTCAAAAGGAATGCAAAATATTAAACAACGAATTGCTATTTTAAATGAAATGTATAAAGATAAAGTGGATGTGTTTATTGAAGATCTTTATGATGATAAAACTGGAACTAAAGTGATTTTAACACTAAAAAAAGATTAATGCAGTTAAGAACTATCATAGTAGAAGATGAGCAAACCAGTAGAGAAATCTTAAGGAGTTATCTTACTAAATATTGCCCAACGGTTGAAATCATGGGTGAGGCCTCAAACATTGATGAAGCTTTGTTACTGATTAGAAATAATGAGTTAGACCTGGTATTTTTAGATGTTGAAATGCCTTATGGCAGTGGTTTTGATTTGCTCGAAAAACTTGATAAAACAAGTTTTGAGGTAGTTTTTGTAACAGCATACAATCAATATGCCATTGAAGCTTTAAATAGCCACGCTTCGTATTATTTATTAAAACCCATCTCAATTGATGAATTGATAAAAGCAGTTGACTATGTAACTGAAATTAAAACGAGAGAAAACGAGTTACAGAATTCCGTATTGGTGCCAAAATCAAACCCAACGGATCATAAAATAACGATACCAACTCAAGATGGATTTGAGGTGCTACAGATGCAGGATATTATCTATTGTAAAGCGGATGATAACTATACTGAATTGTTTTTGAGTAATAATAAGAAAAAATTGGTAAGTAAAACCTTAAAGTACTTTGAAGGTATTTTAAAAGAAAGTGGTTTTGCTCGGATACATAAATCGTTTTTGGTCAATGTTACCTATATTGTTTCTTATAAAAAAGGAAAAGGCGGCACTGTTTATTTATCGAATGGTAAAGAGCTAAGTGTATCGGCCTCTAAAAAAGCAGAACTATTATCGTATTTTAAATGATTATAAAGAAACTTAACGGAAAAGAACCTCAATTTGGTAATGACTGTTTCATTGCTGAAAACGCCGTGATTATTGGGGATGTAGTGATGGGAGATCAATGTAGCATTTGGTACAATGCTGTAATTCGAGGTGATGTACATTATATAAAAATGGGCAACAAAGTAAATGTGCAAGATGGGGCAGTAATACATTGTACCTATCAAAAATTCCCTACCAACATAGGTAATAATGTTTCCATTGCGCATAATGCAATCGTACACGGATGTACTATTCATGATAACGTTTTAGTTGGGATGGGCAGCATTATTATGGATGATTGTGTTATTGAGAGCAATTCCATTATTGCTGCCGGAGCCGTAATTACTAAAGGTACAAGAGTAAAGTCGGGGAGTGTTTTTGCAGGCGTACCGGCAAAAAAGGTAAAAGATATTTCGGCAGAATTAATTTCAGGAGAAATTGAAAGAATAGCCAATAATTATATAAAATATTCCAATTGGTATAAATAGATCTATGAAACGTATAATTATTCTTTTTTGTTGCTTATTAATTATTGGATGTAAAAGTGTAGACGTTACTAATTCCAACAAAATAAAACTTAATTTTTTAGATGAATTTGTATTACCTGCAGATTTAACATTTGAGGGAGATCTAGTTGGAGGTTTATCAGGAATAGATTATCATAACGGCAAGTATTTTTTAGTCTGTGATGATGCTTCTAATCCTAGATATTATGAAGCAAACATTGACATCAATAAACGTAAAATATTATCCATTGATGTTCAAAAAGTAATTCGTATTAAAGATACAGAACACTATTTAGACCTAGAATCTATTCGATTTGATGCCAAGACCAATCAAATATTATTGACGAGTGAAGGCCATATTAATAGGAAAAAAAACCCAAGATTTTTTACTGTGAATTCAAACGGAAAAGTTGATAATACTTTTAAAATACCATCTGAATTTTATGCTAGTAGTAAACAAAAACCAAGACATAATGGCACCTTAGAAGGATTGAGTAATAGTGTTGATGGTAAAGGATATTGGATCGCTATGGAATTACCTTTAGAAGCTGATGGTCCGGAACCAAAAATTACAGAAACTATTTCACCTGTTAGAATAACATATATCGATGCTTCCAGTAAAGAATCAGAAAAACAATTTGCTTATAATTTAGATTTAATTACTAAACCCCCAAAGGGGAGCTTTGCCGTAAATGGACTAACAGAGATTCTCGAATACAAAGAAGATAAATTCTTAGTAATTGAACGGAGTTATTCGAGTGGATTAGGTAATCAAAGTAATACAATTAAAATATTCAAGATTGCGGCGTCAAAGGCTAGTAATACGTTAGCTGTAAATAGTCTTTTAAATTCAAATTATAGACCTGCTACTAAAGAATTGTTGTTTGATTTTGAAAGTGTTAGAAATCAATTAACGGATAAAACTATAGATAATATTGAAGGAATTTCATTTGGTCCGATTCTATCAAACGGGAATAAATCTTTATTGCTTATAGCCGATAATAATTTTAACAAGATAGGTAAACAATTAAATCAATTTATTTTAATGGAAATTATTGATTAAAAATCCAAATGATCAATTGAACAATTGATCTTAAAATCCACAATTATATTTTTTAATGTAGTAATCTCTGAATTACTGAATAATTCATGATTAGCTTTCAAATTACTATTATTCAATAAGTCGTGTTTTTCCAAAACAGCCTTCGTTTGCCTGGCTACTGCTTCACCCGAATCAATGATAGTTACATTTTTGCCAACGATATTTCTGATTTGTGGTATTAAAAAAGGATAATGACTACAGCCTAACACTAAATAATCGATATTCTTTTCAATCATAGGTTTCAAATACAATTGAAGCAAATTTTCCATCTCTACAGAATCTCTTTTCCCCTCTTCAATTAATGGAACCAGGCCTTGACCTATTTGTTCAATTATCGTGATTCCTTCAGAAAATTTTTGAGATGTATTATTAAATAATTCACTACTCAATGTTCCTTGAGTCGCAAGAATTCCTACAATATTATTTTTAGTTTGTAAGACTGCGGGTTTGATAGCAGGTTCTATTCCAATAAATGGGACATCATAATTGGTTCGTAAATATTTTATGGCATTTGTTGTGGCCGTATTGCAGGCAACAACAATAAGCTTACAACCCCTTTCCAATAACAATTCCGTATTTTTAATGCTGAATTCAATTATTTTTTCTTGAGACTTTTGACCGTAAGGTGCATTTTTACTATCTGCTAAGTAAATAGTATTTTCATTTGGCAATAAGTTCACTATTTCATGCCAAATAGAAAGCCCTCCAACACCGGAATCAAAAATACCTATAGGTTGTTTAATGTTCATTATTTACAAAGATAACACCATTTATAATATGAATTTGGTATCTGTGAAATCTTAATTGAGATACAATTTGTATAAAAAAATCCCACCTAAGTGGGATTTATAAGAAAAGTACTATCGTCTTAATAAATTAAAACCAATAATCTCTAAAAGATTCCTTTATTCGCCGAAATGAAATTTTATTGAATACCTAATTTCGCTTTTACAGCAGCCATTAAATCTTCACCGGTATATACCAATAATCCTTTACCTGGAGATGAGTCTAATATATATTGAAACCCTTTTTCAGCAGCAATATCACCAATTGCTTTTTGAGCCTTTTCAGCTATTGGTTTGTATAAGTCAAACTCTTTTTTTTGTAATTCTTGTTGTGCAGTTTGTGCATACAATTGAATTTTTTTCTGTAACTCTTGAACTTCAGCTCCACGTTTTTGATTTTCGGTATCAGTTTGTGTAGGTGCCTCAGCCTCATACTTTTTTAATTTAGCCTGTAATGAGCTGCCTTGTTCTTTATATTCGGTATCATAAGCTTGTGCCACTTTTTTAAGCTCTTCCTGCATTTGTTTAGTCTCAGGCATAGCCGAAACTAATTCTTCTGTGTTAATATGTGCTACTTTAGTTTGAGCTTGTGCAGCTGTAAATCCTAAAAATAATACACTAACTAATAATAGATTTCTAAGTAATTTCATTTGTTTAAGTATTAATATTAATTTTTATGTTTGTTATTCTAATCTTCTTTTTTCTTTATCGAATCTGTTGCCGTTTCTTTTGATTTAGCATTGTCTTCAATTTGTTTCCTACGTTTTTCAATTTCTTCTAAGCGTTTTTTTCTTTTTTCATCGGCAGCTTTTTTTATTTCTTCTCGTTTTTTAGCTTTGGCGTCCTGTTGTTGTTTTAATCTTTCTAATAAAGCAGCTCTTTTACTTGCTCTTATACTGTCTTGAGATTTGTTTACTGAGACTTTTTGGATAGAATCAGTTGCTTTTAGATTAACTGAATCAGTTGGCATTGCCACAGTTTTACCTTTATTTTCAGTTAATTTTTTTCTTCTATTTTCAATTTCTTTTAAGCGCTTATTTCTTTTTTCTTGAGCGGCGTTTTTTAATTCCTCTCTTTTCTTGGCTTTCGCTTCTTGCTGAGCTTTTAATCTATTTTGAAGATCTTCTCTTTTTTTGGCTTTTTCATCAAGCTTATCTTGAGTAACATCAATACCCTTAATTGCATCATCTTCTTGTTGGTTTTTCTTTTCTTCTAACTGAGCTTTTTTCCTTCCTCGTACAATACTATTTAAAACCAGCTCACTAACGTCAAATCTTTTATTAGCGTACAACATTATCAGATCACTAGATTTATCTAAAACAATATCATATTTTTTATTAATTGCAATATTCTGCACGGCATTATATATTTGATCTTGTACAGGTTTAATCAATTGTTTTCTTAACAAATATAAATCTCCAGTTGGACCAAAATATGCCGCCTGTAATTTTCTTAAATCTTCTTCTTTAATTTGTATATCTTCTTCACGTTCATTAATTAACTCTTGAGTAAGTAATGGTTTTTCATTACTCAAGTCAGTTTTCATAATTTCAATTTCACGCTTTATACCATCTAATTTCTGCTGCCACGTTGCAACTTTTGCGTTTAACCTTGATTGTGCGTCATTGTATTCAGGTACATTTTCTAAAATATACTCCATGTCAATGTATCCAATGCGCTGAGGCTTTTGAGCAACAGTTACAGTACTGAATACAATTGCTAAAAAAATTAAAATGTTACGTATCATCATTTTAAAGGTATTTTGAAAAAATCGTGCCAAACTTTTTACACATGCGCAATTTACTAAATTTACTTAGAATTGTTGTCCAATTATAAAATGCGTTTGCCAACCAGATTTTTGACCTGGTAAACGAAGATCATCATCAAACCCATGACCAAAGTCTATACCCAACAAACCAAAAGCTGGCATAAATATCCTTATACCCAGTCCGGCAGAACGTTTTAAGTTAAAAGGTTTAAAGTCACTGAAACCATCAAATGAATTGCCAGCTTCAAAAAAGCCTAAAGCATAAATGGATGCGGAAGGTTTTAACGTTAAAGGATATCTTAGTTCAAACGAAAATTTATTATATATAGTACCACCTGAATTAGACGACAAGCTGTTGTTTTCATACCCACGTAAGCCGACAGTTGTTCTGCCGTCAAATTGACCTGTTGATAAACCATCTCCACCAACATAGAAACGTTCAAAAGGAGAGATACCTAAGTCGTCATTATAAGCTCCTAAAAATCCAAATTCTGCATTAGACATTAAAACAAATTGATGCCCCGGTTTTCCTGCCAGCGTTGTGTACCATTTTCCCGAAAAATTTATTTTATAAAATTCTAACAATTCAAATCGTTCTTTTTCTGATAGGTTAGCATAATCTTTATCGCTAAATAATGAATATGGAGGGGTAACTTTAGCCCCGATATTAAATTGTGAGCCGGTTGTAGGGAATATTGGGTTTGGACCAGCTGAATTTCTACCAAAATTAACAGCTAAGGATAAATTGTTGGATATTCCATTATTGAATCCGAAGGATCCTAAGAAAAAGTTCTCTAACGTGTAACGTTGATAGCTTAAAACAGTTGATAAAGTAAAATAATCATCAGGCCATTTTAAACGCTGACTTATCCCTATGGTAGCGCCAATTATATTTAATTTTTGATTTTTGTCAACATCTCTTGTTACAAAATCATAGCTAAATTGACTTGAACTAAAAACTGAGAATGATAACGATCTAGGTCTTTTACCACCTAACCAAGGTTCTGTAAATGAAAAACTATAAGTCTTAGAAAAACGGCTTGCTGATGCCCTTAAAGCTACGCTTTGTCCGTCACCTCTTGGTACGGGCCTATATTCTTCACCATTAAAAAGGTTTTTGACAGAAAAATTGCTAAAAGATAGACCTAAAGTACCAATAAAAGATCCTCCACCAAAGCCACCTTGGAGTTCAATTTGACTCGCACCTTTTTCCGCAACGCTGTATTCTAAATCTACAGTTTTATCACCATAATTTGGTTTTACGTCAGGTACAATATTTTCTGCATCAATAAATGGCAATTGACCCACCTCACGAATTGTTCGTATAATATCTTTTCTACTAAATAAGCTTCCTGGTTTGGTTTGTATTTCTCTCATAATGACATGATCATTCGTAACCTCATTACCAATCAAAGTAACTTTTCTAATATTGGCAGGTTCATCCTCTCTTATCCTAATTTCAATATCAATAGTGTCATTTACTACATTAGTTTCGACTGGGGTTACACTTGAGAATAAGTATCCATTGTTTAAGTAAGTATTAGTTATGTCTTCTGAATCTGGGGAACCATCACCTTTCACACGTTCGTTTAATACTTTACCATTATATACATCCCCTCTATTTAGTCCTAAAAATCCAGTCAATTGTTCATCTGAATAAACGGTATTCCCTAAAAATTTGATGTCCCCAATATGGTATTTATTACCCTCGTTTATATTAATATCTAAATTAATGGTATTGTCATCATTCCATGAAATCGAATCTTTTAAAATCTGAGCATCTCTAAAGCCCTTTTCACGATATTTTTCTATAAGACTTTCTAAATCTTCATTATATTCTTTTTCACGATAACGAGATGGTTTAAAGAAATGCGTAATTTTCTTTTGTTTGGTTTTTTTAAGCAACTTTTTTATTCGCTTATCTTTAAATGATGAGTTACCATTAAAGCGTAAATTTTTAATTTTAACTTTTTCACCCTTATCTATTACAACAAGAGCTTTTTCTGAATTGTTACTGGTAGTATCAATTTTGGTATTAATTGTAACCTTAGTCCTTAAATAACCTTTATCAACATATTCTTTTTTAATATAGTTTTTGGTTGTTGTAACTAAATTTTCAGTTAGCATAGCTCCTTTCTGGAACTCCGTTTCTTTTTGAATATCGGCTACTTTATTCTTTTTAATTCCTTCAAATGTCACCGTACTTAATTTAGATAATTCTTGAACTTCAAATTCAAGATAAATGGTATTATCATCAATTTTAACAACGTAAACATCTACATTACTGAAAAGTTTTGAATTCCATAATTTCTTAATGGCCGAAGTAAGCTTATCTCCGGGTATTTTTATTGGTTGCCCCACAACCAATTCAGAAAAAACCGTTATAGATTGATCTGAAAATTGTTGGTTTCCTTTAACAGAAATTCCACCAAGAGTATAAGAATTAACTTTTCTAAAGTTAATATCACTCAAAGAAATTTCTTTCTTTGGAATTGTATCAATAGATTGATTAACGGTTATACTATCGTTAGTTTTATTTATTTCGGGGACTATTTCTTGAGCTTTACTTAAAAAGGGTGTAAAGGTTAATAATAAGAGTAAAAGGTTGACTTTTCGTTTATCCATTATCAGTTTCAATT
>RCNF010002275.1_pt1 | contig 10266 bp, 7 predicted proteins | sample 2041311 | NCBI WGS metagenome assembly RCNF01 (sample SAMN09708228, study PRJNA481090) | Marine sediment metagenome, whole genome shotgun sequencing project. | biome: marine sediment; feature: ocean; material: sediment; isolation source: Sewage treatment plant 2 marine sediment (STP2) ... | reverse complement strand
GAAGAAGACGATGCTTTTAGTCCTGTATATACCATCAAAGGATGGTCAAAACGTTCTAATTGTTTAATCAAACTCCAGGCCAGCGCATACTTTTCAAAGCTTTCCTTAAAAAGGCTTTTTCAACCTGAGACAATTTGGTTTCCATTTCTCAAATATTTACAATGCGCATTAAGCTTTATTGTCCACCCTCAGTTTATCAAGTAATATAAACATGAAGACCGTTCCAACTGCCGCAACAATAGCCGTGATGATCCCGGTAAGCATATTACCATATACAAAGCTGCCAATAGAGAACAAACAACCGTATATGACTATTATCCCAATGAATACCATCAAAAGCTGCTGTGGCATTTCCCATTTCTTACCGGCTTCCATTTCATTAATGTTTATTCCATTTTTTTCAGCATGCTGTACAACTTTCTTCCATCCGGGACCTCCGGGATGGGTCAACTTAAAGAATTCATACAGGGTTTCCATACGTTCCGGTTTGGTAGCATAGGTTGTTACCAGCCATACGATGGTTGTTCCTATAACTGCAATCAATAATTTGACCGTGAATGCATCCAGGTTGGTGGTTACTACTGCTTCATCGGGAACAATGAAAACCAGGACTACTGCGAAAGCGGTTGCAAATATCATGGCCACGATCTCTGTCCATGCATTGATCCTCCACCAGAACCAGCGAAGAAGGTAGATGGCACCGGACCCAGCTCCCGATAACAAAAGAATATCAAAGGCCTGGGTGGCATTGTTAAGGAAGGTCAGCGCAAAGGTCCCAGCAATAATCATGAGGGCAACAGTAGTAATTCTTCCAACCCTTACCAGTTCTTTTTCTGAGGCATCTTTGCGTATAAACCTTCTGTAAAAATCATTTACTATATAGGAAGAACCCCAGTTGAGGTGCGTGCCGATGGTTGACATATAAGCTGCTATGATAGATGCCACTACCAGTCCCAGCCATCCGGCAGATAACTTTGACAGCATAACCGGGTAAGCAATATCGTCCTTTAAATAAGTTTCCGTGAGATTTGGGAATTCTGCCCGGATTGAATCCAGGTCAGGGTAAATAATTATGGAGGCCAGGGCTACAATGATCCAGGGCCAGGGACGCAGGGCATAATGTGCAAAGTTAAATAGCAAGGTAGCCCCTATGGCGTTTTTTTCATTTTTAGCAGACAACATCCGCTGGGCAATATAACCTCCACCTCCTGGTTCAGCACCAGGGTACCATACGGCCCACCACTGGACCGCAATGGGAATGATCAGCAGGGGAATGAACACGGATGGATTACTCAAATCAGGAAAAAAATTGGCCTTGCTGCCCAGTTGCTCCAGCATTCCTGACAGTCCCCCGATTTCCTGCACCTCGGGTTGCCTGATGGCCACAACCGCGGCCAGCACCGCTCCGAACATGGCAATGGAATACTGAAAGAAGTCAGCCCAAACCACCCCTCTTAGTCCCCCGAGCCCCGCATATAGCACTACGATTGCAGAAGCCGATACAACAGTGATCCAGGGTTTGATGCCGAACATTACATCCCCGATCTTAATGGCTGCCAGGGTTACAGTACCCATGATCAGTGTATTAAAGAAAACACCCAGGTAAATGGCCCTGAATCCGCGCAGGAATGAAGCAATCTTTCCCCGGTACCTGATCTCATAGAATTCAAGGTCAGTCATAACATTGGATCTGCGCCAGAGCCGGGCGTAAATAAATACGGTGACCATTCCGGTGATCAGGAAGGCCCACCAGGCCCAATTTTTCGCAACCCCGTCTTCACGGACAAAGCCGGTTACCAGGTTGGGAGTATCGGCTGAGAATGTACAGGCCACCATGGAAACACCCAGTAGCCACCACGGCATTCCCCGACCGCCTAAAAAGAATTCTGATGTGTTTTTTCCTGCCTTTCTTGAGGCTATGTATCCAATCAGGATGACAATGCTGAAGAATACGGCGAGAATAATAAAATCAATTTGATCATCAGAAAATGAAACAAAAAAAGCCCTCGTCCTTTCGGAGAGGGCTTTTCCTGTTTATCTGCTTTGGACTAACCGCAACCTCCGCCAACAGGTGCACGTTTTAGGTCAAGTTTAATCTTCTTCTCATATTCCAGTTCGTATCTATCATGATCCGGATAGGCCGCGGGGCAATTCGATCCCAAGGCAGCATCAAATTCATAATGTAACTCTTCTTCCCCGGCTGTTTTTAGATCACCACAAACACCCTCTTCGACTGGAGTTGAAAAAGTATCCAGCCAGTTGTTAATTCCTCCGCTGAGGATGTATACATTGGGGACTGCCTGAGCAGTCATCATCTTCCATACATCAGTCGCATCCTGTTCATCATTGCTCATCACCATAAAAACTGTATTTGCAGGTTGAGCGATAAACTCATCGATGGATTGAGGGATTTCTGTAATTGTGATATTTTCAGCGTCTAAAATGTGGAAAAGATTATAATCAGCCTCATCTCGAACATCAATCATCACCAGGTTTAGTTTGTGGTCATGGAAGGTATCCAACAATTCGCCCGGATCAACGTACATCGTTCTGTTTGAAAGATCGGAATTTCGGAGGGGAGCTAACCGAGTCCAGCGATCGCTTGTGGATGGTTGGCCGATGATGGCAATTGTAACTGCAACCAGGATTAAAACACCTGCGCCATAAAAACGAGCTTTTGGTGCTTTTGCGGGATCTTTGCCGCCGTAGATCTTTTCAAGCTTTTCTCCACCCCAGAGCATAAATACTGCCATTAATGTAATCAGGATGACGACGATTCCTGTAGGAAGACCAAAAACATCCATGAGTGTTAGCCGTCCGAAGTAACTTCCATTAAAGAAGAACTTGTAAAAATCTACACTTTCACCAAATAGAAATACACCTACTAATCCGCCGAGGACAAAAAACATACCGTCGATTTTTAATGTTGCCAGGGCAACTAAGGATGTACCGGGGCAAAAACCCCCCAGGATAAAACCGACTCCCATGATCAATCCACCAACAATGCCTGACCAGAGGTAAGTGGGGTTTACCCAGATTAAGTTGTAGTCGAGCAGCCCGATGGCTGAACTGGCAAATAAAAGCAGCATGCCAACCACAATCGCTGTAAAAAATACTTTAAAAACCCGGAGATCTTTAAAATAGAATTGAGCCGCGAGCGATGGTGAATGGTTAAACCCGGAAATTTCCAGCACATAGCCAAACAAAAAGCCGATCAGCAGGAAAACAAGGTACATGAGCGGTTTGCCCAATAAAGATTCTAAGTGAAGGGGAAATGGTATCATGATTGTCTCCTTTATACCCAAAGCCTACGGACGAAATAAGCCAGGGCATAGGCCCCGCCAAAGATTGAAAACATCACAACCCAGCTGCCTGCAGATAGAGTTGCGCCGCCGGATAAAGCCTGGCCAGAAGTACAGCCCCTCGCCAAGCGGGCTCCATAGGTAAAAAATATACCTCCCAGGAACGCAAACAACCATCGGGTCTTGTTTGAGATGTTGGGACCTTTATTGGTCTCAAATTTTGTTCTGCCGTGGATTACTCCGGATACAAAACCACCGATGAGGACTCCCGCGGTTACGATCACAATCCAGCTATCAAGAGCATTTAATTGACCTCCAGCCATCTTGATCAAATATGGAACCTGGTCAATATGGCTGGGTGCTATTAGGTCTTCCAAGAACGCAGCAATGCGGCTTAATCCTCCTGAAGCTCCCAATCCGTTCCCGGTGATGAAGTACGAAGCAAACAGTACCAACCCTAAGAGGACACCACCAACGTAGGGGTTTGCATAAGGTTGGGAGGGACGGGTAAAGAGATCTTTTATTCTTGACTTTTTTGATTCATGATTTGTTTTTTCTACCATAGGTTCTCTCTCTTTCTGCGATTTACTTTATCCTGCTGATAATTATATTTACAAACTGACTGTCCAAATAATATTTGGGTTATTAATGAAAATTACAATTCAACTTCTTCCCAACCATTAATCATCGCTTCAATGCTGGATACTACGGTATGTCCGGTGGTGGTTAAGTAGACATGAAGCACGATGAATGCAGCAAATAACCAGGCAATCATGGTGTGGGCAGGAGCTAGGATGGGCAGTCCGCCCAAACTTGTTGCGATAGATGGCCAGCGTTGGACACCCCACATTAGAATGCCTGTGATTCCCTGGAGTGGGAGAAGAACATTTAATAAACCAATATATGTGATCTGCTGGAGAGGATTCAATTTCTTATCCCTGGTTTTTTCAAAGGGATGATGTTCGCCTTTAAATATGCCCTTGAGATAATACATCGCTTGAGCGAATGTTTGGTCAAAGAAGCCCCTTGGTCTTGGTATATACTGCCGGATCTCACCGCTTGCCAGATGATAGAACAAGGATAAACCAGCATTGATTGCCAGGATTGTCGATAAAATATTGTGGATTGATACCACGTTTCGGTAATTCAGGAATCCGAAGCTGGTTGGTTTATGGATTATCAATCCTGTCAGCAGCAGTAAAACAATCGCGGCTGTTTGAAGCCAATGCCATAAACGTTGATATGTTCCATACATATAGACTTTTTCGGTTGATTTTTCTTCTGAGGGATTACGGGATGTAAAGTACAGACGCAGTCCTCCATGGGTGAATACACCCATGACAACCAGGGAGAATAACCCTAAACCCAACCAATCAATCCAGGCCAAGCTTGTGTGACCAAAAATATAGAGGTTTTCTGAATCGGTTGTGGGTGAGTAGTATAGTGAACCATCCTCCGTCTGCTGAAGATCCCCCATCAGGTTAAGGTCACTGCCTTTTACAAATTCTGGCAGTGTGTCACCTGGCAGATATGATGCTAGTTTGATCGATTGAGTTACTCGTGAGTTTTCTCCATGACAGGCAGTGCAATCTGTCAGGGCCCAGCCAGCGCTGGCAATATCATGATTTATACTGTATGGTTGAATCTCGCCTGTAATGAGGGGATTGGTTAATCCCAACAATACCAATCTGTCCCGGACAAAATCTTCTTTTGCGGGAGAGTCGATGATCATTTCTTCTTTGTCTAATTCTCCATCCTTGTTCTCGTCAAACCTGAGAACGATTCCAGGATGATAGCTGTCGTTTTCAAAATAAGCTGCTTCTAAATCAATTTGCCTGACGGGACGGGGAGGATCTCCGTAAACCCAGAACCAGGTGGTGATCAGGTTGTGAGGTGTCAATCTCATTTCCCCGTCTGAATCCAGATTGGGTATCAGTACAGGTTCATATCCCGTTAGCAGGGATCCCATCGTGTTGACATCACCTTCGGAACCCCGACACTCTCTATTGGGAATGTTCCCGGGAAGCAAAACTGTCCAATCGTGGACCATATTTGCAGATGAGTAAAGTTGCGGGACATGGCAGGTTTCACAGGCCAAAGCTTCAAAATGGCTCTCTTGGTAAGGCAGCCATTCGTGAGTTGAGCCTGCATCATGGCATTCCACACAAGTTCTCATCGTGTTATTGAGCTCGGGGGCGACATTATTCTGAGCGCTGTTTCCTCGTGCGAACTGGTGAAGTGGTTTTTCAAGGTATTCCCCAATTTCTACTCGCCGGGGATCAAAGAGCAAATGCTCGGGTTTAGTTGCTGAAGATTCCTGATAATAAAGGGGATTGTTGATAGAGTAATGGCAATCTACACAATTTAATAAACGCTCGGCATGGATATCCCAGCTGCGGGTAAGGCTGCTTTTATCTGCGAGGTTCATCCCGGAATCGGACATCTTTTGGGGGGAGATAATTTGTCCGGTTGTAATAGTGCTCCAGCGTTCCGGTGAGCATCCCAGGGTAATTAAGGGATCTTCTATATTATCGTGCACCAGCCCGTGACATAAACCACAGTTATTATTGGTTGGATCCTGAATGAGCACATAATCCGGCTGTAATTCTCCGTCCTCAGTAAAAACATCTGCATTCCAGGTATATGCTGCTCCCTCAATATTTACTATCTCAGTCCCAATGAGGGTGGCAGTATTAGCCCACTGGAAATTGCCTTCCGTGAGCGCATCAGCCCTGGCATCATTATTGGGATTTGGTGTATGGCATAAGAAACAATTCATTTCAACGATGCCAGATTTCTGCCAATCCCACTTTACCAACTCACCGCTTTCTGGATCTACGCTGTTAGTTTCAAGATCTCCTGAACGATAAGATAAATCCGTCAAAAGCTGGCCATCTTGAGAATACATCGCAGGTCCACCACCAACCTGGCGGAGACCATAGAGCTTGATCCAATCAGGAGTTGTTAAATCAACTCTTTCATCCCCCTGAAGAGAAAGATAGCGGTACTCAATTGAATTCCAGTTTCCAAAAAACCCTGGCGAAATATCCCAGGGCCGCTCAGTAATCGTTCTCCCCGGGGAAGATAGGTCGTTTAATCCAACACTGACATGGTAACTGTGTTCAGCAATAAAATCTGTATTATGGCAATCGCCACAAGTATTCATTGTTGAGACCGGTTTCCCTGATTCCAATACATTTTCACCATCATCATCAAGCAGTGGGAAGGTTGGATGTAGAGGTGAAGTCTGAAGATCCTTTGTTTCAGATGATCGGGCAGAGACAATTTGTTTTGTGAAGAGAATTGCTCCAACGATCACAAGTAAGGATATGCCGGACAGGGAAAATAATCGGCTGATTTTTTTGAGAAGAGTAGTTTTATTTGCCATTACAACCGCATTCCTTTATTAAGGTTGATAACTATTAGATTGGAAACGACCTCCCCAATCAATGGGGTCTCCGTAATAGCCTAACGCTTCCCAGTCCAATCTTCCTTCAGGACCATGACATTGATCACAAGTGAGGGCCTCAGTTGCGGCTTTGACCATGTGAGTTGTCGGCCAATACATTTCAGTCTCTGCAAATCCATATTCACCACTGTAGTCTACACCGGTGATATCCGAACCAAGCTGGAGGGCTAAATCCCAATCAAACTCTGTCCAGAATCCTCCCTCTCCATAGGTCTTTGGTTGGAGCAGGATGTTGTTGATGGTGTCATATGGTTGTTTTGCGAGATGGACTTTAAAGGGAAATACTTTTGAGGATCTATCTGTTATGTTTCCTTCCGGCAGGTTGATGGAAGTAAGTTGACCCGGGTCAATCAAATCTCCCAGGATGTAGCGTTCAGCAACACCGCCGTTATACCAGCTATATACCGGTGTGAAATTCTCTTCATAAACAAAACTCCCCTTAATTTTTAAGTAGGTATGCAGGCTCTCCTCGATTTCATCACTTCCTGCAGTTGACCAATCCCAATACATTTTGGTTGCGTCGCGGGTAGCTGCATTGGGAATATGACAAGTTTGACAGGCGACGGAATCAACGTGCGCGTTGATTCGATCATCATCGTGAAGTTCCGGGGTGTGACAATCCGTACAATATATTTGATTGGCATCATCGAGGCTGACAGAGATAGAACGTCCCATAATGTTGTGGTCCTCTGTCTGGTGGCAGTCCGTACAGAGAAAATCATGTTCTCCCATGTGGATGTCAACATTGGCAGGTGGGAAATATAATGTTTCATCCAAATCGCCGTGTTTAACAGCGTTTCCACCACCTCCATTAAAGTGGCAACTACCGCAATTTTCTCGTGTGGGCAATGCTACACTTTGGGCAACTTCCAGTAAATTGACTCCCTCAACTGGAATTCCTGCGGCGCCTTTTACATAAGTGCCAGTATTGTCATGGCATGCCAAACAGTCGATTAGATTTTCCTGAGCGAAATCAAAATTTGCATCTTCCCAGCCGTACCCTGCATGGCAGGAGGTGCATCCTGGCCAATTACCCTGGATTCCAATACAAAAATTGTTGATTGAGTTTTTCTTCCCGATTGTGACTGTGCCTTCCCGCCCTTCAATATAGTAGGGCTGGCTCTCCCACGTCCAGTGAGCAGTACTCATGACTTGCCCGGCTGTTTCTTCGTGACATTCCAGGCAAGCCTGGGTAACATCCGGTCCGGATTCGAATGGTCCTTGAATGATTTCTGTATGATCTATGTGAGGAATTCGAAGTGGAACATTTTCCCACGGATCCGCGCTGATGGGTTTATCAGCTTTTGGTAGGAAAATTATGATCGGGATTACTATGATGGCTATGGTTGCCAATAAACCGATTAGCCAGGTATATTTTGATAATTTCATAAGTTTTCCTTCTTCGAAGAATCGTTTGCATTAAATAAGTCAGCTCGATCAGCCATACGATCAAAAAGAACATCCCGTAATAAATCCAGGGCTTGAATGAGGCGATCGTCAATGAGAGTGTAAATCACATTGGCGCCCGCTCTATTTGCCTGGATCAAACCGCTTTCCTTAAGGACTTTGAGATGCCGTGAGGCTGCTGGTTGGCTGATCTCTACTGCTTCTGCTAACCCATTTACATTACGGGGTTTTTCCTGGATGGCATACAGCAATAGGATCCGACTTGGCTCGGAGATGGCTGAGCAGATATTGGCATGTAAGATATTTATTTCCTGGGAGAGTGTTAGTTTGTTCACATCAATATATGTACATACAGGTATATGTTTGATTGTGAAGATTATAACATGTGAAATCTTTGTATTTAGTGCAATTTATCACATATAACAAAATGAAATAAAACTATCAGTTTTAATAATGATTTCTATTTGATGGGTGTTATGCAGGGGAGATCTTACTGGTTGCCGAAAGGAGGTTTTTATGAGGAGAATAAATCTCACGAGTATTAAGTTATTATCAAGCTTTAGATTATACCGCTGCAAGTTGTTTGATCTTCTCACTGGAAGAGGCAATAAATTCCCAAAATGCATCCCGAGCAGCTGTTGAAAGTTGGGTTTTGTCCTGGATGATGGACAGTTCTCTTTTTATCTCTAATCCGTTAATTGGTATGGAAACCACGTTTCCAATCAAGGAGGAGATGATTGTTGAGCTAAAACTGACTCCCAAACCTTTGTCAACTGATAAAACTCTAGCTTCCGCATTGCTCAGAGTAAGGGATGAGTCCAATTGGAGAAGTGAAAGGTTCTTTTCGGCCAGCGCAGCATTGACCTTGTCATAAGTATTTGTATTGCCTGCCGGGAGGATAAAATTTTCTGCGGTAAGTAAATCTTCTACGTCAATACTGTCCCGTTCTGCCCAGGGATGATTCTGAGGAGTAATAAGAGTGATTGTTTCAGTAAGGAATTGGTGAATATCAAAACAGGAATCAATACCCTTATCTTGATTAGTGACGATAAAATGCTGAGTTCCCCTGCGAAGTGATTCCAAGGGTGAAGAACAGCCATCGGTTTCGCATATAATAGATACCTCGGGATATTCCTTGTAAAATTGTGTAAAAAATTCTGGCAAGATGTATTTTCCCGACTCAGCATTACAGCCAATCCTGATTTGACCTTTAATGTGGCCTTTCAAGGAGGACATAGTTTCATTGATACGAGTAGATTGGGTAACAAATAGTCTTGCAAGAGGAATTAGTATCCGACCAGCATCGGATAATATTAAGGATCTCCCCTGTCGAATAAACAATGCCTCGCCAAAATGTTTTTCCAGGGATTTAATATGCTGACTGACACTGGGTTGACTCATGTGAAGTCGTTCAGCTGCCAGTGTGAAATTCAATGTTTCAGCAGCTACCAAAAAAATATTGAGTTGATGTGCGTCTAACATAGTTTTATCTGATAATAGAGCAGCTAATCTATTTGTTTTCATTATTATACTACCCTCAGTGGACCATGAAAAGTATAGAAAAATTGATAGTAGCGTGATTCTTCGGACCAATCATTCTGCTCTTCTCAATGAAAGCCATATTTCCTTTCAAAAGTATTTCTTTTATTTTATTGAAGGTTATCCATAATTGTGAAAAAAGCATTTATGGTAAGATAGCAACAAAACTAGTAAAAAAAAGGAATTGTAATGGTAGACCTCTTGAGGATCGAAACATTTCTTCAGGCAGCAGAGAACCTCAATTTTTCAGAAGCAGCCCGAACCCTGCATTTAACCCAGCCAACTGTAAGTCATCATATCAAAAACCTGGAAAAGGATCTGGGTGTGATCTTGTTTGAACGCCAGGGTTCAACCATTAAACTTACTGATGCTGGCAGACTGCTCCTTCCCTGGGCCAGGAGGGTCATGCGGGACTCTATTGAGATGCAGGAAATGATGGAATCCCTGAAGGAAGGAATGGCAGGTAGTCTCCAGATCGCCTGCAGCACAACTGCTGGAAAATATGTGCTTCCACAACTGGCAGCCCGGTTTTCAGTCCGCCACCCCAAT
>RCNF010009296.1_pt1 | contig 10268 bp, 10 predicted proteins | sample 2041311 | NCBI WGS metagenome assembly RCNF01 (sample SAMN09708228, study PRJNA481090) | Marine sediment metagenome, whole genome shotgun sequencing project. | biome: marine sediment; feature: ocean; material: sediment; isolation source: Sewage treatment plant 2 marine sediment (STP2) ... | reverse complement strand
GAATGCAAGCCCAACATTTACTACAGCCACAGAAGGTTCCATTAGATTACTTCGGGTGATGGCATTTACTTCATCCTCGCCTAGTGATTTATGCATCATATTGTGCTTTGATGCATAGATCCACGCTACAACGCCTATAAAACCAGCAAGCGCTAAACTTCCTGCCTGTAAAGCTGGTGAAGATTGGCTCTCTAAAGCAGGATCTGCGATAGCAAAATACACAAAAAGACAAACCAAAAATAATTGAATCAAGGAAAGTGCTGCATGCGTGCTATTTGTTTTAACCAAATTCTTGAATAAACTATTGTTTTGATTCCAATACATAAGTGCCAGTCCTGCACCAATAAAGATTCTTAGCAATTCGTCTTTACTGTCCATTAGATGACTTAATAGCCCCATGGGTTTATGCGACCACTCCATGTCCTCTATAATAGGCAAATAGGTGGTTAGCATATGAAAAAAGATCAAGGCATAGACCACGTCAATAAACCGGCTTAACCTATTTAAATAAATACTATCTGGCATTGCAGTCTCTTGATCCATTATATGGTTCTATTTTTAAATCCGTTATTTCAATTAAAGTCTTACTAATATGAATGCACTATAATTTGTTATTTACTGCCAACAGGCATAGTATACGTAAAGTTAATACGGAATGAATTCTTTACTGCAGGACCCTGCCAATTTTTGTAAACGGCACTTGTCTGGTATTCGGCATAGGCATTGATCGAGCCTTTATCCAGAACCCAAACTTTTCCAAATCGTACTCCTATTGGCAGGAAAAAGCCTTTTGTATTCCAATCGTAAAGTGCTACCATATCGCCGTTGCCAGCGTAGTATCCTGAATCACCAAAGCGGTAATTTAAGAAAGGCGCTATGCCTAAGGGATTGGCATCTGAAAATCCTGGTTGTAAAGCACTTGGATCAACAGCCCTCCAAGATTGCGTTAATAAGACCCCGTAAAACCAAAATCCTGAATTATTTACATAGGCAGAGGAAAAACCATATCCCCATTCATCCTTTGCTACGCTTGCATTCCCTGGTGTGGTGATCATTGGACCAATACCCGCACGGCCTGTTCCCCAATCCAAAGATTTTGGGATGATCAATGCAAAAATCTCGGTATTACCCAATCCTGATTCACCGGTAGCCACGTTTTCATAATGTCGCAATGTTACTCTAGGTAGTATGGTCATGTTTTTTAAGGGAATTGGAGCCACAATACGCAACTGCGCGTAATTGTCCAGTCCCGGTCTTCGAGGTGAACCATTGACCATATCACTATAATAATCAGGCATGGTTTGGTAGGCCATTTGAAAACTCCACTGGGTGGCCGTAGCATCTAATGCCTTAGCCGCATCGTCTTGCACAGGTTTATCACTGTCACCGCTATCTTGTGCGAAAGCGGTTATTGAAAAAAATGACAGTAGTACAATACATATATATTTCATAATTTTTTTTTTAATATTTATTTGTTTTTCTTAAAATCGACCTCATAAGTTTGTTTTGATACTGCATGATAGTATGTTCCGGTTAGCATTTCAGAATTCTCATTATAAGAAAGTTGGTAAATACAACCCGGATAGTATGTATCCTGCAGTTCCAGATAAATTTGTGTTTCATTATTCAAAATTCTCCAGCCTGCTTGACCTATATTAATGGGGTTGGGATTAAAATACTTAGCAGACAGTTTTCCGCCTTCCACAAGCCCCATAATCTCTATGGTATAGCTTCCATCACTGCGTAGCCAGCTACCTATGAGTTTATCCTCTGAAGCCCCCGATATAGATTGTGCATTTATAGGTGACGCAAAAAATAAAGTTAGTATTAATAAAATCTGTTTCATTATTCTCTAGTAATTTTGGCCTTAAATTCAAAAAGACCACTCAACTTATCCCAAAAGTCGCCTCCTAAAACAAAAATCGCAATGATAAATATCATATCCAGGCCAATATGGGACCAAAGGGGTAATTCCTTCAAAAGTGGAATAAAACGACCCAGATAGGGTTGTAAAATCCCAAAAACCAATGGAATACAAAATAACACTAAACCCAAGTAATAACGACCACGGCTAACCTGATCGGGCGGCAAATATCGCTTCAAATACTTTCCGACTTTCCCTTTTATATACTCATATCCCGGTTTTCCCATCACTATAATGGCGAGGAGCATTAAGAGTTCAGGAATACCAAAAGCCAGTAAACCAGAAATGACAGCTTTTGTTGAGGCCGGCCAATCTGAAGCCACTACTAAAGTGATCAACAGCGGGCTTAAAAACCCCAGCACTAAAATAATACTCCCTAAAATGAGTTTTCTTTTTGAATGCTGGGGCTGATTTTGACCCGTACTGTTTACTGTCATAACTAAACTATCTTACTTATCTGTAACGTTTGTAAGTTCTTCCATCAACCAGTCTTAAACTTTAATTTTGCGGCTTGGTCTGCAAAGTTTTTAACACACCATCTATCCCAAGTGAACTGCCACCAACAGGTGGAAACTCTTTGAAAGTCTGCAAAAATTCACCTACGTAGGCTTGCGCTGGCACAAATAACCACATGTTCTCTGCATACCATTTGGTATACATAGAAGATTTCCAAGACACTTCAAAAGGGTCAGCGCGTAGATTAATCACCAATGGCCAGGCTGGGGTTTTACGGAATGCCTCATTAATGGCTCCTTCCATATAGGTGAAATGAAGTTTCCAGTTCCTATAGCGTACCGCATTCAAGTGACCGCCCTGATCAAAATAAAAGATCTCATTTCTAGGATTCTCCTTGACATCCCCTTTCCAGAAAGGCATCAGATTATAGCCATCCAGGTGCGCCTTAAAGGTTTTTCCAGCAGCGGAATGACCTTTGAGCAATTTCTCTTTCACATCAGGTACTCCTGCAGCAGCCAATAGCGTAGGCATCATGTCTTCATGTGAATGGATGTCATTTGAAATAGTACCCGGCTTTATAACACCAGGCCAGCGAATAACGGCTGGTACTCTAAAACCCCCTTCCCAAGTAGTCCCTTTTTCACCCGCAAATGGGGTGGTACCGCCATCAGGCCATGTAAATTTTTCCGCGCCATTGTCCGTAGAGTACATGATAATCGTATTGTCGATTATCTTTAATTCTTCAAGCTTGGCCAATACACGACCTATCGCTTTGTCATGCTCCACCATGCCATCGGGATATAAGCCGATACCTGTCACTCCGACACTCTCGTCTTTAAGGTGTGTCCATACGTGCATTCTGGTAGCGCTCAACCAAACAAAGAATGGTTTTCCCGCTTTGTGTGCGTTTTCTATAAAAGCAATGGCCGCGTCGGTGAATTCGTCATCGGCAGTTTCCATTCTTTTTCTCGTCATTGGGCCCGTATCTTCAATCTTTCCGTCCGCATAGGAATGCAATACCCCTCGTGGTCCAAATTTCTTGTGAAATTCAGGGTCTTTTGGATAGTAGTAGCTTTCCGGTTCTTCCTCGGCATTCAAGTGATACAAATTCCCGTAAAACTCATCGAATCCATGGTTGGTCGGTAGCATTTCGTCCCGGTCTCCCAGGTGGTTCTTTCCAAACTGACCAGAGGTATATCCCATTGGTTTTAACAATTCAGCAATAGTTGGTTGATTTTCTTTAATACCTTGCTCTCCCCCAGGCATCCCAATGGTTAAAAGCCCTGTTCTAAATGGGTGCTGCCCTAAAATAAAAGCCGCACGCCCAGCAGTACAGGATTGTTGCGCATACCAATCGGTAAACACAGCACCTTCTTTACCAATACGGTCAATATTGGGTGTTTGATAACCCATCATCCCTTGGCTATTGATACTGATGTTGGAATACCCAATATCGTCTCCCCAAATCACCAGGATATTGGGTTTTTTCTTATTTTGGGCAAAAACACAAACCACAAGGAGTAGTGCTATTGCTGTAAAAGTAAATCGTTTTTTCATAGAACAATTTTTAAATTTATTATTAGTGTTAAATTTATAGATACTGTAAAAACTTCTTCGGCATTTTATGTTTAAAAATGGCTACAGAGCTTTATTTAGTTTATTTATCTCCAGCACCTTTCGTCACAGCTTCCATCACGCGATCCAAACTAAAACTACCCGGTTTTTGTCTCGGTGGAAACTCTTTAAAGCTCTGTAACCATTGCCCAACATAATACCCAGCAGGTGCAAAAGACCACATATGTTCAAACTGCCATTTACCATAACCAATAGCTTCTTTATGAGCACGTTCAAATGGATCCGTTCTTAAATTACCTACCATTGGCATACGCAACGCTTCGTATGGTTGTTCCCATACGTGCATACCATGAGCGTTTTGTCTCAAAAATGTGATTTTAAAGTCATTGTATCTTAGTGCAGCACAAGAACCATCATCTGTCCAATATAAAAATTCTTTACGTGGCCAAGCACTCTCTCCTTTCAAGGCAGGTATAAGATTGTAACCATCTAAATGTACCTTATAAGACCTGTCACCAATTTTCTTACCTTTTAGTAAATCGTCTTTTGCAGTAGTGTTACCTGCTGCTGCAACTAGTGTAGGAAGCATGTCTTCATGCGCTGCAATATCATTAATTACAGTACCTGGCTTAATAACACCAGGCCAGCGGATTGCAGTCGGTACACGGAAACCACCTTCCCATTGTGTAGCCTTTTCTCCAGCAAACATTGTTGAACCTCCATCAGGCCAAGTAAATACTTCTGCACCGTTATCGGTACTATACATAATGATCGTATTTTCTAGCACACCTAATGCTTCTAATTTATCAAGTAATTGACCTACCATAGCATCATGTTCTACCATACCATCAGCGTAAACGCCAAGACCTGTTTTACCTACAGATTCTGGCTTTAGATGTGTCCATACATGCATACGTGTACTGTTCCACCATACAAAGAATGGCTTATCGTCTTCTACTGCTTTATCCATGAATCCCATAGCTGCATCAGTAACTTCTACATCAATAGTTTCCATTCTCTTTTTTGTAAGAGGGCCTGTATCTTCAATTCTACCGTCTGCGTAACTATGAATCACACCACGTGGACCAAATTTTTCTGTAAATTTCACACCATCAGGAAAAACGAGATCCGTAGGGTAATCGGGAAGTTCTGGCTCTTCTTCAGCATTTAAGTGATAGAGATTCCCGAAAAATTATCGAAGCCATGGTTAGACGGCAGCATCTCATCGAGATCTCCTAAGTGATTCTTTCCGAATTGCCCAGTAACATAGCCACGCTCTTTTAGAAGGACTGCAATCGTTGGATCTTCTATCTTCATACCCTCTGGAGCACCAGGAAGACCAACCTTAGTTAGTCCTGTACGAATAGGAGATTGTCCTGTTATAAAGGCAGCGCGTCCTGCAGTACAACTTTGTTGACCGTACCAATCAGTAAAAACTGCTCCTTCTTTGGCAATGCGATCAATATTTGGTGTTTTATACCCCATCATTCCCATATTATAGGCGCTGATATTGAACTGTCCAATATCATCACCCCATATCACCAGGATATTGGGTTTCTTCTTGTTTTGAGCAAAGACACCGACCGCAAGGAGGAGTGTTATTACTGTAAGTGTAAATCGTGTTTTCATAGTCATAAATTTTAAAAAAGATTAAAATATTTTAACGTGTAAATATAAATAAAAAAGCGTTTATTACGGCTTCTCCTGTAAGAGATTAGTATTTTCAATAGTATCATAAAGGTGTGATTCTTTCATTTTCCCCAAAACCTTGACAGCTCCCATTAGATTTTCGTACTCAGCGCTCTTAAGTTCTTTTCTCATTAGGGCTTCATTTTCCAAAGTTCGAACCAGTTCGAATACTTTATAGTCTGTATTTTCTGTATCGCCATGAAGCACATATACAGGCCATTTCACTAATCGCCTTAATGCCATATTAAATTCGTGCAATTTGGTATTTGGAATTTGGAATCTCATTACAAACAAATACATCGTATGGGTTTTGAAGGCTGTTCGATTATCTGACTAGCCAAGCATCGTGCCAGTAGTTAAAAGAATAATAAAATATATTTTAAATGCCTTAATATAAGCACGTTACAATTTTAATTTATGAATTTTAAGGATTTTGCAACAGCGTCAGTATTCGTCATATTTCGTGGTTCGCGAAATATCGTGGCTATATATGGAGAGAGGAATATATTCTAGGATGCGCTAATTCCCAGTTTTTTCATTTTTGAACGGAGTGTGCTGGGTGGTAGATCCAATATTTGTGCAGCACCGTCTTTACCTGATATTTTCCCATTACAATGTTCAAGTACATGGGTTATATAGTTTCTTTCGAACATTTCTAAGGTACCAATTTCAGTGATTTCCCTATGAAGTTCGGCATCCCCTAATAAGTTGACTTCCGATGGTAATACATTAGCTAGTTTTAATACGGATTCACTGGAGGTTATCACGGCACGTTCAATCACATTTCGAAGTTGTCTGATATTTCCGGGCCATGAATAATGGACCAGATCATCCATCAACGACTTTGAAATATGCTTGATTTCCTTTGAGTACTTCTGGGCAAATTGGTTGCAAAAAGCATCCACCAAAAGTGGTATATCCTCTTTCCTTTTTCGTAGCGGGGGAACTGTTAAAGGGAAAACATTGATGCGGTAATACAAGTCGGAACGGAACCTGCCTTGCTCTACTTCATCCTGCAAATTTCTGTTTGTCGCTGCCAGAATACGCGCATCTACTTTAATTACTTTTTCTGCCCCGAGGCGCTGGATTTCTCCTTCCTGCAAAGCTCGTAATAATTTAGGCTGTACGGAAAGTGGCAACTCTCCAATTTCATCTAGGAAAATGGTGCCCTTATGTGCAAGTTCAAACATTCCCTTTTTCAGGCGGTCGGCACCTGTGAAAGCTCCCTTTTCAAATCCAAATAATTCACTTTCTATCAATTCTAAAGGAATGGCAGCACAATTAACTTTTACAAAGGGCTGGCCTCTTCTCTGACTCTTTTTATGAATTGCGTTGGCAATCAATTCCTTACCTACCCCCGTTTCACCTTCAATTAAGACCGGGACATCCAGATTTGCGACATCCTCTACCCGATTCAGGACATAATTGAAATTCGGACTTATTCCTATTAAATCTCTGTAGTTGTTATTTGCCGACTTATCATTTCGCAGTTGAATGTTTTCCGACTGTAATTTATTTTTGAGAACCTCCAACTGGTCATAGGCCTTTCTCAGTTGTTCCTCAATCTCTATTTGCGGACTGATATCCGTTCCGAAAAGCGTTATATACTGCTCGTTTTGAACGGAAGGATTACTATTTAATTTCACATAGGACCAGGCTATGGTTCGGATTCCTTTGATTGTTTTGATCTTGCATACAACATCTCCACTGGAATCTTCACCTTTAAAAATTTTGTCTTGAAAAACGTTTATTGTTTCTTTTGTGATGAGTTGATCGAAATTCAAACCCAATAAGGGAGTATCAGTTTCAAAGAATTGCTGAAAATAGGGGTTTACAAATAGGATAGATCCATTTAAATCTAACGAGAGAACAAATTTCGTAGTTTGATTGAGAATGGTATTGATATTATGTTTATAAAAATTCACATCCTTTTGCAGGGTGGGTTGCATCAAGTGATCATAGATCATTAAAGTGAATTTAAAGGCGATGATAATAATAGGAAACAAATCGAGGTAGTTAAAATCAATCAGTTTTCGCCAAGGGAATTCAATCGAAAAACTGTTCTCCACTATTTCTTCTACTGTAAAAAGGACGTAATACCCCGTAACAAAGACAAAAGGCCAAAGCGGTACTTCCTTACTTTTGATAATGGATCGCAAACACCCGATGCAATAGATGCCTGTTAGCAGATAAACACCATAGCTAAAGAAATACGGTAAATTAGGAATGTTAATAAAGTCGAAAAATAAGATCGATAGGAAATATACTGTTGCAAGGGCAGTAATCAGCCAGAGGAATCCTTTTTTAATAAAATGTGATTCATAGGCAAGGTACCAGGGAAAGAGAACGAACATGGTTGTTGCAAAAAGAGCGGTTATTCCGCCCGGTACGGAATTTATGGAAGACAGGATGTAATAAATTCCAGCGCAGCTTGCAAAAAGTCCGAAAAGAAGTTCCTCACGGCTGCCATTTTTGAAAAGACTGAAACTAACATAGCTCAGACCAGTAGTGAGTGCGATTCCTGCAAAAAATACATATATTAATTCGGACATTCAACTTTTGGTTAATGACCGTAAATATAAAGGAATATGCCCAAAAAATTAAATTTCACCCATGCTACAGCACTGTGGACTCTGAAATGGACAGCTAGCGCTAACCAAATTACGCGAAACTTTTAAGTATAAAACGTGTAGTCAGAACAAAAGAGGACCGTTGGATATCCTGGAATTAAAATCTCTTTTTTAACCCTACGCCAAGCTCATAGGAACCGTACTCCTTTTTAAAATCATAGGTAAAATTGGGATACAGCCCCCAATCATTTCCCAGTTCAAAAGTATATTCTGTACTGAATCTTATGATAAAAAGGTTTTTATTCTTTTCAAGTTCTACACCCGGACCGGCCAGAACGGCCCAACCTGGTAAGACTTCGTGCCCGACCAAGCCCGCAAGAACTAAAGCGATTTCCCTCGTAATTTCGTCATCTTCATAATCAACTTCGTATTTCCCTAGTTCTATATCGAATACGCCACCTACAAACCACTTTTCAGTGAATTCGTATAAATAATCCAGCCCAATAGTAGGTACAAATACAGCTTCCTCTGTCTTGCCATCTTTTGTTGCTTCTGGGATATGGGTATAACCAAACACAAAAGCAAGCGAGTGGCGTTTTTCTTCCTCCCTTTCTTCAGTTTCCTCCTGGGCAAGAGCCGGAATTATACTTAGAAGGCAAATAAAGAAAATGATTCTGGTGTATTTCATAGTAATCTATTTTGATAGGATTTGATTCAATAATCTCTCTTATTTAATTGATGCTACTTAAAAACATAGTACTTCGCTTCTTTTTGATATTCTAGGACGGAATTATCTTTTAGAATAACCACAAGTCACAGGCCGATCAGGCAAATATAACTCTTTCCATTATAAAATATCCGTCTACTCAAGACCTATTTTTTTAGCGAATTTGTTATAGGTCCTATCAATAAAACCTGGTGTGTTAAAGCGGTAACCGAAGTAAATTTTACCATAAATATTATTGGTCTGTACGGCATTGAACTTATCCTCATTGTAACCATTAACATCGAACGTAAACCCCAGCCCAAATACAATTTTTTTTGAGGCATAGCCCAAATTAGCGCCTCCTTCCAGGGTACGGGTGAATACCGTATTCGACAGCTCCGATCTAAGTTCATTCAAAGTCTCTTGAGTTTTTGAAAATCGTACACCCAATGAGGGAGAAAGATTGCCGCTAATAAACCAGTGCTCTTTAAGGACTAGCGTATAATAGTATCCTAGCGCTAGCCGGATGGGGAGAATATCCTCTTTACTTTTAATATCCTCGAAGGTATATGATAAACGGTCATAACTATAATACAGTGTGGGGATGAAGCTACCAGCACTCTTTTTTTGCCATTCGGTGTTGTAGAGGATATTCCTAAATGAGAAATTTTGATTGAAGACATAAGAGGTAGACATACCCCATACTTGGCTTTTAAAATCCGACAATTGAATATAGGGATCCACACCTTCGATCCAGTCGGGGAGGAAATCTTCTGTATTTTCTACGTAATATCCCTCAATGGAGCTCACCTGGAAACCTTGTACCCAATGCCCTAAAGCTGCCCGAAATCGGAAGTCGCTAAAAGAAGACTCCCCTTTCAGATCATCGTTGCTATCCGGCGTAAGAAAGGAAGGTGAAAACCCGACACTGAACCCAAAAAATTGATAGTCTAGCGAAAGAAAAAGATTATAGCCAATATTAGGAGTAATTCGCAGATTGGTACCGTCCTGTAAATTCTTTAAACTGTAACTATTGACCTGGGTATCTAAATTTAGTTTAACCACAAACTTATCGGCATACGATACGATTTTGGTTGAATCTATTTCCTTTGAATCTTGAGCAACGCACAAATAGAAAGGAGCAATTAGTAGCAGTAAAGTGTATATTTTAAACAAAGCGCTTCTTTATATTTAATTGACTATTATTTTAAGGTGCAAGATACAGTTTATCATCATTTAGAAGAAATAGGATGTTCAATGCTTCCGGTATATACCGCCTCACATTTACCGCCTACCACCGAATTCACTAAATTTATAACGGATCCCAGGAGCGTTTTAGCGATTTTTA